>Ga0206118_100098_pt1 | contig 119354 bp, 96 predicted proteins | sample 3A20Ametagenome_FD_177999 | JGI IMG/M metagenome (GOLD analysis project Ga0206118, IMG submission 177999) | Enriched microbial communities from leaf-cutter ant dump, University of Wisconsin, Madison, United States - 3A20A | ecosystem: Environmental > Terrestrial > Nest > Insects nest > Nest dump...
CTATCCTTGTAAAAATTCTATCCCCTAAAAAATATGGATTGGTTCTTTATGCTCTTTTAGCTTTTAAGGCATAAAAAATAGCTAGTCTTTAGTTTTCAATAACGTTGTAAGAGCGGTCTGCTTTTGCAATGCTATTGCCTTTTGTTTCATTTTGTAAAATGTAATTGTATGCCAACAGCAATTTTATATATCAGAGTAAGCACGGGAGCGCAAGCGGTCAGAGGATATTCTCAAAGAAGTCAATTGGATAGACTGGAGAAGTATTGTAGGGATAATAATGTCAAAATATATGATACCGTTTATGAAGATTGTTCTGCAAAATCGTTCAATAGACCAGAATGGAAAAAACTGTTTAGTTTACTTAAAACCAAAAAAACTGGTGTGGATACCTTACTGTTTACCAGTTGGGATCGCTTTAGTAGAAGTATAATCGATTCATATACGATGATTGAAAAGCTTAAAGCGCTTGGTGTAAGTGTGCAAACAGTAGATCATCCGGTTGACTTTAATACTATAGAATCTAAATATCGATTGGCAATTCATTTTGCAGAATCAGAATCAGAAAACGCCAGATTGAGTGAAAGGGTTAAGCGAGGAATATTAAAAGCAAAGCAAGAAGGAAAGTGGATTGGTAAAGCTCCGTTAGGTTATCAAAACAGACAGACCAGTAATGGCGTGAAATATATAGCATTAAAAGAACCGGAGGCTAAATTGTTGAAGAAAGCTTTTGAGGAAGTAGCGAAAAACATATTTAGTATAGGGGATGTTTACAATCAAATTGTTTCGGAAGGATTGCAATGTAGTAGGAGCAATTTTTTCAGATTATTAAAAAATCCGATTTATTGTGGAAAGATTCGAATCGAAGATTCGAATACAGGAAAAGAATATGATATTGATGGTGCGCATGAACCGCTTATTTCCTCTGTACTATTTGGAAAAGTTCAGATGGTGATTGATAAGCGTAAGCGAAAAACATCGAAAAGAAAAGTATTGTGCGAAGAGCTTATATTAAGAGGCTTTTTGTCTTGTCCGGAATGTGGTAAAAACCTAACAGGAAGTGCTTCAAAAGGACGGTCTAAAAAGTATCATTATTATCATTGTCATCCGGGATGTAATTTCAGTATAAGAGCGGATGAGGTGAATCATCAGTTTGTTGAATTTCTAAAGAAACTAAAAGCGAATGAACCCTATACTGCTTTAGTAGAAATGATTCAAGATAATCTCAAAACTGCATCCGATCGAAAAAATGAAGCAGAAAGAGCTCAAAAGGCTTCTATGGTTGAAAGGTTTTCGGATAAAATGGTTAATGCGCATGATTTGTTTGTAAAAGGAGATATCGATTACGATGATTATCTCTTAATACAATCCAATTGTAAAAGGCAAATCAAAACATATGTTGAGGAAGTGCAGCAGTTGGCCATACTGTCTAAAAATGGATCTTCTCAAGAGATTTCTTGTGTTTTGGATAAACTGTATGATTTTTATACAGAAGCTTCGTTAGATGTCAAAAGAGAGCTTATTAGCTGTATACTGCCTGAAAAAACAACTTTATTAGAAGAAGGGTTTGTTGAAATGGTCAATGAACCCACAAGAATAGTTTTTAATATCAAGAGTTCAAATTCAAAACAAGACGATCAAGACGATGAATCAGGTTCTTTCCAGGTAATGGATGAAAAGTATTTAATCTTCATTCAAGACTATTTTATGGAAAGGAAAATGGTTCAGCCTACAAATCTTAAAAATATCGTCGTTTTCCTAAAGAAAATAACCTTGTTGATCATTAGAGGGTAAAAATGATTTTTTTGATTTCATTTTTGCTTGTAAATCAGTTTGTTGTAGTGGTTCATGTCCTGTCAACCAACATGCTGGGAAACCACTGTAAAATTGATTAAAAAACTTAGTTTTTTTAATGTAAAACCTTTAAAATGAATGGATTGTGTTTTGTCGGTTTGGTTCAATAGGGTGAAAATGTAATTTTGAAGAAAACGAGAATTTGAAATCTAATTTATTTTGTAAATAATTGATATCCAAACTTTTATAAAATAAAAAATCGGAAAAATATTCAGTTAAATATCTTTCCGATTTGTACTCAAGGCGGGACTTGAACCCGCACGAACATTACTGTTCACTGGATTTTAAGTCCAGCGTGTCTACCAATTCCACCACTCGAGCATTAATAAGGTAGTTGAGCGAAAAACGGGGTTCGAACCCGCGACCTCAACCTTGGCAAGGTTGCGCTCTACCAACTGAGCTATTTTCGCATTTTATTTTTCTTAGAACGTCGCTATACTTGTTCTGTATTGCGGATGCAAATTTAGTACATAAATCTAATTATACAAGTCTTTTCCTGAAAAAAAATAAAATCTTTTTTTAATGTATTGATAACCTTTAGGTTAATTATGGAATTATTTTTTGGTCAGCATACGTTTGATCTCATTAAGCTTCATCAACGCTTCCACCGGGGTTAAGGTGTTGATATCCGTATTGAGAATTTCGTCCTTGATTTCTTCCAATAACGGATCGTCCAGACTAAAAATACTCAACTGCATTTCGTCTTTATCCGACTTCACACCGGCTAAGGCTTCGCTCGAATGATCCTTCTCTAGCTTTTTAAGCAATTTCTGAGCCTTCTGAATCACCGTTTGTGGCATTCCGGCCATCTTGGCCACATGAATACCAAAACTGTGCGCACTGCCGCCTTTTACAAGCTTACGGATAAAAAGCACATTGTCTTTTAATTCCTTTACCGAAACGTTGAAATTCTGAATGCCTTCAAAAATAACTTCCATCTCGTTTAACTCGTGATAATGCGTCGCGAATAGTGTTTTCGGTTTTGCTGGGTGTTCGTGAAGATATTCGGCAATTGCCCAGGCAATCGAAATACCATCATACGTACTCGTTCCACGGCCAATTTCGTCCAATAATACCAAACTTCGGTTGGAAATATTGTTCAAAATGGATGCTGTTTCGTTCATTTCCACCATAAAAGTCGATTCGCCCATCGAAATGTTATCCGAAGCACCAACACGGGTAAAGATCTTATCTACAATGCCCATGCGAACACTTTCGGCCGGAACAAAACTTCCCATTTGGGCTAACAATACGATCAGGGCAGTCTGACGTAAGATAGCCGACTTACCGGACATATTCGGACCGGTGATCATAATAATCTGTTGGGTTGCGTTATCCAAAAACACATCGTTGGCAATATACGGAACACCAATCGGAAGTTGCTTTTCAATAACCGGGTGACGACCGTTTTTGATTTCCAATTCAAAGCTTTCGTCAATGGTTGGTTGAATGTAATTGTTCTCGATCGCCAATTGCGAAAATGAAGTCAAACAGTCCAGTTGTGCGACTAGATTGGCGTTTACCTGTACGGCTTTGATATAGGTCGATACCCATAAGACCAATTGCTCGAACAATTCCAGTTCCAGTTTGTAAATCTTTTCCTCGGCACCTAGAATTTTGCTTTCGTATTCTTTTAGTTCTTCGGTGATATAACGCTCGGCATTGACCAAGGTTTGCTTACGGATCCATTCGGCGGGAACTTTGTCTTTGTGGGTGTTGCGGACTTCAATATAGTACCCGAATACATTGTTAAACGATACCTTTAACGATGGAATACCGGTTTTTTCGCTTTCGCGGGTTTCCAGTGCCTCCAGGTATTCTTTCCCGGAAAATGCAATGCTGCGCAGTTCGTCCAGTTCTTCGTTAATTCCGGTGGCTATGGCGTTTCCTTTGTTAATCGCTACCGGAGCGTCGGGATTCAGGTTGGTTTTGATTTTCTCGCGCAATACATCACAGGAACGCAGTTTTTCTCCGATGTCTTTTACCGATGGATTGCTGCTTTCCTGAGCGATGGTTTTAATCGGAATAATGGCATCCAACGAATTGCACAAATAAATCAACTCACGCGGACTTACTTTTCCGGTGGCGACTTTCGAGATCAGACGTTCCAGATCGGAGATTTGTTTGATCTGATATTGTACTTTTTGTAATTCTTCCTGATTTTCTTTAAAATAGGCGACTACATTATGACGCTCTTTTACGCGATCGGCATCTTTTAACGGAAGTGCCAGCCAACGTTTCAATAAACGACTTCCCATAGGCGAAAGCGTTCTGTCGATCACATCAAGTAAAGTCACGGCATTGGGATTCGTACTGTGGTATAATTCCAGATTTCGAATTGTAAAGCGATCCATCCAAACATAAGCGTCTTCGGCAATACGATGAATGGAAGTAATGTGTTGTATTTTATTGTGTTGTGTTTCAGATAGGTAATATAAAATCGCACCCGAGGCGATTAAACCTTCGGGAAGTTCCTCCACGCCAAATCCTTTTAGGGAGTTGGACTGAAAATGATTGGTAAGCGTTTCAAAGGCATAATCTTCCTTATAAATCCAGTCTTCCAAAAAGAAAGCATGAAAATGATCACCAAACGTTTCTTTAAACTGATTTTTATTGTTTTTAGGAACCAGAATCTCACTCGGGCTGAAATTTTGAAGCAGCTTGTCGATATATTCGGCATTTCCTTGGGAAGTTAAAAATTCCCCGGTGGATACATCCAAAAAGGAAATTCCCAGTGTTTTTTTACCAAAGTGTACCGAAGCCAAAAAGTTATTCGATTTGGAATGCAATACTTCATCGTTTAAAGCGACTCCGGGTGTAACCAATTCGGTCACGCCACGTTTTACGATGGTTTTGGTCATCTTTGGATCTTCCAGCTGATCACAAATGGCCACGCGAAGTCCGGCTTTTACCAGTTTCGGCAAATAGGTGTTTAACGAATGATGTGGAAATCCGGCCAAGGCGGTTTCCGAATCCGATCCGGCGCCGCGTTTGGTTAAGGTAATGCCTAAAATTTGAGAGGCACGAACCGCATCGTCACCAAAAGTTTCGTAAAAATCGCCCACGCGGAACAACAAACAGGCATCGGGATATTTTCGCTTGATCTCATTGTATTGCTTCATTAAAGGGGTTTCCTTCGGTGTTTTTTCTTTTGTTGACAAGGCTTTTCGATTTTATGTTTTGTAAAAAGCGAAAGTAAGGATTTTTTAGAAAAAGTAAAGGGGACAACCCGAACTTAATGTTTGTTATAAAGCCGGTTTACTATCGGATTTTATGATTAATTTTGCCGTTTAGTATTTGTAAAAAGATGAGAAAACTAGCGAATAGCGAATTAGAACGAAAAAATATATCCGAATTCAAACAGGCCGAAAAAACACCGATTATTATCGTATTGGACGATATCCGTAGTTTACACAATATCGGTTCGGTTTTTAGAACGGCAGATGCTTTTCTGATCGAAAAGATTTACCTCTGCGGAATCACCGCCACGCCTCCTAATAAGGAAATTCACAAAACGGCTTTAGGGGCGACCGATACCGTTGCTTGGGAATATGCGAAAGATGTATTGGAAGTGATCGGAAATCTGAAAAAGGAAAAGGTGTCGGTTTTTGCCATCGAACAGGTGGAGCATTCGGTATTGTTACAGGATTTTATTCCGGAAGCGGATACCAAATACGCATTGGTTTTTGGAAATGAGGTAAAAGGTGTCGCGCAACAGGCGATTGATGCGGCCGATGGAACGATCGAAATCCCGCAATTGGGAACCAAACATTCGCTGAATATTTCGGTTAGTGCCGGAATTGTGGTTTGGGATTTGTTCCGAAAAATGCAGTTCGGAGCTTAGGCTTTTATTTTTGCGGAAATCATTTCCAGGATTTGAAGGTAGTCTTCCTGATGCTCTACAAAGTCATAATCGGACACATCGATAATTAAAACGTTGAGGTTGCTTTGCGATTTGATATAATCCAGGTAACCTCTGTTTATTTTGTCCAGATATTCGGCCGGAATTTCCTGTTCGTACGAACGACCTCTTTTGCGAATGTTTTCCAATAATCGTGGCGTATTCTGATACAAATACACATACAATCCGGGTTTGGGCATTTCTTTGTAGATGATGTCAAACATCGTTTTATACAATCGAAATTCATCTTCGCCTAAGGTTACTTTGGCAAAAATCAACGATTTAAAAATATGGTAGTCGGCGACAATAAAGTCTTTGAATAGGTCAAATTGCGCCAGGTCGTCGGACAATTGCAAATAGCGATCGGCCAAAAACGACATTTCCAACGGAAACGCATAGCGCGCCTGATCTTTGTAAAATTTAGGCAAAAACGGATTGTCGGCAAAACCTTCCAGAATTAATTTGGCATTAAAGTCTTCCGAAATCTTCGTGGCAAGGGTGGTTTTTCCGGCGCCAATATTTCCTTCAATCGCAATATAATTGAAATGTTGTAACTCGAATTTTTCAATAGGCGAAACAAGTTTGTCTACTACGGTACAAGTGCTCTTGTCGGAGGTAGTTGCAATCAGCTCCGGGACACTTTTCTTTAAAACCGGATGAATCCAATCCAGTCGGAGGTCGTTTAACGGTTGTAAAACAAATAGTCGGTGTTGCATTTGCGGATGCGGAACCTGTAAGTCGGGCGTGTCGATTAGCATTTCATCACAACTGATAATATCCAGATCGATGGTGCGCGCCTGATATCCTTCCTGGGTGCTGCGGATGCGTCCCAGTGTTTTTTCGATGGCGAGTAGCTTTTCCAGTACGGTTTCGACCGGTCGATGCGTGTGAAGTACCAGTGCGCAATTGTAAAAGGCATCACTTTCAAATCCCCATGATGGCGTCTCGTAAAGTCGTGATAAACGGATAACGGTGCCTATGTTTCTATGAATCAGGGTAATGGCGTTTTGAATGTTTTCAATACGGTTTCCCTGGTTGCTTCCTAATGATATTACTACTTGATTCTGACTGCGCATATGGCAAAATAACTAAAAGAATTTTAGAATTGAAGTATATTTATTCGAACTGTTGATAAATTGTTTTGTAACAATTATGGAAAAACACCTACTTATTAGGAAAAAGAAAAAGAAATGAAATTTATAGGAAACGTACTGGCCACGATAGTGGGGATATTTGTGTTTTTTATGGTATTGTTTTTCGGAATTGCGCTGATCAGTGCACTTTTTGGAGGCGATAGCGACAAAGTAAAAATAAAAGACAATTCGGTTATCGAACTTGACTTGTCGCAAGTGGAACAGGATTATGGCGGGAAATTCAATTTTGCCGAATTTAATTATTTTAAAGCCAGACATAACGGTGTGGTGGATGTGCTAAACGCCATTGATGCCGCGAAGAGTGATGATAAGATCAAAGGGATTTCCATTGTAAACAACGCGGCAATGATTGGTATTGCACAGCGTAAAGCGGTTCGTGATAAACTGGAAGATTTTAAAAAATCAGGGAAATTTGTGGTGGCCTATGCCAATGCCTACACACAAGGGGAGTATTATCTGGATTCTGTTGCCGATACCTTATATGTGAATCCGGTAGGGGAATTGGACTTTAAAGGACTTTCTACAGAAATCTTATTCTTTAAAGATTTCCAGGAGAAAACCGGGGTGAAAATGGAAGTGATTCGTCACGGAAAATATAAAAGTGCCGTGGAGCCGTTTTTGGAAAACGAAATGAGTCCGGCCAACCGTGAACAAATGACGGTTTTGCTAAACTCGATCTGGTCTACGGTAGTGGATGATATTTCCAAAAGCCGTAAAATTCCGGTGGATAGTTTGAATGCTATTGCGGATAATCTGGGTGCGAGAACGCCGGAGTTGGCAAAAGCTAAAAAATTAATCGACAAGATTGGTTATGAAGATGAGTACCACAATGGAATCCGTCGTGCTTTAAAAGTAGAAAAAGATGAAGAGTATAATAAGATAAGTATTCTGGATTATGCCCGTGATGTAGCAAATACAAACGATAGCTATGAGGCGAAAGATCGAATCGCAATTATCTATGCGCAAGGAGAGATTCTTTCCGGAGAAGGCGATGTAAGCTATATCGGTGAAGGTTCTATGCGTCGTTCGTTAGAAGATGCGCGTAACGACGATAATGTAAAAGCGGTCGTTTTACGAATCGATAGTCCGGGAGGAAGTGCGCTGACTTCGGAGTTAATCTGGAGAGAAATCGAACTGACGAAAAAGAAAAAACCAGTAGTGGTTTCTATGGGGAATCTGGCGGCTTCGGGTGGTTATTATATCGCTTGTAATGCCAATACCATTTTTGCCGAACCGAATACGATCACCGGATCAATTGGAGTTTTTGGAACCTTACCTAACTTTAGCCCGTTGGCTAAAAAAATCGGAATCAATGCCGAGCAGGTGAAAACACATCAAAATGCATCCGGTTATAGCGTTTTCGAACCGTTGGACGAGAATTATAAAAATGTGGTATTGGAAGGTGTGGAGCATATCTATAATACCTTTGTAAGTCGTGTGGCTGCCGGAAGAAAAATGACGTTTGCGCAGGTGGATAGTATCGCCCAGGGGCGTGTTTGGGCTGGAAAAGACGCCGTTAAAATCGGATTGGTAGATAAAATGGGTGGATTGGATCAGGCAATTAAACATGCGGCATCATTGGCAAAAATAAAAGAGTATAAAACGGAAGATTATCCGGAATACAACAAAACGGTTCAGGATATGCTTCGCGGTTTAACCGGTGGTGTATCGATGTTTCAAAGTCGTGAAGAGTTGATCAAAGAGCAAATCGGGGAAGAAGGCTATCAGGTAATCGAGCAAATCCGAAGAGCGAAACAACAACGTGGTATTCAGGCGTTGATGCCTTTTGAATTGGTGATCCGATAAGTTCCCGTATTGTAGAGAAATGCTACAAGTACCGGGGGAAAGTTTTCGATCAACAAAATAAATACAGCCTTTTAAAGGCTTTTTACAACAAACCAACTTATTTTCTGTTATCAGTAAATAAGTTGGTTTAATTTTTGTAGTAAATTCGTAAGATAAATATTTCGAGTTATGTTAAAGAAAATCTTAAAAGGTTTCGGTATCTTTTTACTGTTATCGATAATTACGCTGGCGGCGGTTCCGTTTATGTTTAAAGACAAAATCAAGGAACTGGTTGCCAAAGCCATTAATGAAAATGTAGATGCCAAAGTCGCTTTTGAAGATGTGGATCTCAGTTTGTTTAAGAGCTTTCCGAATGCCAACATTACGATCGATAAGATCAGTGTGATCAATAAAGCACCGTTCGAAGGGGATACGCTTTTTTATTCCGGCGAGGTAAACCTTAAAATGTCGATTAAAGAGTTGTTTAAAAAGGACGGCGAAGCGATGAAAATCGATGGTTTCTACTCGAAAGACGGCGTGGTGAATATTATTTTTAATAAAGATGGAATCGGGAATTTCGACATTGCCTTAAAAGATCAGAAAGAAGACGAACCATCCGAAAGTAAGCCGTTTGCGTTGAATCTGAAAAAATATGAGATCGAAAACCTGCGTTTTACCTATAGCGATGAGAAGTCCAAAATCAAAATGGTAGTGGATAGTCTGAATCACGAGGGAACCGGGAATTTTGCGGCTCAGAAATTAGACCTGATAACGAAGTCGTCGGCCAAATTGTCTCTGGATATGGACAAGGTAAAGTATATGAAAAACGTATCGCTTAACCTGGATGCGGTTTTAGGAATTGATCTCGAAAAACAAAAATATACGTTTAAGGAGAATAAAGCATTGATCAACCAGTTGCCGCTGGAGTTTGATGGTTTTATTCAGATGGTGGAAAAAGGACAGGAATATGATCTGAAATTTAAAACGCCAACGTCTTCGTTTAAAAACTTTCTGGGATTGGTGCCGGAAGCGTATGCCGGAAACTTGAACACGGTAAAAACAACCGGTGATTTTAAAGTGGATGGTACGGTTAAAGGCGCGCTTACGGATACGACGATTCCGAAATTCAAAATTGAAATTGCATCCGATAACGCATCGTTCCAATATCCGGATTTGCCGAAATCGGTACAAAATATTGTGATCGATACCTATATTGTAAACGAAACGGGCTTGATGAATGATACCTATGTCAATCTGGATAAATTGTCGTTCCGTATTGATCAGGATGTATTTAATGCAAAAGCCAATATCAAAAATCTCACACAAAACGCGTTGGTAGATGCCGAATTAAAAGGGGTGATCAACCTTGCGAATGTAACCAAAGCGTATCCGGTAAAACTGGAAAAACCGCTATCCGGTATTTTAAAAGCCGATGTGGTGACGAAATTCGATATGAAATCGGTGGAAACAAGTCAGTACCAGAATATACAAAATTCCGGAAATATAAGCCTGACCGGGTTTAATTATGCCGGTCCGGAATTGGCGAAGCCTATACAGATCAAACAGGCGACGGTGGCCTTTAATCCCAATCAGATCCGATTGAATCAATTGGATGCGGTAACCGGTAAATCGGATATCAAAGTAAGCGGGACATTGGATAATTTCTATGGATTTGTCTTTAAAAAACAAGTGCTAAAAGGAAATTTTGATATGAGTTCGAATCAGTTGCTGGTATCGGATTTTATGACGCCATCGGCACCGGAAGCTATGCAAACGAAAACAGTAGCACCTAAGGAAGCGGTTAAAATTCCAGCATTTTTGGATTGTACGATTACGGCAAAAGCGAATACCGTAGTGTATGATAATCTGACGTTAAAAGCGGTTTCTGGTAAAATGATCATTAAAGACGAGGCGGTAAAACTGGAAAATGTAAAAACAAATATGTTCGACGGTCAGATTGGAGTGGATGGTATGGTGTCGACAAAAGGTGCGGTGCCGAAGTTTGATATGAATCTGGGTTTAAATGCGGTGGATATCGCGAAGTCGTTTACACAATTGGATATGTTAAAATCGATTGCCCCGATTGCTGGTGTGATCAACGGAAAACTGAATTCGACAATCAAGTTGTCTGGAAATCTGGATGCTAAAGAAATGACACCGGATCTGAAAACGATCTCCGGTGATTTGTTGGGACAATTGATGGCGACCTCGATCAATGCGAAGAATTCGAATTTGTTAAATGCTTTGGATGGAAACCTGAAGTTTATCGACTTGGATAAGCTAAATCTGAATAACCTAAAAGCACATTTATCGTTCGATAATGGAAAAGTAAATGTGAAGCCATTCGACATTAAATACCAGGATATTAAAGTGACGGTTGGCGGACAACACGGATTTGATCAATCGATGAATTACAATCTGAAGTTTGATGTGCCGGCGAAATATCTGGGATCGGATGTGAATAAGTTGTTGGCGAAGTTGTCGCCTTCCGATGTGAATAAATTACAGGATATACCGGTAAATGCAATTTTAACCGGAAGTTTTAAAAATCCTAAGGTTTCTACTGATTTAAATCAGGCGGTTGCCAATATCTCAAATCAGTTGATTCAACAACAAAAAGATAAGTTGATCAATCAAGGAACCGGAGCGTTGGAGAGCCTTTTGGGTGGCGGTAAAAAGAATACCGGAACCGGGACAACGGCCGATACAACCAAAACCAAACCGAAAGACGATATTAAAAATACCGCTGCCAATGCCATAAAAGGATTGTTTGGTAAAAAGAAAAAAGAAGAATAAAAAAAAGGCTGTCCAAATGGATAGCCTTTTTTTATATCTGACAGGTTTCAAAAACCCTGTCAGGTATAATTTATAGTGTAATTTTCACCACGTAGCCTTCAAAGGTTCGGATGTTAAAAACGGTGCCGTCTTCAAAAATCAGGTATTGCCCTTTAATCCCGGTTAGGCGTCCGTTAAAAACAGGGGTCTTGTCCAGACTTAAACTGTTGACTTTTTTTGGATACTGCAGTACCGGATAGTCCAAATGGTACAGTTTTTCGGGTGTCGGTGCAAAATACGGTTTTACTTCATCCGGTAATAACGATTCCAGATTATTGCGCTCGGTCACAATATCAACCGAAGGAACTTCATTCTGCAGCATTTTTCGCCAGTTGGTTTTATCCGAAAAATGATCCTTTAGCGCCACCTCGGCAATTCCGGCAAGGTAACGATTCGGGACTTCTACGATCGGAACGGCTTCAATCGCGCCCTGATCAATCCAGCGCGTGGGAACCTGAGTTTTACGGGTGACTCCTACTTTTACTTCACTGGATAGGGCTAGATATACAATATGAGGCTGTAGCTGGACTCTTTTTTCATACTCCAAATCCCGGTCTTCAATGTCAAGATGTGCCGTACTGAGTTCCGGTTTCATAATCCAGTCGCCGGCCGAAGCACTCGACATAAAACAGTCGTAACAAAATCCCTGTCTGAAAATCTTCTTTTTTTTACCGCAGTTCAAACATTGATAGCCCTGAAAAGCAATCTCCAGCTCTTTGTTCAGTAATTGGTTGACATTCAAAAAGCTGTTTTCAAAAACAAGGTAATATTGTATCGGATTCCCGATTTCCGTTTGCATCTTGGTCAGTACGCCGTCGTATTGCATTTTGTAAATTTCAGGTTTAAGTATTAGGATTTGCAGTGAAGCCGAGTGTTTCCTGCTGTTTTTTTCTTATTTTTGGTAATGATGTAAAAGTACAAACTTTGGTTTGAATAATGCCAAAACAAATCTCTTTAACCGGAATATTATAAAATATGGCCCTGACAATAATTAACTCGATTGCTTCCTGGATACTGAAAAAACGAATTCATCAAATGGAATTGTTTCTGAAATACCCTAATGAAGTACAGGAAGAGCTGCTGTTTAGTTTGTTGCGTACAGCTGAACCTACTATTATTGGTCAGAAATATGAATTTTCGTCCATCAGAAGTTATAAGACCTTTACAGAGCGTGTTCCGGTTTCGACCTATGAAGAACTCGAACCGTTAATCGAAAGAACCCGAAAAGGGGAGCAAAATGTGTTTTGGAATACGCCGATCAAATGGTTTGCGAAGTCCAGCGGAACAACCAATGCAAAAAGTAAGTTTATCCCGGTGAGTGGTGAGGCTTTGGAGGATTGTCACTATAAAGCCAGTAAGGATTTACTGTGTTTGTACCTGAATAATAATGAAAATTCGCAGTTGTTTACAGGAAAGAGCCTTCGTTTGGGGGGGAGTAAGCAGTTGTATGAAGATAACAACACCTTTTTTGGCGATTTGTCGGCGATCTTGATTGATAACATGCCTTTTTGGGCCGAATTTAGTAGTACGCCAAGTAATAAGGTGTCGCTGATGAGTGAATGGGAGTCCAAAATTCAAGCCATCATACAGGAAACGGTTATGGAAAATGTAACCAGTTTTGCCGGTGTGCCATCCTGGATGTTGGTACTGTTAAACCGGGTTTTGGAAGAAACCGGAAAAAATAACCTGATGGAGTTATGGCCTAATGTTGAGGTGTATTTTCATGGGGGAGTCAGTTTTGAGCCGTATCGCGAACAATACAAACGATTGCTACCCAAAGAGGATTTCCGCTATTACGAGATTTATAATGCGTCCGAAGGATTTTTTGCGATTCAGGATCTGAATAATTCCAATGATTTATTGTTGATGCTGGACTATGGGATTTTCTACGAATTTATTCCGATGGATGCTTTTGGGACGCCGGAACAAAAAGTAATCCGCTTGTCGGAAGTGGAATTGAATAAAAACTATGCAGTGGTGATCACGACCAATTCAGGTTTATGGCGTTATCTGATAGGGGATACGGTGCGTTTTACCTCGTTGAATCCGTATCGTATTAAAGTGACCGGAAGAACCAAGCATCATATCAATGTATTTGGAGAGGAGTTGATGGTTGAAAATACCGATAAAGCCATTTCAAAAGCCTGTCAGGAGACCAATTCTGAGGTGATCGATTATACGGTGGCGCCAATCTTTATGAAAGGCCGCGAAAAAGGGGCGCACGAATGGATGATTGAATTCCGTAGAAAACCGGATAATATTGAGCTTTTCCGTAAAAAACTGGACGAAGCCTTACAATCGGTTAACTCTGATTATGAGGCAAAACGATACAATAATATGACTTTGAATCCGTTAGTGTTAAATGTTGCGCGAACGAATTTGTTTTATGACTGGTTAAAAGAACAGGATAAACTGGGTGGACAACATAAAATACCGCGACTGTCGAATAGTCGGGAATACCTCGATCGACTTAAAGCCTTACAATATATCCAAATAGACTGAGTATGAAAAAACGGATTGTTTTTATAGCGGCAGGAATCCTTTTGGTTTCCTGCGGACCCAAGCGCTTAGGGTGCGGGCCGCGACGATGTGATACCGATATTAAGAAGATAGAAAAATCGGATGAAATAATTCAAAAAGCTACCAAAACGGCATAAAAAAACCTCGCAATTGCGAGGTTTTAAAATTCTTAGAAGGTTCTAATTATTTTTTTGCAGCGTCAGCAGCTGGAGCAGCAGCGTCAGCAGCTGGAGCAGCAGCTTCAGTAGCTGGAGCAGCAGCAGCCTCAGTAGTAGCAGCAGCAGAATCAACAGTAGTAGCAGCAGCTTCTACAGCCTCTTCAGCAGGAGCAGCAACTTCTTCAGTTACAGGCTCTTCAGTTTTAGTTTCTTTACAAGAAACGAAAGAAACACTCATCATAGCTACTAATGCTAAGCTTAAAACAACTTTTTTCATCTTACTAAATTATAAAGGTTAATTATTAATTCGGAGCAAAGATATAAAATTTTTAATACGTAATAATATTTACTAAAATATTTTTTGCTCCCGGATTATGTTTTTTTTTGAAAAAACAGTCAGCGTACTCATAAAATGCCCTGTTTTGCTGGTTTTTTTATTGTAACTAACTGTTTTTTAATATTTTGTATTGTCGAAAAAAATGGATTATTTTTTCTTGTTTTGAACGATTTTCATCTCGTCAACCAGGTGTTTTGCCCCTGCATATTTGTCAATTATAAACAAAACATAGCGAATATCGACCATAATGTTGCGGCAAATCGCAGGATCGTAGTGAATATCGCTCATCGTTCCTTCCCAAACACGGTCGAAATTTAAACCAATTAGGTTTCCTTCCGCATCCAAAGCAGGACTTCCGGAGTTACCACCCGTTGTATGGTTCGTTCCGATAAAACATACCGGCATACGCCCTTTTTCGGCATATTGTCCGTAATCTTTAGTATTATATAACGAGATTAACTTTGCAGGTACGTCAAATTCGTAATCACCCGGTACATATTTTTCGATCACCCCATCCAGATAGGTCATCGGTTCGTAGATTACCGCATCGCTAGGGCTGTAACCTTTTACTTTTCCATAGGTAACGCGTAGTGTACTGTTTGCATCCGGGAAAATACGGTTATTCGGGAATAATTCCAGAATGGCTTTCATATAGGTACGTTGTAACGCGATGTTTTTAAGGTTAAGCTCATCGTATTTCGGGGCTACATTTTTAAGGTAGCTGTCGGCCATGGCTTTTACCAACTGGAAGCCTTTGTCTTTGTTGATGCGTTCGATTGCCGTTTTAGCATCGCCATTCAATAATTCTTTTAAACCGTTATAGCTGGTTAATTTTGACTGGCCGTATACTTCTTCGGTCAGTTTTTTAGTATCGGCATTTACCAAAGTTGCCGGTAAAAACTGTTTTGGTGATTTGGTAGCGTATAAGGCGATTAGCTGTTCGAAAACTTTTTCATCTACATTCGCATTAAAATCTTTGTATAAATCTTCGAAACCGGCGATCAGGTTGTTTCTACGATCGTTAAAGGCTTGTTCACCTTTAGAGTTGTACACCTGTTCCAATTGGAATAAGCGGTATCCAAAACTCAATAATTCGGTATTTCGTAAAACCACTTCCGTATAATAATCACGGCTCAAGGCATACGGAGCGATTTCAGTGTAGTTCTTTTTAAAGTCGGCTAACAAATTGCCATATTCGGCCTGTTTACCGGCTTTGGTTACTTTGTCCTGAAATTCCTTTTCAAACTTCTGTTTGATTGCTAAGGCATCTGATTTTTTCAACCCTTTGGTTTCGCCAATCCATTTTTTCCAATAGTTCGCAATGCTGGCATATTTGGAAGCATACTGGATTTTGATCGCGTTGTCTTTACGCATAAAACCATCCTGAACTTTTAAAGCTGCATCACGCACTTCGATTTTTGCAGGATTCAGATCGTTGATGATTTGTGCTACGGCATACGACGGAAGGTATTCCTGCGTACGTCCCGGATATCCCATTACCATCGTGAAATCGTTTTCTTTAACTCCTTTTATAGAAACCGGGAAGAAATGTTTCGGTTTGTACGGTACATTGTCTTTGGAATACGCGGCTGGACGGTTGTTTTTGTCGGCATAGATTCGGAATAAGGAGAAATCTCCGGTATGACGAGGCCAAACCCAGTTGTCGGTATCCGATCCGAATTTTCCGATCGATGATGGCGGCGCCCCAACCAAACGAACATCGCTATAGGTTTCCGTTAGGAATAAGATATATTGGTTTCCGTCATAAAAAGTACGGATTTTGTTTTCCTGCCACGATTCCTTTGGTAAGGTACGGCTTAAGGTGTTGATGTTTTCCTGGATTTTCTTTTGTTTGTCGGCTTCACTTGTAAGTGCGGCAACGCCTTCCAGTACTTTATTGGTTACATCTTCAATTTTTACAATAAAAGTTACTTCCAGATCTTTGTTCGGTAGTTCGTCTTCTTGTTTCATTGCCCAGAATCCGTTGGTCAGATAATCATGGTCAACAGTTGAGTGGGACTGAATTTCACCATATCCACAGTGGTGGTTGGTTAATAATAAACCTTTGGAGGAAATGACTTCCGAGGTACAACCACCGTTAAAATGCGGTACAGCATCTTTTAAACTGGATTTGTTGACATCGTAAATATCGGTAGCCGATATTTTCATTCCTAAGGTTTTCATCTCTTTTTCGTTCATTCCTTTTAAAAGCGAAGGAATCCACATTCCGCCCTGTTGCGCGGAAACCGGTAAAACGAACAATAGGACAAGTAGTCTTAAAAGTTTCATTGGATTGTTTTTATTTAATTATTAGGTTATACGACTTTGTATTTCATGATTTTACGATTATGATCGGTAAAATTCTGGGCAAGATACAATTTTTGAGCCTTTTCGTTATGGTTTTCAACTTCGAGGTAAAGAACTTTTAACTTTAATTTAAGAGCTTCCGATTGGATAAATTGGATCGCTTGTTTGCCAATTCCTTTACCGCGGGCTTTTTCAGAAAGGTATAATTCGTCTAAAAAAGCATACCTGCCTTTGTATTCAAAACTAAAAATAAAGGTGAGAATGACATAGCCGACCAATATATCGTCCGAATAAATTAGCCAGGCTTTTCCAAGATTCCCATCGTTGAGAAAGGTTTCGAAAAGGGATTCGGTGGTTGCGATGTCGATCGGGTAGTTGTCGATGGCATAAAAATCCTGCATCATGGTAATGATGTCGGGAATATGCTGCTGATCCAAAGGTTTAAACTGCGTACTCATTTTTGATATGGTTTACAATGCTCTTGGTCGCATTTTGATTCATTTGTACAAAGGTGCTGCAAATATGACCTTTTTCGAAACGGATGTCCTCGTTCTGAATCAGGTTTGAAAAGGCTTCGTTAAGTTCTTTCTGATTCGAAATGGAAATGCAGCCTTCCATATTGACAAGCGCTATAGCTTCGGCAAAATGGGAAAAATTAGGGCCAATAACGATCGGCACGCCAAAAGTTGCCGGTTCGAGGATGTTGTGAACACCCGGTTTGCCAAAACCTCCACCCACATAAGCGATGTCGGCATAACTGTAGATTTTGGTCAGGATGCCAATGGTGTCGATAATAAACACATCGTAAGGACTTAAATCGGTAACGGAGTCTTTTTGGGAAAATAAAACCGTTTTTCGGGAAATGCTTTTTTGAAGCTCCTGGATTTGTTCGGGTTTGATGTTATGCGGTGCAATAATAAATTTCACGGGATCGGTGCATCGGTTGATGTACTCCACAAGTAAGGTTTCGTCTTTTGGCCAGGAACTGCCAATTACGATCGTGGGGGTGTCGGCTTTAAAGTCTTCGATAAAATCCAAAGTATTGTCGCGTTCCAAAATAGCCGAAACACGATCAAATCGGGTGTCGCCGCTTACTTTGACATTCTGGAATCCGATGCTTTGTAGTAGCTGTTTTGATTTTTCATTCTGAACAAAAAAGTAACGGAAGCTTTTGAGGGCATTCCGGTAAAAGGAACCGTACCATTTAAAAAACGATTGTTTTTCGCGGAAAATTCCCGAAACCAGATAGGTCGGAATTTGATGTTGTTGTAAAACATCCAGATAATTCGGCCAATATTCGTATTTGATAAAAAAGACCAGGTTGGGGTGAACGGTTTTGATAAAACGGACAGCGTTCGATCGGGTGTCCAATGGTAAATATACGGTCACATCGGCTACGGTGTTGTTTTTTCGAACTTCATAACCCGATGGAGAAAAAAAGGTCAGAACAATTTTATGCGACGGATAATGGGCTTTGATTTGTTCCATTACCGGAAGACCTTGTTCGTATTCACCCAATGATGCGGCATGGAACCAGATGGTTTTGTCAGTAGGTTGTATTGCCGATTCGAGTGTGGCGAAAACACCTTTCCGTCCTTCGGTAAACAACCTGATTTTAGGGCTTACCATGGCAATAAAACGAATCAGAAAACCGGCTATCCGAACCAGTAAATCGTATAAAAAAAACATAGGCGAAAATTTGTGTCGCTAAATTACGGTTCTTTACGTTAATTTGATTGGTGTAACGTCATTAAATGAGTATTTTTGCTTGTTTTAATTCCTTTTAGGAAAGGGATTTCGAATCGTCACATAGCAATTTAGAAAGCACATGAGAAAAATACAAATGGTTGATCTTAAGGGTCAATACGAGCAAATAAAAGAGCAGGTTAACCAGTCAATCCAGGAAGTTTTGGATACGACAGCATTTATCAACGGTCCGCAAGTACACCAGTTCCAAAAAGAATTGGAAGGGTATCTGGATGTAAAACACGTTATACCGTGTGCCAATGGTACCGATGCATTGCAAATTGCGATGATGGGATTGGGATTACAACCCGGTGATGAGGTGATTACGGCCGATTTTACATTTGCCGCTACGGTTGAGGTTATTGCATTGTTGCAACTAACGCCGGTTTTGGTAGATGTGGATCCGGATACATTTAATATTTCGGTGGAAGCGATTAAAAAGGCGATCACACCAAAAACTAAAGCGATCGTTCCGGTACATATGTTTGGTCAGGCGGCGAATATGGAGGAAATCATGGCGGTTGCCAAGGAACACAATTTGTTTGTGATCGAAGATAATGCACAGGCAATTGGTGCCGATTATCAGTATGCCGATGGAACGAAGAAGAAAGTTGGTACAATTGGACATGTGGCGTCGACTTCATTTTTTCCGTCTAAAAACTTAGGTTGTTATGGTGATGGAGGGGCGATTTTTACCAACGATGATGAACTGGCGTATAAATTGCGCGGAATCGTGAACCACGGTATGTATGTGCGTTACCACCACGATGTAGTGGGGGTAAATTCCCGTTTGGATAGTATGCAGGCGGCGGTTTTAAATGCTAAATTACCACGATTGGATGCGTATAACGATGCCCGTCAGTTGGCAGCTCAAAAATATGATGCGGCTTTTGCCGGACATGCGAATATTGTAACTCCGGTGGTAAAAGGTGATAAAGGTAGTCATGTGTTTCATCAGTATACTTTGCGAATTCTAAATGCCGATCGCAATGCATTAATGCAACATCTGATCGATAAAGGGATTCCATGTGCAATTTATTATCCGATTCCATTACACAGTCAGAAAGCCTATGCCGACAGTCGTTATAATGAAGCGGACTTCCCGGTAACGAATCAATTGGTGAATGAGGTGATTTCATTGCCAATGCATACCGAATTGGACGACGAGCAGATTAAATTTATTACCGATAGCATTCTGGAATTTTTAAAATAAACCTTTTCGCGTATATTCGTGTTCATATTCAAAAATAAATGAAAATAGTTGTTACCGGAGGTTTAGGTTTTATTGGATCCCATACTGTAGTCGAATTATACCGTCAGGGTTTTGAAGTCGTTATTGTAGATAATCTGTCCAATTCATCTGTGGATGTTTTGACGGGTATTGAAAAAATAACCGGTGTAAAGCCGGTGTTTGAACAAATTGATTTACGCGATAAAGCAGTTGTGACCACTTTTTTTGAAAAACACAACGATATCGCTGGTGTTATTCATTTTGCCGCTTCAAAAGCGGTAGGTGAAAGTGTAGAAAATCCATTGCTGTATTACGAGAATAATATTGCATCGTTGGTTTATCTGTTGCAGGAATTGCAGAAGAAAACGGAATCCTATTTTATTTTCAGCTCTTCGTGTACGGTATACGGACAGGCCGAAATAATGCCGATCACGGAATGTGCTTCGGTACAACCGGCGATGTCGCCCTATGGGAATACCAAACGAATAGGGGAGGAAATCATTACCGATGTGGCAAAAGTTTCCGGTATTAATGCGATACTATTGCGCTATTTTAATCCGATTGGCGCCCACGAAACTGCCGAAATTGGGGAGCTTCCGGTGGGTGTGCCGCAAAATCTGGTGCCGTTTATTACGCAAACCGCGATGGGTATCCGTAAGGAATTGTCCGTTTATGGTGATGATTATCCAACGGTCGATGGAACCTGTATCCGCGATTATATTCATGTAGTCGATCTGGCTAAAGCACATGTGGTGGCATTACAACGGCTAATTGATCATAAAAACGAAAAAAAGGTTGAGGTATTTAATGTAGGAACCGGAAAAGGAAGTTCAGTATTGGAAGTGATCCGTGCCTTCGAAAAGGTAAGTGGAAAACCATTGCCTTATAAAATTGTAGGCCGACGTGAAGGCGATATTGTTGAAGCCTATGCGAATACCGACAGAGCGAATCAGGTTTTGGGCTGGAAAGCGGAATTAACGCTGGAAGAAGCATTGGATGCCGCCTGGAAATGGGAACAGAAAGTTCGCAAGGCGTAAAAAAGATATAAAATAAAAAATCCCGACCATAAGTCGGGATTTTTTATTAGCGTACCGGTTGATTTGAAATCAAATCAAGGTATAAGTTGATTTTGTCTTTTAACTCTTTACGAGGTGTGATAAAGTCAAGGAAACCGTGTTCTAAAACGAATTCCGAGGTTTGGAATCCTTCCGGAAGGTCTTTTCCGGTAGTGTCTTTTACAACACGTGGTCCGGCAAAACCGATTAAAGCTCCCGGCTCGGCAATGTTAATATCACCTAACATCGCATAGGATGCTGTAGTTCCTCCAGTTGTCGGATCGGTACATAAAGAGATATATGGGATTTTAGCATCGGCCAATTGTGCCAGTTTTGCAGAAGTTTTAGCCAACTGCATTAGCGAGTAAGCGGCTTCCATCATACGGGCACCACCCGATTTGGAGATCATTACAAAAGGTACTTTGTGCTTGATGGAATAATCGATCGCACGGGCAATTTTTTCCCCTACAACAGCTCCCATTGATCCTCCGATAAACGCAAAATCCATTGAAGCAACAACAAGGTCTTTTCCTTTTGATTTTCCTACCGCTGTACGAACCGCATCTTTTAATTTGGTTTTGTCGATAGCGTCTTTTAAACGATCACTGTACTTTTTAGTATCCACAAATTTAAGCGGATCCTTTGATGTCATGTTGGCATCCAATTCTTTGAATTCGTTGTTGTCGAATAAAATCTCAAAGTATTCTTTACTGCCAATACGAACGTGGTATCCGTCTTCCGGGCTTACCCAAAGGTTTTTTGCTAATTCTTCAGCATCAATGATTTTTCCTGTCGGTGATTTGTACCAAAGTCCTTTCGGTACATCTTTTTTATCTTCTGTTGCGGTTTGAATTCCTTTTGCTGTTCTTTTAAACCAAGCCATAGTTCTAAATTTGAATTAATCTGAATGTAATACAATTATAATGTATTAACGTTATTCAGGTCTTTAAACGCCTGTTCCAGACGCGTGTTAAACGTAATTTCTCCTTCGCGAACCCATTTTCTAGGGTCGTAGTGTTTTTTATTTGGAACATCGGCTCCTTCCGGATTTCCGATCTGTGTTCTTAAATAGTCAATTTTTGACGTCATATAGTCACGAACGCCTTCGGTAAAAGCAAACTGAAGGTCGGTGTCGATGTTCATTTTGATCACGCCATATGAAATCGCTTCTCTGATTTCGTCCAATGTGGAACCGGATCCGCCGTGGAATACAAAATCAACCGGGTTGTGTCCGGTGCTGAATTTGTTCTGAACATATTCCTGTGAGTTTCTCAAAATTTTTGGGGTTAGTTTTACGTTACCCGGTTTGTAAACACCGTGAACGTTTCCAAAAGCAGCAGCAATGGTAAAACGCGGACTAATTTGCATTAGTTCTTCATAGGCATAGGCTACTTCTTCCGGTTGTGTATATAATTTTGAGCTGTCTACATCCGAATTGTCGACACCATCTTCTTCACCTCCGGTAATCCCCAATTCGATTTCCAATGTCATTCCCATTTTGCTCATACGCTCCAGGTATTTTTTGGAGATCTCCAGATTCTCTTCGATCGGCTCCTCAGAAAGATCGATCATATGCGAACTGAATAATGGTTTTCCGGTTTGCTTAAAGTGTTCTTCACTGGCATCCAGTAGGCCGTCAATCCATGGTAATAAATTTTTAGCACAATGGTCGGTGTGTAAAATCACGGTAGCACCATAGGCTTCTGCCAGCGTATGGATGTGTTTTGCTCCGGCAATAGCTCCCAAAATAGCCGATTTCTGACCGTCGTTAGAAAGTCCTTTTCCGGCATTAAACGAAGCACCTCCGTTGGAAAACTGGATGATCACAGGAGCATTTAATTTGGCTGCTGTTTCCAAAACACCGTTGATCGTGCTTGAACCCGTTACATTTACTGCGGGTAAGGCAAAGCCTTTTTCTTTTGCATATCTGAAGATTTCCTGTACTTGATCGCCGGTTGCTACACCTGGTTTTATTGTATGAGCCATTGTGTTGTTGTTTTTAATTTATTTTGACAAAAATAATAATTTCTAAAATTAGAAAGGATAATTAATTCCAATATTTAAGACGGCACGATTCGGTACAATATCGCGGAACCATCTTTCTTTCATTTCTTTGGCCGGATTGTAGGTTTTAAAACCAACGTCCAGACGGATTACAAAGAAGTTTAAATCGTATCGGAAACCAATTCCGGTACCTAATGCGAGATCCTGTAACGATTTGAAGCCTTCGAAAACGCTTTCTTCATCGGTTACGTTGTCAAATACGTTCCAGATGTTTCCGGCATCGGCAAAAAAAGCGCCGTTTAGTTTGTTGAAAATATTAAAACGATATTCGGCACTTAGCGCAATTTTAAAGTTGGCCTCGTTAAAGTCGTTTAAACCACCACTTCGTCCCGGACCCAAACTGTAGGATTGCCATGCCCGGTTGTCGTTCGATCCACCGCCAAAGTAACTTCGCGAAAACGGAATCGAATTGGAGTTTCCGTATGGAATCGCGAGTCCGGTAAAAGCGCGCGCCGCAATAACCTGCTTGCCGCCTAAATCCCAGTTTTTAATAAAATCGATTTCTCCTTTGATATATTGGGAATATTCGACGTTAAAAAACTTTTTACGACCATAGATGTCGGTTTCCTGATTTTCGAGTTTCGAAATCAAACTCAGGACGTTTCCGGCAGATTCCAGTTTGGTTTTAAAAGTGTAAAAATCGTTGTCGTTAAGATTGGTACGACTCGATTTGGTATACGTGACGTTGGTTGCGAGGATAAGGTTGTTCTCGGTTAGACGCAATCGTCTTTCTTCGATACTCCGAATGGCAAAATAATCATTGTCGTTTGACGAAAGACTGGTTTCGCCGCCCAATACCTGATTGATAAATCCGGTTGTTCCTTGCGGAATAGACAGGTTGCCTTCTTCGTCGAGATTGGAGGGATCGGTATTGTAAACCTGTGCCAAGCCATTCAGACGATCGTAAGACGAATGGTACACGCTAAAATAATTACCCGGATTTACATTACGCACGTATTGTAAGTTCACCAGATCCAAACGGATATTAGTGTTTCGTTTGGGATTCCAGTTGTAATTGAGGATCCCGGTAAAACTCTCTTTGTCCAAACCGATGTTTTGCTGGCGCGAGAGACCAAGGCTCATCTGTGTGGTTGGAAGGGTGTTTTTCGGAATAATCTTATCGGTATTTAAGGGGAAAAAGATTCGTGGAAACGACAGTTTTACATCGGCTCCGTATTCCGAAATATTAAAAAACACATTATTCGGATTGGCCAAATCCTGAGACGAACCGATATTGCCTCGTAAGGCGATTTCGAGAATCTCGGCACCTCTAAAAATATTACGAATCGAAAGTGCTGCACTTCCCAGAATACCAAAATCCTGAATGTTGGAATGCATAAAATCGGCCGTCGCATTAAAGTTGAATTTTTTACGTGGCGATAAAATGATATTCGCAATCAATGATGTTCCGGTTGTGTCATTTTTGTCTTCTTCATATTCTATATTCGGATAGTTAAATACGCGCAAGTTGCTTAAGGAACGTGAGGTTAACTGTCGTCTAAAATCACTGAATTTACTGCCTTTGGTGATAAAGATTGCATCGGTTATCGCTTTTGGACGGTAATTCAGTTTGTCGGAACTGTATATGTTGAAATTGTTATAGCTGGTACTATCGGCTACTTTTTGCTTGTTTTTGTTGTTGGTGTTTCCGGTAAAAATATTAACCTGGCTAATGGTATATAGTTTAAACGGGACTTTTACCAGGGAATCACCTTTTTTAACGGTTCTGTCGTCAATCAGGATGTCGACATGGGCTTTATGATTGGTTGCTACCGTATCGATATCGTATTCGATATTGGTTTCCTGAAAATAGTAGGCTCCATTGTTTCGGAAATGCGTTGCGATCCGTTTCCGTTCATCGCTAAAATACTGCGAATTGTATTGTTTGCCTTTAACGATTAGCGATTGATTTCGGTTGTGCTCGAACAAGGAATCCAAAGCCGCTGTTTTAATCGAAGTGGTAATACTGTCGACAATATAAGGCGTGCCCAGTTTGATGTCATAATTCACTTTACCGCGCTTGTCCGGTAAGGTGTCGATTTTATAGGTGATTTTATTGTTGAAATAACCGGCGTTGAAATAGTACGATAACATGCGGTTTCTCGATTTCTGCACTTTGGTTTCATCAATGATTACCGGAGCTTCCCCTGTTTTTTTTAGGAAGGTGCTCGCGCCGGATACAAAAAAGGACTGGCCTAAACGTTGTACTTGTTTTTCGGATAATAAATCGGCCAGAAATTTATGACGACCTGGTTTTCGTTCCAACCATAACTGATAATCGGCTTCCGGACTTTTCCGGGCGAGATTGTACATTTGTAATCGCAAGCGATATCCTAGTATGGAACTGTTCGGTTTTTGATAAAGCTGATTTAAAATGGTCTCGCTTTTTTCCTTCTTACCGTCCACCATTACCGTGTTCTCAATTAAAAGATGCTGCCCTTCGGGTACTCTTTTAACAAGAGAACAGGAATATAAAATTGCACCTAATAGGATAAATAGTGCTATTTTTGATAAATTATTTTTCAAATCGATTACAATAGTAAGTCAAAAATACATTTTTTTATGGTTAGTAAAAACCAAATCAAACTAATAACGAGTTTACAGCAAAAAAAATATAGAAAACAGCATGAATTATTTTTTGCTGAAGGTATAAAGGTAATTCAAGAATTACTGAATTCCAATTTTGAACTTTATCATTTGTTTTCGGTTGAGGCGATTTTTGATGGACTTCCGCAAAATAAAGTAACGCTTATCTCAGAAGCGGAACTTAAAAAAATCAGTGCGTTAACCACACCAAATACCTGTTTGGCATTGTTTCGCATCCCGGAGGAAAAACCGATAGTCGAAAGCGGATTGATTCTGGCCCTTGACGACATCCGCGATCCGGGGAATCTCGGAACGATCCTGCGTCTGAGTGACTGGTTTGGGATTTCACATGTGGTATGTTCGAACGAAACGGTTGATATCTATAATCCGAAAGTGGTCCAGGCAACAATGGGGTCGATTACGCGGGTGAATGTGGTATATACCGATCTGGAGGCGTTTCTTGATAAAGCGGAATTGCCGGTTTTCGGGACTTTTATGGACGGTGCCAATATTTATGATCAAAAACTTCCGGAAAACGGAATCATTGTCATGGGAAATGAGGCCAATGGTATTTCGGCATCCATTGAAAAACGGACGACAGAGCGGATTTCAATACCGCGATTTGGAAATTTACAGCTAACCGAAAGTCTGAATGTGGCTACGGCTACCGCTATAATTCTGAGCGAATTTAAAAGAGGTTTTTTTAGTGGAAGGTAAAGTTGATAAAAATCCCACGGGTTTTCATCGATTCCACATTTCCGGTCCATGGACTGTTCGGGTTGTTGTCGCGGATTAATTCGTCGTTGATGCCAAATACACCGCGGATGGATGGTGAGAATTTAAAGTATTCCAAATAGAAATCAACACCCAATCCCAATTCATAATTGGTCGACCAACGCGTCATACGAAAGCGATAGGCGTAGTTATCGTCGGTAGCATCATGGTTACTGCCCAGATTCAGGGATTTGGAGAATCCGCCAACGACATACGGTCGTACGTTTCCAAAGCGTTGCGACGAGAATTTTAGCAATAACGGGAAATGGATATAGGTCGATTTTACTTCGCGTAATTGTTCTACCGGTCGGGTTAGACTCGGGTCATGGAACGTAAGATCCCGTTGTGTATAATACAATCCGGGTTCGAAGCGAAGGTCCAAATGCTCCATTATCCTTAAATTTCCAACCAGACCTACGTTGAATCCGGTGGTTCCTTTTACTTCAATGTCGACACCAGGCTTGATATAATCAAACTTAAAATCGTAGCTGCTGAATCCTAAAAAATAGCCCCAGTGTACGCGCTGTTTGTCAAAGTTTTCCAGGTTGATAACCGGATTTTTGCTAAACATCGACTGTGAAAAGCTGTTTAGTGACAGAAGTAATAAAGAAATAAGGATGAATTTTCTCATATTATTTTTTTGACGCTGAATATATCGTTGCCGCTCCAAATGTCTGAGGAGCATGTTTCACATCTATAAACCCAACTTTTCGCAAAATATTGTTTAACGCTTCACCATGAGGGAAAACAGAAGCCGATTCGGATAGGTAGGAATAGGCCACTTTGTCTTTGGAAAACAGCTTTCCGATTAAAGGTAAAATATTTTTGGTGTAAAAGTAATAGCCCTGCTTAAAAGGAAAACGGGTGGGTACCGAAGTTTCCAGAATCACAAAAACACCGTTCGGTTTTAAGACGCGTAAAATTTCGGATAATCCTTTTTCTAATGTTTCAAAATTTCGTACACCAAACGCAACGGTGATGGCGTCAAAGTAATTATCCGCATAGGGAATGTTTTCAGAATCGCCCAAAACCATTTCGATTTTGTTGCTAAGGTTGAGGTGTTCAATTTTTTGTTTTCCAACTTCAAGCATTCCGGACGAAATGTCCAATCCGATGATCTTAGTCGCGCTGGTTTTGGTCATTAAAATAGCCAGATCACCGGTTCCGGTGGCAATATCCAAAACGGTTTGCGGTTGTTTGTCGGAAACAATTTTTAAAACCTTATTACGCCATTTAATATCGATACCAAAAGAAATCACACGATTTAAATTGTCGTACTTCCCGGAAATCGTATCAAACATTTGGGTTACTTGTTCTTTTTTTCCGAGTTCGGAATCTTTATAAGGCGTGATATTTTTTGACATTCTATAAGAAATTTGGAGCAAAGATAATAGAAAAGTGCCGTATTTGAAAAGAATCGTTTTGTTATTGGCAATATTTGGTTAGACGCGGCTCACCAAATTTAGTGAGGTGAAAAATACAAAGATTTGGCGATTGTCTGGCGTTGATATTATTGGGAAATTTACAGTGTATAAAAGGAATGAACTATGCTATCAAAATTATTTTTTTCGGAACTGAAATGGATGCTATTGGTACTGGTCGTCACATTGATTCTAGTGGAAAGTATCAACAGTGGGTTTAACTTTAATCCCGCTGAATATGGGGTACCGCAAACGTTCTTTGGGTTAAATTTGTTTTTGGAAATTTTAGTTTTTTTTGTCTTTAGTACTTTTGTGGTATTTGGTATTAAAGGCTTTTTTGAGATGTATTCTCAGCGGTTTGCCAATGTTATTATTTTTATCTCCGGATTATTGCTAACGGTGGCAATCTTTATTTTATGTTATCAGGTACTTTCACTCGAATAAAACCGAATAACTTTTGATACAGATAGTTTATTTATAAAACATCCTGATCGAAATATCAGGATGTTTTTTTGTGTCTTACTGAAACACCTGATAGGTCTTGAAGTTTACCGTAGCGGATTTTTTGTATCTAGGATTTGCTATAAAAACAAAACTACAACTTTTTACAGTTGTAGCTTTTAGTTTTAATTGCACGGATTACAAATCCGCGCAATCGGGTTTTTTTATTTTATGTCTATAGTTTCTAATTTACCTCTATTTTTTAGTTGATCATATTTGGCGATTTTTAAAGTTGAAGGAATTCGAACCTTTAAAATTTTATCATTTCCTATGGAGGTAACTTCATGGTTGTAAAATTTGAAAAGACTACTATCTGCATCATCTTGGTTGTAAATGATAATGGAGTTTTTTATTGTCTTTTCAACTAAGTCCGAAAGAAATGTGTAATCATTGTCAAAGTCTTTTTTAGAAAAAAAAGTATCGGACAAATGAAAAAAATCTTTGTTGTCTCTTAGTTTTATTTCTCCGATAAGTTTTGTCGTTTGATGTGGATTTATTATTGGTAAATCTCCGACATAAACTGGTGTTGTTTTATTTTGGATTGTGTCCAATAACAGTAAAATTGATTTCCTGCTTTTTGTGAGTTTATTGGGTTTGGATGAGAAAAATCTTAAACTATCCGAATTGTTTTCAAAATTAAAAGTTAAATATAGTATTGGTGGAAGGTCACCTTCACCTGTGTAGTCAGTTAAAAAAAGAGATACTTCTTTTAATTCTATAGTTACATCGTTTTCTTTTTTCTGTTGTCTACATGAAAAAAAGAAACATAGTATTATGGATAGATACAAAACTTTCATATTATCTAGTTTGATATATTCTGGCACTTTCTTCTATCTGTTTTCGATATTCACCGGTGGCATACCTTTTAAATAAAGGGGTATTTGCCTGTAATGGGTAGATTTTTTGATGCACATCTGTCTTACCCATTTTTTGTCTTAAATTCATTTTTCCATGAAAATGATATTCATGCTCAAATAGACTACCAATATTTCCCGCTGTATTTAGGTCTTTTCTCTGATCAAAGTTGAATATAATAGCATCTTCATCGACCCAATTTACATTTTGACCATAATCGGTACCTATATTAGGAGCATTATTTGTTCCGAATCTTAGTTTGTCTGATGAGACAGAAATAGAGCCGTTTAATAAGCCTTTGGTAGGGTTTTCACCATAGTAGGCCAAATAGGTTGTTTTTGCAATAAAATCTACAGCATTATGAAACAACACTAAACTTCCTCTCGTATCTGGTAAATCGGCAATTGATCTACTATTTTTTACAGCAATATTATGATTTATAATGCCATCTTTTGACTGGTTACTTAATTCAGCATATCTGTCTCTATCCATAAATAATATGTCCCCTCTCATAAAACCGTAGCTATCATTGCCCAAGTAAGCTCCTGTTTTGTTATCAAAGATAGGAGATAACGCTTCTCTACCATCAGGGTCAATAAAATACATCGGATTATTATACGCATAGTTATATGGTGTCCATCTTCTGGAATTTTCCGCCAACGGGTCAATATTCATCCAACGACCAATTGCGGTATCGTAATTACGCGCTCCATAATCATACATATTCAATCCTAGCTCATCCTGCAATTCTTTTCCGTTATATTTATAATTCTGAGCGATAGCATTGGCCTTATTCAGATTTAAAACATCATTATAGCCTTTGTGTCGCATTCCGAACGGATAATAATTGTTTTCTTCTACAATCTCAACTGATCCGGCCGGATTGACACGACGAATACTAATATCGTCAAACCAAACGGTTCCGGCTCCCGGAACACCTCCGTTATTGTCAATTCTGATGTTTAAGTTAACAATATTTTGCAGAACGGTCACCTTTTTTTCTACATAAATCCATCTGCCTGTTGTAGCGGTACGGATATAATCCATGTCCGTGTAATAAGCCGTTTCTCCTGCTTTATTCATAAACAGGAATATATCGGCACTCGGACCATCGCTGTATACCCATGCTGAGAAGATATACTCGGTAGGTTGCGAATTGCTTATCGGAATCCAACTGTTCCGTTGTGTAACCTGTTCTCCGGCTGTGAATTTTTCAATTTTTCCGGAATAATTCCCGGAGTGTTTTTTGTTAGTATCATACCCGGTGATCGGTGAACCGTATTCGGCATTTAGGTTACCCCATCCGTTTGCCGATTCGAAACCGTCGTAGAAAATTTCTGTACTTCCTCCGGTGACTACACCATCTCCATTAGTGTCGGCATACGAAAGTCGGATATTTCCTAAGTGATCTTTGTACTGAAAAACATACGAATAGGTACCATTATTATTGGCTACATATCCTTCCGGATGAGAGAAGAATTGTAAAACAGATGCTGATCCCGAAGACTGTTTCTGATAGATAAAGCTACCAGAATATTCTGTTGTAGGACCATTATTTAACCCCGGTTGGATTACAGTTTTTGAAATCTTAGTTCCTTTGGCATCATATACATACCCAATTTTTCCTCCGTTTGAAAATTCAATTTCAGTTGGTAAGTTTAAATGATTGTAGATGATATTGGTTGTGATTCCTTTGTTTTTATCGACTAACATATTACCATTGGCATCATATGTATAATCATCCCCAACGGTGTTACCATCTTTAAAACCTTCGGCTGCATTACCGGTTGTGCCGTAATTGTCTTTAACGGCCATTAATCGATTTCCTTTATACGTATAGGTAAGATTATCCAGATACCCAATATTTAAAGGATTTGTACTATCTTGTCCTTGTCGGTATAAGGTTAGTATATTTCCGTTTCTATCGTAAGCGTTAATGGATTCGTTATACTTACTGGTTATCTGATCATTTTCAAAATAATTTCCGGTTTTAAAACGATTCAGATTGTCATACGCATAATAATATCCTCTGTGCGCTGTGGTTCCGTTGTCGGTTTTCCAATTTGTTGCACTGATGTTACCATTGTATAACGGTTCTACATTAGAATAACCCAATGGTTTTTCTACATCGTCGTATTTAATATCGAAGGCAAACAGGTTGTTTTGTAGGCGACTCGTATTGTTGATACTTTTTAACCATCCTCTGATGTTGTAATCATAATCTACTTTTTGTAACGGATTAACTTCGGTATTTCCAACATCTTTACGGATTAACAGACCTAATTCATCATAAGTATTTTTAGCAATCAATTGTTCCGGAAGTGCATTGATCTTCTGTTTTTGGGTTAACAATCTGCCGGCATGATCATAAGTGAAATTGTCTACAATTGTAATCGGAGTATTATTCCCTTTTTGATGTGTGGTTTCGGTTTTAGTAACTTTTCCGATAAAATCAAGCGTGTAGCGAACATATTCTTTGGTAGCCAGATTTTCATTTTCGGATGCCGTATAAATTACCCGTGCTTTCTCATCATAATAAGTGGTTGTTTTGATCCATGTATTGTAATCCAAAATTTTTGTTTTGGAACCGGTTGCCAAGGATTTAACATTGGAAGCCAAACCACTAATAAAAGGAGTGGAGCCAAAATCGAAAACGTAATTGTCAAAATAATTAACGTTTAAGATTTCAAAGTTGGTTTTAGGAAAAGCATTATTGGTGTAATATATCGTTGTAGCCGGTGTGCCCACTATTTGTTGAGAAGCTAATTTATTTTCACTCCATACTACATTAGTTTGATTGTTTACTGTCGTTTGAACCTGTTCACGGGTTTGTCCTGACGTTGGATTGGTCCAGATTCCGGTATAAACCGCACGATCAAAAGGATCGTATTTGGTGAAAAGCCACTTGTTGTTGCTTTTTAAATTAGCATCTTGAGTTAGCATAACTCTATCCAGTTTATCGTAAACAATATATTCCCAGTCTTTTCCGGGTAACTTCTTTTCGATCAGGCGGTTTCTTTCGTCATATTTATACTGATAGGCGTAATCGTTAAGGGTGTTGTTGTCGATTACGATTCCCAGGTTTCCGGTATAGTCGTTAAGGCTTAAACCGACATCCAATGTAACGGCATAGGCTGGCGTGCCATCTCCGGATAGATAAATTTTTCCTCCCTGAAGTCTTGCTGTATAGTGCGTATCCGAAACCGTTCCGTTTTGTTTTTTTATCGTCACCGGTCCTAATACCATGTCCGGAAGGTTTGTATTTAGAGTAAATCCTAAATCAAAAACGGGTGTAGTTGTATTTAAAGCAACACCTTGTGGACCTTGTCCGAAATCATCAAAATATACGCTTAAGAAATTATTGTTAATGCTGACATAATACTCGTTATAGTAATCGAAATTGACTATAGGGACGTAGAATGTACTGATGCTTTCTCCTGCAAAAGATTCATCCTTCCAAATTTGTTGCTCGTTCGGATAGGTGTTTAACTGTGGCGGTAATACATAGGTCAGATTTCCGAAATCATCATAAACGTAGTAAGTGTCGTGCCATCTTCCTTTATCGTGATCTCTTTTTAAAATTAGACGGTCTTGTTTGTCCCTAAATTCAACAGATGTATTATCAGTCGGATTGGTCTGAGTAGATTTCCAGTTTTCGTTTTTGGTGATGATTTTGTATAGCTGATTAGGGGCATAGTAACCTCTTTTTTGGAAAATAGGTTCTTTTCGATTGTTATTTGAAAATGCAACATAAAAATCGACAACTTCATTTGTTATATTGGTTTTGTAATCATATATAATAACATGTTCATTTGTTGAAGAGAGCTTCCAATTATTGCCCGGAGCAGCTTGTTTCGTTTGTCGGTTTAATGGTGATAATTCCCATTCTTTTTCTGAATAAGGGTTCGAAGTAGCTACGCTCGACCAGTTTTCCTGAGATTTATACTTGTTGTAATGATAGGTTTTCGCATCATTTTCTGAATTAGAATTATAAGAACCATATACATTGCTTGGTAGAGAAAAAGGAAGGTATTCTTTACGTTGTCTACCATATTGGTCATATTCTATATGTTTTACGATGTCTTGATTTTGATTCCCTTGTCTTATTGAGTTGGTTTGTTTTAATTTTCCAAGTCCATTGATATATTGAATGTTTTCAATTTTTTCATTCCACAGAGGAATGTGATTTTTAATTTGTTCCTCTGTAAATGGTTTTTTATAGTTTGTTTTGTGAATATAATTTTCACCGGCAGATAAATAAGTATTACTGTTGTTACAGAATACAATATCGAATGTCCCCGTAAAATATAAAGGTTCTTCAAAATAGATCTGAGAAGTATTGGTACCATATGCAATATGGAGGTAGTTATTTTGAATTGAAAATGTAATACCGTTTAATTTTCCAATAATTGTATTAGGAACCATTACAGGTAAATTCAATGCTATGACACTACCTAATTTTGCATTTTGAACTAAAAAGAAATCGGAGTCTAGCATTATGTGTCCGTTAGAGATTGTAAGTTTTAATCTCCCGGCAGCATGTCCTCCTAACGATTGATTAATCAATACTAGTAAGTCAGAATTTGTCCATGTTTTTTCATAGGATAGTATACAGGAATCAACGTTAATGTTATTACAAATAGTTGTGTTTAAAGTTGTGTTGAGGTAAAGCGGTTCCTCCCTGTAGATAGATGTTGTGTTGTTGCCATATGCAATGTGTAAGTAATTGTTTTTAATGGAAAAAGTAAAACCATTATAGTCGCCTATAGTAATATCGGTTATAGGAAATCCTGCCTCTACAGGTAGAATATAACCTAGTTTCATGTTTTGTACTACAAAAAAACTGGATTGAAAAGAAAGAGTTCCATTTGCTATTGCTATGCTGAATTGTCCGCTGGCAAGTCCGCCACCGGCTGTGTTGTCTACAAAAGCATTCATTTCCGATCCCGTCCATGTTTTATTATACGTTAGTGTGCATAAATCATTGTACGAGGAGGTGATCGTCTTTGCACTTAGACTAATGTTTGATAATAATACAATAGCTATTATGAGTGTAGTGTATATTTTGGTTCTCATGATTAATTTTTCTTGTAGTTGTATTTGTATTCTTCGATCACATTTCCTAAATGATCCACTATGAATTTCAGATCACCATTTTCGTCATATTTATAATTGGTAGTATGTGCTCTGCTATCAGTTATACTAGCAAGTTTCCACAGTGATTTGTCGTTAATGTTTTGATAGGAATCATCATAGTAATTGTAAGTAGTTACATTAGAGTTGGTTAATGAACTTCGTAATATGTCAAGTTGTTGGATAAGTTGAGTCCCTTTTAAAAGCTTTAAATTATTCATGTCGATTAATGCTGCAACTTCATTGTAACTGGTGTTGTCTATTTTTGCTATCAATAGTTTGTCTGAATATCCCCAAATATATACGGTTGTTTTTTCTCCGTATCTGGATTTTACTTCTACAGGTTTTCCTAAAACATTATATTGAGTATAATTTGTTTGTAATTCGTATGATGGATCAAAATTGACAACCCCGTTAGTGTTTACAGAGAGTTTTTTATAGTGTAAGGCATCAACTATGTCAGGATTGTTAGCATCTCGGACTAAGGTTTTGTTGGTGTTTAACACATAATGTTTGTCCAACAAATTATTTTTGTATAAAAACAGGTCGGCTTTGGTAATTAAGCTTTCGGATGTGTTGCCCGGAAATATTTTTTCGGTTATAATCTCGACAGGTTTTCCAATAGCTGTTGTTCCAAATGCATTTGAATTTGAAAAGTCACGAATGTGTTTAAAAGAAACTATGTTTTTTTCTCCGTTATTGCTATTTGTTGAGGTTGTTTTCTTTAGTTGTAGATCTGAGCCATAACTGAATTCTTTAGTTGTGAGAACAGCATTGGTGTCGTAATAATCGGTTTCTTCTGTTTTGGTTAACATCTGTTTTGCCGATATGTAATAAGAAGATGCTATATAATAATCATATTTGCCTTCTGCAAAATAAGCGTTACTCAAGAAACCACTAACTTGCTCAGTATCTACGTTACTGGATTGTACATTTGCTACCGGTGTGCTTGAAGTTGCTGGTACATTTAAATCGCGAATGTGAACGTACCCTATTGCTGCTTTTAAGAATGAATACCTGCCGGAAAAATCGAGTGTATATGAGTTCGTTATTTTTTTGACTTTTTTACCGGTATTATCATAGATGTTTTTTTCTAATAGTTGTCCGGTGTTCCATGAGTAATTCGGAGCAATAGTAAATGGAAAATAATCTTCTGAAATTTCTGGGAGCACATATGCTGAGGTACAGTTAGAAATTATACCATTACCATCTTTTAAGCCGATACACTCAAGAAAACGGACAGGGAAAGCTTTTTTGATTTCATATAAATAGCCGTTTGAAATGGCCATTGGATAGTCTTTTTTCTTTCCTATGGTTAGAGGTACGTTAAAAGAGTATTCCTCTTTTCCATTGTTAACTGTTGTAATAGTAACGGTTTTATAATCTACAGAATTACTATTACTTATAATATTATTATAACTATAGAACGTATTCCTGATTTTCAAATAGTCAAGAGTAGTGTTTTCACCTGTATATCTATACCTGTTGAAAACGGGTAGTATATGCAGATTTCCGGAAGTAAGCCCATCGCTATTCTTATAAGAATATATTTTCTCAATAACTGGAGAAACTAAATCGGATGTTTTTGTGCTTTTTATACGTAATCCGGGTCCAAGTTCTTCTTTTCCATTGTGTAGGAAAGTATTGAGCTCGTATTCAAATTCTGTATACCCTTTTGTTGGATATATTATTTTTTTAAGAATGCCTGATTTTGCATAATTTAGATTAGGAAAATTGTTTTCAGCTTTTTGGACATACAATACTGTTCCGGTTTGTCCGCTGGTTGGAGGATAAGGGCTTAGTGGTGTGAAATATTCGGAGTTTTCCAGGTTATTGACTAAGTTAGGATAATAGTATAGTGAAGGTATTTCATCAGTGTTAGTTGCTCCGTTATAATAGCCGAAAAAGTCTTTTGAAAGAGAACCTATAGATGGTAATGGAAATTGATTTTCATATTCAAAAGTATATTTTGAACCATCTTTTTGAGTAATACTATTTAGTTTTAATCTTTTACATTTCGTTGCCCAATAATGATTTGTGGTATTGCAAGATGCAGTTGTAAAATAAGAATAGTTAAAACTAAAGGTTTCAACTCCCGTCTTCATGTCATCAACTCGGATTCCTGTTAAGTAGGCACCACGTTCGGAACTAAAGGTCATTTCCGGAGCTACAACTATACCTCCGGGACGTCTTCGCTCCGGAACAGGAACGTATACCCATGGAGTGTCTTCCCGGTTTTCCCATCCCAATTGCATTTTTCCGGTTTCCCATTGTACATTGGTGAGGAATTGTCGTTCAGTAATTGTGGCAAGAATTGAGTATGTTTCACATGATGTTTGAGCTTTATTTGGATAGGTTGGAGTACTGCTATTAGGGCCGTCAACAATAGATTCAGCCCTGAATAAAGATTGTTCAACAGATTTAGTGTAAGAAAAATCTAATAATTTCTTTTTTACACCATAGTTGAATGTTATATCGGATTGATTAGGAATTTCAACTCTGCTGATACGCCAGGTCGAAGTGTAGGTTGGGCCTTTTTGACGGGAATCATAATTTTCAAATATACTGGTAGGATCATTCAGATTGAAATTGGGATAACGTTGAGCTCCCTCTACTATTGATGTAGGATTAAAATAGTACCAAAAACGATTCGAATATTTGTAAGGTGCTGAACTAGCACTTTGCTTGTTATAATAACCATTATAATAACTCATTCGATATAAATCGGTTGATTCTTTGGTTTCAAAATGGTATATTATACCGTTTGGTAAAATGATTTTAAAACTTTGTATTCCAGATGTCGTTATGGTCGGGATAATTGTTATGGGGTCTTTTGAAAGTAAGATTATATTTTTGTCTTGATCAAAAATGAATTTTCCGCTAACCCCAAAGAAATTAAAATAAAATTCATCCGGTTCTGAATCTAAAGCTGTCAAAGAAATCTTTTTTAGAATTTCTATTTGAGTTGCATTTGGACTAACACCTGGCGCTAAGTTTTTTACATTATTTACTTCGTCTTTTGAAAAAAAATACCCGCAATTATCATAGGTAGTATATTGTCTGTTATAAGCATATGTGTGTGGGTCGGTAGGATTTAAAAGCAGATCAACTGGTGAACTGTTTTTTATGTCATCCGGTAGGCCTCTAACTACTCTCGTAACAAGGCCTTCTCCGTTAAAATTCCATCCCAAACCAACGGATGACGCCATTTGATCAACTTTAATTCCAGATCCGTTATAACTCATTGAGAAGGGAAATTCTTCTCCATTTACATTAATCTTGTATAAAGGGATGTTTATGTCAATTGTTCCTTTTGATAAATCAATCGGAACATCACCGTATATGCCCATATTAGCCGCATCGGTCGAAGGCGGTATAAGATCTGTTCGTTGTCCGTTTGTTACAATAGTAAAGAGAAGTAATGTGTAAATGAGTAACTGTTTCATTATATCCTTGGAGTTGATTTGTTTTACGATTAAAATCAGCACAAAGATAATTTTTTATGAAACTGTTAACAGTTTTTTTGTAAGGTTTAGGTTATTTATATGTGAAGTTTATTTAAAACTTTAGGTTGTTGTTGTTTTTGTAGTTATGGTTGGATTTTATTGTTTTTAAAGCATTTAAAAACTTAAATAGTTGGTAATCTCTTATACCTCAAAAAACGAAAATCAAACGCGTGTTTTTCGTCTTTTGGATGGAATTCTTCCGAAACCAGTTGCCATTCGTTCGGGGTGATTTCCGGGAAAAAAGCATCGGCTTCGGGTGCGGTTTGTACGCGGGTTAATTCAATAGTATCGGCGATAGCCATAGATTGTTTATAGATTTCTCCGCCACCGATAATAAAAATAGTTTCGTCTTGCGGACAGGCTTTAATCGCCTCTTCAAGGGAGTTAACACGGATGCAACCTTCCGGAACCGGATAATCCTGTTGGCGGGTGATGATCACATGGGTACGGTTGGGCAATAGTTTCGGCAGACTTTCGAATGTCTTCCGACCCATAATAATATAATGCCCGGTTGTTAATGCCCGGAAGCGTTTAAAATCATCCGGTAAATGCCAGATCATCTGGTTGTCTTTACCCAATGCATTGTTTTCTGCCGCAGCAGCGATAATCGTAATCATGTTGTTATTGTGGCGTATTGTTTTTTTTGTCGATGTCTTTTTGAAGTTGCTCTATTTTGCGCTCCTGTTGTAACATGAGTTTGTCAATCTGAGCCCGTTCCCATTTTTTATTCATAAAACTATCGGTAATAAACACGCGGATAAAATGCAGTACAAAAATAAAAAACCATATAGTAATCACCCATAGGTACCAATCCATTTCGGGTTTAACATTCAATAGCTTATTGGCTACGATACAGAATATGCTTCCCAGGAAAAACAGGACAAAATGAAAATAGAGACGCTTTTTTTGTTTTAAGCGTTGTCGGGCATATTCATACAGCTCGTGTTGGTTTATTTCCATATAGAATCGTTTTATGGAAATAAAGATAAGTAATTTCTTTTAAAAATTAAATAGAAACAGCGCCTTTAATAGCCGGATGCGGATCGTAATCGGTTAAAGTAAAGTCCTCAAACGTAAAGTCAAAAATATTTTTGACCTCCGGATTCAGGATCATTTTTGGTAAGGCATGCGGTTCGCGGGTCAATTGTAATTCGACTTGTTCGATATGATTGTTGTAGATGTGTACGTCTCCGAAGGTGTGAATGAAATCACCCGGTGCTAAATCGCATACCTGTGCAATCATCATGGTAAATAAGGCATAAGAAGCGATATTAAACGGTACGCCTAAGAATACGTCGGCACTACGTTGGTATAGCTGACAGGATAATTTGCCATCGGATACATAAAACTGGAAAAAAGCATGACAAGGCGGAAGTGCGGCTTTTCCATTGGCTACATTGTCGGCAAACGATTTGGAAGTGTCGGGAAGTACACTCGGATTCCAGGCCGAAACCAACATACGTCGGCTATTCGGATTGTTTTTTAAGGTATCGATTAACTCGGTTATTTGATCAATCTCTTCGCCGTTCCAGTTGCGCCATTGATAACCGTAAATTGGCCCTAAGGCGCCATTTTCATCGGCCCATTCATCCCAGATTTTAACGCCGTGTTCTTTTAAATAGGTAATATTAGTGTCGCCTTTTAAAAACCAAAGTAATTCGTGAACAATAGATTTTAGGTGTACTTTCTTTGTGGTAACCAAAGGGAAGCCTTCACTTAGGTCAAAACGCATCTGATATCCGAAAACGCTTTTGGTTCCGGTACCGGTTCGGTCACCTTTCTGACTTCCGTTGTCTAAAACGTGCTGTACTAAGTCTAAATATTGTCTCATGATGGGGTAGGGCTGTTGACTGGGATTAGGATTCTTTTTTGGAAATTTCGTCGCGTATTTTGGCGGCCTTTTCATAATCTTCATTCTGAACGGCACTTTCCAGTAAATCGTACAATTCAGCAAGACTGTATTGGGAATAGGTTTCTCCTGTTACGGTTTCATCATCGGTAAGACCAAATGTCTCCGGACTACTCAGAGGATCGTCACCTTCATCTTTTTTGCTGTTTTCATCAATCGGGCTGACTTTTAAATAAATGCCGGCTTTGTCGAGGATGTTTTTATACGTGAAAATAGGAGCGTTAAAGCGAAGCGCCAGGGCGATGGCATCGGAAGTACGGGCATCAATAATTTCTTCAATACGGTCTCGTTCGCAGATAATGCTCGAAAAGAATACACCGTCGACCAGCTTGTGTATGATCACCTGTTTTACGACGATGTCAAAACGGTCGGCGAAATTTTTAAATAAATCGTGTGTTAACGGACGAGGTGGTTTAATTTCTTTTTCTAAAGCGATAGCGATCGATTGGGCTTCAAAAGCGCCGATTACAATTGGTAATTTTCGCTCACCGTCTACCTCATTCAAAATTAAAGCGTACGCGCCGTTTTGCGTCTGACTGTATGAAATTCCTTTTATCGTTAATTTTACTAAGCTCATCTGGAGGTTGCTACATTATTCTTTTTGAACGGCAGTACTTTGGCTTTGCCGTCTTTTTACGATACTACGGATTTTATTAGGTCTCCGGGTGTCGTAAAAAGGTTTGCAAAGTAAACCTAAAATTTCCGCTTTTAAAAATAAAAAAACGGGCTTACTAACAAAGATACTAAATCTTTAGATTAGAAAGCCCGTTTGATGTGGTTGTTTGAAAATTAAGAATTGTGTGCTTTAAATTCTTTTAATTTCTCAACTAATTTTGGTACAACATCGAATGCGTCACCAACTACACCGTAATCGGCAACTTTAAAGAATGGTGCGTCTGCATCCGGGTTGATTACTACTTTTACTTTTGAAGAGTTGATTCCGGCAATGTGCTGGATCGCTCCTGAAATACCTACTGCGATATATAAGTTGGCCGCTACCGGTTTTCCGGTTTGTCCTACGTGCTCGCTATGAGGTCGCCATCCTAAATCGGATACCGGTTTCGAACAAGCGGTTGCAGCACCTAAAACAGCAGCAAGATCTTCGATCATTCCCCAGTTTTCAGGTCCTTTTAATCCACGTCCTGCAGAAACTACAATTTCAGCATCGGCAATGGTTACTTTTCCGGTTACTTTTTCTACGTTTTCAACTTTGATCGAGAAATCCGCATCGTTTAATGATGGTGTGAAATCTTCTTCTGTCGCTGATGAAGCTGATTCTACTAATCCGTATGAGTTTTTCGCTAATCCGATTACTTTTACGTCAGTTGTAACTTCAGTAATGTTAAATGCTTTGTTCGAGAATGCATTTCTTTTTACGGTGAAAGGAGAAGTGCTTTCCGGTAACGCTACTACGTTGGAAGCATATCCGGCGTTTAAACCTACCGCTACCAATGGCGCTAAATACAAACTGTCGGTAGTTGAAGATAGAACGACTACTTTTGTTCCTTCTTTTTGAGCCGCCTGTTTGATTACATCAGCATACGCTTTTGCGTTAAACGAAGCTAGTTTATTGTTGTTTACTTTTAATACTTTGTCTACTCCGTATTTGGAAAGGGCGCTAACATCGCTGGTGTTTACCGTTACAGCGGTAACCGTTGTTCCCATTTTCTCGGCAACTTTCTTAGCATAAGAAGCCAACTCGAAAGCTACTTTTTTAAATTTTCCTTCTGCTGATTCAGCATATATTAAAATTGACATGTTTTCTTTGTTTAAAATTAATGGATGAAAAATTAGATAACTTTTGCTTCGTTATGTAAAAGGTTGATTAGTTCGTCCAGATTGTCAGGACTTACTAATTTTACAGCCGTTTTCGGAGCTGGTTTTTCGAATTTTACAGCTTTCGTATTGTTGTCTGCTCCAACAGGCTCTAAAATAGTCAACGCTTTGGTACGCGCTGTCATAATTCCTCTCATGTTCGGAATACGTAAGTCTTTCTCTTCAACGATACCTTTTTGTCCACCTACTACTAAAGGTAGGTTTGCGCTAAGGGTTTCTTTTCCTCCGTCGATTTCACGTACCGCTTTTACGCTGGTTCCGTTTACTTCAAGACCAATACAAGAGTTGATAAAGTCTGATCCGGTTAAGGCTGCCAACATTCCGGGTACCATTCCACCGTTGTAGTCTAACGATTCTTTTCCGGCAATTACCAAGTCGTAGTTTCCGTTTTTAACCACTTCAGCCAATTGTTTTGCTACGAAGAAACCATCGGTAGGAACTGCGTTCACGCGAATCGCCTCATCGGCTCCAATAGCTAATGCTTTACGTAAAGTCGCTTCTGCATCAGGTCCGCCAACATTTACCACTGTTACATTTGCTCCCTGTTGCTCTTTAAACCAAATGGCTCTGGTTAAACCAAATTCATCATTCGGATTAATTACGAATTGTACACCGTTTGTGTCAAATTCTGAATCGCCATTAACAAAGTTAATTTTTGAAGTAGTATCAGGCACATGACTGATGCAAACTAATATTTTCATTTTAATTACAGTTAAAGTTGATTAATTTTTGAGCAACGAAAGTAATGATTTTATTTCAATAAAATGCTATGCATGCATAATAAATGTCTTTTTTTCAACGAACTAAAGGATAAATTCCTAATAATTTTAAAAAGGATCTGAAATGAAATGCTTTTTTGCGAAATAACAACTTTTTTGTCTTTGTAATAATAGAATGTTATAATTGCGGGTGAAACGCGGCTAAGTGATTTAAAATTTTTATTTTTGCCAATTGAATAAATAAGGAAAAACAAAATACATGAGAACGATACAGTTTAGAGAAGCGATTTGTGAAGCGATGAGCGAAGAAATGCGTCGCGACGAATCGATATATTTAATGGGTGAGGAAGTAGCCGAATATAACGGAGCCTATAAAGCTTCCAAAGGGATGTTGGATGAGTTTGGTCCAAAACGAGTTATCGATACGCCTATCGCCGAACTTGGGTTTGCCGGTATCGCAGTTGGTTCTGCTATGAACGGTAACCGCCCGATTGTGGAATTTATGACGTTCAACTTTTCACTGGTGGGAATTGACCAGATTATCAACAACGCAGCCAAAATGCGTCAGATGTCGGCCGGACAATTCTCTATGCCTATCGTATTCCGTGGTCCTACTGCTTCTGCCGGGCAATTGGCAGCAACGCACTCACAGGCTTTCGAAAACTGGTATGCCAATACACCAGGGTTAAAAGTTGTAGTGCCATCTAATCCATACGATGCAAAAGGTTTGTTGAAATCGGCAATCCGCGATAACGATCCGGTTATCTTTATGGAGTCCGAACAAATGTATGGAGATAAAGGAGAAGTGCCGGAAGGAGAATATACCATTCCGTTGGGTATGGCCGATATTAAACGGGAAGGTACTGATGTAACGATTGTTTCCTTCGGTAAAATTATCAAAGAAGCCTATATCGCTGCCGACGAATTGGCAAAAGAAGGTATCTCTTGTGAGATCATCGATTTAAGAACCGTACGTCCGATGGATTACGATGCCATCCTGAAATCGGTTAAAAAAACCAACCGTTTGGTAGTGTTGGAAGAAGCATGGCCATTTGCTAGTGTGGCTTCGGAAATTACGTATATGGTTCAGGAAAAAGCATTCGATTATTTGGATGCTCCAATCCAGCGAATCACGACTGCCGATACACCGGCACCGTATTCTCCGGTGCTTTTAAAAGAATGGTTGCCGAATGCAGCCGATGTTGTAAAAGCAGTGAAGAAAGTTACTTATAAATAAGAAAATATACTCTATATTTGAAGCTTCATCTGTAAAAGCAGATGAAGCTTTTTTTTTGCTTATGAGGAAATTATCTTACGCACTATATCTAATTTTTATCTTTTCTATAGGATTACAGGCGCAGACAAAGGTGACCGGTACGGTTTATGACGAAATGAACGAACCGATGCCATTTGCAAGTGTTTATTTTAAAGGAACTACGATTGGGGTTACAACCAACGAAAACGGAAAGTTTACCTTGTCGTCCGATACTACTCAAAAAGTGTTGGTGGCTTCTTTTGTGGGATATACCAATCAGGAAGTGGTTCTTAAAAGTGAGGTGACCGAAAACTTAAAAGTCCGATTAACAATTGGACAGGAGTTACAAGAAGTGCTTATTGTAAATAAACCGAAAAAACACTTATCCAAAAAGGAAAACCCGGCCTATCGTATCCTACAGGGAATCTGGGCGAATAAAAAGAAAAATGGCGTGAAACTGGCAAAAGCCTACGACTACGAACGCTATTCATCCATTAGTCTTGGTTTGAGTAATCTCGATAGTGTTTTCCTACGTAAAATTGTAGGGAATGGATACGATTCCGTTGCGGCAATTGTAAAAGAAGAACGCCGTCAGAATAAATTTATCGTACCGGTATACATGAAAGAAACCAATGAACATGTATATGGAAACAACCTACTGAACAAAGAACGAATCGATATGGAAGCCGAAAGAAGTACCGGGCTCAATCAGCGTGGTTTTATCTTCGATCGGATCAGTAATACGTTTACGACTATTGATGTGTATGAGGACGATATTGTAATCCTGAACAAAGCTTTTGTCAGCCCGATTTCTACCCGCGGGTACGGCGTTTACGAATACCTTTTAAAAGATAGTATTGTCGAAGGCGGAAAAAAGACCTACCATATTTATTTCTTTCCTAGAGAATCAGCGGATCTTGTTTTTGAAGGAAGTTTTAAAGTGACCGATAAAACCTTTGCACTGACCGAAATTTCAATGCGAACCAATAAAAATATTAACCTGAGTCTGGTGCGGAATCTGTATTTCGAAAAGTATTTCGAAACTGTAAACGATACGATGTATTTGCCAACGCGGGATTATTATGAAGGGGATTTTACATTGTTTACAAAAAATGACGATGAAAAAGGATTCTATGTGAAAAAGAATCTGGTCTATAGTGACTACACCCTCAATCAGCCTAAACCCGACGCCTTTTACGATGGTAAAATTACCCAGATTCGGGGTGATCAATTCGAAAAAGAAGATCAGTATTGGAAGTCCTTACGAGCTTCCGAACTTAAAACCGAAGAAACACGAAAGGTGATTCAGGATTTAAAGTCCAATAAAAAAGTGCGTACCGTTACCGATATCATTACCGTATTGTCATCGGGTTATATGGGCTTGTTCGATGGGGTTCAGGTCGGATATTTATGGCAGCTGTTGACTAATAATAATGTAGAAGGACTGCGAATCAGAGCCGGTTTTAGAACCTATAAAACCGACAATGATCGTTTCCGTGCGATGGTATATGGTGCCTACGGAACCAAAGATAAAAAGTTTAAATACGGAGCAGAAGCCAAATATTTGCTGAGTTTTAAACCGCGTATCGTAGTGGGAGCTTCCCATTTGGATGATAACCTGCAATTGGGGGGTAAACTGATCGAAACGGATGAGTTATTGCCTAAAAACCTGAATACAAACGTGATCATCGGACGTGGAGAGAATTATTTCCTGTCGCGGGTAAAACGAACTTCGGTTAATTTCGATTTCGCTTTTAGTAATAACCTGCATATGAATGTTTCTTCCGTACGCCAACAGATCAAAGCGGCCGATCCGGAACATTTTTCCATCGATTATGCCGATCCGCTAACGGGGCAGACTCTAAGTGCGCTAACGGATTATACCAGTAATATATCCCTGATCTATACGCCGGGTCGCTATGTATACGGTTTTGGTGTGGATCAGAAATTGGGAACAACGTTATATCCAACGATTATTCTGAAATATATCCGCGGAAATAAAGGTGTTTTCGGAGGTGATTTTGATTATAATAAAATTCAGATGTCGGTGAATAAACCGATTTTCCTGAGTAATTTCGGAACCCTGAAAACCAATATCGAATTCGGAAAAGTATTCGATGCGGTTCCATTGCCATTGTTAAATCCGATTACAGCCGATCAGACGTTTTCTGTAGTGCCGAATTCGTTCTCCTTATTAAACTATTACGATTTTGTGACCGATACTTATCTGGCAGCGCATTTTGAACACCATTTTAACGGGCTTATCATGAACCGTATTCCACTGATCAAAAAACTAAAATGGCGCAGTTTGATTTTCTACCGATTTGCCTATGGTAGTATCTCGCAGAAAAATATCGATATGAACCGTTCGTTTATCGCCTATCAGGCACCATCGGATAAAGTGTATAGCGAATATGGATTCGGATTCGAAAACATCGGTTACGGAAACTTCCGCCCGTTCCGTGTTGATTTTATCTGGAGAAACGATTTTACTGCAGTGAATGGAAAACAATCGCCCGGCTTTGGAGTGCGTTTCGGCTTTATCCCGGAATTCTAACAGAATTGTAAGAATTTAGGCTAAAGCGTATCAAAAGCAATGCATTAAATGGAATTAAACTTGCGAAAAATCAATTTTATTATACCTTTGCAGTCGCTTAATTTAGAACAAAAAGTATAAAAATGAGTACACTTACTATTGAATCATTCGATGCGTTTATCGAAATCCCAAGAGGAAGCAGAAATAAATACGAATACGACTTTGAACAAAAGAGAATCCGTTTTGACAGAATGTTATATTCGGCCATGTTTTACCCGGCTGATTACGGATTTATTCCTGAAACATTAGCCTTGGATGGTGATCCGCTTGATGTTTTGGTATTGTTCACGGAGCCTTCTGTTCCGGGATGTCTGGTTGAGGTAAAGCCAATCGCTGTTTTTAAAATGGCTGATGATAAAGGTCCGGATGAGAAAATCGTTTGTGTGCCGGTATCCGATCCGATTATGAATAAATTAAACGATATCTCCGATATCAATGTTCATACGGTAAAAGAAATCGAACATTTCTTCGAAGTGTATAAAGATTTGGAAAACAAAAAAGTAGATGTACAAGGATGGGGCGATGTGAAAGAAGCACAAGCCATGATCGACGAATGTGCCAAACGTTTCCAGGAATTGGATCAGGCAAAAAAAGACAGCTATTCGATTAAATTATAATATCAAAAGCCTCATGTACATGAGGCTTTTTTTATGGATTTTAAGTAATTTTAACAGCATGATAAACATGGATCGTATATCGGTTTGTGTTTTTGTTGTTTTAGAGATAATCGTAAAGTATGGCAAACAGAAGAAATTTTATCAAAACAACGGCTATCGCTTCGATGGCTGTGGCGTTACAAGCTTTCGGAAAAAAAGAAGAACCGGAAGCCGGACTTGTTTCCAATGGGACGGTTCATAAACCAATTGTACTGTCGACCTGGCGTTTTGGGATTCCGGCAAATGAAGCCGCTTGGGAAATCCTGAAAAACAAAGGTCGTGCACTCGATGCTGTTGAAGCCGGTGTACGTGTTCCCGAAGGGGATCCTAACGAAAGAAGTGTGGGCTATGGCGGCCGACCGGATCGCGATGGGCGCGTAACACTCGACGCCTGTATTATGGATGAATATTCCAATATCGGATCGGTGGCCTGTCTGGAGCATATCAAACACCCTATTTCGGTAGCACGGGCGGTAATGGAAAAAACACCGCATGTGATGTTGGTGGGCGAAGGAGCACTTCAGTTTGCATTGTTACAAGGATATAAAAAAGAAAACCTGTTAACGGAACCTTCCGAAAAAGAATGGCGGGAATGGTTGCAAAACAGTAACTATAAACCGGTTGTCAATATCGAAAACCACGATACTATCGGAATGATTGCAATGGATGCACAGGGTAATCTTTCCGGTGCTTGTACCACCAGTGGAATGGCCTATAAAATGCACGGCCGGGTAGGAGACTCGCCTATAATTGGCGCAGGCTTGTATGTCGATAATGAAATCGGTGCGGCAGCAGCTACCGGTCATGGGGAAGAGGTGATCCGTATTGCGGGTTGCCATTTGGTGGTCGAGTTAATGCGACAGGGGAAATCGCCGCAAAAAGCCTGTGAAGAAGCTGTCAATCGTATTATCAAGCTTACAAAATACAGAAACAAAAATCTAAACGATATTCAGGTGGGGTTTATCGCACTCAATAAAAAAGGCGAACACGGTGCCTATTGTATTCAAAAGGGATTTAATTATGCGAAATACGATGCAACCGGAAATAACCTACTCGATGCCAATTACTTTTTAAAATAAGATGAGACAACTGGAAATAGCTTGCTTTAACCTCGAATCGGCGGTTATTGCCGAACAAGGTGGTGCCGATCGGATTGAATTATGTGACAACCTGCTTTTAGGCGGTACAACACCCGATTTTGATGTGATTCGCGAGGCCTGTAATCGGATAAAAATTGATATCTATGTGATGATTCGCCCGAGAGGAGGCGATTTTCAGTATAGTTCGGAGGAATTGGAGCAAATGAAAGCAGAAATCATACGGATCAAAACACTACCGGTAAAAGGATTTGTTTTTGGAATATTGGATCAGGATAATAATGTTGCTATTCAATACAATGCGGAACTGGTACAATTGGCGCATCCGTTGCCGTGTACGTTTCACCGTGCGTTTGACGAAATTCCCGATTTGGAACAAGCGATAGACGATTTGGTGTCCTGTGGTTTTTCGACTGTACTTACGTCCGGCGGTCACTCCAATGTGGACGAAGGGGAGCGAACCTTGATGGAATTGGTTGCCTATGCCGGAAAACGCATTGCAATTATGCCCGGAGGCGGATTGCGATCGACGAATATTTTTAGGATTGCAACGCGAACGAATGCTAAGTTTTATCATTCTTCGGCGATAACCGATGCTAGCGGAATCGCCGCTATCGATGAGGTAATAGCGTTAAAAAAGAATCTGGCGGAAGTCTAGACCTGACAGGTTTTGGAAACCTGTCAGGTCTTATAGATAAGGCTACCATTCGGTAGCCTTATCTGTTTTAAAATAATCCGTTGATTTCTGCATCAATACGGTTAATGATATTTCCTAAATCTTCCGGGTTGTCTACAAAGTTGATATTGTCTACATCGATGATCAGTAATTTTCCTTTGGTGTAGGTCTGAATCCACGCTTCATAACGCTCGTTAAGTCGGCTCAGGTAATCGATGGAAATTGTGTTTTCATATTCCCGGCCTCTTTTGTGAATCTGAGAAACCAGATTCGGAATGGAACTGCGCAGATAGATCAACAAATCCGGTGGTGCAACCAAACCTTCCATCAATTCAAACAGCGAGGTATAATTGCCAAAATCACGATTGGTCATCAATCCCATCGCGTGTAAATTGGGTGCGAAAATATGAGCATCTTCATAAATCGTTCGATCCTGGATGATCTTTTTTCCGCTTTCGCGAATCTGTAATACTTGTCGGAAACGGCTATTCAGGAAGTAAATCTGAAGGTTAAAAGACCAACGGTCCATCTGATGGTAAAAATCGTCCAGATAGGGATTGTCAACCACATCTTCAAAATGTGGTTCCCATTTGAAATGTTTGGCCAAAAGTCGGGTTAATGTCGTTTTTCCAGCACCAATGTTTCCTGCTACAGCTATATGCATTATGGTAAAGTAATTTTATAATTTCTGATTTCGTTAGTGGTAAAAGTAGCTAAAATTTGCTCTTTATAATAAAAACTTTCAAGGCTTTTTTCGGGTAAGACTATATTTGTCGTGGCGGCATTTTCTAAGTCATAAAGAAACAAGCGGTTGTCTTTTTGAAAGAGAATCTGCTTTGGCGAAATAAATTGCAGTTTGTCAAATGCCGGAACCGGTCCTAAGAAACTTATTTTTCCGAATAGAGTCGAAGCATAGCAGTTGTTTTTGACATCAATCCAGTAAAAATAGTTGTAATCCGACTGGTATTGTTGTATCGCATCTTTAATGGGCGTTGAAATCGGCGTAAAGGTATTTTTAAAAATATCGTATAATCCCAGTTTCTGCGAATTCAGATCGAATAACCACAGGCGATTTTGCGAAGCCAGACTCACAGCCTGTGGAAATAGTTCCGGATTGGTCTCGGAAAAATTGATCTTCTGAATTTCGTTTAACTGATTGTCGAGTAAAACCACCGCGTTAAACGTTTTGTAATACAGCACCAGCTGCAACGGATTTTGGAGGTCGACCTGTTTGATTGCGCCAAAAGAAAGGTTTCGGTACTGAAATTGTTGGTTTCGATTCACTTTTCGAAATTCGTTGTCTTTGATCGTATAGGTACTCCCAAACGGATCATTCCCAATAAAAACGGTGCCTTCCGTTGGTGTCGTTGAAAGCAATGTCGGACGAATGTCCTTCGTTTGCCCACGGCTTTGAAGACTGGTTACAAGAATCAGGAAAAAGACAATTTTCTGCATCATGCCGCAAATTACAAATAAACCTTTTATAATATAAAGTGTCTTATGTAAAAATAAGGACAACTTGTAACAAAATGGGACTTTAAAAGTCTTATTCAAAAGCCAAACAAAAACAACAAGATGAAAAAAACAATAGTAACAGGGATAGCACTTTTAGGTTTTGCTGTCTCGGCTATGGCCCAAAATTTCCAGGGAATGGCCGTTTATGAGTCGAAAACAACCGCTCCGGAATTTAAAATGGAAGGAAATGGTATTACGCCGGAGATGCAAAAAATGATCCAGGAGCGTATGAAAAGAATGCTGGAAAAAACCTTTGTGATGAATTTCGACAAATCGGCTTCGATTTATAAAGAAGAAGAAAAACTCGATGCTCCGGGACAACAAGGGCCTGGGGGACGAATGATGAATTCGATGATGGGCGCCGGCGGAACCTACTATAAAAATATTAAAGATAAAACCTATACCGTAGACAAAGAGTTTATGGGGAAAGAATTTTTGATCAACGATTCATTGCCAAAACTGGAGTGGAAACTGGAAGGCGAAACCCGAAAAATTGGCGATTACAACTGTTTTAAAGCAACCGCTGTGAAACCGGTAAGCCAATCGGATTTCCGTAATTTCAGACGAAAAAAAGAAGAAGATAAAGGCGATAAAAAAGAAGCGCCTAAAAAAGAAAAAACAACCAACTTTATGGACGATTTCGAAATGCCGAAAGAGATCACCATAACGGCTTGGTATACGCCGGATATCCCGGTAAGTCAAGGGCCGGAAAGTTACTGGGGGTTACCCGGATTAATTCTGGAAGTGAACGATGGCCGTACGGTGATTGTCTGTTCCAAAGTGGTGATGAATGCGAAAGAAAAAGTGGAAATCAAAGCGCCTAAAAATGGGAAAGTCGTAAAACAAAAAGAATACGACGATATCGTGGTGAAAAAAATGGAAGAAATGCGCGAAATGGGCGGCGGACAAGGTCCGGGTCGTGGACAGCAAATGCGTTTCGGGCGCTAGTCTCGTTTAGCAAATAAGTTTATAGCCTCTGCCTCTTACATTGATGATTTGAATGGAAGGGTCGGAGGCTAATTTTTTGCGCAATTTCGAAATAAATACATCCATACTTCTGCCGTTAAAAAAGTCATCCTTTCCCCAAATCCGTAGCAAAGCGGCCGATTTATCGAGGATTTCATTTTTGTTTTCCAATAGCAATTTTAAAACCAATGCTTCCCGGTGCGTCAGGAAATAAGCCTGTTCATTATGAGATAAGGTTTGCTTGTTATAATTAAAATCATAAGTACCAATACGATTTTCGTCGTCGGTAGTTTGACGTGAAATCCGCCCCAATAGTGCATGAATCCGCACAATGAGTTCTTCCATACTAAACGGCTTTTTAATATAATCGTTTCCACCATAATGAAACCCGTCGACCACATCCTGTACCTGCGATTTGGCACTTAAAAACAACAAAGGCGTGGTTTTGTCGGTTTTTCGAATTTCCTGTGCCAGCGTAAAACCATCTTTCTTTGGCATCATAATGTCCAACACCACGGCATCCGGTTTTTCGGTTATAAAAGCCCGATAAGCGTCTTCACCGTTTAAACAATGGGTAACTATAAAATCACGGGTTTCCAGGCTTTCTTTGATGATCAAACCTAGTGTCGCTTCGTCTTCCGCTAATAATATGGTGATCTTAGGATTCATAAGGTAGGATGATTTTAAAAGTGGTTGGCACATCCGGAACAAGTTCCAGTGTTCCGCCGTGTTTTACAATAATCGTTCGGGCATAATACAAGCCGATTCCAAATCCTTTTTCGTCGTGACGGTTATGACTCGGAACACGGTAAAATTTGTCGAAAATCTTCTGGCGCTGCGATTTTTCAATACCGGAACCATTATCGGAAACGGCAATCATTATTTTTGCGTCGGTTGTGTTGAGGTCGATCGTAATCCGGTCGCCGCCATATTTAATCGCATTGTCAATCAGATTATTGATCACATTTTCAAAATGAAAGCCATCAACAGCAGCCATAATAACCGATTGCGGCTGATGGAATACGATCGTTTTTTCGGTGTTGATTTGTATTTTTTCGATACTATGACAGATCAGTTCCGTAAGATCGGTTGCTTCTTTTTGCAATTGTAACTGATCGCTTTCCAAAATGGACGTCTCCAGTATTTTTTCGACAATCTGATGCAGTTTAGCCAAATGTTGGTTGGAAATGGCGAGGTATTTTTTAGTCTTTTCCGGTTCGTTATCGGTATTGAATTTTTCAATGCCTTCGAGTGCACTCGTAACAACGGCAATCGGTGTTTTGAGTTCATGGGAAACATTGCTGATAAAATCGTTTTTGATCATCGCCAGTTGCTTTTGTTTTCGGATGATATACAACAGGTAAAAAAGTGAAAAGATAATACACAACGATAAAATCAGCGACAATATAATCCCGGCCAGGCCTTCTTTTAAGGCTTTAAAAAAAATATCCGGAAAAAATAATTCCAACTTACCGTCTTGTGGTAGGTAAGACGATTTGGACAAGGTGTTAAAAACATACTGTTTGTCGCCCGGGTTTTGGTATTCGGATACGGTACGGTGGTTCCGCGTGTATAAAAGACCGTATGTAAAGTCGAGTTGTTTGCGCGTAAATTCCCGATCGATATACGTGGCTATCTTGGGAAGATCGATACTGTCCTGACGTACGGCAATGATGATTTTCTGAGCCAGTACCTGTATGTTTTTAATTTCCGAAACGGAAGGATTGGTTTCGTCGGAGGTGTATTTAAACATAAACCGCCTGTTTTTTTTGTCTTTGGACGTATAGCGTTTGATTTCGGTTCGGTATACCTGTACCTCTTTTTTAGAGTTGGAACTGGGCATATCGGCCGGAGGAGCGAAGTTAATGGTGTCGCGTGAAGTGATGTTCGATTTGGCTTTGTCGCTATAATAGCTGTCAATTCCATTGTCGAAAGCGATCTGAATCGTGTTGATCAAACGTTGTTTATTTGTCCGGTAGTTGGTGATGTTCCAATAGATTTGAATCCCAACGGTAATCAGTACCGTAAAGGTGACCCAATAGACAATATGGTTCCGGAAAAATGATTTCATCTGTCAAAAGTAGTAACTGTTCGGTTTGCTTTTGTCGCGTTAACACTCGTTAACACTCATTACAATCCGATTAAGGTTCATCAAAATACATTTGTAACAGGAAATTACTAAAAATAACAGTATGAAAAACAGTGTTACCGCCGTAATGATCATCTTCCTTTTGTTTTGTAAAGGAGAAAGTATCGCTCAACAAAGCTTTAGCGGGAAAGCAACGTATGAATCCAAACGGGATGTGTCGAAATTTAAAGTGGAAGGGAGTTCTATGACACCTGAAATGCAACAAAGCCTGATGGCGCAATTCAAAAAAAGTATGGAAAAAACCTTTGTGCTGGATTTCGATAAAACGACATCGCTGTATAAAGAAGAACAAAAACTGGATAATCCACTAACGGCATCTGGTCCGGGTGTACGGGTTCGAATCTCGAGTAGTGGTGGACTTTTTTATAAGAATATTAAAGAAAAACGTTATGTGGACGAAAATGATATTTTCGGAAAAGAGTTCCTGATTAAAGATACCTTGCCAAACTGGAAATGGGAAATGGGATCGGAGACGAAAATGATTGGTGATTATACCTGTTATAAAGCAACAGCGGTTCGGAAAAGAATACAGGAACCAGTTTCGAAAGATAAAAAATCGGTATTGAATCTTGACGAAGCCACACCAAAAGAAATCCGTATTACGGCCTGGTATACGCCGGATATTCCGGTAAGTCAGGGGCCGGATAATTATTGGGGATTGCCAGGACTAATTTTGGAGATTAACGATGGTGATACCACGATATTGTGTTCTAAAATTGTAGTAAATCCGAAAGATAAAACCGAGATCAAAGAGCCGTCCAAAGGCAAGGTGGTGACGCAAAACGAGTATGACGAGACCCTTCGGAAAAAATCGGAAGAGAATATGGAGATGAATAAAAATCAAAAAGGGCGCACCGTAATTCGTATCGGTGGTTAATCGGAAAATGAAATAGTGTGCGATTTTCGTAACAAAAAATAAAAAAAAACGTCTATAAAGATTGAACCAAATTCAATTTTCGGAGTCTTATCGGAATGTAATGTTCCAAAAGAAACTAAAACCCATGTAATGAAGAACTATCTACACCTTTTATTTTGCCTGTTTTCATTGGCTGCCTTTTCTCAGAATATCCGCTACGAAGGCGTGATCAAAGATACCTTGGGTGCTCCGTTGGAAATGGCAAACATTATGGCAATCAACAAAGATACCAAAGCAATGGATGCCTACGCAATTACAAACGATGCGGGGAAGTTTCAAATGTCGCTTAAAGCAAATGCCAATTATACGATTAAAGCCAGTTATGTAGGGTATTCGGCCTATGAAGCCGATCTGAAAACCGGAACAACGAATATGAATAAAACGATACATCTGCACGAAGGAATCGACTTGCAAGGCGTACAGATTGTAAAAGAAATGCCGGTGACGATAAAAGGCGATACGATTGTGTATAATGCCGATTCGTTTAAAAACGGAACCGAAAAAAAACTGGGTGACTTGCTGAAAAAACTTCCGGGTGTTGAGGTAAATGCCGACGGTGAGATTGAGGTAGAAGGGAAAAAAGTGCAAAAGGTAATGGTGGAAGGAAAAGACTTTTTTGATGGTGATACCAAAATTGCAACCAAAAATATCCCGGCGGATGCCTTGGATAAAGTTCAGGTATTGCGAAATTATAACGAAGTATCCAATCTAAAAGGACTCGAAAATAACGAGGAAAACGTCGCCTTAAACATCAAACTGAAAGAAGGAAAGAAAAATTTCTGGTTTGGGGAAATGCTCGCTGGAATAGGGGTGGGACACAAAGAAGACCGCCATATCGTAAATCCGAAATTGTTTTATTACAATCCGAAATACAGCGTTAACGTGATCGGAAACCTGAATAATATCGGAGAATTACCACTAACGATGCAGGATTATTTTAAATTTTCGGGCGGTTTTAAAAACATGATGCGAAAAGGTGGAACATCGTTTAATGTAACCTCCAACGATCTGGCGATCTTAGGACTTCGCAACAATCGGGCGAAGGAAATCGATTCGCAATTCGGAGCGGCAAACTTTAGCTATAATCCGTCGAAAGCCTGGACGTTAAGCGGGTTCGGTATTTTTTCGGCCAATAAAACCGACCTTGAAACCAATTCGAGAACGGTGCGAACCGATAATCTTCCGGATGGAACAACTGCTACGGTTACCGAAGAACGTCAGGATCTTACCCGACAAAAAACAAATCTGGGCTTGTTTAAATTGAGTTCCAGTTATGTACCGTCGGATAAAGTGCATTTCGATTATGATGCGTTTGTCAAGGTTTCCGATCAAAAAGAAACGAATAGTGTTTATTCGAGTTTGTTGGATGATATCTATACCAATAAAAAACAAAAGCCGTTTTCCATTAGTCAGAACCTGAATTACTATTATACGCTGAATACGAAAAACGTATTTGCCTTCGAAATGCAACATTTGTATCAGGAAGAAGATCCGTTTTATAATGCCAATTTACAACTGCAACCGTTTCAGTTACCGGGTTATGTGGTGGGACAAAACCGTAACGATCTCACGCAAAATCGCTTTGTCAAAACCAATAAGCTGGATGCCAAATTCGATTATTACTATATGCTAACGCCGAAAAGTAATATCAATGTAACCGTTGGGAATACGTTTTCAAACCAGCATTTTAATTCGCATATTTTTCAGATTCTCGACAACGGAAATACGAACGATCTAAGCGATCCGCAGAATAACAACGATGTGGATTATACATTTAATGATGTCTTTTTGGGATTGCATTATAAGTTTATCACCGGAAAGTTTACATTTAATCCGGGTTTTAGTTTGCATAACTATACGATGAATAACGAACAGTTACAATCGGAATTTAAAAACAATTTTGTGCGCGTATTACCGGATTTCTATGCCTTGTACCAGATCAAAAAATCGGAAACGCTGACGTATAATTTTTCCCTGACGAATAATTTTACCGATATCAACAAACTGGCCGAAGGCTATGTGTTTTCGAACTATAACAGCTTGTTTAGTGGAAATCGAACCTTGGAAAATTCGTTGTCACAGGTACATAGTTTGCGTTATTTTAAATACAATATGTTTAATTTTGAAAATATTTTTGCCAACATTACTTATACCAAACAAACGGATGCTGTAAAATCGAAAGCGCTTTTCGATGGTGTGAATCAGGTGTCTTCTTCGGTAAACATGCAGTCGGCTTTTGCAGACGAAAGTTTTACGGCGAATGCGAATTACGGACGTTCGTTCCTGCGTTACTATAAAGCGTCGATCGGTGGAAATTTTAGCTGGAGTAAAAACAACAATATTCGGGTATTTCAAAATGGCGTAGAAGAAATTCAGACCACCGATTCGTATACGCAGAATTACAATGTGAAGTTTGCAACGAATTTTAAAAAGCTTCCGAATCTGGAATTGGGCTACGGATTTACAAAAAATGATTTCTTTAGCGATACGTTTTTTGTGGATAGTCCTTCGGTGACATTGGAGTATTTCTTTCTGGATGCTTTTTCGCTTACGTCGGATTATACCTTTTATCACAATCGGAATAAAGCCAATACGATCGATAACGAATACGATTTCCTGAATGCGAGTTTGTCGTATCAGAAAAAAGACAGCAAATGGGAATACAAATTGTCGGCTACAAACTTGCTGAATACCACTTCGTTAAATGATAGTAGTTTTAATCAATTGGGCGGATCGAGTAGTTTTTCGCAATATGTAGTGCAACCGCGTTATATTATCTTTAGCTTAAAATACAACTTATAAGAATTTTAATTCCGGTAAAAATCGGTCAGAAATAATAAAAAAAAGGCTGTCTAATTTGTAGACAGCCCTTTTTTATATGATGATCTATTATAAACCAAACGTTTCTTTAACTGCGTCTACGTAGTCTAATTTTTCCCATGTAAACAATTCTACTGTAACCGTTTTTTCTTTTCCGCCCGGAGCGATAAACGTTTTGGTTACGGTTTCCGGAGTTCTACCCATATGACCGTAAGCAGCGGTTTCGCTATAAATTGGGTTTCTTAGTTTTAAGCGTTGTTCGATAAAGTACGGACGCATATCAAAAATACTTTCTACTTTTTTCGCGATTTCACCATCGGTAAGGTTTACTTTCGATGTTCCGTAGGTATTGATATAAATACCCATTGGTTTTGCCACACCGATAGCATACGATACCTGAACCAAAATCTCATCGGCGATACCGGCTGCGACTAGGTTTTTAGCGATATGACGCGTTGCATAAGCCGCGCTACGGTCTACTTTACTCGGGTCTTTTCCGGAGAAAGCACCACCACCGTGAGCACCTTTACCACCGTAGGTATCTACAATGATTTTTCGTCCTGTTAATCCGGTATCACCATGTGGTCCACCGATAACGAATTTACCGGTAGGGTTGATGTGATACTGGATTTTATCGTTGAATAAATGTGCGTATTGCGGGTTTTTCGCAATGATACGCGGAATTAAGATCTCGATAATATCTTTTTTGATCTTAGCCAACATGGTTGCTTCATCGGCAAAATCATCGTGTTGTGTTGAGATTACAATCGCATCGATACGTACCGGTTTGTTGTTGTTATCGTATTCCAGTGTTACCTGAGATTTCGCGTCCGGACGTAAATACGTGATTTCGTTGTTCTCTCTTCGCAATTCGGAAAGTTCCTGTAATAACTTGTGAGAAAGGTTTAATGCCAACGGCATATAATCTTCGGTTTCGTTGGTCGCATAACCAAACATCATCCCCTGGTCACCAGCTCCCTGATCTTCTTTATTGGAACGGTCTACACCCTGGTTGATGTCCTGAGATTGTTCGTGAATGGCTGAAAGTACCCCACAAGAGTTGGCTTCGAACATATATTCACTTTTCGTATAACCAATTTTTTTGATCACCTCACGTGCAATCTGTTGCACATCCAGGTAAATTTTTGATTTTACCTCACCGGCAAGAATCACCTGTCCGGTTGTAACTAAGGTTTCACATGCTACTTTCGACTCCGGGTCGAAAGCTAAAAAGTTATCAATTAATGCATCAGAAATTTGATCAGCAATCTTATCCGGATGTCCTTCACTTACTGATTCTGACGTAAACAAATAAGCCATAAGTTCAATTTTTATGATTAAGCGAGGAAAAAACTAGTGCAGGAAATGCGTAAAGAAGTAACTACTGCTTTAGCATTTTTTTAATACCGATAGGATTATCGATAAGAGGTTGCAATCAGTTCAAATTTTTCCTCTTGAAATTTTTGTTTGCAAATTTATAAAAGACTTCGGTCTAAATAAAGAAAAACATCAAAAAAAAATAACGAAAGTTGTTTAAAATGTGAAAACTGAGATTTTAACAATTATCAAATGGTTAAGTTGTGCAATTAAATTATTGCATTCGTCGCATTATAACTCTTAAAAAACTTCAATATGAAGAAAAAATTACTTTCTTTACTTTTTTATCTTCCACTTATCGGACAGGCGCAAAATATTTACAATTATGGTTTTAATGGTACAACAGCCGATTTAACGACGGCAGGTTGGGTGAGAACCAATCAAAGTACTTCTGCTTCTACAATATTATGGACAGTAGCGAGCTATACTCCGGTGGTAGTAAGTGCAACCGTTAACCCAAATCCATTCCAAACGCAAGCCGATACAACTGGACAAACCTGTCCAATTCCAAACGGTCAGGACGGAACGCCAAATACATTTGCTTTGGTGAACTTTACCAGTACATCAAGTAGTTTAACATCTGGTGCTACCATCGGGAACTGGTTTATTTCACCAGTTGTTACCGTACAAAACGGTGACGTTATTTCATTCTACACCCGTTTAGGGAAATATTCGGCTACCAATGCAGCTTCTTATGCGGATAACTTACAAGTGCGTATGAGTACAAATGGTGCGGCAACTGTAGACCCATCTACAGGACCAACTGCGGTAAAAATCGGTTTCAGATATTTTGTAACTAACGGAAGACCTAACGGATCAAACTCAGATATCATCGGAATCGATACATTCTCTGTTGACAGACCATTAGGAACTCAGGATTTCTTCGCGAAAAACTTTGTCATTTTCCCTAATCCTGCGAAAGAGGTGTTAAACATTGCACCGAAAAACGGAATGGATATCTAAGGAATTCAAATTACAGATTTAAACGGTAGAATCGTGAAATCAGCTGCCGTTCAAACACAACCGGAAGTACAAATCAATATCGCAGATTTATCAGCCGGAGCGTATTTCGTTTCTGTACAAACTAACGAAGGTACTGCTACTTCTAAGTTTTTCAAAAACTAAATAAATACTCTATAATTATTTGATTAAGCCCACCTTTTTCAGGTGGTTTTTTTATTTTTGAGCAGTGGGAATTAAAAAAACAGACAACTGAAAAACGGGGGATGTAAAAAAGCTGCTTTTGAAAAAAAAATCTAAATACGTAGTATTTAGTATACTAAACAAAAAAATAAAAATGTTAAAATTTGATTTTTGGTTTGGTTAATCCAAAAATAGTTTTCAATTTTGTTCCATCAAATCGAAATAAAAAAATGAAATCAATTAAGCGATATATGTGTATTATGATGTGGAAAAGTTCCGCAGAGGATACCATTGCTTAATTTTGAAAATTCAATTTTAAAAATATAGCATCAAAGCCTCTGCAAAACGCAGGGGCTTTTTTTATGTAAAATATTTTGAAAAAACAGTAAGAGAAGAGGAAATAAACGATAAAATCAAAAAAATGAAGGCAACAGCAACCGCAAAAATGATTATGATGAAACGAATGATGTGTATTTACATGTACGCAACGCCCTGCTATTGCCAAAAGCGAATGACTTAGTCTAGTTTATATAGTTCAAACTGTAAAGTCCTTTTGGTAAAGCGCCAAAAGGACTTTTTTTTTAATCAAAATTCAATTTTAAATCCATAAAAAAATGAGCACTCAGAAATTTTCAACAAACGCATTGCACGCTGGACATAACGTATCACATAACGCCGGAACACGTGCCGTACCGATTTATCAGACAACATCTTACGTTTTTAATAATGCCGAACATGCAGCGAATCTGTTCGGATTAACAGAAGCAGGATATATCTATACCCGATTAAATAACCCAACCAACGATATTCTGGAACAACGTCTGGCTGCATTGGAAGGTGGTATCGGAGCTGTAGTAACGGCTTCGGGAACAGCTGCCATTGCTACAACGCTTTTAGTCTTGTTGCGCTCCGGCGATCATATCGTAGCTTCCAACAGTCTGTATGGCGGAACGTATAATTTATTGAACGTGACCTTAGCCCGATTGGGAATTACAACCACGTTTGTAGATCCTTCCAATCCGGAAAATTTTACAAAAGCAGCTCAGGAAAATACACGGGCTTTTTTTGTCGAAAGTCTTGGAAATCCTAAGCTGGATGTATTGGATCTCAAGGCCATTTCGAAACAGGCACAACAGTTTAAGGTGCCGTTTATCGTGGATAATACCGTGGCCACGCCCTACTTGTTAAACCCGATTGAGCACGGAGCAAATATTGTGATTCATTCCTTAACAAAATACATCTCCGGTAACGGAACGTCCTTAGGAGGTGCCATTATCGATGCCGGAAATTTCGACTGGAGCAATGGGAAGTTTCCGGAATTTACGGAACCTTCAGCAGGATACCACGGACTCGTATACCACGAAGCTTTAGGGAATGCCGCCTTTATTGCGAAAGTTCGAATCGAAGGACTTCGGGATCTTGGAGCTGCTTTGAGTCCGTTTAATGCTTTTCAGATTATTCAGGGATTGGAAACGCTGGATATTCGGGTGAAAAAACACAGTGAAAACGCATTGAAATTGGCACAATGGCTGGAAGATCAAGATGAGGTGGCTTGGGTGAATTACCCGGGATTAGCATCCAGTCGTTACCATAATCTGGCCAAAGAATACCTGCCAAAAGGACAAAACGGGGTGGTAACCTTCGGATTAAAAGGCGGTTTTGAAGCCGCTCGTTTAGTGGCCGATGAAACAAAATTGTTTTCACTACTGGCGAATATCGGGGATTCGAAATCCTTGATTATTCACCCGACGAGTACCACACACCAACAGCTAACCGAAGAACAACAATTAGCTACGGGTGTCACCAAAGATTTAGTCCGCTTGTCGGTTGGTCTTGAAGACCTGGAAGATCTGAAAGCCGACTTGGCACAAGCATTTGAAAACGTAAAATTAAAAAGAGAAGTAACGTCATGAGTACCAAAATAGTAAACGTATTAGGATTTGTTGAAAACAGCGAACAGTTCGTTGTGAAAACAGAAAATTTCAAAGTAAGAATCAGTAATAATGTAGTTCTGGGCGATCAGAATGGGCCAAGTCCGGTTGAGTTTTTACTCGCAGGGTTTGCCGGAAGTATCAATGCAGTAGGACACATTGTAGCCAGAGAACTTAAACTGGATCTGAAAGCCCTTCAGATCGAAATATCCGGTGAGCTGGAAACCAGTAAAATCGCAGGGCTCGATACCAATAGCAGACCCGGTTTAAAACGCATTGAAGTGGTTGTAAAACCAACTACCGATGCATCACTGGTAGTACTGAAACAATGGATCGATACCGTAAAAGAAAGATGTCCGCTACGTGATAGCCTGCTCAATACGTCTTCGGTATTGCTAACATTGGTAAAAGAATATACAACATCGGAAGTGGCCTGATACAGTCACGCCCGATTGGAAAAAGAAAATTAAGTTGTTTTGTTTGTTTTTACTGCCTCTAACCCGTCTGCAATCGTTAGAGGCAGTTTCAAAAAAGAAAAGGAATGAGTACGTTACATAAAATAGACCTGTTTGATTTTAAACTGGAGAATGCCGTAGTAAAACGGTGGTTACCCTTGTATTATCAGACTTTCGGACAAGCCATTGGGACGGCTCCGGTGGTATTGGTAAACCATGCGCTAACCGGAAATTCACAGGTGACCGGAGAAAAAGGATGGTGGAAAAGCCTGATCGGCCCCGGAGCGGTAATTGATACCGACTATTATACAGTAGTCGCATTTAATATACCAGGTAATGGCTATGACGGAAATCCGGATAACCTGATTCTTACTTATACAGACTTTACCACAAAAGATATTGCTGCAATTTTTTGGGAAGGATTGGAATACCTCGGCATTCCAAAATTGTTCGCGGTAATCGGCGGAAGCCTTGGCGGCGGAATCGCATGGGAAATGGCATTTCTAAAACCACTTCAGATTGAAAACCTGATACCCGTTGCGACCGATTGGAAAGCTACGGATTGGTTGATTGCCAATGTACTGGTTCAGGATAAAATTCTGAATAATTCCGAAAACCCGATTCACGATGCCCGATTGCATGCCATGTTGCTGTATCGTACGCCCTTATCGTTAAATACAAAATTTAACCGGGGACAAAAGGAGCCGACTCAAGAATATCAGGTCGAAAGCTGGTTGTTGCATCATGGCGAAAAATTGAAAAGTAGATTTCAGTTGGCGTCCTATAAACTAATGAATCATTTGCTAAAAACCATAGGGGAAACGACCCATTGTGGGAGCTTCTTGCAATTCGGAAAAGAAACCACGGCACATATTCACGTGGTGGCGGTCGATAGCGATTATTTTTTCACAGCCGATCAAAACCGGGAGACCTACGAAATTCTGAAAAGAGTTACAACCAACGTTCACTATCACGAAATACAATCCATTCATGGGCACGATGCCTTTCTGATTGAATTCGAACAATTAAACAACATATTACAAAACATATTTATAACCACTAAACAAAGAATACAATGAAAATATTAAAATTTGGAGGGAAGTCGCTGGCTTATAATGGTGGTTTCGATAAGGTACTCCGCATTATTCAGGAGAAAGTCGAAAATCAGGAAAAGATCGCAGTAGTGGTTTCGGCTATCGGAAATGCTACCAACGAACTGGAACAAATATTGGAAGCCGCTTCAAAAAACAAATCCTATATCGAACAGCTGGAAACGTTTAAAAAGGAGCAACAGGGAAATTCGGCCGTCGATCTTTCCTCTGAATTTTCACTACTGGATAAATTGTTCGAAGGTGTAGCACTGTTAGGCGATTACAGTCCGAAAATTAAAGACAACGTACTGGCTCAGGGTGAAGTCATCGCGGCAAAGGTGGTCACCGATGCCTTGCAACAAAAAGGATTAAAAGCTCATTTTTTGGATGCCCGCTTACTGATCAAGACTGATGCTAAATTCGGAAATGCACAACCACTGGAGCAGACGTCCCGAAAGAACATTCTCAATCACTTCAAACAACATAACGGTACCACGATCAATGTCGTCACCGGGTTTATCGGGTCGAATGGCAATGACGAAACCACCACATTGGGCCGTAACGGAAGCAATTATACCGCTTCTTTAATTGCAAATTATCTCGAAGCAGAAGAACTACAAAATTATACCCATGTGGATGGGATTTATACCGCCAATCCCGATCTGGTAAAAGACGCTAAAAAAATAGACCGGCTGTCGTTTAACGAAGCCAACGAATTGGCCAATTTCGGAGCGACAATACTACACGCAAAAACCATCGTCCCGCTTATCGAAAAAAATATCCCACTTCGGGTACTGAATACGTTTAACCATCGTAATAAAGGAACATTGATCACCGCAGTATCGGATAACGAAGGCATTAAAACGCTTTCGGTAATGGATAATGTGGCGCTGATCAACCTGGAAGGAAGAGGTCTTTTAGGCAAAACCGGAGTCGATGCCCGTATTTTCCGAGTAATGGCCGATAATGAGATCAGTGTGAGTATCATTTCACAGGGATCGTCCGAAAGAGGAATCGGGATCGTGGTGGCCGCCGATAAGGTGACCAAAGCCATTGTAGGTTTGGAACGCGAATTTGAAAATGATTTCTATAATAAGGATGTAAGTAAAATCTCGGCTAACGATGATGTGGCGGTGATTTCCATTATTGGTCAGGATTTGAGTACGTTCCACAAACCGTATACGGCTTTAATCCGAAATAAAATTGTACCGGTGTTGTTCAATAACACCATAACCGGTAAAAATGTGAGTTTGGTTGTCCAAAAAGCGCAAACCCACAAGGCGCTGAATGTGATTCACGGAGAAATCTTTGGGGTGGCCAAAAAGATCAATATCGCGGTGTTCGGACATGGATTGGTTGGCGGAACATTGATTGATCAGGTTTTGGCTTCCGCGGAGAATATTGAAAAGGTAAAGGGAATCAAACTCAACATTTTTGCCATTGGAAATTCCAGAAAAGCACTGTTGAATAAGGATGGAATTACAGCCGATTGGCGGGATGAAATCTCGCAAAACGGAAAATTATACAGTGTGGACGACGTCATCGATTATGCGGAAGAACACCATCTGGAAAATCTGATTGCGATTGATAATACGGCCAGTGCCGATTTTATCGAAAATTATATTCCGCTAGCTGAAAAAAGTTTCGATCTGATTTCGTCCAATAAAATAGCCAATACCGTAGGATATGCTCTCTATCGGAAACTGCGTAAAACATTAGCCGATAATCAGAAAAATTATTTGTACGAAACCAATGTGGGCGCAGGTTTACCATTGATCGATACCATTAAGTTACTGCATCTTTCCGGGGAAAATATCACCAAAATAAAAGGCGTGTTTTCCGGAACCTTAAGTTATTTATTCAATCATTTCTCCGTAGAAAACAGACCGTTTAGTCAGGTGTTGCAGGAAGCGGTCGACAAAGGTTTTACCGAACCCGATCCGCGCGAAGATCTTAGTGGTAACGATGTGGCTCGTAAATTATTGATCTTGGCTCGCGAACTCGACTTACAAAATGAATTTGATGAAATCAAAATACAAAACCTGATCCCGGAGAAATTACAACAGGGTAGCGCTTCGGAGTTTTTAACCCGGATTTCCGAACTGGATGCGCTTTATCAGTCGGTAAAAGAACAACAACAACCCGGATATGTATTGCGTTATATCGGCGAATTGTCGGGTGACTTACAACAGGACAAAGGCAATCTCGATGTGAAATTGGTTTCTGTTCCGGGAAATTCTGCCTTGGGACAATTAAAAGGTTCCGATTCAATTTTTGAAATCTATACCGATTCTTACGGGGATCAACCCATTATAATTCAAGGTGCCGGAGCCGGAGCTTCGGTAACCGCAAGAGGTGTTTTTGGGGATATCCTACGATTGTCGGAGAAAAAATAAACCATATTTAAAACAAACAAAACCATGAGTAATACAGCATTCGGATTCGAAACGCAGGCCATTCGAACCCAAACAGAACGCAGTCAATATCTGGAGCATTCGGTACCCTTGTACCTGACGTCCAGTTTTATTTTTGAAGATGCCGAAGACATGCGGGCTTCTTTTGCCGAAGAAAAAGATCGGAACATTTATAGTCGGTTTTCCAACCCAAATACCAGCGAATTCGTAGAAAAGATCTGTAAAATGGAAGGTGCCGAATCGGGTTATGCTTTTGCTACGGGAATGGCAGCGGTATATTCGACCTTTGCCGCGCTGTTAAATTCCGGTGATCATATCGTCTCGGCCAGTAGTGTATTCGGATCGACGCATACACTTTTTACCAAGTATTTCCCAAAATGGGATATCACAACCAGTTATTTCTCGATTACCGAACCGGAAACAATCGAAAGTTATATCCAACCGAATACGCGTATTCTGTATGCCGAATCGCCAACCAATCCCGCCGTGGACATTCTCGATTTAGAATATCTGGGGAAAATTGCTAAAAAACACAACCTGATTCTGATTATCGATAATTGTTTTGCAACACCGTATCTTCAGAATCCCATTGCCTTTGGTGCCGATTTGGTGATTCATTCGGCAACCAAATTAATCGACGGACAAGGTCGGGTTTTGGGAGGTGTGACGGTTGGAAAGGAAGAACTAATCCGTGAGATTTACCTGTTTTCGCGAAATACAGGGCCGTCATTGTCGCCGTTTAATGCGTGGATTTTGTCAAAAAGTTTGGAAACATTACCGGTTCGGGTGGAGAAGCATTGTGAAAATGCCGAAAAGATCGCTCGCTTTTTAGAGAATCATCCCAACGTTCAAAGAGTAAAATATCCTTTTTTAAAGTCGCATCCGCAATATGAAATTGCGAAAAAACAAATGCGACTGGGTGGGAATATTGTCGCTTTCGAAATCAAAGGCGGGATCGCAGCTGGTCGACAGTTTCTGGACAAAATCAAACTGTGTTCATTGTCGGCAAATTTAGGGGATACCCGTACGATTGTGACACATCCAGCGTCGACCACACATAGTAAACTCACTGAAAACGAGCGACTGGCAGTAAGCATTACCGACGGACTGGTACGGATTTCGGCCGGTCTGGAAAGTGTGAACGATATTATCGCCGACCTCGAACAGGCACTTACTGCAATTTAAGCACGGAAATTTGGTTCGTATAAAACAATTGCGTTATTTTGCACTGTTCTTATACAGACTGAAATGTTATCACGAAAGGCAGAGGGAATAGACCCGATGAAGCCTTAGCAACCCTTTACACTTTAAAGAAGGTGCTACATTCTACCCGAAAACAATACCAATTGGTTTCAGGATAGATAACAAAGAGAATACTTTTCTGGTATTCCCTCTCTCTTTACGGATGACATTTTTTTAACTGATTTTCAGAACGGCAAAAGCTAAAGCAACACGCTTATAGTGCTTTCGGCGCTGTTTTCGTATTGACTTTGGCCAAAACTAAAAAAAACTAAAAAATGTCAAAGATTAATGAAGCGTTGCAAAACAGAATCCTGATTCTCGACGGAGCCATGGGGACGATGTTACAGCGATACCACTTTTCGGAAGAAGATTTTAGAGGAGACCGATTTAAAGATTTTCCACATCCGCTAAAAGGAAACAACGATCTCCTTTCGATTACGCAACCACAGGCAATTCGGGACATCCATGCGCAATATTTTGAAGCAGGAGCCGATATTGTCGAAACCAATACGTTTTCCGGAACGACAATCGGTATGGCCGATTATCATCTGGAAGATTGGGTTTACGAACTCAATTACGAATCGGCTAAAATTGCCCGGGAAGTAGCCGATGCCTTTACGGCTAAGAATCCCGAAAAGCCACGGTTTGTGGCGGGTTCCATAGGGCCAACCAACCGTACGGCCAGTATGTCACCCGATGTGAACGATCCCGGATTCCGGGCGGTTACCTTCGACGATTTACGCATCGCCTATAAACAACAGGTAGAAGCCTTGATCGACGGTGGAAGCGATATATTATTGGTGGAAACTATTTTCGATACGCTAAATGCCAAAGCGGCTTTGTTTGCCATCGATGAGGTAAAAGAAGAACGTAATCTGGATATTCCGGTAATGGTGAGTGGTACGATTACGGATGCTTCCGGTAGGACATTGTCCGGACAAACGGTTGAGGCTTTCCTGATTTCGATTTCGCATATTCCGTTGTTGAGTGTCGGATTTAATTGTGCGTTGGGAGCCGATCAGCTAAAACCGTATTTAAAACGATTGGCACACAATACCTCTTTTAATATATCGGCACATCCAAATGCCGGATTGCCGAATGCTTTCGGACAATACGATCAGACACCGGAAGAAATGCAGGGATTGATAAAAGAGTATCTTGACGATAACCTGATCAATATTATTGGTGGTTGCTGTGGAACAACTCCGGAGCATATTCGCCTGATTGCCGAAGTGGCAAAAGAATACCAACCCCGAATTTTAGAATAGAGAACATGGCTGAAGCAGATTGTAAAAAATACTTGCGACTATCAGGATTAGAACCGTTGATTATCACTCCGGAAAGTATTTTCGTGAATGTAGGCGAACGTACCAATGTGACCGGATCACGGAAGTTTTTGCGCCTGATAAAAGAAGAAAACTATGAGGAAGCACTCGACATTGCCCGCGCTCAGGTAGAGGGAGGTGCACAGATTGTCGATATTAATATGGACGAAGGGATGCTCGATGGTGTAGCGGCGATGACCCGATTCCTGAATCTGGTGGCTTCCGAGCCCGATATTTCCCGCGTGCCGGTAATGATCGATAGTTCCAAATGGGAGATTATCGAAGCCGGTTTAAAAGTAGTTCAGGGTAAATGTGTCGTGAATTCGATTAGTTTAAAAGAAGGAGAAGCGACCTTTATCCATCATGCAAAATTGATCAAACGATATGGTGCGGCGGTGATTGTTATGGCTTTTGATGAAGACGGACAAGCCGACACCTACGAACGCCGGATTGAAATTTGTAAGCGTTCCTATGATATTTTGGTCGATCAGGTGGGGTTCCCGGCCGAGGACATCATTTTTGATCCGAATATTTTCCCGGTAGCTACCGGGATGGAAGAGCACCGTCGCAATGCGCTCGACTTTTTCCGCTCGACAAAATGGATTCGTGAAAACCTGCCGTATACCAATGTGAGTGGCGGGGTGAGTAATGTATCGTTTTCTTTCCGGGGTAACGACCGGGTGCGGGAGGCGATGCATTCGGCGTTTCTGTATCATGCGATTCAACACGGGATGTCGATGGGAATCGTAAATCCGGAAATGTTGGAAGTATACGATGAAATTCCAAAAGATTTGCTGGAACATGTGGAAGATGTATTACTCGATCGTCGGGATGATGCAACGGAACGACTGTTGGCTTTTGCCGAAAATGTAAAGGGTGGGGCTAAAACTACGGAAAAGCAAAATCAGGAATGGCGTAACGGAAACGTACAGGAACGACTCACACATGCCTTGGTAAAAGGAATTGATGAGTTTGTGGAATTCGATGTGGAAGAAGCTCGACAATTGGCTCGTAAACCAATTGAGGTGATCGAAATAAACCTGATGGCGGGAATGAATGTCGTAGGGGATTTATTTGGAAGTGGAAAAATGTTCTTGCCACAGGTGGTCAAATCGGCTCGGGTAATGAAGAAAGCGGTGGCTTATTTGTTGCCGTTTATTGAGGCCGAAAAAGACGGAGTGTCCCGTTCGGCCGGCAAAATACTGATGGCAACTGTAAAAGGTGACGTACACGACATCGGTAAAAATATCGTATCGGTGGTATTGGGCTGTAATAATTTTGAGATTATCGATTTAGGGGTGATGGTCCCACCGGAGAAGATTATCGAAACGGCTATTAAAGAGCAGGTCGACATTATCGGATTAAGCGGGTTAATCACACCATCGTTGGACGAAATGGTATATCTGGCCAAAGAAATGGACAAGCTCAATATTAAAATTCCATTGATGATCGGTGGCGCGACTACTTCGCGGGCACATACCGCTGTGAAAATCGCCCCGGAATATTCCGAAACGGTGGTGCATGTCAATGATGCGTCCCGTGCCGTTACGGTGGCCGGAAATCTGATCAACGAAAATGCCAAAACGGATTATGCCAAAGCCATACGTTCGGAATACAACGAGTTACGGGAAGGTTTTTTAAATCGTTCGCGCGATAAAAACTTTCTGACAATAGCCGAAGCCCGTGCCAACAAACTGGCTCTCGACTGGGAAGGATTTAGTCCGCAGAAACCGAATAAAGCCGGAGTACACACCATTATTATTGGATTGGAAGAACTGGTGAATTATATCGACTGGACGCCGTTTTTCCGGACATGGGATTTGCATGGAAAGTATCCGAATATTTTAGAAGATAAGGTTGTAGGGGAACAGGCAGTACTATTATTTCAGGATGCGCAAAAAATGTTGGATCAGTTGATTGCTGAAAACTGGTTGGAAGCCAAAGGGATTTATGGAATCTTTCCGGCGAATCAGGTGAATGACGACGATATCGAGGTGTATGATGAAAGTGGAAAATTATTAGAAACCTTTTTAACCTTACGCCAACAGTCGCAAAAAACAAAAGGAGCACCGAATATTGCTTTGTCCGATTTTGTAGCACCAAAAGAAAGTGGGAAACAGGATTATATCGGTGCTTTTTGTGTGACAACCGGTTTTGGAGTGGATGAAAAAGCAGCCGAATTTGAAGCGGCTCACGATGATTATAATTCAATTATGATCAAAGCATTAGGCGATCGGTTTGCAGAAGCGTTTGCCGAATATTTACACGAAAAAGTGCGGAAAGAAATCTGGGGTTATGCTTCGGATGAGGTTTTGAGTAATGACGAGCTGATTTCCGAAAAGTACAAAGGAATCCGCCCGGCACCCGGTTATCCCGCTTGCCCGGATCACCTCGAAAAAAATACGATCTGGACGTTGCTCGACGTAGAAAATCAGATCGGAGTAAAATTGACGGAAAGCCTTGCGATGTGGCCGGCGTCTTCGGTATCCGGATATTATTTTGGAAATCCGGAAAGTAAGTATTTCGGACTGGGAAAAATAAAAGAAGACCAGGTTCGCGATTATGCCAAACGCCGAAAAGTGACCTACGAATATGCCGAAAAATGGCTCAATCCTAATATAGCCGATTAACAAAACGAAAACAATGAAAGTAACGCAACATATAGCCAATGCCAAAGGGAAATCGCTTTTCTCTTTCGAAATATTACCGCCGTTAAAAGGTCAGAACATTCAGTGCATTTTTGATAATATCGAACCGTTGATGGAGTTTCAACCTCCGTTTATTGATGTGACCTATCACCGTGAAGAATACGAATATAAAGAGTTACCCAGTGGTTTGCTGGAAAAGAAAATCGTTAAAAAACGACCGGGAACTGTGGGAATCTGTTCGGCGATTCAAAACAAATATCAGGTGGATGCCATTCCGCATATTTTATGTGGTGGATTTACAAAAGAAGATACCGAAAATTTCCTGATCGATATGGATTTCCTTGGAATCGATAACGTAGTGGCACTACGCGGGGACGCGGTAAAAAGCGAAATCTATTTTAAACCCGAAAAAGAAGGAAACCAGTATGCAAGCGAATTGGTGACACAAATCAGTAATCTGAACAACGGGATTTATCTCGATGCGGATTTACAAAATACGAATAAGACCAACTTTTGCATCGGTGTGGCGGGGTATCCGGAAAAGCATATGGAAGCTCCTAGTTTGGATAGCGACATTCATTTCTTAAAACAAAAGATCAAAAATGGAGCGGATTATATTATTACCCAGATGTTTTTTGATAATCGCAAGTTTTTTGACTTTGTCGCCAAATGTCGGAAAGAAGGTATTGAAGTGCCGATTATTCCGGGATTAAAACCGATTTCAACCAAAAAACAGCTCAATCAGATACCACATCGTTTTAAAGTCGATCTGCCTGATGAACTGGTAATGGAAATCGTAAAAGCACCGGATAACGAAACCGTAAAAGAAATCGGAATCGAATGGTGCATTGCCCAAAGCCGCGAATTAATAGCCGCCGGAATTCCGGTCTTACATTACTATTCGATGGGGCGTTCGGAAAGCATCCGAAAGATTGCCGCGACGGTGTTTTAATAGTTCACACCTGACAGGTTTCAAAAACCTGTCAGGTGTTTTTTTATTTTTTGATAATTTTTCGTCTCATTGTGGTACCATCTGTATTTTGTATGGTAGCGAAATAAATACCGTTAGGATGATGCGATAGGTCTATAGAATGAGTAGCGGTTTTTAAAACAGCTTGCCCGATTTGATTGTGAAGCTGAATTTCTGAAATTGACTTTCCCGTTTCAATAAAACACAAACCATTTGTCGGGTTTGGCCAAATATGAAGTTTTTTTTCTGCTTCGACCATAGTATCCAGTGAGAGTTTCTTTTTTGTACTATTTATAGTTATACAACGGTAGATTTCAAGTGAAAAACCACTTATTCCATTAACAGTCAAAACTTCAAATTTTCCTTCTCTATCGATTGTTGTTGTCCAATTGCCATTCTGATTGATATAATCGGAATAACTCAAACGTCCACTTCCGGCTAGAACACTCGTTTTTTCATATTTTTCTTTGTAGGGTACGACGACTAGCCAAAACCATGAAGAATTTTTTGGTGGAAAGTTAAAGTAGTTAATGGTTATCGTGGAACCGATTTCTATATGCTGTGTCTGATATTTTGTTATCCTTTTCGTTTTTGGATCGTATTCAATACGGTAATTAAGATTGTTTTGACAATAACAATAGAAATGCATACTGAAGCAAATAAGAAATAATAGTTTTTTCATTTTTTTTAAATTAATCTATTATAGAATCAAATCCCTTTAGTTGCCAAATGGATTTTATTGGTACAGCCTCTGCTTAAAGGGGTAAAAAAGGGAAGAAGTGAGAGTCTTGTTGTCCTAAAATTAAGAATTTAAACAGAGTAAGAGGTACGATAAAGAAACATGTGTTTTTGTTTGACTTGGATTTACCTATATTTGTCTGTTTGCCAAAGACAAAATGAGACATTATTTATACTTAGTACTGCTGTTTTTTTATTGTTTAGCTTTTTCACAGAATGCAAAAGAGAAGCGCTATTTCGTAGAAGCCAATTATTTTTATGGCAATATATTGCCGCATAATAATGCTATAAAACACCTCATTACGTCTCATCCGGAAGGAGTCTTACTGGGAGTCAATCGTAAAACCGATGGAACTGCCGCCTGGCAGTCGGACTATAATTTCCCGGATTACGGGCTGTCTTTTCAATATCAGGCCAATAAAAATGAAGCCTTAGGCGATCTTTACGGACTTTATGGTCATTATAATTTTTATTTTCTAAAGCGAAACCTGCAATTCCGAATCGGTCAGGGTATCGCCTATAGTACGAATCCGTATGATAAGGAAACTAATTTTAGGAATTTTGCCTATAGCACCCGACTCATGCCATCCACGTATTTTATGTTGAATTACAACAAGCAGCATATTTGGAAAGGTGTCGGTTTTCAAGCGGGATTGTTATTCGTACATCATTCCAATGCCAATATGAAAGCACCCAATACGAGTACCAATACACTGGCTTTTACCGCAGGATTTAATTATAATTTCGATAAGCAGGAACCGGAATATACGGTTGTAAAAGATACCAGCCGTTTTACTGATCCGTTGCGGTATAATCTGGTGTTCCGAAGTGGTGTCAATGAAAGTGATGTGATTGGAAGCGGGCAATATCCGTTTTATGTTGCATCGGCTTATCTGGATAAACGGATTAACCGGAAAAGTGCTTTCCAGTTAGGAGCCGATGTGTTTTGGTCGCGTTACCTGAAAGAATACATTCGCTATATGGCAATTGCCTATTATGAAAAGAATAAGGATCCGGATGTCGATTATAAAAGAGCCGGTGTTTTTATTGGACACGAATTATTTGTAAACCGACTGACTTTCGAGGCGCAGTTAGGATATTATGTGTATAATCCGGCGAAAATATATGGGCCTTTTTACCAGCGTATCGGATTAAAATGCTACCTGACCGATAATGTATTTGGAGCTTTAAGTTTAAAAACACACGCTGCCAAAGCCGAAGCACTCGAATTTGGACTGGGAATCCGATTGTAAAAATGAAAAAAATGGTGCAAAATAAAATATGTTTACTAATCCTGTTTTTATCGTTATTATCCTGTAATTCCGAAAATGCACCGGATTGTTTTATGGCTTCCGGAAGTGTTATTACCAACGAAATCGAGGTTTCCGATTTTGATAAAATCGATGTAGGAGAAGGAATAGGGGTGGTGATCAAACAGGGAAATGAAAGAAAAGTTGTTGTCGAAACAGGTTCTAATCTGATGTCGGGAGTAAGTGTTTCCGTCGCGGAACATAAATTATACCTTCGGAATTCCAATGGTTGTAGCTGGTTTCGGGATAAAAATGTGACGGTGGTATATATTACCGTTCCGGAGCTGACCCAGATTTATTCGGCCTCACAATTTGATGTGAAATCCGATGGAATATTGGATTTTGAAGAGTTGACCTTACAGTCCGGAATGTATTCCGATACGGCTTCTGGAATATTTGATCTGCAATTGAAATGTACCAATCTGAAGGTCGAAGATAATCGGGCTACACTTTACCGGATATCCGGAAACGTCACGAATCTAAATATCGCTTTTTATTCCGGAGAAGAACGCTTTGAAGGGCAAAATCTGATTGCGCAACATGTTTATGTTTTTCAGAGAAGTACAAACGATATCATTGTAAATCCGCAACAGGATATAAAAGGGAATATTTACAGTACCGGAAATGTCGTGCTTAAAAACAACCCGTCTTTAGTCGAAATAGCCCAGCATTATACCGGGCATGTAGTCTATAATTAAGCTTATTTTTTCTGCGTCATTTCGCGGAATACAGCTTCCAGATTTTTGTTTTTCAGATTTAGTTGTAAGGTTTTTAAACCATTCTCCTGAGCAAAATCGAAAACAGCCGGGCGCATGTCTTTTTCGGTACTAAAGGTCAGTTCCCAGATGGTATCGTGAATATTGCGGTGTGACTGTAAGTTTGGTATTTTAGCAATCAGCTGCGGTTCTACCTGATAATCGAATTCCACTTCGATAACCTGTTCGTTGTCTTCGGTCATCAAGGTATCCAGTTTTTTATCGGTTACGATTTTACCATTGTTGATAATGATCACACGGTCGCAAATCGCTTCCACTTCCTGCATGATATGGGTGGAAAGAAATACGGTTTTGTTTTTTCCGATATTTTTGATCAACTCACGGATTTCCACCAACTGGTTCGGATCAAGTCCGGTTGTAGGTTCGTCCAGAATCAGTACTTCAGGATCGTGTAATAAGGCCGTAGCCAATCCTACACGTTGACGATATCCTTTGGAAAGCGCTCCGATTTTTTTATGACTTTCGGGTGTTAAGCCGGTTAGTGCAATCACTTCGTCAATACGGGACTTGGCAATTTTATAAACGTCGGCATTAAAGGCCAGGTATTCGCGCACATATAAATCCAGGTATAGCGGATTGTGTTCCGGAAGATACCCAACCGATTTCTGAACGGCTTTTGGCGCCGTGGTAACATCGTGTCCGTTAACAGTAGCCGTACCCTGATCGGCATCCAGAAAAGTGGTGAGTATTTTCATTAAGGTTGATTTTCCGGCACCATTCGGGCCAAGGAAGCCTACAATCTCTCCCTTTTTTATCGAAAATGTAACCGAATCCAACGCTTTTTGTTCCCCGTAGTTCTTGGATATATTTAAAACTTCAATAGACATACTAATACCTGATTTGCAGCAAAAATAAGAAGAAATTAATGCTGATTATTTTTAAAATCATAAATTTTTTAAAAATCTGACCGGAGAAAATATTTTTTTTCTAATTTTGTCATTCAAATACAATGGCGAAAAATCCAATGAATTCAAGTAACACTTTTTATTATAACAATTTCTTTTATTTTTTCTGGAAAGAAGAAAGGGATTGTCATATGGTTATTTGATCGAAGTATACGAAAGAATTATAACACTATAATAATGCAATCCCGATGTTTTCCATCGGGATTTTTTTTTGGCTTATGGAAAGGAAAATTGCAATACAGGGAATCAAAGGTTCGTTCCACCATCAGGTAGCGAAAGAATACTTTAACGAAAGTAAAAGCCTTATCGAATGTATGTCGTTCGACGAATTGGTGAAAAATGTACTGGACGACGATCGCAATCTGGGAATCATGGCATTGGAAAATTCCATCGCCGGATCGATTATCCCAAATTATGCGCTGATCGATTTTAATAAACTGCATATCATCGGAGAGCATTATCTGGATATCCGGATGAATCTGATGGCATTGCCGGGACAGACGATCGAAGATATCCGGGAAGTACATTCGCATCCGATGGCGTTATTGCAATGCAAAAAGTTTTTTAGCCGCTATCCGCATATCCGACTGGTAGAGGATGCCGATACCGCCGAAACAGCGCGAAGAATCCGTGAAAAGGAACTCACCGGAATCGGAGCTGTGGCCAGTAAGGTGGCTTCCGAAATGTATGCGCTTCCCGTATTGGCCGAAAATATCCACACGATAGCCAGCAATAAAACCCGTTTTGTGATCGTAAAAGCACAAAATTCGGTTATCCCAAAACAAGATATAGATAAGGTGTCTCTAAAGTTTGAATTGGAAGATATGCAGGGAAGTCTGGCCCATATTCTGAATATTATGAACGATTACAAGCTGAATCTTACCAAAATACAATCGATGCCCATTATCGAAAAACCCTGGCAGTATTCGTTCTTTGTCGATATCACGTTCGAAAAGTATGACGATTATGAAAAAGCACGAACAGCCCTGGAAGAAATGACGAAAGAATTTAAGGTTTTAGGGGAATATAAAAAAGGAACAGTATGATCACAACAGCTAAAAGATTAGATCAGGTACAGGAATACTATTTCTCGCAAAAACTGCGGGAAGTACGGGAGTTACAGGCCAAAGGGAAACCGATTATCAATATGGGAATTGGTAGTCCGGATCTGGCGCCGGCCGTGTCGGTTATGGAAGCGGTACAACAAGCGATGTTACAACCTGCTGCACATCAATATCAGAGTTATCAGGGATTACCGGAACTCCGTCAGGCGATGACCGATTTTTATGCGACGCATTTTAAGGTTTGCCTGAATCCGGATTCGGAAATACTACCGCTGATGGGATCTAAAGAGGGAATCCTGCATATTGCCATGGCTTTTCTAAATGAAGGAGACGGGGTACTGATTCCAAACCCGGGGTATCCAACCTATGCGTCGGTGGCGAATCTGGTGGGAGCCGAAAGTGTTTTTTATGATTTAGCTGCCGAACGCAATTGGGAACCCGATTTCGAAGCTTTGGAAAAACAAGATCTTTCGCGGGTAAAACTGATGTGGGTAAGCTATCCGCATATGCCAACCGGAGCGACAGGTAACCGGAGATTGTTTGAAAAACTGGTAGCTTTTGCGAAAAAACACCGGATTCTGATCGTAAATGACAACCCGTATAGTTTTATACTAAACGATCATCCGGAATCCATTTTGAGTATTCCCGGAGCGATGGAGGTAGCGATGGAACTGAATTCACTGAGTAAAACTTTTAACATGGCCGGTTGGCGTGTAGGAATGGTGATGGGGAACAAGGAACTGATCCAGGCGGTATTAAAAGTGAAAAGTAATATGGACAGCGGAATGTTTTACGGAATCCAAAAAGGAGCGATTGCCGCGTTGAAAAGTGATGCGGATTGGTTTGCAAAACAAAATGAAGTGTATCAAAACAGACGAAATCTTGTTTTTGAACTGGCGCGGACATTAAACTGTACGTTCGATACCAATAGTGTCGGATTGTTTGTTTGGGCAAAACTACCGCCGGAAGAAAAATCGGCGGAAGCTTTTGTCGACAAATTGTTGTACGATAAAAACCTGTTTATAGCACCCGGAACGATTTTCGGAAGTAATGGTGAAGGATACATTCGTTTTTCGTTGTGCATTCCGGAGGAAAAAATTAAAGAAATTCTAAAACGATTTGAATAAATGAAGGAGGAAGAAAAAGTTTTTATAATTGGTCTTGGTCTGATTGGCGGATCGCTGGCGCTCGATTTTCGAAAACAGAACAAACAAGCGGTTTTCTTTGGAATCGATACCAATGAAAAGCATATTCAGGAAGCGCTGGAACGCGGCATTATCGATCACCAAGCCAACTGGGAACAAGTGTCGGAAGCCGATTGGGTGGTCTTAGCCATCCCGGTCGACAAAGCGGTCGATGTGTTGCCGGAAGTGTTGGATCGGATAAACGAGAATGCTGTTGTACTGGATGTGGGATCCACAAAAGAACAAATCTGTAAAGCTGTTGAAAACCATCCGAAAAGGCGTAATTTTATAGCGACGCATCCGATAGCAGGAACGGAGTTTTCCGGACCGTTGGCAGCCTTCGAAGGACTGTTTTCCGGAAAAACAAATATCATTTGCGAAATTGAAAAAACAGCATTTGGCATTCAGGAAAAAGCCTTGCAATTGTTTAAAAAAATAAAAATGCGAATCCGCTATATGGACCCGAAAGCTCACGACAAGCACATTGCGTATGTTTCGCATCTGTCACATATCAGTTCCTTTATGCTGGGGAAAACGGTCATCGCAGAAGAGCAAAACGAACGGGATATTTTTGATATGGCCGGTAGCGGATTCGAAAGTACCGTGCGACTGGCAAAAAGTTCCCCAGCCATGTGGACACCCATTTTTAAACAAAACCGGGAGATGGTACTGAAATCATTATCCGAATATATTGAAAACCTGAATCATTTTAAAACCTTGCTGGAAACCGGCGATTATGATTCGGTTTATGCCGAAATGGAACAAACAAATACGATAAAAGAAATTTTAAAAGGAATACATTTAAAAAAAGAATTGAGTTATGGAGAATAATGCTGCAATGAGAACATGGTTGGACGCTTTCAATTTAAGTCACCCGTTGGTGATTGCCGGACCGTGTAGTGCCGAAACAGAAGAACAGGTTTTAAAAATAGCACACGAATTAAAAGATTCGGATGTAAGTGTGTTCAGAGCGGGAATCTGGAAACCGCGTACGCGTCCGGGTGGTTTCGAAGGGGTGGGTGCCATCGGATTAAAATGGTTACAACGCGCCAAAGCCGAAACCGGATTGTTATTGGCCGTTGAGGTTGCCAATGCGAATCATGTGCAACTGGCGTTAGAACACGACGTGGACGTATTGTGGATCGGCGCCCGAACCACCGTAAACCCATTTGCCGTTCAGGAAATAGCCGATGCGTTGAAAGATACCGATAAAATCGTACTGGTTAAAAATCCGGTAAATCCCGATTTGTCTTTATGGTTGGGCGGTGTGGAACGGTTGTACAATGCCAATATTAAAAAACTGGGCGTGATCCACAGAGGATTTTCGACCTACGAAAAAACAAAATACAGAAACAATCCGGAGTGGCAATTGCCAATCGAGTTGCAAAGCAAATTCCCGGATTTACCGCTAATTTGCGATCCGTCGCATATCACCGGAAAACGCGATATGATACTGGAAGTATCCCAACAAGCACTCGATCTGAATTACGACGGACTGATTATCGAGACCCATATCGATCCGGATAATGCCTGGAGCGATGCGCCACAACAGGTAACGCCTTCAGCTTTAAAACAGATTTTTAAAGATTTACGAATCCGTAAAATAACCGACGAAGCCGACGATTACAACCAACGATTGGAAGGATTGCGTACGCAGATTGACGAAATCGACAGTAAGTTACTCAATATATTAGAGAAACGAATGAAGATTGCCGACAGTATTGGTTCGTTGAAAAAGGAACGCAACGTAGCTGTATTGCAAAACAAACGCTGGAATGAAATTCTCGGGAAAATGGTTCTGGAAGGCGAAGAACGGGGACTAAGTGAAGAGTTTGTCCTTAAGATGTTTAAAGCCATTCACCAGGAGAGTATCGCGCATCAGGAGAAAATAATAAATAGTTAACGGCTCAATTAGTAAAATTTTGTAATATCGCGAGATTTTATAAACTATTGCAAATTAAAGTATTACAAAAAATGAAGAAAATTATTTTTTTAATGACATTTATTATTGGTCTGACTACTGCTTCAGCACAGGTTGACCAAATTACAAAGCACAGTGGTGAAATTGTAAAAGGAAAAGTCGTAAGAGTAGAAGAATACACGATCGTTTTTAAGTACGACGGTGAAGACGCAGAAAATACATTAAGTAAATATGCTATCGAAAAAGTCGTTTATGGAAAAAGTGGCCGTGTGGAAGATATGACGGAGAAAATCGTGATAAATGGCGAAGAGGATTGGGAGAAAGTCGTGATTCTGGAAGATAAAGGATATAGCGCCGGATTAAAAAAAGGAGGTGAAGTGAGAGGAAAAACGGGACTGATTAATTTCCAGACCGGTAATACAGGAGATCGAAAAGCCGAAAAAAAATTAAAAATGGACGCGGCTAAAATCGGATGTCCGTTTATTTTGCTGACTTCTGATAAAGCGACTGTTGGAGCAGACTCAAATGAACTTGGTGGTTCACAGGTAATAAAAAAAGGAATCGGGTACAAATACTAATTTAGCCCGGAAAATTTAAAAAGGTTGCCCTCAAAAGCAACCTTTTTTTGTAATAATAAGATAGTTATCTTTGCGGCATGACAGGAATCGTTTATAAATCTACAGGAAGTTGGTACAGTGTTAAAACCGAAGACAATCAGGTTTTTGAATGCCGTATAAAAGGGAAATTCCGAATGAAGGGCATTAAGAGTACTAATCCTATTGCCGTTGGTGATGTGGTCGATTTTGAATTGGATCAATCTACAGACGAAGTGGCGGGGATTATTCATAACATTCACGACCGTAAAAATTACATTGTTCGGAAGTCGGTTAATTTGTCCAAACAAACGCATATTATCGCTTCCAATATCGATATTGTATTCCTTTTGGTGACGATTAACAATCCGCCAACCACAACGAGTTTTATCGACCGTTTTCTGGTTACGGCCGAAGCCTATGGGATTCAAGCCGTGCTGATTTTTAATAAAATAGATACCTACGATGAGGCTACATTGGACGAGCAGCTTTACCTGCAATATATTTACTCCAATATAGGTTATAAATGCCTGCGTGTTTCGGCAGCCGAAGGGAAAGGAATCGACGAGTTAAAGGCGATGATGAAAGATAAAGTTTCCATGTTCTCCGGACATTCCGGTGTGGGGAAATCGACCTTGGTCAATGCTTTGGAACCGTCGTTAAACCTGAAAACAAAAGCAATATCCGATCAGCACCAACAGGGACAACATACGACGACTTTTGCCGAGATGTTCGACCTTTCGTTTGGTGCCCGTATTATCGATACACCGGGGATTCGCGGTTTTGGAATTGTCGATATGGAAAAACAGGAAATCGGGGATTATTTTCCGGAATTTTTTGCCTTAAAAGAGCAATGTAAGTTTAATAATTGTTTGCATAAAGAAGAGCCGCATTGTGCGGTGAAGGAAGCCTTGGATAACGATGAGATCGCCTGGTCGCGCTATAAAAGTTATATCCAGATTTTAGAAGGGGAAGACGAAAATTACCGAACCGATATCTACGGAGAAGGAAAAGCACAGGATACCGAATGAAAGCAGTAATACAACGGGTAACGGAAGCAGCTGTTACTATTGACGGAATACTAGTAGCCGAAATCCAAAAAGGATTATTGGTGTTGATCGGAATAGAAGATGCTGATGCCGAAGAAGACATCGCTTGGCTAACTGCCAAAATTGCCAATCTTCGCATCTTTGGCGATGCAAATGAAGTGATGAATCTTTCGTTAAAAGATACCCACGGCGATATGATCGTGGTAAGTCAGTTTACGCTGCATGCTCAAACGAAAAAGGGGAACCGACCCTCCTATATCAAGGCCTCCAAACCGGATATCGCGATACCATTATACGAAACATTTGTAAAACAAATGGAAACGGAATTGGGAAAACCGGTGCAAACCGGAAAATTCGGAGCCGATATGAAAGTCCGATTACTCAACGACGGACCGGTGACGATCATTATCGATACTAAAAATAAAGAGTAAGATTCCGATATTTGGAAGCGCCATAGTATTCTACTCTTAATAAATCTAAATATTTACATGAGAAAAAAAGCATTGTGTTTTTGTATATTATTTTGTGCTATAATCCATAGTTATGGACAGGTACGAATGTTGGGTAGAGTGTCTATGGAAGAATTGCAGCAAAAAAGACATCCTAAAGATAGTAGTGCCGTAGCGGCGGTGCTTTTTAAAAAGGGATTAACAACCTTTACAATTGGTACCGATTCAAAATGGTATATCAATACGCAAGTACAGGAACGAATAAAGATCTACAAAAAAGAAGGTTATAGCTATGCAAGTATGCAGATACCGTATTATAATAGTGAAGGTACCAGTGAAAAAATAGTCATCGAAAATGCCTTTACTTATAATTTGAATAATGGTCAAATCGAAAAAACAAAATTAAACAAAGAAGGTGAGTTTAAGGAAAAGATTAATGAGTATTGGGATATAAAGAAAATAGTAATGCCCGCTGTTAAAGAAGGATCTATTATAGAATACCAATATACAATTACGTCTCCGTTTATTACTGATCTGCGAGACTGGGATTTTCAGTATTCGATACCGGCAGATATAGTGTCGTATCAAATCAATATTCCAAGCCCTTTGGCCTATAATCAGATTATTACCGGATCGACTGTTATCAATAAAGAATCGGTTGAGGAGAGTAGTTTAAATGGCGATTATACCGAAACCAAGTTGACCTATACTGTAAAAGATATTCTTGCGATTAAAGAAGAGAAATATGTCAACAATATTAAAAACTATATATCAAGTTTGAAGTTTGAGTTGGCAGCAATATATTATAAAACGGGGCGAAAATCGTATGCACAAGAGTGGAATGATGTGGTTAAAAATATATATGACAATCCCGATTTTGGCCGACAATTAAATCTTAAATCCTATTTTGAAGAAGAACTAAACCCCATTTTAAAAGGTGTTACGGATAAAGAGGTAAAACGGGATAAAGTCTTTGCTTTTGTGAAGCAGAAAATGACATGGAATGAAAAAAACAGCTATCTGTGTTATGATGGTGTAAAAACAGCATTCAAAAATAAAGTGGGTAATACAGCCGAAATCAACTTAATGCTTATCGCGATGTTGCGCTATGCCGGTTTGGATGCTAACCCGGTATTGATTAGTACCCGAAGCAATGGTATCGCTCCTTTTGCTTCCCGTACGGCATTTAATTATGTGATCGCAGCAGTTAAAATAGAAGATAAAACCATTTTTCTGGATGCAACCGATAAGAACGCCGAACCAGATATTATACCTCACAGAGCGGTAAATTGGATTGGAAGAATCATAAGAAATGATGGAAGTTCGGAAGAAGTTGATCTTATTCCAAAATTCAAATCGAAAGAAAACTATATCGTCATGGCCGACTTGAATAATGACGGGCTTTTCTCTGGTAAAATAAGAAAACAATATTTGGGATATAATGCATTTGAATTTAAAGGAAACTTTGGCGGGCTTGAAAAAGAAAAACGCGTTGAAATTATCGAAAAAAAATACCACGGAATTGAACTAACGGATTATTCAGTGGTTTTCCCGGAAGATCCGGTTAAACCGATAACGGAGGATTATGCCTTTTCGCATGATAATATGGTGGAGAAAATAGGTGACCGACTGTATTTTACGCCACTATTGTTTCTGGCAATGACCGATAATCCCTTTAAACTTGAAAAAAGACAATATCCAATTGATTTCGTTTACCCTTTTCAGGAAAAATATGTCGTAAATATTAATCTGCCAGAGGGTTACTCGGTTGAGTCGTTGCCAAAATCGGAAACGATTGCCATGGAAGAACAGATTGGAACGTTTAAATATGATATCGTAAACAACAACAGGCAACTACAGTTAATGGTACAGTTTGATATTAACTATGCCCATATACCCGAATCGTATTACAATAATTTAAAAGGGTTTATTACGAATATTGTTCAAAAACAAACGGAGAAAATTGTACTTAAAAAAAGCTGATTTTAGCCCGAGGATAATGTAGACTATTGTTTAATTGAAAAAAAATAGCTTTAGAATAATGGATTTAAAAAGAATATTTGCCGGACTGTTTATACTGTTTTTTTCATGGTCGTTATTTGCTCAGGAAACGGTTTTTCAGATTCCCGATAGTCTTATGGCGAATGCCAATGCGGTGGTTCGACTTGATGAAACCGCAATACGGATTGTGTCTGTAAAAAACATGGTGATACAAACCCGACAAATTGTTACCGTATTGGACGCCAATGGACTTAGTAGTGTTGATCGCACGTTTTATTATGATAAATCATCCAAGATTACAAACCTGGAGGCTATTGTATACAATGCCTTTGGAAAAGAAATAAAGCGAATTAAAAAGAAAGATTTTGTAGATCATAGTGTGGCCGACGGTTTTTCGGTTTTTACCGATAACAGAGCCTTGTCTATGGATTATACACCAACCGGCTATCCATTTACGATTGAAGTGAAAAGCGAAATGGAAACCACCAATACGGGGTTTATACGACCGTGGTTACCGGTGAGTGCGTATAATCAAAGTCTGATGAAAAGTGAATACAGAATCAGCTATCCAACCGATATGGAACTGAAAAGTAAAGAATATAATTTTTCAGGTTTTGAGGTAAAGAAAACGCAGGCACAAGCGAGTCGGGTATATGTTATCGAAAATATACCGGCATTGCGATACGAAGAATATGCCCCTTCGGTTAGTAAATTGCTGCCTTTTGTCCGCTTTGGGTTGAATAAATTCGCTTTGGAAGGAACCGAAGGCGTAGCCGATAGCTGGAAAGATTTTGGCCTGTGGATTAATGATAAATTACTTAGCGATGTAAAAGAGATACCGCTTGAAACGCAGCTTAGGATTAAAAAACTGGTCGAACAAGAAAAAGATCCAATTGCAAAAGCCAAAAAAATCTATAAATATGTACAGGATAAAACCCGTTATATCAGTGTTCAGGTGGGTATTGGCGGATGGAAACCAATGAAAGCGACCGATGTGGACCGCTTAGGGTATGGTGATTGTAAAGCGTTGTCCAATTATACCAAAGCCTTATTGGAAGTAGTAGGGATTCCGTCGTTTTATACCGTGATTTATGGCGGAACACAAAAGCAAGATGTATTGGATGATCTTGTTTCAATTCAGGGAAATCATGCGATCTTAACAATTCCATATGAGGGCAAAAATTATTTCCTGGAATGTACAAGTCAGACAACACCATTTGCCTATCAAGGAAAATTTACCGATGGACGTATGGCTTTACTCATAAAACCGGAAGGTGGCGAATTGGTTAAAACAGCCGAGACATCCGATGCGGAAAATAGTCAGAAATCCAAAGGGAGTTTTGCTGTGGATGCACAGGGGAATTTTAAAGGAGAAGTTGTAATTCTTTCCGGCGGAACACAATATGAAAGCAAATACCTGTTGTCGCGAAAAGCAAAAGAAGAACAGGATAAATTCTATAAAAACTATTTTTTCAATATCGAGAATCTGAAAATTAATACATTGCAGTTTGAAGACGATCGGGATAATGTCAAATTTAAAGAAACGGTAACGGTTCAGGCCGAACATTATGCAACCCTTTCCGGTGAACGAATTCTATTTCCGGCGAATGCTTTTAATGTAAACCGACTGGTACCACAACGATACCGATCCCGAAAGCTTCCTTTTCAGATAGAACGCGGTTATCAGGATTACGATGAGATAACCATACAATTACCACAAGACTATACTGTGGAAGGATTGCCACAAAATACCCTACTCAATACGAAATATGGCGATTATAAAACGGAATACACCCTTCAGGGTACGGATAAAGTGGTAGCCATACGTTCTTTATTGTTAAAAAGGGGAAAATACCCTAAAGAAGAATACGAGGAGTTTCGTAAGTTTATGGAGCTTACAGCGCGGAATGACAATGCGAAAATAAGCTTAATCAAAACAAATAAATAGTAATGAGAAAAAAACTAGTATTCCAAATCATAGTACTCCTTTTATCGATAAGTGCTTTTTCCCAAAAGTTTGATTTAGGAAAAGTATCGATCGAAGAATTAAAACAAACGGAACATCCGAAAGATCCAAAAGCCGAAGCTGCCATTTTGTATAAAAAAGGACGAACGTATTTCGATATCCTGAATGGGAATAAAGTCGTTACGGAAGTGGAAGTGCGCCTTAAGATTTATAAAAAAGAAGGATATGACTGGGCTACTTTTATAATCGATAACTATATAAGCAATAATCTAAAAGAGAATGTTGCGTTCTCGAATGCCTATACCTATAATTTGGTTGATGGTAAAATTGAAAAAACAAAACTGAAAAGCGAAGGGATATTTGTTGAGAAACGCAACGACTATAAGGAACGAAATAAAATTGTGTTTCCCAATGTAAAGGAACTATCGGTTATCGAGTTTAAATATGTTCAGGAATCCCCTTTTATGGGAACATTAAGTGACTGGAGTTTTCAGATGGGAATCCCGGTGAACTATTCGGAATATGTAACGCAGATTCCGGAGTTTTTTATCTATAAATCACAAATGAAAGGAACGCTTATTCCGAAAACAGATAAAACAAGTAGAGGGCAGACCATTCAGAAAAAAGCAAAAGAAAATACAGGATATGGGTTTGCTACATCACAAACGAGTCAAAGCTATCAGGAGTTTATCAATACCTATATTTTAAAAGATATCCCGGCGATGGCCGATGAAAGTTATATCAATAACATCAATAATTATCGCTCGACGATCGTACATGAACTGATGTCGATCAAATATCCAAACCAACCGTATAAAGATTATTCGACCGATTGGGCGACCATCGTCAAAAATATTTATATGGGCGACTTTGGGAGTGAACTGGGAAAAAGAAGCTATTTTGAAGACGATCTGGCTGCCATTTTAAAAGGAGTGACCAATCCGGATGAAAAAATAACAACGGTCTTCAATTTTGTAAAAAACAGAATGAATTGGAATGAGTTTGACGGATATTACTGCGAAAAAGGAGTGCGTACGGCCTATAAAGAAAAAGTAGGAAATACGGCCGATATCAACCTGATATTGGTCGCAATGTTACGGGAAGCGGGTATTGACGTCAATCCAATATTGTTAAGTACCCGAAATAATGGTATTGCGCTTTTGCCAAACAGGAATGCTTATAATTATGTGATTGCAGGTGTGGAAACCGCAAAAGGCCTACTTTTTCTGGATGCAACCGATAAAGTAGCCATGCCAAATGTAATGCCATTACGCGCTTTAAACTGGTTTGGTAGAATCGTACGGAAAGATGGCACATCCGATGATGTGGAATTGGTGCCGACAAATTTGTCTAAAAACGTAACCAATATCATGGCGACTATCGGAAGTGACGGGGTGTTAAAAGGAATGTACCGCGAACAGCAGTTCGACTATTTCGCCTATCTTTATAGAAGAGCCTACGGAAATACAGAAGAAGAAAAATACCTGGAAAAAATTGAAAAACAATATCCGGGATTACAAATCGAATCGTATAAAGTTGCTAATAAAGCAGATCTGACTAAACCGGTCGTGGAAGATTATAACTTTACACACGATGGTATCGTTGAGAAAATAGGAGATAAAATGTATATCGATCCGATGGTGTTTGTAGCAAAAACACAAAATCCGTTTAAACAGGACAAACGGGAGTATCCGGTGGATTTCTCCTTTCCGTATCAGGAAAAATACATGATCAATCTGACGTTGCCGGAAGGATATGTTGTGGAATCCGTTCCCGAAGCGATCAGTATGTTTATGGAAGAGGATATGGGAAGTTATTCTTTTAATATCACGGCATCCGGGAATAAAATTCAGTTGGTGGCTACTTTGGATATTAAATGGTCTTTAATCCCGGCAACGCATTACGAAGGTTTGAAAAACTTCTATAAAGCAATGATTGAAAAAGAAACAGAAAAAATTGTACTTAAAAAAGCATAAAAATGGATTTAAAAAACGCACAACTGGACGTTGATAACTGGATTAAAAATCACGGGGTACGCTATTTTAACGAACTAACCAATATGGCGCAGTTAACCGAAGAAGTAGGGGAAGTAGCACGTATCATCGCACGTCGTTATGGCGAACAATCCGAAAAGGAAAGCGATAAAAACAAAGACCTGGGCGAAGAACTGGCCGATGTGGTTTTTGTGGTTTTATGTCTGGCGAACCAAACCGGTGTGGATTTACAGGCGGCATTCGATAAGAAAATGGATCTGAAAACCAAAAGAGATCACGACCGCCATCACAATAATGAAAAATTAAAATAAATACAACGGCTGAAAAGCAAACTATAAATTATGGACCTACAACTCCGACAATCAGGCGTAAACCTCAAATCCCAAATTGCGATTACAGGTTCCAAAAGCGAAACAAATCGGTTGTTGTTGCTTCAGGCACTGTATCCGAATCTGAAATTAGATAATGTATCCAATTCAGATGATAGTGTGGTGATGACAAAAGCCTTATTGTCGGACGAATCCGTAATCGATATCCATCATGCCGGTACGGCCATGCGTTTCCTGACGGCTTTTTTTGCAACACAGGAAGGACGTGAAGTTACGCTTACCGGATCGTCGCGTATGCAGGAAAGACCCATCTCTATTTTGGTGGATGCTTTACGGCAATTGGGCGCGGAAATTCACTATGAAAAAAACGAAGGCTATCCGCCCATTCGAATCTCCGGAAAAAAACTGACGCAATCGAAAGTACGTCTGAATGCCAATGTAAGCAGTCAGTATATTTCGGCCTTGCTTTTGGTCGCACCTTGTCTTGAAAATGGTCTGGAATTGACTTTAGAAGGAGCGCTGACATCCATTCCGTACATCCGGATGACGTTGTCGTTGTTACAGGAAATAGGAGTGGATACCACTTTTGACGGCAATCGGATCACGGTTGCTCCAAAAGCAGTAGTGGAGACTCAGAATATAACAGTGGAAAGCGACTGGAGTTCGGCATCCTATTATTATTCCATAGTAGCGATGGCGCCAATTGGTACGGAAATTACGCTGTCGAGTTATAAAGAAAACAGCTTTCAGGGCGATAGCGATCTGGGGAGCATTTACCGCCATTTTGGAGTGGAATCTGTTTTTGAAGGACATAAAGTTACCCTGCGAAAAAACGCTATAACCAATCAGGAGCAGATCGCATTCGATTTGAAAAATACACCGGATATCGCGCAAACGATCGCAGTAACTTGCTTCGGATTACATAAAGCATGTTACCTTACCGGATTGCACACACTTAAAATAAAAGAAACCGATCGTCTTGTGGCTTTGCAAAACGAACTGACCAAATTGGGCGCCGTGATAACCATAACAGACGATAGCCTGACCTTGGAAGCTTCCGAAGTGATAAAGTCGGATGTGGTGATACAAACGTATCAGGATCATCGGATGGCTATGGCTTTTGCTCCATTGGCCTTAAAGACGTCATTGATCATTAACGAAGCTGAAGTCGTTTCCAAATCCTATCCCGGTTTTTGGGAGGATCTGCGCAAAATCGGATTTCAAATACAAGAACAAGAGCTGTAAAATAAGGGTTTTTAAAAATAAAACTTAAAACACTTGACAACCCCTGTCTTGCGATAGTATATTTGCACTCAATTTAAAATTTGTACAATGAAGTTATCTCATTTTAATTTCAATTTGCCGGCTGAATTGCTTGCAGAGTTTCCTGCTGAAAACAGAGACGAAGCGCGTTTGATGGTTGTTAACAGAAAAACGCAAACTATCGAGCATAAACTTTTTAAAGATATCCTGGATTATTTTGAAGAAGGTGATGTAATGGTGCTGAATAATACCAAGGTTTTTCCGGCGCGTCTGTATGGAAATAAAGAAAAAACAGGAGCGAGAATTGAGGTGTTTTTGTTACGAGAATTAAATGCGGAACAACGTTTGTGGGATGTATTGGTAGATCCGGCTCGTAAAATCCGTATTGGTAATAAATTATATTTCGGAGATGACGATTCGTTAGTCGCGGAAGTTATCGATAATACTACTTCCAGAGGAAGAACCCTTCGTTTTCTTTACGATGGTTCTTACGAGGAGTTCAGAGCAAAATTGTTGGAACTGGGAGAAACGCCAATTCCAAAATACATCAACCGTGCCGTAACGCCGGAAGATGCAGAACGTTACCAAACCATCTATGCTAAAGAAGAAGGTGCCGTAGCCGCTCCAACTGCCGGTTTACACTTTTCAAAACACCTGATGAAGCGTTTGGAAATCAAAGGAATTAATTTTGCCGAAATTACACTACACGTTGGTTTGGGTACCTTTAACCCGGTTGAGGTGGAAGATTTGTCCAAACACAAAATGGATTCGGAAGAATTGCGTATTACCGAAGAGGCTTGTGAGATTGTAAACAAAGCCAAAACGAACAAGAAAAAAGTATGCGCTGTCGGAACAACGACGATGCGGGCTATGGAAAGTTCGGTTTCATCGGCTAAGACACTAAATCCATACGAAGGATGGACGAATAAATTTATTTTCCCTCCTTACGACTTTAGCGTAGCCGATTGTATGATTACCAATTTCCATACACCAAAATCAACTTTATTAATGATGATTTCGGCTTTCTGTGGGCACGATTTAATGAAAAAAGCCTACGAAGAGGCGGTTAAAGAAAAATACAAATTCTATTCTTACGGAGATGCGATGTTAATCCTGTAAATAGTAAAATAAAAAAAGCGTTCCAACCCGGAACGCTTTTTTTATGACTTTATGAACTATCGTACCTGGTACACCAGTTTCATCGTTATGTTAGCCGTTTTCTTTTTGGATGCGGTATTAAACGAACCACCCCAGGAATATTCTTCCGATGAATTTTGGGCAATGATCTGGAAAACACCCATATCCGATTTTTTCAGATTACCCAACTTGGCATTGGCATTTTCGGCAATTTTCTGCGCGCGGGCATTGGCATCTTTTGTCGCCTCGGCAATCATTTCCAGTTTTAATTCTGCCAGTTTGGTATAATAATATTCCGGTGGATTGGAATACAATTCCACGCCAGAGTTGATCAATTCCGTTACCTCGCGGGAAATGCCTTCTACTTTATCCACTTCCTTACTTTCGATTTGTACATTCTGGGAAAGTGAAAAACCGGTAAAAATCTGTTGGCGGGTATTGCCATTGCTATCATAGGAATATTCGAAATCCTTATTGATGTTAACCGCCGAAAAAACAATATTACTTTCCGGAATCCCTTTTGAAATCAGATACGATTTAATAATCTCCCGATCTTTGTCGAGCGCTGCATAGGCTTCTCTTAGGTTCATATTCTTTTTGGAAAAAGAACTGCTCCATACGATCAGATCCGATACAAAATCTTTTTTGCCAAGTCCGGTAACACTAATGGTGTCATTGCTTTGGTTTCTGTTTTTAAAGGCGTCCGAAAATAGGAAAGCTGCCAGAACAACCGCTATTCCTATAATTAGGGAATTAACATTGTTTTTCATCACTAAAAAATATTTAATTGTTATAAATGTATGAAATATCTGTATTGTAATAACAAACGCAAAAATTTATTTTTTCTTATTTTTACGCGAAACCAAAATAATAAACAATGACATTTCAAAATACACGTGAATTTGCGAGACAGCTGGATGAAAAAGATGTATTGGCAAAGTATCGAAGCGAATTTATTTTTCCAAAGGTAAGTGGTAAACAGGTAATCTATTTTACCGGTAATTCTTTGGGATTACAACCTAAAAGAACCAAAGCCTATGTGGATGAAATCATGGACGATTGGGGAAATCTTGCGGTAGAGGGTCATTTTTATGCCGACAAACCTTGGTGGGATTACCACGAGCGTTTTGCGGCGCCTTTAAGTACGGTGGTAGGAGCCAAACCAAGCGAGGTAACGGTGATGAATACCCTAACGGTGAATTTGCATTTGCTGATGGTGACGTTTTATCGTCCGACAGCCAAAAAATATAAAATCATTTGTGAAGAAAAAGCGTTTCCAAGTGATCAATATATGTTCCAAAGTCAGGTGCATTTTCATGGATTGGATCCGAAAGATACCATCGTGGAAATCAAACGCAGAGAAGGGGAACACAATATCCGTTTGGAAGATGTGTTGGCTAAGATCGATGAGGTAGGTGATGAGCTGGCTCTGGTGTTGATTGGTGGGGTGAATTATTATACCGGACAGGTTTTTGATATGAAAACGATCACCGAAGCGGGTCATAAATATGGTGCGTATGTAGGTTGGGATCTGGCACACGCTGCCGGAAATATTAAATTACAGTTACACGACTGGAATGTCGATTTTGCGGCTTGGTGTAGTTATAAATATATGAACTCCGGACCGGGAAATGCTTCCGGTTGTTTTATCCACGAAATGCATCATAACGATACCAGTTTGCCGCGTTTTGCCGGATGGTGGGGACATAATAAAGAGCGTCGTTTTAAAATGGAGCCGCAATTCGATCCGGTTCGCGGTGCCGATGGGTGGCAAATCAGTAACTTACCGGTATTGTCGCTGGCGCCGTATTTGGCTTCTGTCGAAATGTTTGCCGAAGTAGGCATGGACAAGCTAATCGAAAAAAGAGATTTGTTAACCGCTTATCTGGAGTTTATTCTTCAGGAAGTGGATAAGGAAGTGGAAAGCGAATTCGAAGTGATCACACCGTCCGATCCGACGCAAAGAGCGTGTCAGTTGTCGGTGTTTTTACACGGAGAAGGAAGAGCACTTTTTGATTATCTGATGAAAAATGGCGTGATTACCGATTGGCGGGAACCGAATGTAATCCGTCTGGCTCCGGTGCCGTTCTATTGTTCGTTCGAAGATATGTATGAATTCGGACAGATTTTACGCGAAGGAATTTTGAATAAAAGCAAATAGATAGAAATTGTAAAAGGACCGGAAAGACCGGTCTTTTTTTTGGAATATTTTTTCTGAATTCTGCTAATGCGACTATCTTTGTACACATTAGTTGTAAACGTACCATTATAAAAAGTAAAATGAACAAACAGCAAAAAATAGAAAGTTTTGATCCGTCACAACCGGGATTAGCCGATGCAAGTGTATTTGGATTACCCTTTACTGCCGAAGAAAGTGAGATTATAATTGTACCGGTGCCGTGGGAAGTTACCGTGAGCTACGGGGCTGGTGCTTCAGAAGGACCGGATGCGATTTTAGATGCTTCTTTTCAGGTGGATTTACAACATCAGGAGTTTCCGGAATTGTGGAAATTAGGAATATATATGGATGAAGCGCCGGAACATTGGGCGACGAATTCTGAAAAATATAAAAGTCTGGCGCAACCGATTATCGAAGCGTTGGAAGCAGGAGAAGATGTAGCAACATTCCCGGCTTTGCAATCGGATTTGGATAAGATCAATAAGGTGTGTAAAGACTTGAAAAACGAGGTGAAAGACCGTGTTTTACATTGGATGAAACAAGGTAAAAAAGTGGTTTTACTAGGTGGTGATCACAGTACGCCGCTAGGGTATTACGAAGCCTTGGCGTCACAACACGAAAGTTTCGGAATTCTACATTTGGATGCGCATATGGATTTGCGAATTGCTTACGAAGGGTTTACCTATTCGCATGCCTCGATTATGTACAATACATTGCAAATTCCACAGGTTTCCAAAATTGTTCAGGTTGGTATCCGCGATTTCTGCGAACAGGAAGTGGAAGTGGCTCAGAAAGAAGGAAACCGCGTATTGGTGCATACCGATATGGACTTAAAAGCCGAAACGTTTGAAGGAAAAACCTGGGCGCAACAATGTGATGACATCATCGCATCTTTACCGGAAAAAGTATGTGTTTCTTTTGATATCGACGGAATGTATCCATGGTATTGCCCGAATACGGGAACACCGGTACCGGGAGGATTTTCGTTCGAACAGGCGGCCTATTTATTAAGCCGTTTGGCGGAAACCAACAAAGAAATAATCGGTTTTGACTTGGTGGAAGTAGCTCCGGGTGATGATGATTGGGATGGAAATGTTGGAGCAAGAATGTTGTTCCATATGTGTGGTGTTTTGGCCAAATCGCAAAAGCTAAACGTCGGACAAAAAATAAAATTCAATCGATAAAAAAATCCCCATTCGGGGATTTTTTGTTTTTATAGTTTTCTGCCGGTTGCCAATCGGTATAAAATACCAATAACAGCCAGTATTAATAAAATATGAATGAAACTGCCAACAGCTTCCCGGAAACCGAAATAACCAACCAGCCATCCCAGTAGTAAGATAACTACAATTAACCAGACTAAATCTTTCATAATAAATAGTTTTTTAAGTTGTTACCTTAAAAATAGCACTATTTATTTGGAAATGTTTAAAAATTAATAAAAAATTAAGGTTCCTGTTATTTTTTAAAAGGTTTTGAGAAGTGCTGAAATTCAGGCTTTCGACAAAAGTGAAAAATATGATAAAATCAGTATAAAACGGCTGTCGTTCTTTATTTATTAAGTATTTTTACGCCAATTATTTACAACAGATTTCATGCAAACGCAGCAACGTATAGCCATTGTTGGCTCAGGCTTAGTCGGAACATTATTGGGAATATATCTGAGAAAAGCAGGACATGTCGTTCATGTTTACGATAGAAGCCCGGATGTTCGGAAAATAGCCTTTTCTGGCCGATCGATTAATTTGGCGATGTCACACAGAGGTTGGAAAGCACTGGATGGCGCAGGAATAGGAGATCGGATTCGGGAAGTTGCCATTCCGATGGATAAAAGAGCGATACATCTGGTGGATAAAGAGCTGATGTATCAACCTTATGGGATTGACGGTGAAAGTATTTACTCGATTTCCAGAGGCGGATTAAACCGTTTGATGCTAACACTTGCTGAGGAAGTAGGCGTGGAATTCTTTTTTGAAAAGAAAATCTGGGATGTAACACTGGCCGATGCGACACTTCATATCGGCGAAACCGAAAAAGGAGCCTGGGAAGAGCTGAAATACGATAAAGTTTTTGGTGCCGATGGGGCTTTTTCGAGAGTACGCCACCGTATGCAACGTCAAAACCGTTTTGATTATTCACAGGATTTTCTCGATACAGGGTATAAAGAACTCAACATACCCGCCAATGCAGACGGAACCCATAAACTGGATAAAAACTCGTTTCACATATGGCCGCGTGGCGCTTTTATGTTGATCGCTTTGCCTAATATGGACGGGAGCTTTACCTGTACGTTGTTTATGCCATTCGAAGGTGAAAATTCCTTTGAAGCATTACACGATAGGGAAGCGGTGGAAGGATTTTTTCAACAATATTTCCCGGATACTTTACAGGTGATTCCGGAATTGGTAAATGACTTCTTTAAAAATCCAACCAGTTCGTTGGTGACGATGCGTTGTTATCCATGGACATATGGCGATAAAGTAGCGTTAATCGGTGATGCGGCCCATGCTATTGTCCCTTTTTACGGACAAGGGATGAATGCCGGTTTTGAAGATATTAGCTGTCTGGCCGGATTGATGGAGCAGTTTGGCGACGATTGGGAGACTATTTTTAAAGAATATCAGGTCATTCGAAAGCCAAATGCAGATGCCATTGCAGAATTGTCGTACCGCAATTTTATGGAAATGAGTACGAAAACAGCCGATGAAAAATTCCTGTTGCAAAAGAAAATCGAAAAGTGGTTTGCGTTAAAACATCCGGAAAAATGGTTGCCATTATACGATAGGGTAACATTTAGTTACCGCCCTTATTCGGAGGCGCTGGCGATTGGAAATCATCAGAATGCAATCATGGAGCAGATCATGAAAATTCCAGGTATCGAAACGCAATGGGAAACCGAAGAAGTGGAAAAGAAAATTTTAGAACTGTTACAACAGTCGGAATAAAAAAAGGGTTGCTTTACAAAGCAACCCTTTTTTACACCTGACAGGTTTCCAAAACCTGTCAGGTGTAAGCTTTAAAGGAGTTCCCGTCAGGTGTAAATTCGTTATTCTTCGCGATGAACGGCTTCGATCGTAAATGCCGGTAGACAAACAGAAAGATATTCGCAAGCTTCGTCAAACGGATTGGAATATTGGATTCGGGCATTTTTTTCGATTCGTATCGATTGGCCGGCTTCGAGAACAATCGTGTCACCTTCGATGATAAATTGTTTTTTACCTTTAATGATGTAGGTGTATTCGTCGAATTCTGGTGTTTGGAACGGTTCGCTCCAATGGGGCGGCGCAATCATACGGGCGATCGAAATTTCGGTATTCCCGGTGGCGATTTTGCCGTGATGCTCTTCGATATGTTTACCATCTGTAGTGGGTACTATAAACGGGGTATTTTGGATTTGATATTTTTTCATAATCGGTTATTTTTTAAAGATAAAGTAAACGGCCAGTATCAGAAAGCAAAAACCAACAGCATGGTTCCAGCGGAATGTTTCGTTTTTAAAGAAAAGCAGGGAGAAAATTACGAATATGACGAGTGTAATGACCTCCTGAATCACTTTTAATTGCATCAGACTAAATGGTCCGCCGTTGCCCTGAAAGCCTATTTTATTGGCCGGAACCTGGAACATATATTCAAAAAGTGCCAATCCCCAACTGATCAATACAATAGTGATGAGTCCGGCATTTTCAAACCATTTTAATTCTTTAAACTTTAAATGACCATACCAGGCCAGTGTCATAAAAATATTCGAGAGGATTAATAATCCAATAGTGAGATAACCTTTCATGTGTTATTTATTAAGTATTTTGGAAAGGATGCCAAAAGCACCTCGGATAAAAGTGGCGCTCGTCAGTACTTTTACGATTGGATTCATGGCTGAACTTTGGCGTGGTGCGGAACTTTTTGCTTCTTTTTCCTCAACTTTTCGTTGTTGTTCCTGAGCAGCGGCTTCCTGTGCACTTTCGATTTTTTTATTCAGAATTTCGTAAGCACTTTCGCGATCGATGGTCTCTTGGTATTTTTTAACCAACTTCGAATTGTTGTTGATGGAATCGATCTCGCTTTGGGTTAAAATGTCCATGCGACTCATGGGTGCGCGCATCATACAAGCGGCCAAAGGTGTCGGAATTCCTTTTTCGTTTAATGCGGTGACCAAAGCTTCACCAATTCCCAATTGAGTGATCACTTCGTCGGTTTTGTAAAACTCGGAAAGTGGATAGTTTTCCGCGGTCATCTTGATTGCTTTTCGGTCGTTTGCGGTAAAAGCGCGTAAGGCATGCTGTATTTTAAGACCTAATTGTGCCAGTACCCCATTGGGAACATCCGTTGGGTTTTGCGTGATAAAGTAAATCCCAATGCCTTTGGAGCGGATTAGTTTTACAATCGTTTCAATCTGATCCAATAAGGCTTTGCTGGCCTGATCAAATATTAAGTGGGCTTCGTCTATAAAAATCACCAGTTCCGGACGTCCGCTATCGCCTTGCTCCGGCATCTGACTGTAGATTTCGGCTAGCAAACAAAGCATAAAAGTAGAAAAAAGTTTGGGCTTGTCTTGTATGTCGGTAAGTCGGATGATATTGATATAGCCGTTTCCGTTACTGTCGATACGCATCAAATCGTCGATTTCAAAAGACAATTCTCCAAAGAAAATATCGGCACCCTGTTGTTCCAATTCAATGATTTTTCGCAAAATGGAACCTGTAGAGGCCGTTGAAATCCGACCGTATTCTTTTTCAAATTCGGCTTTCCCTTCTTCGGTCGCATATTGTAACAGCTTTTTAAAATCTTTCAGATCCAATAACGGAATTTGATGATCATCACAATATTTGAAAATAACCGAAACAACGCCGCTTTGGGTGTCGTTTAAGTCGAGAATACGGGAAAAGAGTACCGGACCGAATTCGGAAACCGTTGCCCGTAAACGAACACCGTCTTGTTTGGATAAGGTCAGCAATTCTACTGGAAACGCTTTGGTTTCGTATGGGATGCCCATTTTTTCATGGCGTTCGGTAATAAAAGGTTTTACCTCGCCGGGCATAGCGATACCACTAAAGTCACCTTTGATATCCATCATCACAACGGGGATTCCGTTTTGGGATAACTGTTCGGACAGCACCTGAATGGTTTTGGTTTTTCCGGTTCCGGTGGCGCCGGCAATCAATCCGTGGCGGTTGATGGTTTTTAACGGGATTTTGATCAATGCATTCGGAACGGCTTCTCCGTTTAGAAGGGCGCCCCCCAGGATAATATGTTCTCCTTTACAGTCGTATCCTGTACGTATCGACTCTGAAAATTTGGTAGCTGTCATATTGATTGTAGCAATAATATTACGAAATGGACTTAATACAAATATACAAAACCATTTTGTTCTCATTTGTGGCTTTGTGATGATGAAATTACGGCTTTATTATAAAAAATAGTAAAAGATAACGATACTAAAAGAATAATAGTAACAATAAAGCGTTATTAATTTAAAGTTATGTTAATAGTAGTCTGGAAATTTAAAAAGAAAAGTATACTCATTGTTAAATAATTTGTTGAACGGACTGAAAAAAAATGCTTTTTATTTTTTTATTTACTCTAAAAACATAAATTTGCGAATCTTATAAGGCGAGAATATTCATTTTGTAAGAAGGTAGTTATAATAAAATCAAAAAACTAAAAATTAAAAAAAAATGACAAAAGTATCTAACGAAAATGTTGGGAAGGGAGCTAGCTCTAACGGATCAAGTTTATTTGCAGGTTTCGCTATCGTAATCTGTGTTGTAATCGGAATTTTGATTTGGAAATTCGTAATGGGTCATCCATCAAACTTTGTTAACGGAGATCCTAACGGTCACCCACTACCAGGAAACTATCTAGGAATGGTTTACAAAGGTGGATTTATCGTTCCTGTGTTAATGGGATTGTTTTTGATGACTGTAGTATTTTCAATCGAGCGTTTCTTCGTTATCTCTAAAGCAGCTGGTAAAGGAAATGTTGAAGCTTTCGTTAAAAATGTACAAGGGTTAATCAACCAAGGTAAAATCGAAGAAGCTATCGCTGAGTGTGATACACAAAAAGGTTCAGTTGCTAACGTAGTTAGAGCTGGTTTAACTAAATACCAAGAGGTTAAAAAAGAAGGATTTGACAGTGAAAAAGCTACTGAAACAATCCAGAAAGAAATCGAAGAAGCTACTTCATTGGAAATGCCAATGTTGGAGAAAAACTTAACAATCATCGCGACTTTAGTATCTATCGGTACGTTAATGGGTCTATTAGGAACCGTATCGGGTATGATTAAAGCGTTCTCTGGATTAGCTGCAGCAGGTGCACCGGATCAGGCGGCATTAGCAACAGGTATCTCTGAGGCACTTATCAACACGGCTACTGGTATCGGTACGTCTACTTTAGCGATTATCTCTTACAACATCTTTACATCTAAGATTGATAAATTAACTTACTCTATCGACGAGGCTGGTTTTGCAATCACGCAAACTTACAGACGTTTCAAAGCGCGTAACAACGCATAATTGAGTAAAGAGTTAATTTAATAATCAGTTGCAGTGAAAAGGTCAATTGTTTTGACTGCAATTATAATTCTAATAGAGAATGGCTAAAGCAAAAATGAAAAAGAAGAGCACTAGGATCGACATGACCGCGATGTGTGACGTGGCGTTCCTACTCTTGTCTTTCTTTGTAATGACATCTACAGCAAAGCTTCCTGAGCCACTTCCGGTAGATACGCCTGCTTCTACGGTACAAACGAAATTGCCGGATTCTGATTTGGCAACCATCACCGTAGGTAAGGAAAAAGTATTCTTCGGGGTAGTAGGTAAGGATATCAGAATTCTGACTTTGGAAAAGATAGGTGAAAAATACAATGTGAATTTTACTGACGAAGAGAAAAAGAAATTTTCACTTGTAGATGGTTTTGGTGTACCAGTGGGTGGTTTAAAGCAATTATTGGCTTTAACCGGAGAAGAGCGTAATAAAGAAGGTCTTCAACCTGGTATTCCGTATGATTCGACCGACAATCAATTAAGAGAATGGTTACTTGCAGCCCGTTTAGCTACAAAAGAGTTAAACAATGCCGAGCTTAAGATTGCTATCAAAGGAGATGCGAAAGAAGAATATCCAACCGTGAAAAAGGTGATCGATATTCTACAAGATCAGAAAGTAAACAAGTTTTTCTTGGTTACCGGTTTGAGAAGCGAAGATTTTTAATTTAAAAAGAAACTGTAGAAATGGCAGAATTAAATACAGGCGACGGCGGCGGTAAAGGCAAGAAAGTAAGAAGTAAAAAACAAAACGCCGGTGTCGATTTGACAGCGATGGTGGATTTGGCATTCTTATTGATTACTTTCTTTATGTTAACGACTTCGTTGTCAAAACCTCAGTCAATGAATTTGGCAATGCCAGATAAAGATAAAACTGATCCTACAAAGATTATTGAGATTCCTGATGATCGTTCGTTAACGATTTTGATTGGAAAAGACAATAAGATTTTATGGTATAAAGGTCAGACTGCAGCACCTCTTGAAGGTCCGTCGGCAGCTCCTTTTGGAAAAGAAGGTATTCGTAAAGTAATCTTGGATCAAATTGCTAAAGTAAAAGGTATCTACGGTGCTGATCCGAAAAAAGGATTAATCGTGGTTATTAAGCCGTCTAAAGAATCTAACTATAAAAATTTAGTGGATATTTTGGATGAAATGGCAATTACTTCGGTTCCGACTTATGCAATTGTGGATATTACACCGGATGAACTTAAAATGTTAGACAAAGAAGGAATGAATTAATTCCTTTGAGCTAATTTTAAAAAACGAAATTATGTCAAGATTAAACATATTTAAAAAAGGGTGGATTGATATGGTGTTCGAAGGCCGAAACAAGTCTTACGGAGCATATCAGTTGCGTTCAGAAAGCCCTAAAACCACAACAAGAGCTCTGGCTATCGGAATTTTGTTGTTCGGTTCTGCGGTTAGCGCTCCTTTGATTACCAGATATCTTTCCGATACACTTGGTAGCAAAAAAGAGGAGAAGCTGGACAAGGTAATCGAGACGGCTTTATTACCACCACCACCACCAAAAGATGAATTATTACCACCACCACCACCGCCGGAACCACCAAAGTCGATTAACGATCAGGTGAAATTCCCGCCGCCAAAAGTTGTGGATAAAAAATTGGTTCGTGATGAAGATCCGCCAACGGTAAAAGACCTGGAAACGGCCGACCCTGGACAAAAGAACATCAAAGGGGATAAAGAAGCCGGGGATATCAATATCGATAAGCCATCCGGAGAGGGGCCTAAAGGTTCCGATATCGTAGAAGAAAACCCGAACAAAGTATATATGGCCGTAGAAGTGGCGCCGGAATTCCCAGGAGGTATGGCCGGATTCAACAAATACGTTCAGAAAAACTTTAGATCACCGGAAGTTGACGAAGGAGTGAAAGTATTGCGTGTTATTGTTGGTTTCGTTGTAGAAAAAGACGGTAGCTTAACCGATATTAAAGTTCTGAGAGATCCGGGATACGGAATGGGTAAAGAAGCAATTCGTATGTTACAAAACGCTCCTAAGTGGAAACCGGGAGTTCAGAACGGTAGAGCGGTTCGTGTGGCGTATAACTTACCAATTACTATTCAAGTAGGAGAATAATAATTTTCTATGAATATATATCAAAAATTTAGACAGAAATCGCCCAAACAGCGATTTCTGTTTGTTTTAGGACTTGTCTTCCTGAGTTTGTATCTTTTTATGGCTGCAACATTGATCATCTGGAAATCAATGCCTGTGGAGTTGCCATACAGGAATAGGGTGATTTTAGCCGTGATACTAATTGTATATGCCGCGTTTCGTTTTGTCCGGTTGTTGCAACAGGATGATAATTAAGTAAATTATAACTTTAATTTAGCAACTTCAATTTCGATGCTAGTAAAAAAGGACTAACTTTGTAGCTAACCTTATTCAAAATTGAGTTGATTTTCTTTATGAAAAAGAATATTTTTAGATTGGGATTACTTTTCGGGATTGGCTTGCTTGCGGTTCAGATAGGATGTAAAAAATCAGAAGCCGGAACTGAGGATATCGAAGAAACTCCGGTATCCGGAAAAGCAACGGTTCTGGTAGAGGAAACCATCTTCCCGATTATAGATGACGAAGCGACACTTTTTGAAAACGAATACGATCGTGCCAAATTAACGCTGGAACAAAAAACGGAAACCGAAATACTACAATCCGTTTATCAGAACAAAGCCCAGATTGTGGTGTTACCCCGAACATTGGATTCCTTGGAATTGAAAAATTTCAGAAGTAAACAAATTATTCCCCGTATTACCGAGATCGGTACCGATGCGGTAGCATTTATCGTAAATGCCAAACAAGCCGATTCGATTATTACAACTGAGGAAATTGTGTCCGTGATGTTGGGGAAAAAGTCTACAAAAATCAAGAACCTGGTGTTTGACAATGCAAATTCCAGTACGGTTCGAACCCTGAAAGACTTTGCCGGTATACAAGAATTGCCTGCAAACGGTGTTTTTTCACTAAAATCGAATGGAGAATTACTCAATTATATCGCTACCCATACCGATGCGGTTGGTGTAGTTGGCGTGAACTGGTTGTTGCAAACACCACGAGAACTTCAAAATGCCGTTTTAAATGTTAAAGTTTTAGGGGTAAATAACAATAAACTTAAGAATAATAAGTTCTTTAAACCGACACAAAACAACATTGCAACTGGAGAATACCCGGTTACCCGAAAATTATATATGTTAAATTTTCAGGGAACAACCGGTTTAGGCATGGGGTTTGCCTCTTTTGTAGCAGGGCAGAAAGGTCAGCGCATTATGCTAAAGTCCGGACTGGTACCCGCTATTATGCCAACAAGGGAAATCCAGGTGCGTAATTAAATTTAGAAAACCAAATAATAATAAATAAGACTATAAAAATGAAGAATGTAAAAGTTTTTAGTTTGTTACTGTCTGTGATTGGTACAGCCACTTTTGCACAGGATTTGGAGCAGGCGAAAAAAGCAGTTGATGCAGAGCAGTATGAAAAAGCGAAAAAGATATTAAAATCTTTAGTAGTGTCGGATCCAAATAATGGTAGAAACTTTTTCTATCTGGGAGATTTATATCTTAACGAACAAGCGGCCGACTCTGCTAAAATTTTCTTTGAAAAAGGTTTAGCAGCCAAAGATAAAGGAGCGATCAACTACATCGGTCTGGGAGAAATCAACCTGGATAACGGTGATGGTTTTGGAGCGGAAGCAAATTTTGCCAAAGCAACAAAAGATCTTAAAAAGAAAGATACCGAAGAATATCTGTTAATCGGTAGAGCCTATACAAAATCTGAACGACCGGATTATAAAAAAGCAATTGAGAACCTGAAAAAAGTTTTAGTTGTTGATCCGAAATCGGCTCAGGCGTATTTAAGCCTTGGTGATGCCTATTACGGAGAGCGCAGTACAAACGAAGCGTATAGCGCTTATCGTAATGCCTACGATTATGATAACACCTTATTGATGGCTAAAATCAAATTGGCGGTTATCACCAAAAATGCAAAAGCATTCCCGGAAGCGGTAAAATCATTCAATGAAATCGTGGCTACAAACCCTAATTATGGTCCGGTTTATAGAGAATTAGCCGAAACGTATTACCACTGGGGAGCAACCGAAACGTCAAATTATAATGCTTATGTGAAAAAAGCATTGGAGTACTATGAGAAATATATGAGCTTAACCGATTATTCGTTAGAGTCTCGTATGCGTCATGCTGACTTCCTGATTTTGGCTAAAGATTATAAGGCTTTGGAAGCAGAGGCTAAAAAAATGCAACAGCTTGACAAAGTAAACCCTAGAATCTTACGTTATTTAGGATACTCGGCTCACGAAAATGGAAACCACCAGGAAAGTGTGAAAGCCTTAAATGAGTACATCTCTAAAGTAGAGGCTAAGAAAATTATCGCAAGAGATTACCTGTATTTAGGTTTGGCTAAAATCGCTTTGTCTAAAGGAGCTGATGGAAAATATGAAAAAGTAATGTATGATCAGGGAATTGATGAGCTTAACAAAGCTGTTGAAAAAGACCCTGTAATCGCTACAGAATTAAACGAAATCGGATTAAAACTTTTCAAAGAGAAATTCTATAGAGAAGCTGGGAAAATCTTCGAAGTGGCGGTTAAAAACCAAAAATCGAAAAACTTCCTGTATGATAACTTCTACTTAGGATATGCATTGTACTTTGACTATGATGAGAAAACATCACCAAAAGACGAGTTGGTAAAAGCCGATGCCGCTTTCACAAATGTAATTGCCGCTTCGCCAACAACTCAGGATGCACACTTATACAAAGCAAAAGTAAACCGTGTGATGGATACGCCGGAATCTAAAAGAGTGATGGTTTCATCGTACGAGCAGTATGTGAAAATTGTAAAAGAAAAAGGAGAAACGGAGAAAGCTAAAAACAACCTGATCGAAGCGTACACCTATGTGGGAGCGTACTATGCGAACAATGGTGAAAAAGCCAAAGCGATAGAAAACTTAAAAGAGTTGTTAGTATTGGAACCAGGTAACAAATATGCTACCGATACCTTGAAAAAATTGTAATAACAACCATTTGTTATCTCGTAAAAGCCGATGAATTTTCATCGGCTTTTTATTTTGTAGTTGGATCAACTGATAAACTTTAGTTAATTCTGAATAAGCTTTTTATGTTTTACGGTGATAAAAACGCAAAATCCGTATCTTTGCAGACTATTTTAGAAAAAAATGCTGAAAAAAGAAATTCAATTAGCGGTAGAAAAAGGCGAGATGTTGCCTTTAATGGAGGAATTTTACACCATCCAGGGTGAAGGATATCACACCGGAACGGCGGCTTATTTTATCCGAATAGGCGGGTGTGACGTGGGATGTCATTGGTGTGATGTAAAAGAAAGCTGGAATGCCGAATTGCATCCGCCAACTGAAACGGATCTGATCGTAGCGAATGCCAAGCAATATGCAGAAACCGTAGTGATCACCGGAGGAGAACCATTAACCTGGAACATGGATCCGTTAACCGCGAAGTTAAAAGACCAAAATCTTAGAGTACATATCGAGACTTCGGGTGCTTATTCGTTATCCGGAACCTGGGATTGGATTTGTTTGTCTCCCAAAAAGACAAAATTGCCACAGGAGGATGTATATGCTCAGGCGCATGAATTAAAGATGATCATTCACAATAAACACGACTTTTTGTTTGCTGAAGAGCAAGCTGCCAAAGTAAACGACAAGGCCATATTGTTCCTGCAACCGGAGTGGAGTAAAAAGGAAGAAATGACCCCTTTGATTGTCGATTATGTGATGAATAATCCGAAATGGAGGGTTTCGCTACAGACGCATAAATATTTGAATATTCCATAAAAAGACTTATATTTATCGACCATTAATTAATTAAAAAACGATGAAAAAAATAGTTTTAACATTTGCCTTAGTACTTGCAGCGCAAATCAGTATGGCACAAACCAATGAGGCGTTCAAAAAAGATGTATTAAAGGTAATTGAAGTAACCGGTTCGGCTAGCCAAATGAAATTGGCTAAAGACCAGATTCTGAAAATGATTCCGAAAGAAAAGCAAGCGGCTTTCCTTATCGAGTTTGACGCTTCTTTGCCATCTTTATACGATAAAATCGCTAAGGTATATATGGAGGAATATTCTCATGACGATATCAAGCAGATTTTAAAGTTCTATGAAACACCAGTAGGTAAAAAAATGACCGAAAAAGCAGGTGTAATCGCTGAGAAAAATATGGCTGCTAGTCAGGAGTGGGGAAGTTCACTACAAGGTATGATGATGAAATACATGCAATAATAACGGCATTTTTTTCATTCCTATATAAAACAAAAAGAGTCCTTTTCGGGACTCTTTTTTTATGTTATAATTTAAGATGTGTCAATCGGGCGAGATAGTCGTAATGTTCTCCTTCTTTGACCAATTCGCAGTGTAAACCATTGGCATGCGCCGCATTTTGTAGGGTGTTATAATCGATATAAACCCAGTCAAAAGCGTCCTCTTGTTGGCCTTTATAGCGCACTTGGAAAACCAGTTCGCCATAATATTCCATATTCGACGGAATCCATTTGCCTCCGTCTTCATCTTCGTCAAACATATAAATAATATCCGAACTGTCAATCAGGATTTGTCCGTTTGCCGTTAAAAGCGTTTTTAGTTTTTGTAAAAAGCCAGCCACACGATTGAGTTTGCCACATAATCCGGTACCGTTCATCAATAATAAAATCGTATCGTATTGCGTTGTTTCGGATACGGTCATGACATCCTGTACCGATACGTTTTGCAAACCTCTTAACCGACAAGCTTCCACCGCATTTTCGGAGATGTCGATGGCTGTAACATCCAATCCTTTTTCCTGTAAGTACAAGCTATGACTTCCGGCGCCACAACCCACATCCAATATTTTTCCTTTGGCCAGTTGTAACGCTTTTTGTTCAATTCCGGGCATACCGTCGTAACCGCGAAACAAATAAGCCACCGACATACTATCGGCTTCCGTCAGTGATGTTTCGGTAATAATATCTTCCGGAGCATTGTTTGTCTGGTAATCCAGAATGGCTTTTCCAATCAGGTCTTTCATTATTTAGTTTGTATCTTATAGCGGTTATTTGTTTATTTGCCAGGTGAATGATCTCCAATATGGACAATGTTATAAAAAATCTACCTAAGCTTGCCAAAGATAAGCATAACGAAAACAAAAAGTATTTCGATAAGCTGAAAAAGAAGCCGCCCAAAAATCTGGACTATGTGATGCAGGATTTGCACGATGCCGAATTCCGCAAAACGGATTGCCTGAAATGTGCGAATTGTTGTAAAACAACCGGGCCTCTATTTACGTTGGCCGATGTGGAACGAATTGCCAAGCACTTTCGTCAAAAGCCGCAACAGTTTATCGAAAAGTATTTACGGATCGATGAAGACAACGATTATGTGTTGCAAAGTGTGCCGTGTACCTTTTTGGACCACGAGAATTATTGTATGATTTATGATGTCCGACCAAAAGCGTGTCGGGAGTTTCCGCATACGGATCGGAAAAAGTTCCAGCAAATCGCAAATCTGACTCTGAAAAATGTGGCCATTTGTCCGGCCGCCTATAATATTGTGGAGGAAATGAAAAAAAAGCTACCTTTATAACATGAACATTTACAAATCGAAAATAGATTCCGGAATTATATTGCTATTGGTGGTGTCACTGCTGATGCCTAGTATGATTTTTATTTCAGAAGGGACGTGGGAAGGTTTGTTGATGCTTTCGCTGGTTGCGATTTTTATAGCCTATCTGATGCGCCAGACCAAATATACTATCAACGATACAACTTTAGTGGTGAAAGCGGGATTTATGGTCAATATCAAAATTGCGATTTCCGATATTATTTCGGTGACTAAAACGGATAGTATATTAAGCGCTCCGGCAAATTCGATAACCGATCGTATCGAAATCAAATATCAGCATACAAAAAGTGAAAAAAGTGTGATCATTTCACCAAAAGAAAGAGATGCTTTTCTAAATCAGTTAGTGAAAATTAATCCGGATATCCAGGTTGTACTTTAGTAGGAATGGCTTTTATTGATCCAACCACTTTTTAAAAGCATTAATTTCGTTTTTGCTAACCAATATCGGCGCGTTATCTTTGATGGTGTGATCTACTACAATCTCTACTTTTTGACTCGAATGGCGGATTACTTCTTTAATCGCCGAACGATGTAAAATATATTTCCGGTTTACTTTAAAGAAAAACTCCGGATTTAATTTACCGATAACATCCTTGATCGTATCGTCATATAAAAAGCTATTCCCGTTTGTTGTAAATATAAACAGGTGTTTTCCCGATCCCATAAACGAAAGAATATCGGAATCATTAATCGAAATAAAGCGATAACCGTGATTTACGAGAAAGCGTTTTTGATGTTGATCAACGCTTTTATCATCGATAGTCGCCAGCGATTGCACTGTCTGATTAATGTCGAAAGCACTTTTTAGTTTTTTGTATTTGGAAAGGGCTTCCAGTAATTCTTCTTCTTCAAAAGGTTTTAGGAGATAGTCGATCGTAAAATGTTTGAACACTTTGATGGCATACGCATCATAAGCAGTTACAAAAATGATCGGGCTGGAAATGGAAATGGTCTCAAAGATGTCGAGACTTTTACCGTCGCCTAAATGGATGTCCATAAAAACAAGGTCAACAGTGTTTTCCTTAAAAAAAGCGATGGCCTCTTTTACCGAGGGGAGAATGGTAATGTCTGATATCGAAAGGATTTCCTGGCGCTCTAAAATGGCTTTTAGATAACCGAAAGCTAGGCGTTCATCCTCAACAATAGCAATCTTCATTTTTACTTTTTTGTGTAAAAATAAAAAAAAGTCCCGGTTTATTACCGGGACCTCTTGAAATTATAAATTTGGATTATTCAACTGTGCATTTTTCGGATACGGTAGGGTATACCTTGGATCATTTTGAACTAGTGTGAAGTTTTCACCATCCAGCTGGTGAACGATTTGTTTTTGGTTAACTCTTCGAAGGTCAAACCATCTGTGGCCTTCAACAGCGAGCTCTCGTCTTCGCTCTTCATACAGGAAGCTGGTAAAAGCATCCGCAGCCATTGCATTAACCTGAGTTTCCAATGGCGTATAGGCTGCCGGTGTATAGCGTTTCTGAGCCAATGCCAGTACGGCAGATTTTGCTTGCGACAAATCACCTAGTTTTGCCGATGCTTCTGCCTTGATCAGGTAAAGCTCCGCCGTTCTAAAGGTACATTTCTGCTCTTGTTCGCCCCCTTTAAGGAATCGGAAGCGACTTCCCGATGCCTGAAAATATAATGGAAAACGTAGATCTCCCGTCTGGTTATAGGCTCCAATCAAATCGGCTGATGCAAATGAGGCATTTTTTAACGAGTTGATAAAATCATCTTCCAAGGCCATAACCGATTCAACCGTGTTGTATTTGTTTGGAAGAACAGCGGTTGTATTTAAATCAACCAACTGGTCTTTATACGTTAGTGCCGTGTTGGCTGCCTCCAAAGCATTTTGCCATTCGTTGCGATACAAACGTACACGAGCCTCCAAAGCATAAATAGCCGCTTTCGAAAAGCGATAGTTTAATCCGGTAGCTTGCGTTGCTTGGTTTAATAAACCTTTTGCCTGATCGATGTCCGATAAAATCTGGTTGTACACATTTGCGACACTCTCCGGAATAAAATTTTGCTCCAGGTCTACTTGTAAGGCCAACGGAACCCCGCGATCGGAACCCGATGTGGCCGTATTGTAAGGCTTTCCAAAGAGATTCACCAGATCAAAATAGGTAAGGGCTCGTAAAGCGTGTGCTTCTCCTAACAATTGGTTTTTTTCGTCCGATGCCGGAATTTTAGATCCGCCGTCGTTGATCACAACATTGGTATAAAAAATGGTATTGTACAATTGAGCCCATTGGAAACTTGTCGTAGCCGGATCAGGATTCGCATCTTTCCAGATATAGATATCTTTGATATACGTTAACTGATCGTCGAACTCGTTTAAGGTCAATTCGTCACCACGTAAAGCCGTTAGTGATTTGTGCTGTGGATATACACCATAACCACGGGTCATCACTGCTCTGAAATCCTGAAGCGTTTCCGGGATTACTTTTCCTTCCGGTTTAATATCCAGATAATCATCACAACTGGTCATCCCGATTGCCGCTACAGCCAGAACGATATATTTTGATAGTTTTTTCATGATCTTAATTTTAAAAAGTTACGTTTAACCCTAACGTTACCGATCTAGGGATAGGTTGTGCATAGATGTTACCAAATGTTTCCGGATCGAAATACCCTTTGTAATCCGAACTGATCACAAACAGGTTTCTACCTTCTACACTAAAACGTACATTCTGAATATTCATTTTATCCGTAACCGCCTTCGGTAGGGAATACCCCAGACGGATACTGCTGATTCGCATATAACTCATTTCCTCTACCCAGGTATCCAATAACGCATAGGTGTTTATTGGTGTACCATTCGAAAACCATTGGTAGGCCATCCAGGAGTTGTCGGTAAACGGATCTCCTTTTCCAACGATACCCGGTAGGTTCGAACCGGTATTGGTTGGTGACCAGGCATTCAGGATATCGGTGGTGTAATTCTGACCTCTGTCAACTTGAGTTCCGTTGTATGCCGGTGTTTTTACAACCGTTTGTTTTAAGTTGAATGCAGCCGAAACGGTTACATCAAAGTTTTTAATTTTAAAAGTATTGATCAGACCTCCGGTGTATTTCGGATCACGATCCCCTACATAGCTAAATAAACTTCTGAATTTATCGGCATTCTCAGTTAAACGGGATTGTGATAATTCCCCGGGGATGATATCGGCATACGGATCATACAATTGGAAAAATTCGATAGCACTCACTACTTGTCCGTCGCTACCCATAAATTGAGGATAACCATTGGCATCGATTCCTGCTGTTTTCAACGCAAATACGGCATTTACCGGGTAACCTTCACCGGATGGTAAATAACTGTTGGCGCGTACTTCGATACGGTCGATGTTACTTTTATTGTGTGCTAAATTGAAATTAGTGGTCCATTTGAAATTCTGGTTGTCAATATTTTTAGTGGTCAACGAGATTTCATATCCTTTATTGGTTACCTGAGCCCAGTTCATATTGGTATATTCGAAACCGTTTTCAAGCGGTAAGGCACGTACACCTAAAAGGTCGGTACTCTTACGTCCATACATGTCGGCAGCTATACTAATACGGTTTTTTAATACGCCTAAATCGAAACCAAAGTTTACGTTTTCGGTTTTTTCCCAACGTAATTTACTGTTTGGCGGACTGGTTACTACAATTGTTGATTCCGTTTGTCCCGGAAGTATACTCACATTTCCATAGTTTCCGACTACAAACGGAGAGGTGTTTTTGTCGATATTACCCTGTAATCCATATGACCCTCTGAAACGAAGGTTGCTGATTGTCGGAACATTGTCTTTCAGGAAGCTTTCTTCCGAAGCCAACCATGATCCGGAAATAGACCATAACGGTAAATATTTATATTTCGGATCCACACCAAATAAGTCGGAACCATCATAACGCACACTACCAAAAACGGTATATTTTCTGTCGTACGTATACGAAGCCGTAGCATAGAACGATGCAAATGCATTTTCGTTGTGGGTTCTGTTATACGTTTTGTAATCCGGACTTTCGGCTGTTGACTGATCCGGGAACAGGATTTGTGATGTCGTACCGGTTTGACGGTTATAGCCGTAACCTCTCGAATAAATATTTGTATTGTATGTTCTTCGCAATTCGTTACCTACCAAAAGGTCCAATTCGTGTTTTTCACCCAATGTTTTGTTATAAGTCAATTGTGTTTTGATGTTGTATTGGAAGAAATCGGTATCCCAGTTCTGAATGATTCCACCATCCGGAAGGAAATAATAAAAGCCTCCGTTTTTAAAACGTCTGGTTTTTTCGCGTTCTTTACGGGTGAAATAGGTTTCCTTACCGGCATATTTTTCAGTGCTGGAATTGTCCATCTGCAAACCAATCTGTGAGGTCAACTTTAAATCGTTAGTTACCTTGTATTCCAAATCGAAGATTGCTTTCAACGCTCTGGTCTTTAACTGATACGAAGTGTTGTTACGCTCCTCCAAAAAGTTAAACGGTACATAACGATCGGAATACCCTTGAATGTCTTTGTCGTACACATAGTTGCCATTTGCATCCAAAGGCGACAAATATGGATTTGCATTTCTCGAATAATTCGCCGGATTGGTAAAAGCATCCGTATCGGAGATATAAGAAGTGTTTTTACTCTGTGTCCCGAAAAGACCAACGCCTACTTTTAATTTGTCTGATACTTCATAGTTATTTTTTAGCGTGATGTTATAACGCTCGAATCCGGTTCCGATAGTGGCTCCTTTTTCGTCGTAATAACCCAATGAAAAATAGTAATCCGATTTTTCACCACCTCCAGACAAACTCAATCCGTATTGTTGGTTCACTGCCGTACGGTATAACAAATCACCCCAGTTGGTTTGGTTTGCGCGTAAAGCGTTGATCGCCTGTTGTGTTGATGGAGTAAGTGCTGAAAAACCACCGGCACGGTAAGCTCCTAACTCACCACTGGTGTTTAGGATACGTGAAATAGCACCTTTATCGTCACGGAAAGTTAATTCCGGACGACTGGCCAAACCTAGTTCAAAATCCACTTTTTGGTTGGCGTCCATTAGGTTTAATTTTGAAAAATTAGGCTTTTGCGTAACGAATGTATTGGCGGTGAAATTAACAGCCATACGTCCTTTTCTACCTTTTTTAGTGGTGATCACAATTACCCCGTTAGCGGCACGTGCTCCGTATATGGCAGTAGCTGCGGCATCTTTTAAAATGGTAATATCTTTGATGTCATCCGGATTTAAACCGGCAATTGAAAAATTATTTAATTGATCAATGTTCTCTTTGTCATTAAATTTTGGAGCATCATTTCCTTCCAACGGAAGTCCGTCTAATACCCATAACGGATCCTGAGGGCCGGATAGTGAGGCCGTTCCTCTGATTCGGATTTTGGCGGCCCCTCCAGGAGCTCCATTACCCGGTGCCACAGCTACACCCGCTACTTGACCTATTAAAAGTTGATCAACACTGGCTACACCGGCTTGTTGGATGTTTTCCATATCCACTTTTACCAAAGCAGAAGTAAGTTTTCGTTTTTCAATTTTCTGGTAACCGGTTACAACGACTTCCTGTAACTGATTTAAATCGGACTTCAAATTAACAGTATAGTGGCTCTGTGAAGTCAAATCGATCAGGTACGGTTCGTAGCCGATAAAACTAACACGCAGACTTTTTACATCTTTGGTTATTTCCAGTTTAAAGTTACCGTCCATATCGGTTACGGTACCCACACCGGTACTTTCAATAATACCGCTTTGCCCGGTTTTAGTGGCTATCGATTTATTTTCTACATAAATCGAAACACCCGGCATAGGTAGCTTGTCCTGAGCATCGATTACCTTTCCAGTAATCGTCCTGCTTTCCTGTGAATAGCCCACAAGAGAGAGGAGGAGTGTCATTAAAATTAATAGTCTTTTCATTTTTGAATTGTTAGTTTATAGAGGATTGTTTAGTGCTTTTTCAATTCGATTGATTAAATCCGAATAGTGATTTCGGGTTTCCAGATTTCCGGTGTTTTTCTTTAGTTTTAAAAGTTGTAGCACCTTAGTCAGTTCTCCTTTCTTTTCGGAAGTTACTTCGGTTACCCGTTTTAATGATGACTGATTAATGTTGCGAATCATCTGATCTTCATGAATATGGTTGCAAAGCAGCGGCATATTCAGTGTTTTGGTGAACAATAATTTCTTTGCATCTGTTTTTTCAAATAATTTATTGGTCGAAACGATTAATACATCTACATAGTTTTTCTGTGTCATACGTTCCAAAATCGATAGTGATTTGTTTTGAATTGTACCACTGAAAGTATGTTGATGAACCCGTTTAAACAGGTCACTAACGGTAAACAATTTGTCTTTTGCGCCATTTCGCTGGTAAAGCTCATTTTCGATCATGCGAAGTAAGCGTTCGTCACTAAACAGATCGTATAGTATTCCGTATTGTAGTTCTCTCGAAAGGGTATACGGTGTATATTCGTACGGCCCTACCGGAGAATCTTTTAACGGATTGGTTTTGTCAAGGATCGGATTGAAAAACAACCACTGCGGGATTGTGATCACATTTCGTAACAGATAATCGGTTGCCTTGCGTTGCATAGTCGCTGAAACCGGGATATAACTGGATTTGTGATCCCCGTGAACGGTAGTATTCAGGTATACACCTCCGATGTTGTTCAAAACATGACGGTTGTATAATTGCCACTGACCGATCGTTCCGATATACAGTTTTCCCGTTTCATAATAAGAAGCATCTTTTTCATATGTCCAGGTTAAAATATTGTCTACAACGCGTTTCAGGTTTTTTAATCCATATTCACTTGCTTTTACAGCATCATTACCCAAATCTTCCGACTGAGATCGTGGATCGATAATCGCACCACCATCCTGTTGTTCGCCGTAAAAATACATCGGATCGTTCTGATGCTTGTTGATCAGAGCGTTAAGTTTTGTCGTTTCCTCCGATTCAGTCGGATACCAACGATAGCCCCATTCGATGGCATATTTGTCGTATTCACCAATTTGCGGGGTGATCGCCGTTACGCCGTCTTCCGGTTGCGCCACATAGTTATAACGGGCATAATCCATAATCGACGGAGCAGTTCCACCCATCTTTTCAGTAAAGGCTTTCGAACGCAACGAATCCACTTCGAATGCAAACGAAGCACCCATGTTGTGTTTTAATCCAAATGTGTGTCCCACTTCGTGTGAGGATACAAAACGAATGGCTTCTCCCATATGAGTATCGCTAAACTTGTTTCCTCTGGCTTTTGGATCGATCGGACCGGTCTGAATTCGCATCCAACTGTGTAACGAGGTCATCACATTGTGCCACCAGATAATGTCGGCTTCGATGATCTCACCACTTCTCGGATCGACAACCGATGGTCCCATGGCATTCGCTTTTGGGGATGCCGCATACGTGATAACGGAATAACGAACGTCATCAATGTCAAAATCTGTATCGCTTTCGGATGGTTCTTTGGCGATTACAGCATTTTTAAATCCGGCTCTCTCAAAAGCGGCCTGCCAGTCATGGACACCGTCGATAATATATTGGCGCCACTGTTTCGGTGTGGACGGATCAATATAATAGACAATCGGTTTTTTAGGTTCTACTAACTCACCTTTCAAATAACGAGCTTCATCTTCTTTTTTCGGTTCCAGTCTCCATCGCGTGATCAATTCTTTTTCGACCATCGCGTGCTGGGTGTCATTAAAATACCAGTGTTTTTCGGTAAAGTACCCGATTCGCTTATCCAGAAAACGGGGCTTCATCGGGACTTTATCCAACAAAACAATATTGCTAGTTACCCCTAAAGTTACGGATAAAGCAGGTCCGCCTTCACTTACAGAGGTCGTTAATTGTGATTTTACAACAATATTACCAGGAAAGGTTTTAACGGCTTCAATATATGACAGATCCGATTTTACCGATCCGCCAAACCCGATGTTGCTCAGTACATCGTTAAAACTCTTTTGTTTTCCGTCGAATACCTTGTTCACTTTGATCACTACCGAAGTAGAATCGTTATTTTTTGTCTCGATATCAAAGACTTCAATGATCGATTCGGAAAAATTGTCTTTTACCGAAGCTGTAATAGCATCAGTTTCCGGAGAGGAAACTTTTGGAAGTGACGATTTTACCCATACTTTTTTGGCAACGGTATCTTTATAAAAGGAGATTACTTTGTTTTCATAATTCATCCCTTTGTTTAATCCGGCTTCATTCACCTGCATAGGAACCTGTGACAGTTTGTTCACAACAAGGAATTCCCGCCCCATCAAGCTGTCGGGGATCTCGAAATAAATGTCGGTCTTTACCTGAATGACGTTAAAAAGTCCTTTTTTAAAAGTACCTTTTTTGATCAATTCGGCATAGCCTTTGGTTTTTGCAATGCTGTCTTTTGTAGTTTCAGTTTTTGTTTCTTTTTGTTTCTTTTTCTGGGAAAATGCAGTAACATTACTCAATAAAAACAACAATACCAATACATATTTCGTGCTTGATATGAGTGTCTTTTTTTTCATTTATGTTAAGTTTTGGTTAAATAATTGTCTCGAAATTTAGAAGTTCCTGTGACGATATAAAAGCAAAACGGAGTGAGTGGCTTTAATTTGGGAGTGAATGACTTTTTTTAGTCGATTAAGGGAAGAATACAGATAAATTCTCCATTTTCTTCAAAGGTTTTGAAGTCTTTCTTAGAATAATAATTATATATACTTTGTAAGTATTTTAAGCCAAAATTATTACTTTGTTCGGGACTGGCCTTTTTTTGTAAATTATTGCTAATAATAACATAGTCTTTTTTGATAATAATACGAGATCGTAATGGTGATTCGATGGTCGCAACATTGTGTTTGATGACATTCTCAACACAAATTTGTAATGATAAATACGGAATGTTTTTGATCAAACCCGAATCGGCCTCAATTTCAATCGTAAATTGGAGCTCCTGATTAAAACGGGTCATCTGTAAAAAGATGTATTTCTCGATAAATGAAAGTTCATCGCTCAGCGGGACAATATTCTCCTGTGGCGGGTCAATCAGGTAGCGGTATATTTTGGATAGGTTTAGGGTGAATTTTTTGGCCTTTGGCGCATCAACGTCAATCAGCATATACAAGGAGTTGAGCGTATTGAACAGGAAATGCGGGTTGATCTGTTCCTTAAGTTGTTGTAACTGGATCAATGCATTTTCTTTGTGAACCTTTTCGTTTTCTACTAAAAGATTGTTTTTGTCGGCGACCAAAGCTTCTTTTTCCAGATATTCTTTGCGGTTGGCACGGTTAAACAGGTAAAAAATAAAAGCCAGAATAAAAGTAGTGATCAAATATATGGCCGAAGCGTGTTGTTTGACTTTATTCACATCTTCGTCGGCAATCATTTTTGGGAAATTGATACAAACATACCAGTTGATGCCTTCCAGTTTTAAGGGTTTAATAAACCGGATGACATCCAATTGGAGGTATTCCGATAAAGCGACGGTTTCGTTAAATCCGGATTTATTGGTGATCAACGTATCAGTAGGATTCAGACTGGTAAATTCAAAAATATTTTTACCGTTTTTCTCTGCTTCCGGATGAAAAATACAAGTTCCGTTGCGGTCAAAAACAAATGCATAGTTGGGCGCATTGCCATCGATCAACGAAAAATAATCGTGTAGTTTTTTTAAGTCAATATCATAACCATAACGAATAATTGTGAGGTCATCTTTTTTAATTTTAAAATAGTTGCGCCAAATCAGCGTATCGCCTTGCTTTAGAATGATGCTCGAGTTTTCTTCCTTGTCGGAAGGGTCAACAAGTAGGTTCAGATGTTTTTGAAAAGAGCCTTTTTCGGTATCGTTGGTGTAAATCGGACCGTCGTTGATCTGAAACCAGTTGCACAAAACTACCGGATTACTCAGCTGAATAGCGTTGAGTACCGTAAGGTTGTTAATTATGTTCTGATCATTGCTAATTTTGAGAACTTCCAGGACATTTTTCTTTTGTTCCAATAAACGGCCAAATTCCTGTTGCAGAACTTCGTATTTTTTAAGGAAGCTACGCTGGGCAATTTCCTTATTGGATTTTTCGGTGATTTTGGTGATCAGGTTGCTTAAAATAAAGACAGCAACGGTTGTAACGACAATCACAATAAGTGATGTAATTAAGAAAGTGCGTCGGGAAATGGTGTTTTTAATCGGGAATTTCAAGCAACTGAAAATTTAGTCTTCATATATAAGGTAGGCGGAACGCATTTTTTTAAAGCTGTTTAGGCCTTTTTCCCACGATTTCCGAATGGCTGTTTCGGCTAATCCGGATTCGATTTGCTGTTGTAATTTTTGTGTTCCGGCCAGCTTGGAAAAGAAGCTGTTAAAGAATACTTTTTTGTCGGCGGTTTCAGTATAGGCTTTGATCAACCATTTTAATTGAAGATTGGTGACCTTTGGGATACCGGATAAGTCTTCGCCATAACATACTTTGCCGTTATGAACAGGATCTTTAGCACCTAAATTCGGCCCTGGTGTAAAACTGAAATCAGATTTCGGTAAAAATGGCGAACCGTAAATTTGAAATTGCTTGTCGGTACCGCGCCCCATACTCACATTAGTGCCTTCAAACAGACAAAGGCTGGCGTATAGGTTGATGGATTGATCATTGGGTAAGTTGGGCGAAGGTTTTACCGGAAGACTATACGGCATATTGCGTTTATAGTTGGAGCAGGCAATAACTTCCAATGGACATTGAACACCATTCTTTAGCCATTTTTCACCATTGATCATTCGGGCATATTCCCCAATTGTCATACCGTGTAAAACCGGAATCGGGTGCATCCCTACAAAACTAGTGTATTCTTTTTCCAATAGCGGACCGTCAACAATGCTGCCGTTCGGGTTTGGACGATCCAGGACAAGTAACGGAATGTTTTCTTCGGCACAGGCTTCCATTACATAATGTAAGGAGGAGATATAGGTGTAAAAACGGGCGCCGACATCCTGCAGGTCGAAAACCATGATGTCAATTGACTTTAATTGTTCTGACTTTGGCTTTTTATTATTGCCATATAAGGAGATGATCGGTAAACCGGTTTGGGTATCTTTTCCGTCTTTGATTAATTCCCCGGCATCGGCAGTTCCACGGAAACCGTGTTCCGGAGCAAATATTTTAACAACGTCCAATTTGTTTTTCAGTAGGAAGTCAACCAAATGTTGGGATTTGCTTAGTTTTTGCTTGTTTCCGTCGTAATTGACAATACTGGTCGGATTGGTCACAATGCCGATTTTCTTTCCGCTAAGTAGGGATTGGTATTTCTCAAAATTATCGGCTCCGGTCAAAATCGGTTCCTTTGGTCGGTTAATAGCTCTGGCTTCAGTTGCCAGATCAGTTTTCGGGTCTTTGTGCTGAATCGCAGAATTTCCACAGGATACTATCGCTAAAACCAAGAATAAAACTGTATTTTTGAAAACGGAATTTGATACCATAACTTTTGAGATTAGAATATTTTATAGCAAAACGCCTTATTACTACTAAAAACTATAAAAGTAGTATATCTGCACCAATAATAAAAATTGCAATTGCGGCTATTGCCATCGGAATCATTATGATGATCGTTTCCGTGGCGACAGGTGTTGGATTGCAGCAAAAAATACGCCAGAAAATCGCAGCGTTTAACGGACATGTTATTATAACCAATTACGACGATAATCAGTCGGAGGTAAGTGTGGAGCCCATTTCCATTCACCAATCGTTTTATCCGAAGTTTAAAAATATTGACGGAATCAGTCATGTGCAGGCTACAGCGTCCAAAGCCGGAATCATTCGAACGGAAACGGCTTTCGAAGGAATCGTGTTTAAAGGTGTCGGTAAAGATTTTCGTTGGGATGACCTTAAAGAGTATATTGTAGCCGGACGGATTCCGAATTTAAAAGCAGCACTTAATAATGAAGTGATCATTTCAAAATACCTGGCGGATCGTTTGCAGTTAAAGTTAGGCGATAAGTTCAATACCTTTTTTATGAAAGAGGAAGGGAATAAACTGCCCAACCTGCGTCGTTTTGAAATCGTCGGGATTTATAATTCCGGATTTCAGGAATTTGATGCGTCCTATATAATAGGTGATATCCGACATGTCCAGCGGATCAATAAGTGGAGTAAAGATGAAGTGGGAGAATTTGAAGTGTTTCTTGATGATTTTTCGAAGATAAAAGAAAAGGGAGAGGAAATTTATACGGAGATTCCCCCTACCTATAATAGTAGAACCATTCAGGAGAAATACTATAATATATTTGAGTGGTTGAAGTTATTCGATTTTAATATAGTGGTGATACTTATCGTGATGGTGGTTGTGGCTACTATTAATATGGTGGTTGCTTTATTGGTGCTGATTCTGGAGCGCACACAAATGATCGGGATTTTAAAATCGATTGGTGCCGATAATTGGATGATCCGAAAAATATTTTTATACAATGCGCTATACCTTATTATAAGGGGACTACTTTGGGGGAATGGAATCGGAATTGGATTGTTGTTAATTCAGAAGTATTTTGGAATTGTAAAACTAAATCCGGAAAATTATTATGTTACCGAAGCGCCGGTAGTAATAGAGGTACTTCCGATTTTAGCTTTGAATCTGGGAACGATTGCAGTTTGTCTACTGGTATTATTGATTCCATCCTATATTATTACGAAGATTTCGCCGGTTAAGGCAATTCGTTTCGACTAAAAAAGGAAAAATACGATATATTTTATACACCCGATAGGTTTTTTGAAGCTATCGGGTGTTGTTTTTTAAAAAACACACCTATATATAAGTAGTGATGCTACTAATTTCCGGCCACCGACAGTTTTTTGTAACCTGTCGGGTGTTAATTTTCGGTTATTAAGCCTGTTTTCGGAACCTGTCGGGTGTAGCAAACT
>Ga0206118_100101_pt1 | contig 115319 bp, 100 predicted proteins | sample 3A20Ametagenome_FD_177999 | JGI IMG/M metagenome (GOLD analysis project Ga0206118, IMG submission 177999) | Enriched microbial communities from leaf-cutter ant dump, University of Wisconsin, Madison, United States - 3A20A | ecosystem: Environmental > Terrestrial > Nest > Insects nest > Nest...
AAATATATAATCTATTACAATAACGAAAGAATTAAATCAAATCTAAACAAAATGAGCCCGATAAAATATCGAGCTCACTATTATAATAATTAATTATAAATTTGTCTAATCTTTTGGGTGCAGTCTATTGGGAGGCTTTTTTTATAAATCGGATTACCGTTATTATTTTTTCTGAATCACAATTTTCTGAGTGATTACCGGTTGATTTTCGGAATCGATCTTTATAATATATACCCCTTCGGAAAGCGCCTGTAAGGATAGTACATTATTCGGGCCGGTTAGCGGTTGCTGTAGTACCGTTTTACCAGTGATATCGATCAGGGACGCATTGGCTTGTTTTACTTCCAGATTGTTAAAATCGATATTCAGAATATCTTTAGTCGGATTCGGATAAATCAGCATATTGTCGTTAACCGAAATGATTGCTGTTTTTTCGAAATCCAATTCCGGTTCGGTTGTTTTCATGTTTTTGGTAGGCAATTCCCGACGATACATAGCGGCCAAATTGGCTTCATACCATTCTCTGTACCAGAACCACCAGCCGGAACTCCGTTTGACATACTGGATATTAAAAATCTGATCCGGAGCTGTTGGTGCTGCTTTTACCAGAAATTGACGTGAAGGTTGATTTAGGTACCAGTCGCTATACCACGAACTACCGCCGTTACTCCAGTTAAACGACATTCCGGGACCACCGTTACTATAGTCGTAACTTCCAATCCAGGAATTACTAATCGCCAGATATTCGCTATAACCGTCGTTATCCAGATTACCCGTCATCATTTTATAGCTGATATGTGCCGGAGTGACATTGGTAGTGGTGAAACTAGTTCCCAATCCTTGTCCGCCGGTTAAGGTCCAACCACTTCCGTTAAAACGCATGATAGCCGAGAAACTACTGGACGAATTACTCACAAAAGCATACAATTCATCACGGGTTGTGGTGCGCATTTTTCCTTTCAGATACCGTTGAATCTGGGAAATCTGCAAACCGCCGATCCATCCGGAACCGTTATTGCTCCATATGGTTTGTGGGGAATACCATCCGCCGGGAGAAGAATTGAATTTTACCAGATGCGACCATCCGTTTGGATTTACACAAAGTAATTCGTCTTTTCCATCGCCATCGAAATCACCCACAAGGAACGTGTCTTTCGGACCCATATACCAATAGGCGATAGGGGTGTTGCTACCGTTATTACTCCAGCGTTCTTTCCATGACCAGGACGACGGGAGATATTCTTTAATCTGAGCCCAACTTCCGGTATCGGTTCGGGATAAGATTTCCGTTTTTCCGTCACCATCAAAATCGCCCGAATAATAACGATCGCCGTAATTGCGATACCAGCATCCAAACGTACGGTTTCCGCTATTTCCCCAAAGGTGATACCAGTCGGTTCCCTGATCACAAGAGAAGTCCATGATACCCGCCCAATTTCTGTCGGGACTGGCAAAGAAGATTTCTTCATCATTGTTTTCCCCGTCAAAATTCCCGGTCAGAATATAATCGCCTTGTTGCATATACCAGGAGGCAACCCATTTTAGATTCCGGTTATTGGTCCATGATTTTACAACTTCGTTGGCATTATTAACATTGGCATAATCGTTTAAACAATAGGCATGATTGTTAATTGAATTCAGAATAATACTTCGGGTATGCGGACTAAAATACAGTGGAGTATACGAAGAGGTGTACATACACATAATCGGGATGTTGTTTCCGGAACAAGGAGCCGATCCGTAGTGCTCATCGTCGTGAAGAGAGCCAAAGATATGTCCAATTTCATGCGCAATAATACGTGTTCGTGTTGGGTCTTTACCGATTACAGCATAGGCCCAATTGGTGTTGCAAAGGGAATTGGTAAACGCAATTCCTACGGTACCGTTATCCGGACGTCTTCCGGTAAATAATAATGCCAGGTCGCGGTCTTTATTGGTGTGGTTGAGATTCCAGTTGTCCCGGAATTTATACAGTAAATCGTTGGCGTTATTGGTGTTGTATAAGGTACCGTTATTGGGTAAAAGATTGATGTGTTTTACGATAAAGGAAATGTTGAAATAATGTGTGTACACACATTCTACTAAAAACAAACTTTGTAGAATATTGTTAGCGGAATTACTTCCATTCTGATCACACCAAAGTTTGTCTCCTTCGGCGGCAATGGTCAGAAATCGTGGCGTACACTCGTTAAAATAACCTTTCTGAGCTGTTGAGGTTTGCTGCAGCGCATCTTGTATCTGAACGCAACGCGAGTTTTGTGTGCTGATGATATTACTAAGGTTAAAAACCAATAACGGATTTTCATCGGTCACAAAATCGTCTCCGTTTAATTTGATGAAATCCTGAAGGGATGTGTAATAGAGCACTTCATTGGCTTCGGTATTCCATTTTATACCGACAAGATTGTTGTCAAAAACAGCCAGACGTGCCAGGATAGATGGGTTATTGTCGACTATCCCTTTGATGGTTGGGACATTATAGGTAAGATCGGTTTCAGTAGTACGTTGAAATGTAATCTGACTTTCACCGCCTTCATGTGTAACGCCTTCCGTATAATCGAGGGCGCGCATATCGTGGCGTTGCATGGTAAACTTGGTTGCACCGTTATCAGATTTTAGAATGAATTCGAGCGCATACGGGTTTTTGAGCAAATAATCGTTTAAGGAGGCATAATCGAAATGATATGCCGAAAAACCTTCCACACGCCCGTGGAGGTATTCCTGGACTTCCGCACTTAACTGCGTTGGTTGTAATTCATACACCGGAGTCTGGTTTTCCTGAGGTTGGGTGTAACTTGGGGGATCGTCCGGACTACTGGTTTCCGGAACCTGCGCCATTGCTGTAAAAGAAAACAGCAAAGCCGACAGTAGGAGTAAGCTTTTTTTCATAATTTATTGTTTTTGGTGTTAATATGCTATTGGTGACTATGCGAATGCTGTAATACCCTGAAAACAAATGCGAAAAATTATGAGGCTTGTATCAAATAATAAAGGGGTGAATATTGGGCAAAAAGCACCATTTTATATTGTTTCAATATTTTAAATGGTATTATTTGTATCAAATATAAAAATTTAATTAAATAATTGTTGTAAAAACGTGATGATATTTAAAAAATAAAATTTTTGTGATAAAAAATGTTAAAAGCAAAAAAAACCGGCAATAAGCCGGCTTAAAATAAGAGGAGAATTATTTCCGTTTGGAACGCATCGCCTTAACCTGTGTTAGCGCGGAATCCTGCGCTAGTTTTTGATAATCGTCGGAATCAATACCGTAGAGTGCGACTTTACCTTCGGCATTGTGATGCGTTCCCCAACCATAACGTTTGGATAAGGGCGAACAACGCAAACACGCCTGACTTTTGGAGAAAAACAACTCCCGTTCCGCATCGTAATCGGATTTGGGAATATGATTTTTCAGTGCATAAACCATAAATAAAATGTCGTCCGATGTATAGCGATACGGATTGTCGCGAAGTGTTTCAAACTGTAAATTCACCGCCGATTTTTCATTTCCGCGTAAAGGTGGAATGGCTGCCTGTAAAACCGGACAATCTTCGGCAACGGCAATAAACGTATTGCTATAATTGGTCGATTTCATGGTGTTTCGATTAAATCCCAAAGGTTGCCATAGAGATCGGTGAAAATGGCCACTTTGCCCCAGGGTTCGGGAACCATATCCCGAACGATGGTAACATTATGTTGTCGGAAATGTGCCAGATCGCGTTCGATGTCGTCGGTATTCAGAAAAAAAGAAACCGCCCCGCCGGTTTGATTGCCAACGCGTTCCTGTTGTGCCGGTGTTGTGGCGTTGATCAAGGCAAAAGCACTACCGGAATGCCCCTTTGGTGCCAAGGTTACCCAGCGTCTGCCATCGTCGCCATGTATATTTTCCAATACCGAAAATTGAAGTTTTTCCGTATAAAAAGCAATGGCGTCGTCATAATCGTGTACCAAAAGGGTGATATGTGTGATGTTTTGTTTCATGAGTGATACTGGATATGGGGTTCTTTATTCAGGAAAACGCCAAACTCCTGTATTTTGTTTTCCAACGGTTTGACTAAAGAAGGCGTAAAAGTGTCGAAAGGATGAATATCGATCATCACTTTTTGATTTTTGATCGTTCGTTTCCAGATGCCAACAGCCTTTCCATTATGCAAAATCACCGGATGAAAAATACCGTTTCGGGTTACTGCTTTTTTATGATGATCAATTGTTAGTGTGGCCGTACGGTCTTTATAGCTAATGATACATTCGTCGAATGCCGGTAACAGGTGGATCGTGTTTTCGGGAATGAGCGAAGGAGTCGCATTGGAAAACCAATAGGTTTCCGAGCCGATGTTTTCAGAATGGAAATCGTGTTGGATCAAATCGAGTGCTTTTCGGACGTCGGATAAAGATAATCCGGACCACCATTGGAAATCGGACAGTGTTGCCGGACCATGGCTGGAAAAGTATTTTCGGGCGAGCTTTTCCAAGGCTTCTTCCCGACTAATGGTGTTTTTTTTCGGAACCCATTCGGCTAACAAGGCATAGGTGGTTTTTCCGTTTTTGATTCTTCCGCTGCAGATTAGTCCGTCCTGTTCGGCCAGAATTAAAATATGAGACATCCGATTGTCGTAATTCGCAATACCATTTTGTTCAAATAAGGCTACCAATTCCTCACGGGTATGATGTTTATTTCCTCCCAGTGTTTTTTCCAAAATGGAATAACAACGGGAGAGGACTTCGGGTGTCAGTTCCAATTCTTTTAGTCGACCTTTGGCAGAACCCTTGATTCGTTTGGCCGATAAATCCAGCATCCAGTAAATATCGGACGCGGCTACCGTATGCCAGGTCGGACGCATAACATGGGTGCGAACAATCGAACCGGAATTAAAAGCGGTTTCGATTTCGCTTTCAAAAGCACCGGGTTTTCGGATGCCCAATGCCCATTTCGACATGGCAAAATCCTGCGCCTGAAACGCACCCATACGGGATACAATTTCCGTAATATCCAACGCCGGACTTTGGTGTAACCACTGATTGTGGAGGCGAAGGTTAATGATGTCGGCTAAGTCCATTTGGAGTCATTTTAGCTATAAATGTACCGCTTTTTTTACATCATAATTCGGGAATTTCGAATTCATATCCCAAAATATGCTGCACTTTTTCCGAGCTGATAATCTTGTGCGTTGAGGGTTTCTGGTGGTTGAATTGTGGTAGCGGTAGTCCAAATTCCGATGCTTTTTGGGTATAATACGCTTCCCGCGTTGGATGGGAAGGTGCGACTGCATTAAAGGTTTCGTCCCAGATTCCTTTTTCGATCAGTGCCAGAATAATTCCGATACAATCCGTTTGATGGATAAAATTGATCGGGGCTTTCGGATTTTCGATGTTTTCTTTTCCGGCGAGGAATTTTACCGGATTCCGATCGTTTCCAATTAGCCCGCCAAATCGTATAATAGACGTTTGAAAATTCGGATTCTGAAGCAAAAGGTTTTCAACTTCCAAAAGCTGCTTTCCGCTTTCGGTATCCGGTTGTGGAATAGTGGTTTCCGTTATTATTTTATCCGCATCCGAATAGACCGAAGTAGAACCAATAAAAAGGACTTTTGTAATCGTTGTTGTGACAATACAGGAAATCAGGGTTTCTATTTTGACGACAAAATTCTCCCGGTTTTCACCGCGTAGTTTGGGCGGAATGTCGATAATGACGATTTCCTTTCCGGAAAATAAGGCTTCCCAGTTGCCTTCTACTTGCTGTTCGTTGCATTGGATCAAAAAAGGATCAATTTGGGCTTCCTGTAAGATCGCTAATTTTTCGGGTGAGGTTGTGGAACCGCTCACCGAATAACCGTGTTGAATCAATTTTTTTGCCAATGGAAGACCAAGCCAGCCGCAGCCAACAATTGCGATAGAGGGTTTCATGCTTTTGTTTTTATCGGAACAAAGTAACTTCTTTTTTGCAGACCGCAGACTGCAATTGGATTAAAAAATGCTCTTATGTTGTAATGCTTGTCGGATATGCGCCAAATGGTGTAGGGAATGCCAGTCGTATAGCCCGATGGCTTCTTTTAACGAATACAACCGTTGGTGCTGCGGATGAAAATATAACCGATTCAAATCTTGTTCCGACAAATGATCAAGCAAATAATGCCAACGGCTGTGGACACCTTTGATGATTAGTAAGGAAGTGGAAATGTCGTCGTCTTGTCCATCGGGCGTAGCTGCCCAAAGTTGTTCTTCATACGGTCGGATGGCCGGAACATTTTCGGTTAGCGTGAGCTTAAAACGGATAAAACTGTTCATATGACTATCGGCCAGATGGTGTACCACCTGTTTCACCGACCAGCCATCGGGTCGGTATATCCAGTTTAATTCTGTTTGGGGAAGGTCTTTTACCAGCTTTTCCAATTCCTGCGGTAATTCCTGTATTGTGATTTTCCACTCCCGGATATGATCCGTATCGATTTCCGTGGGAACGACAAATTTCCCGATCGGATATTTTAATTGTTCCAGTTCCATTGTGTGTTTATGGTTTTAGTTTTTTGATTTGGTACAGATCTTTTCTCCGATCTTTCATGATGCGGACACTACCGTGTTCGTGTAATTCTTTTAATAAATCCACGTCCACATCCACGATCAGGGTCATCTCGGTATTTGGTGTTGCTTCGGCTTTGATTCCGTTGGTTGGGAACGCAAAATCCGAAGGTGTAAAAACGGCTGCCTGCGCGAACTGTATATCCATATTGTTCACTTTTGGCAAGTTTCCGACACATCCTGCAATGGCGACATAACATTCGTTTTCGATGGCCCGTGCCTGAGCACAATTGCGAACCCGTGTATAACCATTTTGTGTATCCGTCAGAAAAGGAACAAACAAAATATCCATACCCTCATCGGCCAATAAACGGGATAGTTCCGGGAATTCCACATCGTAGCAGATCATAATGCCAATTTTTCCGCAATCGGTATCAAAGGTTTTGATCTGCGAACCGCCTTTCATCCCCCAATAAAACACCTCGTTGGGCGTGATATGAATTTTGGAATACATTTCGGAAGTTCCGTCCCTTTTGCACAGAAAACCGACGTTATACAAATTCCCGTTTTCGAGTAACGGCATACTTCCGGTAATGATATTGATATTATAGGAAATCGCAAACTCCTGGAATTTTTTCCGGATCGAATCGGTATGACGAGCCAATTCCCGAATGGCATCGGCTTCCGAAAGATGGTTGTAATCGGCCATTAGCGGTGCGATAAACAATTCCGGAAACATAGCGAAATCGCTGGCATATCCCGAAACGGCATCAATAAAAAACTCCGCCTGTTCGAACAGCGCTTCCAGATTGTTGAGAGGTCGCATCTGCCATTGAATCAACCCCAGTCGGATCACACTTTTTCGTGTGTTGATCAACTGTTGGTGTTTTTCGTAATAGATGTTGTTCCATTCCAAAAGAACGGCATATTCCTGAGAGCTCACATCGCCTTCGAGGTAATTTTTCATCACTTTAATCACGTGAAAATCATTGCTCAACTGAAACGATAACACCGGATCGTGAATTTCCTTGGCGCGTACTTTTTCGATATACTGTTTTGGCGTCATGTCTTTGGCGTGTTCGGCATAACGCGGAATTCTTCCGGCAAAAATGATCGACTGCAGATTCAGTTTTTCACAGATTTCCTTTCGGGCATCATACAAACGCCTGCCTAAACGAAGTCCGCGATAATCCGGATGAATAAAAACATCAATACCGTACAACACATCGCCAAATGGATCGTGTGTGGAAAAGGTATAATTTCCGGTGATTTTTTCATACGTATGAGTGGCGCTGGCTTTCCGGTTATCCACGATTAGCGAAAGTGCCGAACCGACGACCCTGTCATCGACCAGTATGACAAGCTGCCCTTCGGGGAAAATTTCCAGCAACCGTTCGATTTGTTCTTCTTTCCAATAAGCTTCTTCCAGTTCGCTGTAAGCCTCCACCATAGAGTTTTTCAGTTCTTTATAGTCTTCGATCTGTAAATTTCGTAACTCAACTTTATTGATAGCTTTCTGCATAGGGGCGTATTTTTTAGAAAGTTACGAAAAAAGCCGTCTTTTTGCAAGTCGGTGAAGTGTGTCGTCGTTCGGGATTTTCACAAAAAAGGGACATTTAACAGTACGGCCTTATAATTTTAACATAGTGCTAACATTGCGAATAATGCGGGTTTGACGGTTATTTTGCTGTATTGTAAAAACATTTAACAGTGTTAACTCTTTGAAATTGTATTATTCTTATAAATTTGGTTAAAAAATAATAAAATACTACAACATGAGACTAAAACTACTTATTGCAACAACGCTTGTTAGTTTCTGCGGCGTCCAGGCCCAGGATTTTAATCAGAGCCAATGGCTTTGGAGTGCAGTAGCTGAAAACAGTGGCTTGATGGAACACCAGCCACAAGGGTTTGTTGACCGATATGGCAACTCTATTATACTTGGAAGTTTCAGAACCGAAACAGCGACAATACAAGGGACTACGATACAAAACACCAGTGATGTGTCGGCTCCGGTTAAAGGGGATGCCTACATCGCCAAATTTGATACGAACGGAGCGCTATTAAATGTAAAACATTTTAACGGAAGTAAATACGAACAATTTACGGCGCTCGCCTATGATGGTAATGATCATTATTATGTGATAGGAAGTTATAACGGTAATATGCAGATTGGCACGACCACTTTGACAAACACAAATACGTATGGAGACCGCAGTTTTATCGTGAAATTCACCCTGGATGGCAATCCGGTTTGGATTAAGGAATTTCCGGAGTATATGGGAGGAGGTTACCTGCAATATAAAAACAATTACCTGTATCTGGCAGCCAATTATTCGTCGGATCAGTTTTCTTTCGAAGGGCAAACCCTACCGATGGCCAATTATTCACCGGCAATACAGGGTATGGATAAAAACCTGGTGGCCAAATTCGATGCCGGTACGGGTAACCTGATTTGGGTTTCGTCATCGCGTTATACGGGGGTGGCCAGTTCGAATATGTCCGACCGAATTGGAACACAGATGAAAGCCATGGTGGTCGATAATAACGGGAATGTATTTGTTGCAGGGGATTTTCTTTCGAAGTCTGTAACTTTTGGAAACATTACACTAAACCGTAGTTCGAGTACAAATTCAGGACTGTTCTATGTACGCTATGATAATACCGGAGCAGTGGTCTGGGCAAAAACAGCTACTGTTGGGACAAGCTCTGACACCAAGGCGTTTAACCTTGCGGTAGATTCGGCAAATAACGTATATTTGGTAGGGATGGCTTATAATTCCACTATAAATTTTGACGGAACGGTATTACAGTTCCCAGGGAATTACGGTGGTTATATGGTGAAACACAATACAGCAGGAAATCTGGTTTGGGCCAGAAAGGCCGGAATATCAACAGATCAGGCGCCGGGAACCAATGCGGGTTCATCGTCGAAATTCTCGAGATTGTATGTGGATGCTCAGGATAATATTTATGTAGGAGGAAGTTTTTATCGATATGTTAATCTTTCCCCAGGTTTTACCTATACGATCGATAATAATTTTTTCAACTTCATAGCCAAATATAATGCACAGGGTACGGTACAGGCATGTGAGGTTTATCCCGCACCGCCAAACGGATCTTCAAATCTGAAAGTACTGAATTCCGATCCGGATAATTTTACCATTATTTCGACAGCGTCTGTTGACATACAGTTAAACAATCTGGCCATTGTAACAAATGATAAACAATCGGTATATATAGCCAAAACCGGTGAATCAGCTTTAGGATTGGCTGAATTTGGGACCGCAAATTTTGGCGTATATCCTAATCCGGCCAATGAAAGATTATTTATTAAAAACAAAGAACAATTGTCCGATCAGGCACTAATTACAGTGTATGATTTGAACGGTAGACAAATTTTTAACGTAAAAGGAACGGCAATAGGTGAAAAAGGGATTGAAGTGTCCAAACTGGCCGCCGGAATTTATGTGTTGGGAATTGAAGATTCACAAACGCAATTAAAAGAATACCAGAAGTTTGTTAAAAATAAATAAACCCGCGTTATCTCCCGAAACTGAACATTAATCTATTAAAATTATAAGCCATGAACACATTGAGAAACAGAGTGCAATTAATCGGGAATGTAGGGAATGATCCGGAAATTAAGACACTGGAAGAAGGTCGGAAACTTGCCAAACTATCCGTAGCTACGAACGAAGTGTATTATAACGAAAAAGGTGAAAAAGTTACCGATACGCAATGGCATGTTGTAAAGGCCTGGGGGAAGTTGGCCGATATTGTTGAAAAATTCGTAAAAAAGGGTCGGGAAATTGTTTTAGAAGGCAAACTGGTTCATCATAGCTGGGAAGACAAAGACGGGCAAAAGCGCTATTCTACAGAAGTTGTTATAAGCGAGATTTTATTGCTGTAAACGACAATTAACTGTAAATATAGGAAGCTACGCGGTAGGTATTCGTATGTGCTTGGATAATGGTCCGGATATCCGGTGAATAACCACCACCCATACTGCATTGTACGGGTATTCCCGCCGAATGGCAATGCGTAAAGACAATTTCGTCTCGTTTTTTGCAGGCATCGATTGAGCAGGCAAGTTTTCCGAGTTTATCGGAAGCCAGTATGTCGACACCACTAAGGTAAAAAATAAAATCAGGACGTTGTGTAGCGATGAGTTGTGGCAAGGTCTGATGTAACAGGGATAAATAGGCATCGTCGGACGTATGGTCCGGCAGTGCGATATCCAGGTCGGAGCGTTCTTTTTTAAAAGGATAGTTCGACTGACCGTGCATCGAAAAGGTAAAAACGGAACGGTTGTGTTCGAAAATCGCAGCGGTTCCGTTTCCCTGATGTACGTCAAGATCTACGATCAGAATTTTTTCAGCCAGTTTATGATCCAGTAAATATTGTGCTGCTATAGCCTGATCGTTCAACAGGCAAAAAGCCTCTCCATGGTCGGCATAAGCATGATGCGTGCCTCCGGCGATATTAAAGGCGATACCGGTTTGCAATGCTTTTTCGGCACCACGTATAGTTCCCTGTGCGAGTCGTAATTCCCGTTCGACCAATTCGACCGATAATGGAAATCCTATTTTACGAACGGCTCTTGGATCCAGTGTTAAGCGGATCAAATCAGCTACATATTCTTTTTGATGTACGGCCAGTATCGGTTGCATATCCGGCATGTCCGGTTCGAAAAAAGCGCTACTTTCTACAATACCTTCGAGTACTAGCTGTTGTGGTAGTAATTCGTATTTGATCATCGGAAAGCGATGGCCTTCCGGTAGCGGATGTTTGTAAATCGGATGGTAGGCGATCGGAAACATACCGTTTGTTACGGATTTAATTCGTCGATCAATTCCAGTAAATTCAGATTGGCGTCATAACGGGCGCTATACGCAAAAGGCTGTTGGTTAAAAGCCTTTTCGTAAATATGGAGATCGGTTTCCGGAGTCCGGATATTTTTCAGGTTATCTTTATGAATCCATTCCAATGTCCCTTCGTTACATTCGGGTGCGGGTTGGTATGGAATTTCGGCCATATAGACAAAAGTAAGCCAATTGTAGTCTACAGGAGAAACTTCGAAAAGTGTTCCCATATAGGTAAGTTGATTCAGTTGAATGCCCGTTTCTTCGAATGTTTCGCGTCGTGCGGCATCCATAGGGATTTCATCGGGTTCGAGCTTGCCGCCAACCGGAACGTAATAGCCTTTAAAAGGCTCTTTAAAACGTTTTAATAAAAGTAACTCGTCGTTACATTTTAGGATGATAAAAGCGGCAATTTTTCTCATTTCTGATCCAGTTGTTTTTGTAATTCTTCAAAAAACAGGCCTACATGATAACCGTCGGCCAAACCATGGTGAACATGAACGGAAACCGGCATTTCTCGTTTAGCGCCGGTAAGGGTCATTTTTCCAAAGGAAATTTTCGGACAACTATCCGGAAAGGTAAAACTTCGGGCATGTGATAATGAGGTGAAATTTACCCACGGAATGGAAGAAAAATGGATCAGGTTGTCCATTTCAAAACGTCGTGTAAAAAGGCCCGGTGTTTCGCGAACCCTTTCGATTTCGTTTTGTGCGATGGTTTTAAAAGTCTGAATATCGTGGTCAAATTCGATCAGCGAAAAGCCAAAGGAATTATCTTCCCGTAAGATGGTTGAGGAAGCATCGATACGATCGTAAATAACGACTTCATTGTCCTGAATCCGGTAACGAAAAGCCTCGACAGCATTCACTGCAACTAATGTTTTGTACAGGTAATAAATGAAAAATGGCACGCCGGCTTCTTTGGCGTGGTCATAGGCTTTGGTGCAGTCAACCGTTGCGATAAGTCCGAAAAAGGGCTCCTCGAACGTTTTAAAAAATTCGAAGTGTTCTTTTCTGCTCCAGTTGGCCAGGTCTAACTTTTGTTTCACGGTAATAAAAGCGGTAGAATATCGGTTAATTTTTCAATAGTTCTAAAGTTGGGATGCTCCACTTTATGATCAATGCGTTCATGCGCCCAGGTAGTGTGGAACGGAACATGCACGGCATGACCGCCAATTTCCAGTACCGGCAGTACATCCGATTTTAGCGAATTACCGATCATAAAAAACTCTTCCGGTTTTAAATCCAATCGGCTTACCAACTTTTGGTAATCCAATGGTTGTTTGTCGGACATCACTTCAATATGGTGGAAATAAGCGCCCAATCCGGAATCGTGTAATTTGCGGTGCTGATCTTTTAAGTCGCCTTTAGTGGCGACCACCAAACGGTATTTCCCTTTTAAGGCTTCCAATGTTTTTTCGACCCCGTCGAGTAACTCGATTGGTTTTTCCAGCAATTCTTTTCCCAGCTCGATGATACGGCCAATAATGGCCACATCGATGGTATTATTTGATATTTTTAAGGCTGCTTCGATCATCGAAAGAATATAGCCTTTGATGCCGTAACCATAGGCGGGTAAATTCTGTATTTCAATTTTGAATAATTCCTGTGATAATCCCTGATGTGACAGATAATCTTCCATCAGACCACAGAATTTTTTTTCGGTTTCTTCAAAATAAGGCTCATTTACCCAAAGGGTATCATCTGCATCAAAGGCTATAACTTTTAGTGCCATTATAGTTTCGTTTAAAATCTTAATTAATTGTCGCTCCGTTTTTAACACCATCGGCATCCGGATTTACAAAAACCAGTTTGCCTTCTGCGTTTTCCGTCATCAGGATCATTCCTTCGCTTTCGATACCGCGTAGGGCTCTTGGCGCCAGATTGGCTAAAACGGTCACTCTTTTTCCGATGATATCTTCCGGTGCAAAATGCTCGGCAATTCCCGAAACGATAGTGCGAACATCGATTCCGGTGTCGACTTTAAGGACCAGTAATTTATTTGCTTTTGGCATTTTTTCAGCGGCAACAATCGTTCCCACGCGTAAATCCAATTTGGCAAAATCATCGAAAGTAGCGACTTCTTTTTGTGGTGTTACCACTTGATTTTCGGCTTTATTGGCCACTTTTGTCGCCTCTAGTCGGTCGATCTGTTTTTGAATTTCTTCATCCTCAATTTTAGCGAATAACAATTCCGCCTGTCCGATCTGATGACCCGCCGGTACTAAATCGGATGTCGTGCTAATGTCATTCCAGCCCAATGAACGGTCAATTTTTAAAATTGATTTTAATTTTTGAGCGGTAAACGGAAGGAATGGTTCGGCTAAAACGCTCAAAGCTGTAGCAATTTGAAGGGCTACATACATTTGCGTTTTTACTCTTTCCGGATTTTCTTTTACAATTTTCCACGGTTCTTCATCCGCCAGGTATTTGTTTCCTAAACGAGCAACATTCATCAGTTCTCCTAAAGCTTCACGGAAACGGTAACGCTCGATAGAACTCGAAATAACCGCCGGATAGGCTTTTAGTTCGGTCAAAGCGGCCTCATCGGCTTCTGTCAGTTCGTTAGGTTGCGGAATGATTCCATCGTAGTATTTGTTGCTTAATACGACCACACGGTTAATAAAGTTTCCGAAAATAGCAACAAGTTCATTGTTATTACGTGCCTGAAAATCTTTCCAGGTAAAATCGTTGTCTTTGGTTTCCGGGGCATTGGAAGTCAGCGCATAACGCAATACGTCCTGTTTTTCCGGAAAATCAATCAGGTATTCGTGTAACCATACAGCCCAGTTTTTGGATGTCGACAGTTTATTGCCTTCCAGATTCAGGAATTCGTTCGCCGGAACATTATCCGGTAGGATATAACTACCTTCAGCTTTTAACATGGCCGGGAAAATCACACAGTGGAAAACGATATTATCTTTTCCAATAAAATGCACCAGTTTGGTGTCCTGGTCTTTCCAGTACGGTTCCCAGTCTTTTCCTTCTCTTTCGGCCCATTCTTTTGTAGATGAAATATAACCGATAGGAGCATCAAACCATACATATAATACTTTTCCTTCGGCACCTTCAACCGGTACCGGAATACCCCAGTCCAAATCCCGAGTAACGGCGCGTGGTTTTAAACCGTCGTCCAACCATGATTTTACCTGTCCGAAAACATTGGGCTTCCAGTCGTTTTTATGACCTTCCAGAATCCACTCTCTTAAAAAAGTGTCGTATTGATCTAATGGGAGAAACCAGTGTTTGGTTGATTTTAAGATCGGTTTTGTCCCGGTTATAGTCGATTTCGGATTGATTAAATCGGTTGCATTCAACGAAGTTCCACATTTTTCACACTGATCGCCATAAGCCTCTTCATTACCACATTTCGGACAGGTTCCGGTCACGAAACGATCGGCTAGAAATTGTTGGGCTTTTTCGTCGTATAATTGTTCGGTAACTTCTTCGATGAATTTACCGTCGTTGTATAATTTTCTGAAAAAATCAGATGCGGTATCGTGATGTATTTTAGCCGAAGTTCGGGAGTAATTGTCGAAAGAGATTCCGAAATCCGCAAAAGATTGTTTAATAATCCCGTTATATTTATCGATAACCTCCTGAGGTGTAATGCCTTCTTTTTTTGCTTTCATCGAAATGGCTACACCATGTTCGTCACTTCCACAGATAAAAGCGACATCGCTACCTTGCTGGCGTAAAAAACGCGCATAGATATCGGCCGGGACATATACACCGGCTAAATGGCCAATATGTATCGGACCGTTTGTATACGGTAAAGCAGCAGTAATGGTATATCTTTTAGGATTTTGTATCATAAAAAAAAGATTATATTTTGAATGTATTTTCAAGATGAAATGCAAAAATAGGCTATTAGCCACGAATTTGAATGTTTTTTTCATTCAAATTGTGCAAAAAAGCGTTGACAAATCCTTTCACAGATGTTTATCGGATTGTTTTAAAAATGCTAAATTTGTTAGAAACGATTTCAAATGAAAACCAACCGCCTCCATCCGAATGCTGTATTTTTGAGATCATTTTTGATTTTACTATTAATTTTTACAACGACCGATTTATATTCACAACGAAAAATGAAAATTCCATCCTATTTAAAGAAAGGTGATACCGTAGCCATTGTTTGTACCGCAAGAAAATTTTTTCCGGAAGATGCCGAACCTGCCATAGCGCTGTTAAAATCGTGGGGATTGGAAGTCAAATTAGGACGTACGATAGGACTGGATAGTTGTCAGTTGGGAGGTACGGATCGCGAGCGTATTGCTGATTTTCAGCAGATGTTAGACGATGATAACATCAAAGCGATATGGTGTGCACGAGGTGGTTACGGAACTGTTCGCATTATAGACGGTTTGGATTTTACAAAATTTAAAAAACATCCAAAATGGATTATTGGATTTAGTGATGTTACCGTTTTGCACAGTCATGTCCACAATATGAAAGTGGCAACCCTGCATGGTATCATGCCGTTTACCGTGCCACGAACGGAAGAAATTTCGAAGGAAACACTGCGAAAAGCGCTCTTTGGAGAGAAAATCCGCTATGAAGTTCCTGCAAAAGGATATGAAATTAAAGGAAAAGCAACCGGACAATTGGTAGGGGGAAACCTTTCTATATTGTACAGTTTGTTAGGGTCAAAATCTTCGATTGACACAAAAGATAAGATATTATTTATAGAAGACCTGGATGAATATCTATATCATATAGATCGAATGCTCTATAATTTAAAAAGAAATGGTTATTTTGACGGACTCAAAGGATTGATAGTAGGAGGGATGACAGATATGCATGATAATGAAATTCCTTTTGGGCAAAATGAAGTAGGTATAATCACTTCCATCGCAAAAGAATATAACATTCCGGTATGTTTTTACTTTCCGGCCGGACATGTTAAAGATAATCGGGCATTACTATTGGGCGCTACGGTTGATTTTGAAATAACCGACGATAAAGTTGTGTTAGAATTCCAATAAAAATAAAATGGCACGTCATAATGAGTTAGGAAAAGAAGGGGAATCACGTGCAGTAGCATTTTTGATACAGAACGGATACGAAATTCTGGAGCGAAACTGGATATTTTGTAAAGCCGAGATTGACATAATTGCAAAAAAAGGTACAACATTAGTTGTTGTAGAAGTTAAAACTCGTTCTAAATTAGATTATGGATTGCCACAAGAATTTGTGAAATCGAAGAAAATTCAGCTTTTACTAAAAGCTGTTAACGAATATGTAATCCTAAGGGACATCGAATGTGACGTCCGTTTTGATATAATTGCTATTCACAAACAGGGAGCTGTTTTTGATATTACGCATTATCCCGATGCATTTTATTATTTCTAATTTATTTTTGTTAAAGTTTTAACAGATTGTTTTTTTTGTAATTTTACGAGATTTTTAAAACCCACTATAATTATGAAAACTATTTCCTCTGTAGTTGAACATTACATTAAAACGAAACCCTTTTTGCTCAATGGCCTCTCCCAAGGTATCATTAACCTGACCTCCTTAGCTAGAGTAATGATGCCGGAATTAGAGCAGGAATTAGGGAAAAACATTAAACAAGGAGCTGTAGTAATGGCTCTGAAACGATTATCGGAAGAACTTGGTTTCCGGATGAACCACAAACTGGATAAAGTTCTGAAGAATCTGGGAGAAATTACCGTTCGTTCCTCACTGACGGATTATAATTTCGCAATTACTCCAAAAGTATTGAGTTGTCAATCGGATTTAATCGCAGAAATTAATAACTATACGGATATATTCTATACTTCTTCGCGAGGTGTTAATGAAACCAATATCATTGTAAGTGATTCCCTAAACCACTTAGTGGAAAAATACTTTGCCGAAGAGAAATGGGCGCATAAAACCGAAAACCTGGCTTCGATTACGGTAAAACTTCCAAAAGACAACCTTTCGGTTCCGGGATTGTTTTACTACGTATTTCAACGTCTGGCCTGGGAAGGTGTGAATATTTGCGAAGTAGTTTCTACAAATTACGAATTCACCATTATTGTTAGCGATGATCAAGTAGATATTGCTTTCAAAGCTATTAAAGATCTTAAAAGTTTGTAGTTAAAAGGTTAAAATTGTGTAGTTAAGCCGGGAATGTGAGTCGGAATCTAAATATTTTCTATATTTGGACTGACTAAAATACTAACTAACCCCGCAAAATGAAAAAAATTACACTTTTATTAGCTCTTTTAACCGGGCTAACTGTGTTTTCGCAAAACAGGGTCGCCCAAAGGGTCGCCGAGTTACGCTCACAGAACACAGACTTTAAAAAATTTTCAGTATTAGAAGCGTCGACTAAAACTCCGGGTAAGGAAATTGCCAGAGTAGTAAACGACGCTTCTTTTGCTATTATAAAAGAAGCAGCAGTCAATGATATCGTATCCAAAAAACCCAATGCGATCGAAATGGACCTGCCTTATCACAATGAAACGGTAACACTACAACTTTATCGAGTAGACTTGTTGGCAGAAGGGTTTCACCTGGATACCGACAAAAGAAAAAACATCACATATGAACCGGGAGTGTATTACCGCGGTATCGTAAAAGGGGATGCTAATTCACTGGTCTCGTTTAACTTTTTTAAAGGTGAACTGAATGGAATCGCCTCCAGTTCAAAATTAAGCAATTTAACGGTGGGTAAATTGGACAAAAAAGGAAACAAATCGGACTATATCATCTATGAAGATCAAAAGATGAATGTAACTCATGATTTTGAATGTGCTACAGATGATAAAGTGGAAGAATTTAAAAACGCACCAACAACACCATCGGCAAGTCCGGCGAGTACTAAATGTGTGACGGTTTATTTTGAAATCGATTATAATTTGTACCAATCGAATGGAAGTAATACAACTACAACTTCCAACTGGATGACATCCGTTTTTAATAATGTGCAAACCTTATATAGTAACGACGGAATTACAACAGCACTAAAATCGGTATATATCTGGACATCGCAAGATCCGTACGAAGGAGTAGGAACAAGTTCCGGAGATTATCTGGCAAAGTTTAATGCTGTACGACCAGTTTTCGACGGAGATGTTGGACAATTGGTAGGAATCGATCCGGGAGGATTAGGAGGTGTAGCGGTGACAATCGGAGGGTTGTGTACAGCGAATAACTACTGTTATTCGGATGTGAATTTTAGTTATAGTACAGTTCCGACCTATTCATGGACCGTTCAGGTGGTAACACACGAATTGGGACACTTATTAGGATCCAGACATACGCATGCTTGTGTGTGGAATGGAAATAATACGGCTATTGATAACTGTGCACCGTCTGCTTTAGGGGCTACATCGGAAGGGTATAGCTGTATGACGAATCCGCCAACAATTCCTTCTTCTGCTACAAAAGGGACAATCATGAGTTATTGCCATTTGGTGAGTGGTGTAGGAATCAGTTTTAACAACGGATTCGGACCACAACCGTCGGCTGCAATTTTAAACCACGTTGATTCCAGATCTTGTTTAAGTACGGATTGTATCAGTACTTGTATCAATACGGTTATGGATATCAATTCGACTATGGGAGCCGGAAATACATCGGCGATGATTACCTGGTCGGATGCAGGAAATGCGACTTCATGGCAAATTGTTGTATTCCCGTACTCGGGGACAGCAGGTCAGTATACTACGGTAAATACAAACGGATATACCGCACAAAACCTGACACCTAATACGTATTACAGAGTGCGAATCCGTCCGGTTTGTGGTTTTGGAATGACATCATTGTCCCGAGATTTTATACTATTAACGGGAGCAGACTACTGTAATGGTATTCAATTGACTGATACCGGAGGAACATTTGGACAATATGGGAACAATCAGGTTTTCGTAAGAACCTTGATTCCGAACCTGGCAAACAATAAAGTGAAATTAACCTTTACATCTTTCAGATTGGAAGATGGGTATGATTTCTTATATATCTACAACGGATCCAGTACGGAAGCGCCATTAGTAGGTGGAGCTGGTCTAACTGGATTAACAGTACCGGCGCCGATCGAATCGACTGCGGCAGACGGAGCTTTAACGATGAAATTTGTTTCCGATGCAGGAGTAACCGATACCGGATGGGTGGCTACGACCTCTTGTACGCCTTCTTTAGGCTTGGAAGACGCTGTTTATATGGATTATTCGTACTATCCGAACCCGGTTAATGGTTTTGTGAATATTACTTCAAAAGATGCCATAACGGAAATTCAGGTGTTTAATGTTCAGGGACAATTATTGTATAATAGTCAGTTGAACGACTTGGCAACAAAAGTAGACATGACGGCCTATGCGACCGGAACGTACTTGTTCAAGATGAAAATCAACAACCAGACCGTTAATTTTAAAGTTGTTAAATTATAATTAAAAATAACGAAATCGAATGATTAAAGCCGTTTGCCCGAATTGGTAAACGGCTTTTTTAGTTTCAATTCCTTATCTTTGTTTTGAAAACAAAAAACTAACTATGTACGAAATTATTCAAAAAGGCCATTCCGGATTGGCTTACCTTGCTTTATTGGCTTTATTCATCACTGTAATTAACGCTTTTATAGGAATGAGTTCTAAAAGAGATTTTGAACCAAAAGACAGAAGAATTTCACTTTTTGGACTGATCTTTTCTCATATTCAGTTGCTTTTCGGTTTTATCCTTTATTTTGTGTCGCCACTGGGTTCGGCATCGTTCGGACAAATGAGCAACAGTGCGCTTCGATTAACTTCTTTGGAGCACCCGTTGATCAATATCATTGCGATCGCTTTGATTACGATTGGTTGGTCGAAACATAAAAAGGCAGCTACCGGAACGGATAAATTCAAAAAAATAGCCGTTTTCTATGCGATAGGATTGCTTTTAATACTAAGCAGAATACCATGGAGTTTATGGTTTAAATAAAATGAAGGCCCGTAAGGGCCTTTTTCAACTTGGCATGTTTCTTGCCTTTCACCATCTTAAAAACGAATAGAATGAAAAAAGTAATAGTTTACCTCGTATTTGTTACACTGGCTGTTTTGCTAATCAGTACAACTACCGGAAGGGTTTTTGCCGTTCAGGCGGATCCTAAAATGAAAGTGAACGATACGATAAAAAAAGATTCTATCACGATTCAGGGCGGTCTTAAGCTTAAGAATTATAAAAAAAATGTACATGCGTCGTATTATGCCGATCGTTTTAATGGCCGAAGAACCGCCAGCGGAAAGAAATTTGACAATTCAAAATATACGGCAGCTCATAGAAATCTACCCTTCGGAACCAAAATAAAGGTGACGAATGTAGCCAATAAAAAAGCGGTTATCGTAGAAGTTATCGATCGTGGACCCTTTACCCGCGGGCGCGAAATCGACCTCTCCAAAAAAGCATTTATGGAAATCACTCACGGTAAAGGCCGTGGATTCGTTAATGTAAATATTGAAGTGATTCAGGATTAAACTATTCGAGTTTGCTTCCTTTTGCCGCCCACCATCCAATGGTTTCCACTTCCAATCGGCCGGATTTTACCGCCGGATCCAATTTTGCCAGACTGTCGGCTTCACGTAATGTCGGCGTGTTAAAAACCAAAATACCCGAAATGGTTTCGTGCTTGTCCATAGGACCGGCAAGGCTGATTTTTCCGTTTTGATGCAACCAGGAAATATGGGCCATGTGTTTTTTCTGAATTTCCTCGGCTTCCTCTTTCGGTTGGGTTCTGTTGGGACCTTTTTTTAATAAGACCAAAAAATATTTCTGCATGACATAGGTCGTCCCGTTGTCCTGATAGCTAAAGGTTTCCGGAACAGCTCCGGTTGGGACTACAGGTGTATCGGCTGTTTTTTTAGGACTACTGCAGGATACTACTGCAAGCAGAAAAAGTAACGGATACCGCGGCGTTTTCATGTTACCAGTGTTTGTAAGGATTATGACTTAAAAAAGCATTGTAATACCGTTTGTCGCCGGTAACTTCGGATCCGAGCCAGTCCGGCTTTTCAAAAAACTCGTTTTCCGATTGCAATTCCACTTCGGCAAGAATCAGTCCCTCGTTATCACCCGAAAAAATATCCACTTCAAAAGTGTGGTTCCCTTTTTGAATCTCATAACGAACTTTGTCGATGACCCCTTTTTCACAGAGCGGCAGGAGTGTTTCGGCATCGGAAACCGGAATTTCCGTTTCCCATTCCAGGCGGGTCGTTCCGGAGGCATTTCCAATACCTTTAACGGTTAGAAAGCCCTTTTCGCCCTTAATACGAACGCGAACCGTTCTTTCGGGATCGGAATTAAGATAGCCCTGTACGATCCTGTTTTTTCGATTCGATTCGGTGATAAAAGCCTCGGATTTGACTAAAAACTTTCGCTCGATTTCCTGCATTTTCTGGAGAAATTAATATAAATTAGGAGCAAGTTAAGAAAATTATAGCTCCCGGATCGTAATTTTGCCACAGAATAATTTACCAAAAACAAGCGCATGAATTTAAGACATAAGCTACAATCGAAGACAACCATAGAAAATCTGTTTGATAAACATTTTGAAAACCAGCAGTATGTCTCTGAGGATAGCTTACATTTTTTAGTGGATCTGGTACATTTGTTCCGACCTAAAAAGCCGCAGAAACAAGCGGTGGTTTCCATCGAAAAACTATTGTATTTCCTCGAAGAACACCCCGATAAACGGGAATTGCTGATTCGTTATCTGGCGCAGTTGTTTAAAGAACGAAAATTCAGCCGGATGTTGTCGGACGCAGCAATTTTACAGGATGCCGATTTTATCTTTGAGGTCAAAAAAAGACTGTTGGCGAAAGTTCTGCCGTATCAGCCGCAAAAAGACACGCTTCAATATATCCTGAATCAGGTTTTTTATCTGAATTCAGATGGCATTTGGATCAAAAAAGTTCCAATAGAAGAATTAGTCCGATTATTCGAATTGCTTTCGTTTCGGGATATCTATGTTTCGGTAAAAGAAAAATCACCTTTGTCCGAATTGCTCAATGTGATGAACCTGATTCCGCAGCGTATGAGCGGAAGAGCGATGGAAAATGATGTGATCAAAATGGTCCCGGAATACAGTCAGTTTGAAAGTCCATTTACGGCTTTTGAAAAAGAATTACAGGAAATTATCGAAAAAATTCGCACCGGGGAACAACATGCCATCACTTCCGATGATTTGTTGTACAAACAACTGCTCATCCTGCACAAACAATGCGAAGAGTATGTCGACAAGGCTTTTGCGAATAGTTCCAAATATGGAATTTCGATTAAGGTAAACCAAAGCCTGTTGCGCATCCGTCAACAATTGTACCGTATGAAAATCCTGATTCCATTATTGGTGGTCGACAAAGAAGAAGATAAAAAATACAATACGATTCAGCTGGCGTTACAGCTTATAAAATTTAATTGTTATAAAAACAACGTAGGTCAGTTGATCAATGAAAGTACACAGTTACTGTCGTATGAGATCACGCAACACACGGCCAAAACGGGAGAACACTATATTACCGAAAGTCCGAAAGAATATTTCGGGATGCTTAAAGCCGCTTTGGGTGGTGGTTTTATTGTGGGGATATTATGTATTATCAAACTGCTGTTTTCTAAAATAGAAACCAGTGCTTTTGGCCACGCATTTCTCTATAGTCTAAACTATTCGCTTGGTTTTATTGCGATTTACCTTTGTGGTTTTACATTGGCAACAAAACAACCGGCGATGACCGCGGCGACGATTATTCAGGCGTTGGAAAAGGGAATGAAAAAACAGGGGAAAACGGAAAACAAACACAGTTCGTTTGCCAAATTATTCGCCCGTTTGTTCCGATCGCAGTTTATTGCATTTGTTGGAAATGTGGTGATGGCTTTCCCGGTTTCCTTATTGGGAATTTGGGCGATCGATCAGGTTTTTGATTACAATATTGCGGTGACCAAATGGCCTAAACTTTTAGGCGATCTGAATCCGATTTTTTCACCGGCAATTTTTCACGCTTCGATAGCCGGAGTATTCCTGTTTTTATCGGGAATCATTTCCGGAAGTATCTCCAACCGAAACAAACACAATCAGGTGTATTACCGTATTCAGGAACATCCGTTTCTGAAAATGAGTTTCGGTGCCAAAAAAACCAAAAGAATCGCAAACTGGTTCGAACACAATTGGGCCGGAGTGGTATCGAACGGTTGGTTTGGAGTTTTCCTGGGAAGTACGGCGTCGATTGGGATCTTTTTGGGATTGAATCTTGACATCCGACACATTACGTTTGCCAGTGGAAATTTTGCCTTGGGATTATACGGGATGGATTTTAAAGCCGATTTATGGATGATCGGTTGGAGTATCTTAGGAATCGGACTGATTGGGTTTATGAATTTTATTGTCAGTTTTGGGCTGTCGATCGGATTGGCCTTCCGTTCCCGAAACATTCCGCTTTCGGAGTTTCGTCTGTTAAATAAGGCGATCTGGATCCATTTTAGAAAACACCCCTTGTCGTTTTTCTTCCCCGTAAAAGACAAGCGGGAAGACGATACTGTTTCCGGAATCTAATCGTTTTATCCGGATTATAGTTACCTTTATTTTATGGAAACAACCCCGAATTTCAGAAAGATTATCCACGTGGATATGGATGCATTTTATGCGTCCGTAGAACAAATGGACCATCCGGAACTCAAGGGTAAGCCAGTAGCGGTGGGTGGAAGTGAAGTCAGGGGAGTGGTTTCGGCGGCGAGTTATGAAGCCCGGAAATTCGGCGTGCGAAGTGCGATGAGTGGGTATCTGGCGCGAAAAAACTGTCCGGAACTTATCTTTGTTCGTCCCCGTTTTGACCGCTATAAAGAAATCTCTAAAAAAATCCGGAAAATATTTTACGACTATACCGATCTGGTGGAGCCCCTTTCGCTGGACGAAGCCTATCTGGATGTGACGGAAAATAAAAAGGGAAATCCGAGTGCTACGCTGATTGCTCAGGAAATCCGAAAACGTATTTTTGAAGAAATCGGACTAACGGCTTCAGCGGGAATTTCGGTAAATAAATTTCTGGCAAAAGTAGCCAGTGATTATAACAAACCCAACGGACAAAAGACGATCAATCCCGAAGAAGTAATTCAATTTTTGGAAGAACTGGACATTAAAAAATTCTACGGTATCGGAAAAGTGACGGCTGAAAAAATGTATCAAAGCGGGATTTTTACTGGAAAAGACTTAAAATCAAAATCGCTGGACTATCTGGAGGAACATTTTGGAAAAAGCGGAACGCACTACTACAATATCGTACGAGGGATTCATAATAGCGCCGTAAAACCGGATCGGATGTTAAAGTCGGTGGGAGCCGAACGTACTTTTAATGTCAACTTGTCGTCCGAAATTTTTATGGTGGAAAAACTGGAAAACATCGCAAATGAATTGGAAAAACGGATGAAACCGTATAAAATAGCCGGAAAAACGGTGACGTTAAAAATCAAATATTCCGATTTTACCTTGCAAACGCGAAGCAAGACGCTGCCCTATTTTATAGCCGATAAAGGTTTGATTCTGGAAGCGGCGAAGGAGCTGTTATATCAGGAAAAAATGAAAGATTCCGTGCGATTACTAGGTATTTCGCTACACAATCTGAATACGGAAATCAAAAAAACCGTCGCCGTACAATTGCGGTTTGACTTTTAAAAAACAAAACCTGCCGATTTCGACAGGTTTGTATTGTTTTATAAGCGTAGGATTAGCTGATTTGAGAGATACGCAAGGTATTTACCATCCCTTTGTCGATCACCGGCATTGCGGCCAGATTGATCATCATGTCGCCTTCTTCTACAAATCCTTTTTCTTTCGAAATACGGTTGATGTCTTCCACGGTGTCATCGGTACTTACCAATTTGTCGTAGTAAAACGTATGCACACCCCAAAGTAAACCCAATTGGGTTACAATCTTTTTGTTGGATGTAAACACCAAAATGTGGGAATGAGGTCTCCAGGCCGAAATCTGAAACGCGGTATAACCACTATTGGTTAACGTTGAAATCGCTTTTGCATCGATATCATTGGCCATTAAAGCCGCATGATAACAGATTGATTTGGTGATATAACGTTTGGTTCGAACCAATGGCGGGTTTTGAGGTACCTTGATTAGAGGTGAATTTTCAACACTTTCGATAATCTGCGTCATTTTTTCAATTACCTGAACCGGGTAGTTTCCTACGGAAGTTTCTCCGGAAAGCATTACCGCATCGGCACCGTCCATAACCGAGTTGGCTACGTCGTTTACTTCGGCACGGGTTGGTGTTAAGCTGGTAATCATCGTTTCCATCATCTGCGTTGCGATAATAACCGGGATACGGGCTGTTTTGGCGCGGTGAACCAGTTTTTTCTGAATCAACGGAACTTCCTGAGCCGGAATTTCCACACCAAGATCCCCACGGGCAACCATTAGTCCGTCGGCAAAAGCAACGATTTTATCAATATTTTCAACCGCTTCCGGTTTTTCGATTTTAGCAATAATCGGAATTTTATGATCGGAATGTTTGGCAATTAAATCCTGAAGATCTTCCAAATCATTTGGTGTTCTAACAAACGATAAAGCAATCCAGTCCACTTGATTTTCAATGGCGAAAATCGCATCGCGGATATCTTTTTCGGTTAAGGCCGGTAATGAAACCTTGGTATTTGGCAGGTTAACCCCTTTTTTCGATTTCAACGGACCACCTTGAATAACCACGGTTTTTACCTCTGTATTTTTATCCGTTTCGAGTACTTCAAAAATCAGCTTTCCGTCATCCAAAAGGATACGCTCTCCGGGATTTACATCTTTCGGGAACTCTTTGTAATTCATATACACCCTTTCGGCTGTTCCCAGGATATCTTCTGCAGTAGTAAATGTAATGGTGTCGCCTTTACTCACTACCACATCTTCTTTCATAACACCGACGCGAAGTTTTGGACCTTGCAGGTCGGCAAGAATAGAAGTGGTATAACCAAATTCATCGTTTAGTCCTCTAATAATATCGATACGTTCTTTAACATCCGTATAGTCAGCATGAGAAAAATTAATTCGGAAGACATTAACTCCTGTATCAATCATTTCTTTTATTATTTCTCTTGTACTACAAGCAGGGCCAAGTGTCGCTACGATTTTTGTCTTTTTTCTTGTCAGCATTGGTATTAGAAAATTAAATTATTTTTCGATTTTAGTTTGTTTTGTTCAATTTTATAGGCCGTGGTAATCTGTTTGATTGTTAGTAGTTGATCAATCAGTTGATCCAGGTCAAAAAAATCGTCTGTATTTTCAATTTTTATGATATAATCCACTTTTTTGAGTTCCGGCAGCAGGTAAATATTTGTTGCGATATCAAATTCGGTTTCCTCAAAAAGGGATGTGGCTTTCGTTTGTCGGGTGACCAGCGTGGTTTTATTTGGAATCAGATTCCAGAACAATTCATGTGCTTCGTCATCGAAAATAAAGCGGGTAAAATGGCTTTTTCCTTCCGGTATCTGAATACCGATATCCTTACTGCTTTTTTCGAATGTAACGGGAAGCTTCTGGTTGATAAAATAGGCTAACCGATAGTCTTCCAGGGTCGAATGAATTGCAATCAACTCATAATCTTCAGAAATAAAATCGTTAATCAGTAGTTTATGAATAGCCATATTCTTTGAAAAAAAATCCAGGCGTAAAGATACTACATTAAAGATTTATAAAACAGGAAAGTAAGGTTGTTAACGATAATTTAGCAAAGAACGCCACTTACTTTTTGTTAATTTTTTCCTGAAATGCAAAATAGGCTCGTTGTGAGGCTTTTTCCTCTGCCTTTTTCTTGGAAGTCGCCCGGGCTCGGGCCACAATTTTATTGTCGATCTTTAGTTTTACGCCAAAATATTTGATCCCTTCGTTGCCATTATCCTCGAAAACGTCGTAATGAAAGGTGTGTTTTTCTTTCTGACACCATTCGATCAGCAAACTTTTGTAGCTGATTACTTTTCCTTCGAGTTTGGCAATGTCTACGTAGGGGACGATTACTTTTTTATGGATAAATTTCTCGCAATAGGTAAAGCCACGATCCAGATATATAGCGCCGATTAAGGCTTCGAATAAATTGCCGTGGATGTTTTCGCCAAAATGCTGGGTGGATACTTTGCTTTCGACATGACGGATTAGGTTCAGGTCTTTTCCCAGTTCGTTCAGGTGTTCACGGCTTACGATTTTCGACCGCATTTTGGTTAGATAACCTTCGTCGCCGGTGGGTACTTTATTGAATAGATGGGCGGCAATTACCGATCCTAACATCGCATCACCTAAAAATTCCAGGCGCTCGTAGTTCATCGGATTTCCCTCGTCGTCGGTTTTATTCATCGAACGATGGGTAAATGCCTTGCGATAATGAATCAGATTTAAAGGTTTAAAACCTAGTATTTTAGAAACATCATCAAAAAAAATCCCGTCTTCATTAGAGCGGGAATTTGAAAATATTTTTTTGATAATACTCATTACAAGACTACAAATCCAATTTTTTCACAAGTACACATGCGTTGTGACCACCAAAACCAAACGTATTGCTCATAACCACTTTCATGTCTCTTTTCTGAGCCTGGTTAAAAGTAAAATTCAATTTACTGTCGATGTTTTCATCGTCTGTAAAATGGTTAATAGTTGGAGGAACAATTCCGTGTACAATCGAAAGGATAGAAGCGATGGCTTCAATCGCTCCGGCAGCACCCAACAGGTGACCGGTCATCGATTTGGTAGCATTCAGGTTCAAGGTATAGGCATGTTCGCCAAATACGTGCTGGATTGCTTTACTTTCGGCAATATCCCCAAGAGGAGTAGAAGTACCGTGCATGTTTACACCGTCTACGTCGGTTGGTTGTAAACCGGCATCGCGTAAACAGTTTAACATTACGTTTTTCGCGCCAAATCCTTCCGGATGTGGAGCCGTGATATGATGTGCGTCAGCCGACATACCGCCACCGCCTATTTCACAATAGATTCGGGCGCCACGGGCAACAGCGTGATCATATTCTTCCAATACCAAAGCACCGGCACCTTCACCTAAAACGAAACCTTCACGGTCTTTGTCCATCGGACGGGAAGCCGTTTTCGGATCGTCATTTCGGGTTGATAAGGCATGCATGGCGTTAAAACCACCCATTCCGGCTATGGTTACAGCTGCTTCGGATCCACCGGTGATCATCACATCGGCATGTCCTAAACGGATGTAGTTAAAGGCATCGATAAGTGCATTTGTTGAAGAAGCACAAGCCGAAACCGTTGTAAAGTTTGGTCCTCTGAAACCATATTTGATAGAGATATGACCGCCGGCAATATCGGCAATCATTTTAGGGATAAAGAAAGGGTTGAATTTTGGGATTCCGCTACTTCTGGCAAAATCAATCACTTCCTGTTGGAAGGTTTCCAGTCCGCCAATTCCGGATCCCCAGATTACTCCTACTCTGTCTTTGTCTAATTTATCAAAATTGAAATTCGCATCGTTCACCGCCTCTTCGGATGACACCATTGCATATTGTGCATAGCGATCCATTTTTCGAGCTTCTTTACGATCTATGAAATTTTCAACATTAAAACCTTTTAATTCGCAGGCAAATTGTGTTTTGAAGTTGGAGGCATCAAAATAAGTAATGGGAGCAGCTCCGCTTACACCGTTAATAAGACCATTCCAGTATTCCTGAATATTGTTTCCAATAGGAGTAAGAGCACCTAATCCTGTTACTACAACTCGTCTTAATTTCATACGTTCAATTTTATAGTTTCAATTTAAACAAAAATACCCATGTTGTTTTCTTTTATAAAGTAAAGGAAACATGGGCAATTTGATAGTATATTTAATGATTGTTACCAATCAGTTGTATTTCTTAACCAAATACCTGTTGAAAAATAATAACACCCATGTATTCACGGTAAAACCGGAATACATGGGATTAATGAGGTTATTATTTTTTAGCTTCTTCTATGTAAGAGATAGCTTGGCCAACAGTAGAAATGTTTTCAGCTTGGTCATCTGGAATTTGAATATCGAATTCTTTTTCGAACTCCATAATAAGCTCAACAGTGTCTAATGAATCAGCTCCTAAATCGTTAGTGAAGCTTGCTTCCGTTACAACTTCGTTTTCGTCAACACCTAATTTGTCTACGATAATCGCTTTTACTCTTGATGCAATGTCTGACATAATCTTTAATTTTAAAATTTAATTTGTTGGCAAAAATAAAAAACTTTATTTTAAAACAACATTTTAGTTAATAAATGTAGCTACGAAAATAAAAAATTAATTTGAAAAGGCTTTCAAAAACTGTTTAATATCATTTATTATTCTTTTTTTTGCGGTCTGAAAAACAAAGGATAAATGAGAAAGATCGTCATATTTGCCTCGGGTTCGGGAAGCAATGCAGAAAAAATAATTTTACACTTTAAAAATAGTAATCTAGGGGTTGTTTCGGCCGTTTTTTCGAACAAACCGGATGCAAAAGTGTTGGAGAAATCGGAAAATTTAGGGATTTCGACTGTGGTTTTCGACAAAAATGCGCTTTCAGACGGTACGGTTTTGACAAAAATTGAGGCGATCGATCCCGATTTGATCGTTTTGGCAGGCTTCCTTTGGAAGTTTCCGGAATCGATAATCGAACACTATCCGGGAAAAATCATAAACATTCATCCGGCCTTATTGCCAAAATATGGCGGAAAGGGAATGTATGGCATGAATGTACATCGTGCCATACTCGAAAATGGTGAAAAAGAAACCGGAATTACGATACATTATGTTAACGAGCATTATGATGAAGGCGGAATTCTGTTTCAGGCAACGGTATCCGTTGAAGGATGTGCCACACCGGAAGCCATAGCGGCTAAAGTTCACGAACTGGAACACGAACATTTTCCTATAGTAATCGAAAACCTATTAAAAGCATAACGTGCATTCTCACGAAGTACATATATATACAGACGGTGCGGCCAAAGGAAACCCTGGTCCGGGCGGTTATGGTGTGATCCTGGAATGGGTAGGCAAACCGTACAAAAAAGAATTTTACGAAGGATTCCGGCTAACAACCAATAACCGTATGGAATTGTTGGCGGTAATTGTGGGACTGGAAAAACTTAAAATACAGGGAACGCGTGTTTTGGTGATTTCCGATTCCAAGTATGTGGTCGATTCGGTTTTAAAAAGATGGGTGTTTGGATGGGAAAAGAAAAACTTCGACGGGAAGAAAAATCCCGACCTCTGGATGCGGTTTTTAAAGATTTACCGGAAGCACCACGTCGATTTCAAATGGGTGAAAGGACACAACAATCATCCTCAGAATGAGCGTTGTGATCAATTAGCGGTAATGGCTTCACAACAGGAAAAACTTTCGGTAGACACCTATTACGAAAAAGTGCAGCACGATTAAGTGCGGTTTTGTGAAACTTTACCATTACTTTGTGATGCTGAACCGTTGCAACTCTGAAACTTATGAAGTATATTTGCACCCTAATTTTCAACACGTTTTATGAACAAACTATTAATTGTAGGTACCGTTGCGTTTGATGCGATTGAAACGCCATTCGGAAAAACTGACAAGATTCTAGGTGGAGCGGCAACGTATATCGGGCTGTCGGCTTCATTTTTCAATATAAAATCAGCGATCGTTTCTGTTGTAGGAGAAGATTTTCCGGAAGCGTATTTGGACTTGCTTCGAAACAAAAACATCGATATTTCAGGAGTGGAAGTGGTTAAAGGTGGAAAAACGTTCTTTTGGAGCGGACGCTACCATAACGATTTGAACTCCAGAGATACTTTAGATACCCAATTAAATGTACTAGCTGATTTTCAGCCTAAAGTACCAGCCGATTATACCGATGCTGACGTCGTAATGTTAGGAAACCTGCACCCAATTGTACAAAGCAGTGTTTTGGATCAGATGACAGCACGTCCGAAATTAGTCGTATTGGATACCATGAACTTCTGGATGGATTGTGCACTACCAGAATTACTGGACGTAATGAAACGAGTAGATGTAATCACCATTAACGATGAGGAAGCGCGTCAGTTATCAGGGGAATATTCTCTGGTTAAAGCCGCTGCCAAAATTCATACAATGGGACCAAAATATGTAGTGATCAAAAAAGGAGAACACGGTGCGTTATTGTTCCACAATAAAGACGTATTCTTTGCACCGGCTTTACCGCTAGAAGAAGTTTTTGATCCAACCGGAGCCGGAGATACTTTCGCAGGAGGGTTCTCAGGATTTATTGCACAAAGCGAAAACATTTCATTTGGCAATATGAAAAATGCAATTGTATACGGTTCGAACTTAGCTTCATTCTGTGTGGAAGAATTCGGAACACAACGTATGGAGCGTTTGGAAAAACACGAAGTACTGTCCCGACTACAACAGTTTAAAGCGCTGACACAGTTCGACATCGCATTACAAGATTAACGGAAACATCCGAAGCCTCGAAACGGGGCTTTTTTTATTAATACACAACAACAACACAACAACTATGAGTGACGCAATAAAACACGAGTGTGGCATTGCCCTTTTACGATTAAAAAAACCATTATCCTTTTATAAAGAAAAATATGGTTCTGCTTTCTACGGGATACAGAAAATGTACCTGTTGATGGAGAAACAGCATAACAGAGGACAAGATGGAGCCGGTTTGGCGAGTATTAAACTGGATGTGGAACCAGGAGAGCGCTATATCAGCAGAATCCGTTCCAACCAGTCGCAGCCGATTCAGGATATTTTTGCGCAAATCAACCAGCGCATTAACGAAGAGCTGCAGGCACATCCGGAATATAATGACAACGTGGATCTGCAGAAACAGGAAATTCCATATATCGGAGAATTGTTTTTAGGACACGTACGTTACGGAACTTTTGGTAAAAACAGTATCGAAAGTGTGCACCCGTTTTTACGTCAGAACAACTGGATGCATCGTAATCTGATTGTAGCCGGAAACTTCAACATGACCAATGTTAAAGAATTGTTCGACGACCTGGTTCGATTGGGGCAACATCCGAAAGAAATGGCCGATACCGTTACCGTAATGGAAAAAATCGGACACTTTTTGGATGATGAAGTAACCGATTTGTACCAACAATGTAAAAACGAAGGATTAAGTAAAAGAGATGCGTCACCGGAAATTGCAGAACGTTTGGATATTGCCCGTATTTTACGACGTGCTTCCAAAAACTGGGATGGTGGCTATGCTATGGCGGGACTTTTAGGACATGGCGATGCTTTTGTGACCCGTGATCCGGCTGGAATCCGCCCGGCGTTCTATTATCAGGATGATGAAATCGTAGTTGTAGCGTCCGAACGACCGGTGATTCAAACCGTATTTAACGTGCCGTTTGAAGAAATCCGCGAAATCACACCGGGACATGCGATCATTGTTAAAAAAGACGGAAGAGTACTGGACGAACAAATCCGTGAAGCCTTACCGTTAAAAGCTTGTTCGTTCGAAAGAATTTATTTCTCAAGAGGAAGTGATGCTGAAATTTACCAGGAGCGCAAAGAATTAGGAAAGCTGATCATGCCTGCGGTATTGGAAGCGATCGGAAATGATACCGATAACACGGTGTTTTCCTATATTCCCAATACGGCGGAAACTTCTTTTTACGGAATGGTCGAAGCCGCACAGGACTTTTTAAACCAGCGTAAGATTTCCGATATTTTAGCGAATAAAGAAGTGTTGACGGCCGAAAAATTACAGGATATATTATCGGTAAAACTCCGAACCGAAAAAGTAGCGATCAAAGACGCGAAATTGCGAACGTTTATTACTGAAGATAGTAGCCGTGATGATTTGGTAGCACACGTATATGATGTAACCTATGGTGTGATCCAACCAAGCGACAATTTGGTGATCATTGACGATAGTATCGTACGTGGAACGACCTTGAAAAAGAGTATCATCAAGATGATGGATCGTTTGCATCCGAAGAAAATCGTAATTGTGTCTTCGGCACCGCAAATCCGTTATCCCGATTGTTACGGAATTGATATGGCCAAACTGGAAGGCTTAATCGCATTCCAGGCGACATTGGAGCTGTTAAAAGAACGCAACTTGTACCATTTGGTGGATGAAGTGTATCAAAAATCGAAAGCACAGGAAAACCTTCCGGACAGTGAAGTGGTAAACTATGTAAAAGAAATATACGCACCATTTACGGATCAGGAAATTTCAGACAAGATTGCGGAGATGTTAACTTCGTCGGATGTAAACGCCGATGTGAAAATCATCTTCCAAACGGTAGCTAATTTACACACTGCTTGTCCTAAAAATTTAGGGGATTGGTATTTCACAGGGGATTATCCAACCAACGGTGGGAATCGCGTTGTGAACCGTGCTTTTATGAATTTTTACGAAGGTAAAGACGCCCGTGCGTACTAGAAGTAGTTAAAAACACGCTTTTTATCGAATTTATTAGTAGATAATCTGATTTTTTTGATAGCGAAAAGCATTGACAATACATTTGTATCACCATAGCATTAGTAGGTTAAGTTTATGGTAGATTTGGGGCAAAAAGGGTGGAATTCTATTCCACCTTTTTATTTTTATAGAAATAAAAAACCCCGACAGTATTACCATCGGGGCTATTTGTAAATGTTATTTCAGATTATTTTGCAGCTGCATAGCGTTTTGCTACTTCAGCCCAGTTAATCACATTGAAAAACGCCTCAATATAATCTGGTCTTCTATTTTGATAGTGCAAATAGTAAGCATGTTCCCAAACGTCCATTCCTAAAATTGGAGTTCCGCCACATCCGATACCTGGCATTAATGGGTTGTCCTGATTTGGAGTCCCACAAACATCCAGTTTTCCACCTTTCTGAACACATAACCATGCCCATCCGGATCCGAATTGTGTGGCACCCGCTTTTGAAAACTGTGCTTTAAATTCGTCAAAAGAACCAAAAGAAGCATTAATCGCTTCAGCCAGTTCTCCTGTTGGTAATCCACCGCCATTTGGCGCCATTACTTCCCAAAATAAATTGTGATTGTAAAAACCACCACCGTTATTACGAACGGCTGCTTTAGATAAATCAAGACCGTTAAGGATTTCTTCGATTGTTTTTCCTTCTAAATCCGTTCCTGCGATAGCAGCATTTAAATTCGTAGTATAAGCATTGTGATGTTTAGAATGGTGAATCTCCATTGTACGGGCATCAATATGAGGCTCTAACGCGTCATAAGCATATGGAAGTTTTGGTAATTCGAAAGCCATAGTATTTTTATTTAAAGATTAGTATTAATTTTATTCAAAATTATAAATTATACTTTGGAATAAAAAATAGTAATTTTCTATTCTGATATTGGTAATACCAATATAAACATTTCTTAATTGTGGATAAAACGGCTTTTTCAATTTATGACGCTTCCGCCGGATCGGGAAAAACCTATACACTTGTAAAAGAGTATCTTAAAATTTTGTTGACGGCCGATTCGAATGATGCGTATAAAAAAATCCTGGCGATAACCTTTACCAATAAAGCAGTGGAGGAAATGAAAACCCGGATTGTAAATGGTTTGTCGGAGTTTTCAAAACCCGATACCAGTGACAAAGCGTTGGAGTTGATGAAGGATATTTCGGCCGAAACGCGGCTAAGTCTGGCGACAATTCAGGATAAATCGAAAGCGATTATCAAAAATATCATCCATAATTATGCGTCTTTCGATATTTCCACGATTGATAAATTTACCCATAAGGTAATCCGCGCTTTTGCACACGATTTAAATCTGCCGGTAACCTTTGATGTGTCCCTGGAAACGGATTCGTTATTACAGGAAGCCGTGGATGCGATAGTGGCCAAAGCAGGAGAGGAAAGTCAGCTCACAAATCTATTGGTCGATTTTTCGGTCGATAAAACCGATAACGACAGAAGTTGGGATGTAACCGGTGAATTGTTGGATGTGGGACGATTGTTGCTCAATGAAAACAACCGGAATGAGATTCATAACTTCGAAGACAAATCGATCGAGGAGTTTCTAACCGTTAAAAATAAATTAAAAGAATTGGTGTCGCAGCTCGATGCCGACAGTGTGGCAAAGGCTGATGCCGCCATGGCGCTGATCGAAAGTAAAGGAATCGATCTGAAATCGTTTTCCCGCGGAACGTTTCCCAATCATTTGGGGTATATCCAAAAAGGAGAATTAAAAAGCACGCATAAAAAATTTAGAGAAGTCGATGAGATTGCGGTCAACAAAGGTGCTAAAGATAAAGACCTTATCGAGTCGATTTCAGTAGAATTGATCACCTTACTGGCCGCGGTCTATAAAAACTACGAAAAAAAGAATTTTTATACGGCCTTTCTGAAAAACATAACCCCTTTGTCGCTGTTAAACTCGATTAGTCAGGAGTTGGAACGCATTCAGAAAGAACAAAATATACTGTCGATTTCGGAGTTTAATGCGATCATTTATAAAGAGATTCAAAACCAGCCGGCGCCGTTTATTTACGAACGTCTGGGCGAACGCTACCGTCACTTTTTTATCGACGAATTTCAGGATACCTCCGAAATGCAATGGCACAATCTGATTCCGTTAATCGACAATGCATTGGCGAGTGAAGATTTGTCCGGCGTACGCGGGTCATTAATGATTGTGGGCGATCCGAAGCAGTCGATTTACCGTTGGCGTGGTGGAAAAGCGGAACAGTTTATTGCGCTGAGCAAATGCCATAATCCGTTTTCGAACCCGGATAAAAAACTCGTCCGACTGGAAAAAAACTATAGAAGTTATTCGGAAATCATTCAGTTTAACAACGCTTTTTTTGCGATGTTGGCCGATGAATTTTCAAACGAAGATTACCAGGATTTGTATCGCAATCACAGTCGTCAGGAGATCAATTCCAAAACCGGCGGTTATGTGAACATTTCATTTATTCCCGAAACTGCGGAAGTGACCGATGAAGACGATGAGGAAACAAACGATAAGGAACAGCTGTATCTGAAAGCGACCTTAAAAACGATATATGAGGTTGCTGCAAAAGGCTATGCCTATAAAGACATTGTGTTGCTTACGCGAAAACGATCGTCGGGTGTAGCGCTGGCAAATTATTTAACCGAAAACGGAATCAAGATATTATCGTCCGAAACGCTGCTAATCGAAAATGCCACCGAAGTACGACTGATTTTAAACGTGCTGCGGTATCTGAAAAACAACAACGACAAAGAAGCTAAAGCGGCCTTTTTGTATTTTGTAGCGCGCTATCGTCAAAACCAGTTGCAGATTCACGATTGTATCGAACAGGGGATGCAGCAGGAAACAGAAGTCGCATTGGAAAGTTGGCTGCGGGAACTCGGCATCGAAATTTCATTTGATGAGTGTCGGAAAAAATCGCTCTATGAAACGGTCGAAATTATAATCGCCGTTTTTATAAAAGAAAAAAGTACGATTTCCTACGTGCAGTACTTTTTGGATCTGGTATTGGAACGAGACGTACGGACCCAATCCGGGATTGCAGATTTTCTCGATTACTGGGATAAAAATGGATCCAAATTTAGTATTCCATCGCCCGAAGGGAACAATGCCGTTCGGATCATGACGATCCACAAATCCAAAGGATTGGAATTTCCGGTGGTGATCTTTCCGTTTGCGGAGGAAAACTACGCAAAAGCGCCACGGAATAAGATCTGGCTGGAAATGGAAGAGGATGGCTTTTCGATTTCCAAAGCCTTGGTCGATGCGAAAAAAGAAGTGTCGGAATACGGTGGAAAAGCCGCAGAAGTCTATGAGGAAAAAAGTCAGCAGGATATTTTGGATAATATCAATGTGTTGTATGTGGCGCTCACCCGTGCCGAAGAGCAGTTGTATATTATTTCCGGACGTAATGTGAGTAGTAAAGGAGAGTTGCAAAATAATATGGCGTCGTTTTTTATCAAATATCTCGATTTTCAAGGGGTTTATAACAACGATAGCATGGTGTTTGAATTTGGAAATCCAAACCGGCAATCGACGGGAGGAAGCTTTACTGATAGGCAACAGCTGATCGTGGAAGTGAACGAAAAACTAAACCCGAAAGCCATCAAAATTGCCCAACGGGAAGCTTTGATGTGGGGAACGACGCAGGAAAAAGCAATTGAATTCGGAAACATACTCCACGAAATACTATCGTTTATCAAAACCAAAAATGACATTCCGCTGGCGTTGATCAAAGCACAGGAAACCGGATTGATTGTGCGGATGCAAAAAGACACCGTTGAGCAGACTTTGCAGACTATTGTAGATCACGACGAGTTGCGGTTGTTTTTTGAAGAAGCCGATGCGGTTTATAACGAACAAAGCATTATTAAAAAAGACAGTCGGACCATTAAGCCCGATCGCGTGGTTATACGCGGGAAAACAGCGTATTTGCTGGATTATAAAACCGGAGCACATCAGGCCAAATACGCCCGTCAGCTGGAGGAATATGAATTGGCTTTACAGGAAATGGGATTTGAGGTTGCGAAAAAAACACTGGTATATATAGGGGAAACCTTAAATGTGATACATTTGTAACCGGAATAATAATAACCGAATAAACAGCATATCATGTACGGAAAAATTAAAGCGCATTTACAAAACGAATTAAGTGCTATTCAGGATAACGGATTATTTAAAAAAGAACGCATCATCACGTCGCCACAAGGTGCTGAAATCACCATTTCGACAGGGGAGACAGTGTTGAATTTTTGTGCGAACAACTACCTGGGGTTGTCATCACATCCGGAAGTGGTTCAGGCGGCAAAAGACGCTTTGGATACGCATGGATTCGGAATGTCGTCGGTTCGTTTTATTTGTGGGACTCAGGATATTCACAAAACATTAGAACAAAAAATAGCCGATTTTTACGGAACGGAAGATACCATACTGTATGCGGCTGCTTTTGATGCCAACGGAGGGGTTTTTGAACCGTTGTTGGGGGAGGAAGATGCTATCATTTCCGATAGTTTAAACCACGCTTCAATCATCGATGGGGTGCGTTTGTGTAAAGCGGCGCGTTACCGTTATGAAAATAATAATATGGCCGATTTGGAGCAACAATTGATCAAAGCCAATGAAGAAGGAAGACGCTTTAAATTGATTGTAACCGATGGTGTTTTTTCGATGGACGGATTGGTAGCGCCATTGGATAAGATCTGTGATCTGGCCGACAAATACGATGCTATGGTGATGGTGGACGAGTGTCACGCAGCCGGATTTATCGGAGCGACCGGAAAAGGTACATTGGAAGCGAAAAACGTAATGGGGCGGGTGGATATTATCACCGGAACATTAGGGAAAGCTTTAGGTGGAGCCATGGGAGGTTATACAACCGCCAAAAAAGAGATTATCGAAATTTTAAGACAACGTTCAAGACCGTATTTGTTTTCTAATTCGTTGGCGCCATCTATCGTAGGAGCGTCGATTAAAGTTTTCGAATTGTTGGAGAAGGATACAAGCTTACGAGACAAATTGGAGTGGAATACCAACTATTTTAAAGAAGGAATGAAAGCTGCCGGATTTGATATCATCGATGGTGACTCGGCGATTGTTCCGGTGATGCTTTATGATGCGAAACTTTCGCAAGTGATGGCAGATGAATTACTTAAAAAAGGAATCTATGTAATTGGCTTCTTTTTTCCAGTGGTTCCAAAAGATAAAGCAAGAATTAGAGTACAATTGTCTGCAGGCCATTCTAAGGAGCATTTAGACAAGGCAATAAGCGCATTTACAGAGGTCGGAAAAGCATTGGAAGTAATTCAGTAAGAAGTTTTTAGTAAGAAAAAGCGAATTTTTTAACAAATTGCTTTGTAGTTAATATTTTACATCTTACTTTTGCTCTAATTATAACGTATTGTAATTAAATAAAAAAAGTATGAGACATCTAAACAAATTATTCGTAGCAGCATTGATGTTTGCGGGTCTAAGTTCGCAGGCTCAGGATAGCAATAACCCTTGGGCTATTACTATTGGTGCGAATGCTGTAGACACTAGATTCAGTGCTAGTAAGAAATTAGAAGACCAGTTTTCACAGTATTTTAACGCGAAAAGCAACTGGAACATGATTCCATCTGTATCATTCGTTAATGTATCCAGACACATCGGAGATAACTTCTCTTTTGGTGTAACGGGGTCGGTAAACAAAATTACTAAATTTGTTGAACCAAGAGTTACAGTTCCTGGAGATTACACTGTAGTGAATCCTGGAGATTTATCTTACTACGGAATTGATGGGGTTATTAACTATAGCTTCATGAACCTAATCGGATCTAAAGTTATCGATCCGTCTGCACACATCGGTGGAGGTTATACATTCTTCGGAGATGCTAGTACAGGAACAGTTAACGGAGGTTTAGGATTAACATTCTGGTTCTCTGAAAACGTAGGTTTATCGTTCCGTTCAACTTACAAACATTCATTTGATGAGACAAGAGATCCGTCAGTAGACGTTCCTGCTCACATGCAACACTTCGCAGGTATTACTTTCAAATTTGGAGGTAAAGATACAGACGGAGACGGAATCTATGATAAAGATGACGCTTGTCCAGATGTACCTGGTTTAAAAGAATTCCAAGGTTGTCCTGATACAGACGGAGACGGAATTCCAGATAAAGATGACGCTTGTCCAGATGTAGCTGGTCCTAAAGAATTCCAAGGTTGTCCTGATACAGACGGAGATGGAATTCCTGATAAAGATGATGCTTGTCCTGAAGTAGCTGGTCCAAAACAATTCAACGGATGTCCTGATACAGACGGTGATGGTGTGCCAGATAACGTAGACAAATGTCCAAACGTAAAAGGTCCTAAAGAAAACGGTGGTTGTCCTTGGCCAGATAGAGATGGTGACGGTGTAGCTGATAAAGATGATAAATGTCCAGATGTAAAAGGAACTGTTGCTAACAACGGATGTCCTGAAGTTTCTGACGAGACTATCAAAAAATTAAATGCTTACGCTAAAACGATCTTGTTCAACTCTGGTAAAGCTTCTTTCCAAAAACAAACGTTCCCTGTGTTACAATCAATTACTGCTATCTTAAAAGAGTATCCAAACTCTAAATTCAGCATTGAAGGACACACAGATAGCGATGGTAAAGATGCATTCAACCAAAAATTATCTGAAGACAGAGCTAAAGCCGTTAAAGATTATTTAATCGAAAATGGAATCGACGCTGACAGATTATCTTCAGTTGGTTATGGTGAGTCTAAACCAATCGATACAAACAAAACAGCGAAAGGTAAAGCTAACAACAGACGTGTTGAGGTTAAATTAATCAAATAATTTCCCACACAAATAAATAAGGAAAACGCCCCGTTTATCGGGGCGTTTTTTTTATTTTTATACTATGGCAACGTTTACCTTTTTAGACAAACTCAGTAGTGCGATTATCGATCAGTATCAGGATACTATCTCCAATATAGTGATCATCCTTCCCAACAAACGAGCCCGTATTTTCCTGATCGAAGCCCTGAAAAAGCAATTGCCGGGCACGTTATTTGCACCGGAAATTGTAAGTATCGAAGATTTTATCCAGGATGTTGCCGGAATACGAACCTGCGATAACATCGAATTGGTGTTTGAGTTTTATGATGTCTACCTCGAGTTAACACCTCCGGAAAAACAACAGTCGTTCGAACTGTTTGCCAACTGGGCCAAAACACTGTTGCAGGATTTTAATGAAATCGATCGCTACCTGCTAAAGCCGAGCCATATATTTTCGTATCTAAAAGATATCGAAGATATCAAACACTGGTCGCTGGATCTGGAAAAAAGAACCACGATGATCGAGAATTATCTGGAATTCTGGAATCTGTTACCGGTATACTACGAATCGCTGTACGATCATTTGCTGCGGAAAGGAATCGGTTACCAGGGGTTGATTTACAGGGAAGCGGTAGAAAACCTCAATCACTTCTCGGATGCATTGGGATCTAAAAAACTAATTTTTGCCGGTTTTAATGCATTAAACCAGGCCGAAGAGAAAATTATCCAACAATTACTATTTAACGATCAGGCAAAAGTCTATTGGGACATTGACGCCGCTTTTTTAAATGATTCGTTTCACGATGCCGGTTTGTTTGTGCGTCGTTTTAAAAAAGAATGGAAACAATATACAACTCAGTCTTTTGAGTGGATTGTAAACGATTTTAGCCAGGAAAAAAACATCCGGATCATCGGGACTCCCAAAACGGTTGGACAGGCTAAAATAGCCGGGAAATTAATTGAGGAAATTCAGCTCGAAACCGAAAGCCTCGATAAAGTCGCTTTGGTTTTAGGGGAAGAGAATCTCTTGATTCCGGTACTCTATGCATTGCCGTCGTCGGTGGAGAGCCTGAATATTACCATGGGGTATAATAGTAAAAACAACCCGGCTCAGATATTGATCAACAAACTGTTTAAACTGCATACCAACGCCATTCAGCGAAACGAAAAAAGTTACGTTTTCTATTATAAAGAAGTATTGGACATACTCACGCATCCGCTGGTGGAACCTTATGTAAAAGCCGGATCGCTTGTTCAGGTGATCAACAGAAATAACATCACATTCCTAACGCATAAAAAACTCTTTGAAATCCAGGACAAACCATCTGCTTTATTTCAGTTGTTGTTTGAAAAATGGACCAGTGATGATGTAGGGGTGTTATTGGATCGGTTGTCGCAAATTATATTGGCAATCAAATCGTTTTTGAGTAATGATAAAGAAGAGGATAAGCTGTCGAAAACGTTTCTGTACTCGATTTTTAAAGTCATCAACAAACTGATCAATTACCATGAAGCGCATCCGAAACTGGATTCGGTGAGTACATTGTATACGGTGTACAAACAAGTGATCGACCTGGCGGAAGTCTCCTTCGAAGGGGAGCCGTTAACCGGACTTCAGATCATGGGGGTGCTGGAAAGTCGTGTTCTCGATTTTGAAACCGTAATCGTAACGTCGATGAACGAAGGGAAATTTCCGGCGGGAAAAACCATGAATTCGTTTATTCCGTTCGATGTAAAACGCGAATTGGGATTGCCAACCTACAAAGAAAAAGACGCGATCTACAGTTATCACTTTTACCATTTGCTATTGCGCGCCAAAAACATCTATCTGTTGTACAATACGGAAAGTGAAGGTTTGGATGCGGGCGAACGAAGCCGTTTTATAACCCAGTTGGAAATTGAAAAACAACCCGCGCACAACCTGTCGCATCAGATTTACAATGCCTTTTTGCCCGACAAAGCCTATGAACCCGTGGCGGTTCCCAAATCAGATCGGGTGATGACGCGTTTAAAAGAAATCGCTACCGGAAAAGGGTTTTCACCTTCGGGACTGACGACTTATATGCGGAATCCGATACAGTTTTACAACCAACGAATTCTGCGTATTTCGGAAGTGGAAGAGGTGGAAGAAAACATCGCATTAAATACACTGGGGACGATAATTCACGCGACTTTGGAAGAACTATACAAGCCTTATGTCGGAAAGTTTTTGTCGTTTACAGATATGGACTGGTTGTTTGCCATGGCCGATTCGGAAGTGGAAAAACAATTCCGATTGGTGTATAAAGAAGGGGAAATTTCGAAAGGGAAAAACCTCCTGGCATTTGAGGTTGCCAAGCGAAATGTCTATAACTTTTTAAAAGAGGAAAAACGACAATTGGAAGCGGGCGATGCGGTTAAAATACTGGCTTTGGAAACGCCTTTGGAGCGAACTTTGGAAGATAGTCGGTTGCCGTTTTCGGTAAAAATTGCCGGAAATGTTGACCGGATCGAACAACGCAACGGAAAAATCAGGATTGTGGATTATAAAACCGGTAAAGTTCTAAAAAACAACGTGCAGTTAAAAGAGTGGACGGGGTTGACCGATGATATCAAAAACGATAAAATCATACAGTTGCTGTGTTATGCGTTTATGTATGAAGAAAAAACAGCAGGTCTGGAAATGGAAGTAGGTATTGTGTCGTTTAAAAATATGCGCGGTGGATTCATGCCTTTTGGTCGAAAAGTGGAAAAAGATTATGAAACAGTTGTGACGTCGGAAATACTGGCCGATTTCAGAACACAGATTGTTGTACTGATCAACGAAATTTTGAATCCGGAAATTCCGTTCGAGGAAAAAATGATATAACTATACCGTTTTAAAGAAATCGCGGAGTACGACAACCAGTTCGTCCCGATTTTCCAAATGACTCATATGGCCGTCGTTAAACGTGACCAGTTTTACAGCGGTATTTTCGATTTGCTCCAGACTGTCCTGATAATTTAAAACCGGATCTTTTTTACCGAGAATGAGAACTATCGGATAGGGCGCAAAATGCAGAATCACTTCCCGGTCGTTACGGGTTTTCATGCCTTCGAGTGCCGCAATAATCCCTTGTAAGGGTGTTTTTAGCGCTTCCGTTTTGGCGGTTTCGATAGCATCGGCCAATCGGTCGCGGTTTTCTTCGCTAAAAAGATTGGCGATCGACATTTTAATAAAATTCGTATAACTCTGCTTTACGGCAACGATCGCCCGATCGCGGTTGCGTTTCCGTTCGTCACTGTCGGCTCGGGAAGTCGAATTTAAAAGCACCATTCCTTTTACGTGGTCCGGATACAATTCGGCAAAAGCCAGCGCCACATAACCACCCATCGAATGTCCGATAAATACCGCTTTCCGAATGCGAAGCTCACTTAAAACCGTCTGAACGGCATCGGCCATATCTTCCATACTATGAATGTATCCGATGGATTCCGATTGTCCGTGGCCTAATAAGTCGATCGTGACAACGCGGTATTTTTGGGAAAACGAAGCCGTATAAAAATCCCACATTCCGGAATTTTCAAGAAAACCGTGCAGAAAAACCAGGGCGGTTCCTTTTCCGGTATCGGTATAAGCGATCTTGGCGTTTTTAAAAAGGGTAAACTTCAAAGTAAGCGGTTTTGATTCTGCAAAAATAAAGAATAAAGCGAGACAACTGAAAAAGAAAACGGTTTGCAACCAAAGCTGCAAACCGTCTTTATAAAGATTTGATGGTGTCGATTATGAATGCATCAGACTTTCAATTTCATCGGCTTCGATAGGAATGTTGCGCATCAGGTTGAAAGGCTCTCCTTGTGCCTGGATCACCACATCATCCTCAATACGGATTCCAAATCCTTCTGCCGGAATATAAATCCCCGGTTCGATCGTGAAAACCATATTCGGTTGCATTGGCTCGTATAATAGTCCGTAATCGTGTGTGTCAAGTCCCATGTGGTGAGAGGTACCGTGCATAAAATATTTTTTATACGCCGGCCATTCCGGATTTTCGTTTTGAACATCTGCTTTGTCCAATAGGCCTAAACCTAATAATTCAGACGTCATGATTTTACCGACTTCCACGTGGTATTGTTTCCAGAAATTACCCGGAACCAACATTTTGGCCGCTTCGTTTTTAACGCGTAATACAGCATCGTAAACCTCGCGCTGTCTTTTGGAGAAACGTCCTGAAACCGGGATCGTACGGGTCATGTCGCTGGAATAGTTGGCATATTCGGCACCAACGTCCAATAGCAATAAATCACCGTCGTTACATTGCTGGTTGTTTTCGATATAGTGTAAGACATTCGCGTTATTACCTGAAGCGATAATCGGCGTATAGGCAAAGCCTTTGGAACGGTTTCGTAAAAATTCGTGTGCAAATTCGGCTTCCACTTCATATTCCATAACGCCTGGTTTTACAAACGATAAAATTCGGCGGAATCCTTTTTCGGTAATGTTACAAGCCTGTTGGATCAAATCCAGTTCTTCGCTTTCTTTTACCGAACGAATGCGTTGTAGGATTGGATTGCTCTTTTCTACTTTATGTGCCGGATAGGTTTCTTTCCACCATTTGATAAAACGAGCCTCGCGGGTTTCGGTTTCTACCGAAGCGCGGTAATGTTCGTTTGTGTTGATGTACATCGTATCGGCATAGGTCATCAGTTCGTATAAAACTTTTTTGAAATCCTGTAGCCAATAAACAGTCTTAATACCGGAAACTTCAAAAGCACGTTCTTTAGTCAGTTTTTCCCCTTCCCAAACGGCGATGTGTTCGTTGGTTTCTCTAAGGAAAAGCATTTCTTTCAGATGTTCGTACGGCGCATCCGGGAAAAGCACTAAAATGCTTTCTTCCTGATCTACGCCCGACAGATAAAAGATATCGCGGTGTTGTGCAAATGGAAGTGTACTGTCGGCACTTACCGGATAGATATCGTTGGAGTTAAAAATGGCAATACCGTTTGGTTTCATGGCCGCAGTGAACTTCTTGCGGTTTTTGATAAAAAGGTTTCGGTCAATCTGATGGTATTTCATAACGAAATAAATTTAAAGTATAGAACTTCAAATTTAGAGATTTTAGGGTTAAATGGTGTTAATGCGGATTTAAAATTTTGAAGAATTCATAATAATGGGTAATTTTCTGCCATGAAAAAAATACTATCACTCTTTATATCCCTGTTTTTTGTGACAATTTTGCAGGCACAGGACAAAATGCCGTATCAATTATTTGATAAAAAAGGAAAAAAGACAAACTACGGTAAACTGCTAAAAGCAGCCGAAAAAACCGATGTGCTTCTGTTTGGCGAACATCATGATAATGCTATCGTACATTGGTTGCAGCTGGAACTAACAAAAGATCTGGGTGAAAAAAAAGATCTGGTATTGGGTGCTGAAATGATCGAAGCCGATAATCAGAAACAATTGGATCAATACCTGCGTGGAAAAATTGACCAAAAAGCATTTGATACACTGGCAAGACTTTGGAACAATCATAAAACCGATTACAAGCCATTGGTGGACTATGCAAAAGACAATCATAAACATTTTGTAGCCACTAATGTCCCGCGACGTTATGCCAGTATGGTTTTTAAACAAGGACTGGAGGCTTTGGAAACCCTAACGCCGGAAGAGAAAAGCTGGATCGCACCGTTACCGATCGCTTATGATGCACAATTGCCGGGTTATGTTAAGATGATCGAAATGATGGGTGGTCATGGAGGGGATAAGCTGCCAAAAGCGCAGGCGATTAAAGATGCGACGATGGCTTATTTTATTCAAAAAAATCAAAAACCGGAATCAATATTTATTCATTATAACGGAACGTATCACAGTGATAATTTCGAAGGAATCTATTGGTATTTAAAGAAAAATAACCCGGAAACGAAAATAATGACAATTGCTACGGTGACGCAAAAAAATATTTCGCAATTAGAGGCAGAACACTACAATAAAGCCGACTATATTCTCGTTGTAGATGAAGATGTAACCAAGACCTATTAATTTAACAAAATCTTGGCAGGATTTTTGTTAGTAATATTGTGTTAATCCAGACTATGAAATTTAAAAGCATCATATTCGTACTACTGCTTGCCATCGCATTCTTTTCGTGTGATGACAATGATGATGTGAAAAATACGGAACCACACTTGGTGATGCGATTCAGGTTTGATGCTTCACAGCCGAGATTGAACAATTTGGGACAACCTGCTGCTATTGCTGCGGGCAATGCGGCGCAATCACCTTCGTTTAATGCAATCAGTTCACATTATATGGAACTGGCACCCAATGCTAATACGGCTTTAGGTATGGGGACAATAGTGTACCATGCACCCGAAACGATGGCGGGAGGGGGGAATGCAATCGATTTTAGTCAGTCTAAAATTGTTGGTGAAAACGAAGTCTTTTTGTCGATTCCGTTAAGTCAGGTAGCGACAGGAAGTTACGAGTGGATACGAACTTCACTTTCGTATCAGAATTACGATATCAATATCCTGCATCAGGGAACGGATTATACCGGAACACTAGCCAGTTTTGTTGGTTTTAAAACCTATTTAACCACACATCATATCGGAAACAGCAGCTTCCCGGTAAACGGAAATCGCGAACAAGGGTATTGGGCTTTGAGTGTAAACGGAATGCCTTTTTCAGGTCAGACCGAAACCGGAGCAACCACAGTTCCGAATCCGCTTTATGCGACCTCTCCGATTCCGCCGAAATCGTGCGTGGTAACCGGTAAGTTTGCCACACCTTTGGTGATCACCGGAAATGAAACCCGCGACGTAGAAGTGACGCTTTCCCTATCGGTAAACAACAGTTTCGAATGGAAAGAAGTCCACGTAGATGGAAAATACGAACCATCGGCCGGAGAAAATGTGGTCGACATGGGCTTACGAGGATTGGTACCTACATATCAAAAATAAAACTTCCGAAGTTATTTCGCTATAATTTAATAAGATAGAAAAATGGGAATATGGTTTTCTCAGTGCTGTCGGATAAATACTTTAAATTCATTATAAATAAGCCTGAAAGGGTTGCGGTTAATTCGAAATAGCCTTATTTTTGTTTGATTTTTTTTAAAAACTATTACAATCAAACACTATGGCAAAATCTGCACTTTTAAAGTCATCTATTGGAAAGAAATACTGGATGGCTCTTACGGGTTTATTTTTATGCTTGTTTTTGGTGGGACACTTAGCGGGTAATCTACAGTTATTGTTCGGTACACAATTGCAATTCAATGAATATGCATTGTTTATGACAACCAATCCAGCGGTAAAAATTCTATCTTATGTTACCTACATTTCGATCCTTTTCCACGCGATCGACGGTATTCTTCTAACTATTCAAAACAAAAAAGCGAGGCCTATTGGTTATGCGAAGAACAATGCTGCGGCAAATAGTGCCTGGGCATCGAGGAATATGGCTGTTTTGGGAACATTGATTTTGATTTTCATTGCGACGCACATGGTAAACTTCTGGGCGAAAATGCACTTTACAACAATGCCGTTACAAAAAATTACGGTTGAAGCGCAGCCTGGAGCAACTCAGGATTTTTACCTGACTTCAGGATGGGGACAGGATAAATTTATTCCGGTACAGAGTGTTGATGGCGAGAACATCGTTATTGAAGGACGTGATTTCTACTACACCAAACCACTTAAAGTGAAATTTGCAGAAGGATATAAAGATTTACACACCATTACAATTGAATTCTTTAAAGATGCGAAATGGGGATTGGCATTCACAATTTTCTACGTGTTTTCAATGGCGGTATTAGCGTTCCACTTACTACACGGATTTAACAGTGCTTTCCAGTCGTTAGGAGCAAATAATCCTAAATATACACCGGCAATCAAAATTTTCGGAAAAGGATTTGCAATCATTGTACCGTTATTATTTGCTATTATTCCTTTATATATTCACTTCTTTAAATAATCCTATAATAGATAAAGATTATGGCATTAGATTCTAAAATACCTCAAGGTCCTATTTCAACGAAATGGACAGACTATAAAGATCATATAAACTTAGTGAACCCGGCTAATAAACGTAACATCGATGTGATCATCGTTGGAACAGGATTAGCAGGAGGTTCGGCTGCTGCAACTTTAGCAGAATTAGGATATAACGTAAAAGCATTTTGTTTTCAGGATTCTCCACGACGCGCACACTCTATTGCGGCACAGGGAGGTATCAATGCAGCAAAAAACTACCAGGGTGATGGTGACTCCACGTTCCGTTTGTTTTACGATACGGTAAAAGGAGGCGATTACCGGGCCCGCGAAGCTAACGTTCACCGTTTGGCGGAAGTTTCGGCAAATATTATTGATCAATGTGTGGCACAGGGGGTACCTTTGGCTCGTGAATACGGCGGATTATTGGATAACCGTTCTTTCGGGGGAACCTTGGTATCGAGAACGTTCTACGCAAAAGGACAAACCGGACAACAGTTATTATTAGGAGCGTATTCTGCGATGAACCGTCAAATCGGACGTGGAAAAATCCAAATGTATAACCGTCATGAAATGTTGGATTTGGTAATCGTTAACGGAAAAGCAAGAGGAATCATTGCGCGTGACCTGGTTACCGGAAAAATCGAAAGACATTCGGCTCACGCGGTGGTTATTGCTTCCGGAGGTTACGGAAACGTATTCTTCCTTTCTACAAATGCAATGGGAAGTAACGTAACGGCAGCCTGGAAAATCCATAAAAAAGGAGCGTATTTCGCAAACCCTTGTTATACGCAAATTCACCCAACCTGTATTCCGGTTTCGGGTGACCACCAGTCTAAATTGACCCTGATGTCGGAGTCATTGCGTAATGACGGTCGTATCTGGGTACCTAAAAAATTAGAAGATGCACAGGCAATCCGTGAAGGTCGTTTAAAACCAACGGAACTTGCCGAAGAAGATAGAGATTACTATTTGGAAAGACGTTATCCATCTTTTGGTAACCTTGTACCACGTGACGTAGCATCGCGTGCGGCCAAAGAACGATGTGATGCCGGTTTCGGAGTAAACAAAACGGGAGAAGCGGTTTACCTTGATTTCGCCTCTGCTATCCAACGTTATGGAAAAGAGCAGGCAAAAATCAAACACCTTGATGCAGATGATGCGGCTCTTGTTAAAAAATTAGGAACAGAAGTGGTAGCCAACAAATATGGTAACTTGTTCCAGATGTATGAGAAAATCGTTGATGATAATCCATACGAAACACCAATGATGATCTATCCTGCGGTTCACTATACCATGGGAGGAATCTGGGTGGATTATAACCTGATGACGACTATCGAAGGTTGTTATGCTATTGGTGAAGCCAACTTCTCCGATCACGGAGCGAACCGATTGGGAGCATCTGCTTTGATGCAGGGACTTGCCGACGGATATTTCGTATTACCGTATACTATTGGAGATTATCTGTCTAAAGATATCCGTACCGGAAGAATCTCAACCGATTTACCGGAGTTTGTCGAGGCAGAGAAAAATGTTAGAGATCAGATTGAAAGATTGAGTAATAATAACGGAACACATTCGGTTGACTACTTCCACAGAAAACTTGGAAAAGTAATGTGGGATAAAGTAGGAATGGCGCGTAACGCAAAAGGATTATCGGAAGCGATGGAAGAAATCAAAGCCATCCGTGAAGAATTCTACAGAGACGTTCGTGTACCGGGTGATATTAACGGATTCAACCAGGAATTGGAAAAAGCAATGCGTGTAGCCGATTTTCTTGAATTAGGAGAATTATTCGCAAAAGATGCTTTACACCGAAACGAATCATGTGGTGGTCACTTCAGAGAAGAATATCAAACCGAAGAAGGAGAAGCACAGCGTGACGACGTTAACTTTGCATACGTAGCGGCTTGGGAATACAAAGGAGACCCAAGAGAAGCTGTATTACACAAGGAAGAGCTGAAATTCGAAAATGTGAAACTGGTTCAAAGAAGTTACAAATAATGTAATGTGTTAGGAGGACCTCTTAATACTTAATACTCAAAGTTATGAATTTAACGTTAAAAATATGGCGTCAGAAAAACGCTCAAGATAAAGGACAATTAGTTGATTATAAAATCAGCGACGTGTCACCGGATATGTCTTTCCTTGAAATGTTAGACGTATTAAACGACGGATTAGTTGAAAAAGGAGATGAGCCGGTAGCTTTCGACCACGATTGTCGTGAGGGAATCTGCGGGATGTGTTCCCTTTATATCAACGGTGAAGCACACGGACCGGACAGAGGGGTAACGACTTGTCAGTTACACATGCGTATGTTTAAAGATGGTGATACCATCTTTATCGAGCCATTCCGTGCCAAAGCATTCCCGGTAATTAAAGATTTAGTAGTAGATAGAAGCGCTTTCGACAGAATCCAGCACGCAGGTGGATTTATCTCGGTAAACACTTCCGGAAATACACAGGATGCAAATGCGATTCCAATTCCAAAACACGATGCCGACAGAGCTTTTGATGCGGCGACTTGTATCGGATGCGGAGCTTGTGTAGCGACTTGTAAAAACTCATCTGCAATGTTATTCGTATCGGCAAAAGTTTCTCAGTTTGCCTTGTTGCCACAAGGTAAAGTTGAGGCAGCCGAGCGTGTATTAAACATGGTGGAGCAAATGGACCATGAAGGATTTGGAAACTGTACCAATACAGGAGCCTGTGAAATCGAATGTCCAAAAGGTATTTCGCTTGAAAATATTGCTCGTATGAACAGAGAATACTTTAAAGCAAGTATCAAATAGTTAAAAAAAATCACGTTTCAAAACGCACCCTTCGTTCCGTTGGGTGCGTTTTTGTTTTTTATATCGAAATTATGTGCCGAAACCGTTTCTTTTGACAGAACTTTTATATTTTTATTAGATAAAAACCCGCCAACCCTAAAATTAACAACTCGAGATGAAAATCAGTATCATTCAGGCACCGCTATTTTGGGAAAACCCAGAAGTAAACAGAAATTATTTTGCAGCAAAAATTCAGAACATACCGGAAGATTCTCTATTGATTGTTTTGCCGGAAATGTTTAGCTCGGGGTTTACGATGAATCCCGAAGAAGTTGCCGAATCAATGGACGGTACAACGGTGAACTGGATGAAACAGACCGCTACGGAAAAAAACTGTGCCATTACGGGTAGTCTGGTGATTAAAGAAGAAGGTAGATTTTATAACCGATTGCTATTTGTCTTTCCAAACGGCGAGGTAGAACACTACGATAAACGTCATTTGTTTTCGTTGGCCGGAGAACATAAAACCTATACTTCCGGAGGAACCGAACGTCTGGTGGTAAACTATCTGGGCTGGCGTATTTGTCCATTAATCTGCTACGATTTGCGATTCCCGGTATATTCCCGAAATAACGACGATTACGATCTGCTGATTTATGTTGCGAACTGGCCGCAGGTACGAATTCTGGCCTGGGATACGCTTTTAAAAGCAAGAGCTATCGAAAATATGGCGTATGTGATCGGTGTTAATCGTATTGGCGACGATGTGAACCACAATTTTTACTCCGGACATTCGCAGGTTCTGGATTACCTGGGGAATGCCTTAGTGGAACCGGTTGAAAAAGAAGTGGTCTTTTCGGTACAATTGGATAAAGAATTAATGTTGGCGAACAGAAATAAATTAGGCTTCCTGAGAGATCGGGATACCTTTAATCTGCTTTAAAAACCTGATCCACATCCCAGTTGGCCCGTACATCAACCTCACCCGGGAAATAAAGCACTTCTTCCGGAAGTTCCTTTCTCAGGAAATTCCCGGTATCCCATTTGCGGTTTTTGTTATCGTCGTAGATTAGACGCAGGGTATAGGTGTTGGGTTCCAATAAATTGAAATCAAGAATCGTTTCTTTTTCACTATACTCCGTGGCAAAAATCTTTCCGTTTTTGTCTAATATCTCCAGTAAAACCGGAAAGCGTTTTACATTTTCGAGACGAATGCGCAAATTCCCGAAATCGGTATTACTACGGGTGCCTAATGCATACTTTAATGTATCGTTCGGAGTTTCGTAAAAATCGGTCAAAGCACCTGGGAATAGTGTCAGTGCATAGCGTTGATCGGCTTCGCGTTTAAAGTCGATTTCCAGTTTCTTTTCATATTCCAGGTATTTTAACTGGAAAGGGATTGCTGTGGAATCTTTACTGTTGACCAATCTGATTTTCGAATTGTCGATTTTGGTCAAAGGTATCGATGGTGTAATCGTGAAAAGATCCCTGAAACCAATAGTTCCGGTTGGTTTGGCTTCAAATGATAAACTGTCATTTTTGGTTTTCAGCTCTTTTATTTTAGTGATAAATTCCTTGGTATATTCACCGTTGCTGATATGGATTTTCAGTGAATCGGCTTTTACCTTAGGAAGCCAAATGTTCAAGGAATCCTTGGACGGATATTTTGTGATGAGAGAAGGAAGGGGTTCGCCTCCTTTGAAAACCGTAATCTTTGTGTTTTTTGCTTTTTCCTTACCTTCAAAACCCATGATCAGTCGACTGGAAGTTTCCTGAGTCGGTTTTTCGGCTTTAAAAGCCAGCTCTTCCTTAAACAGGTCCAAACGGAAAATGGTATCGTTAGGAATGCGTATCGGTTTTTTAAAGAATGCAATCTTATCCGTTTTAGGATTGAACTTATAATCGTTATTGGCATCCTTCAGCGCAACCAGGTAATAATCGCCTTCTTTTAAATTTTCAAGGGTAAATACTTTTAAACTGTCGAGCGTGTTGGTTACATAGCGGGGCTGCTGTTTAAAAATGGTAGAATCGGCAAATGTGGCAGCTTCATAAAGCATAACCGAAACAAAATTGTCGACTTTTTTATCGTATGCGTCGCGAATGACACCGCCAATTTTTAAGGAGTCGATATACGATCCGGTGGAGAAAACATATTTAAATTGCGAATACGGATTTTGCTCGTTATTGTCGGAAATACTTTGTCCGAAATTAAAACTATAGGTGGTATTCGGTTGTAAGGTGTCTTTGATTTTAATCGTGATATATTTACTGGCATAACCCATCGGAATAATATCCGGTGCTTTTTTCATCGGTGGGGAAATGATCAGCTGTTTGCTGATGTCTTTTATCTTAATATATTCATTAAAATTGATCTTGATAAAATCACCGGTAAAATTAGTGCTGAAATTCTTAGGTGTACTAAAAGTGATGGTAGGCGGAATGGTATCTTTTGGTCCGCCGGAAACCATGCCTCTTTTGGCGCATCCGGTAAGCAGCAATGAAAAAACAACAATAAGAAAAGCGATACGGTATTTCAACATGTTAGCAGTGATTTTAACAGCACAAAATAACGATTATATTCAGTGGAAAGAAAATCTTTTTGGAAAATCTTTGTAAAATTACGAGTCGGTATAGGCAATGGTGGCAATACTTAGCCGGGCCCCCGGTATTTTTAACAATTGTTTGCCGCAGGCTTCCAACGTCGAACCGGTGGTGATGACATCGTCGATTAACAGGAAATGCTTTTGATAACCGTAATGGTTGTCGTGTAGTGCAAACAATTCCTGATTGGTTTCGGTTCGTCCAAAAAGTGTTTTTTGGGTCTGGGTTTTCGAATAGTGCTTCCGGTATAAAAGCTGATCGTTATAGAAGGTATGAAAACCATTAGCCAAAGTGCGGCCAAAGGTAGTGAGTTGGTTATAACCGCGTTCGCGCAACCGTTTCGGATGTAATGGAACGGGAATAATATCGGTAACGGACTGTAAATCCGGATTCGCTTCAAAACGAAACAGATACCATTCGGCGAGTAAAGTGCCAATCTCCTGCCGGTTTTTGTATTTCAGATGGTGAATGAGTTGTTGTGTAATCCCTTTTTTCCGGTAATATAAAAGCGAAGAGCCATGTATTAATGGTAGTCGTCCGTAGAACTTCTCAAAAGTCGTATTGGAGTTGGTAAACGGATGATTGGTAAACGGAAGCTCGTGACGGCATTTAAGGCATATAATCTTCTCATTTTGCAATAAAACAGAATTGCAGCCAACGCAAATTGGCGGAAAAAGTAAGTTTATCAAGTTTTTTATCATTTCGTCGATTATTTTTTTTGGATTACTAAAGGCGGAATACTTTTAGCGATTATTAAATAGAAATGGTACGTAAAAACGCTACAAAATTAATTCAGGTAAGTGTTGGTGTACTGCTCGTCGGAGTGTTCACCCTGTCTTTTAATTTATATCGGTTATCCGTTGAAAATAAGACGCTTAAAGATAAGCTTTCTCTGGAAAATTCCCTTCATAAGAATGAGCTTTTGGAGATTTTAAAGCGGTACGACTCGGTCAATAATATGCTGGTCGGTCGGACAAAGAGCGCTATGATCCCTTTTAAGCCTGTTATACCGTCCAATACCCTTTTAAAAACAGTCGGAAGCGGTCATATTAAGACAGAAGTTGTAAAAAATAAACCCTTAAGTATTACGGTTAAAAAGGAAAAACGAAAACCGGTTAAAACAGTAGCCGAATCCGATACTTCTTCTGCTACTTCCGAGGCCTCTTCGAAATACTTAAAAGCACTCAACGTTAGTGTAAGAGGTGTGAAAATCATCTATAGTGATATACTGGAAACCAATCGTTCCAAAAAAATAGACCAAATCCGCATTTGTTATACCTTAGGGTATAATGAAATGGTTCCGAAAGGAAATCAGGAGATCTTCTATCAGATCGTAAATCCAGAACACATGGTATTGGCCAATTGTTCCCATCCGGACGAAAAATTCAACTGCGATTTAAGCTGTACGGCCAAAGGAATCGTATTCTACGAAAATAAATCTACCGATGTTTGTGCCTTTGTCGATGTAGATAAAAAAAAGCTGATCCGCGGTGATTATGAAGTGAACATAATCCATCAGGACCGTATAATCGGAACAGCGAATTTCCAATTTAGATAATTGGTGTAAAAAGTTAAAATTTTCCCTGTTTTTTACAATCTCTTTTCCCTATTTTTGCAACATGGCAAAACAAGATGACTTATTTAAAAATGTAGTTTCGCATGCTAAAGAATACGGATTTATATTCCCTTCGAGCGAAATCTATGATGGTTTGAGTGCAGTTTACGACTATGCTCAGAACGGTGTTGAATTAAAGAAAAATATACGGGAATACTGGTGGAAATCCATGGTTCAGATGCATGAAAATATTGTCGGTATCGACGCTGCGATTTTTATGCACCCAACAACCTGGAAAGCATCGGGCCACGTAGATGCATTTAACGATCCGTTAATTGATAATAAAGATTCCAAAAGAAGATATCGTGCCGATGTTTTAATTGAGGATTATGCCGAAAAATTAAATCAGAAAGCACAAAAAGAAATAGATAAAGCGCGCGATCGTTTTGGTGATGCTTTTGATGAAGCACAGTTTGTTGCGACAAACGCTCGTGTGATCGAATACCGTTCGCGTCAGAGAGAAATCCTGGAGCGTATGGCGCGTTCGTTGGAAACCGAAAACCTGGCCGATGTAAAAGCACTGATCGAAGAGCTTGAAATCGCTTGTCCGGAATCGGGATCTAAAAACTGGACAGAAGTACGTCAGTTTAACCTGATGTTTGGAACAAAATTGGGCGCATCCGCCGATTCGGCTATGGATTTGTACTTACGACCGGAAACGGCTCAGGGAATTTTTGTAAACTTCCTGAACGTTCAGAAAACGGGACGTATGAAAATACCTTTTGGTATTGCACAAACCGGGAAAGCCTTCCGTAACGAAATTGTAGCCCGTCAGTTTATTTTCCGTATGCGTGAATTTGAACAAATGGAAATGCAGTTTTTCGTTCGTCCGGGAGAAGAAATGAAATATTACGAATACTGGAAAGAAACCCGATTAAAATGGCACCTTTCATTAGGACTTGGAAAAGAGAATTACCGTTTCCACGACCATGAAAAACTGGCGCACTATGCGAATGCAGCTGCCGATATCGAATTTAATTTCCCATTCGGATTTAAAGAATTAGAAGGAATTCATTCCCGAACCGATTTCGACCTTAAAGCGCACGAATCGCATTCCGGAAAGAAATTACAATATTTTGACAACGAAACCAACTCCAGCTATGTACCGTATGTAGTGGAAACCTCAGTTGGATTGGATAGAATGTTTTTATCCGTATTTTCAAAATCCTTACAAGAGGAAACGTTGGAAGACGGATCGACGCGTACGGTATTGAAATTACCGTCGGTGTTGGCACCTACTAAAGCAGCCGTGTTACCGTTGATTAAGAGAGACGGTTTACCGGAAGTAGCCCGAAATATTATTGACGAGTTGAAATGGGATTTCAATGTATCGTATGACGAGAAAGATGCTGTAGGGCGTCGTTACCGTCGTCAGGATGCTTTGGGAACACCATTCTGTATTACGGTAGATCACCAGACATTGGAAGATCAAACCGTAACGATCCGTCATAGAGATAGTATGAAACAAGACCGTGTTAAAATTTCCGAATTAAGAGCGATCATTAGTGAAGAAGTTTCGATGCGTAACTGGTTAATGAAAATGTAAGATCTATAAAAAAGCTTTCCGTAATTGGAGAGCTTTTTTGTTTACGGTTGGGGACTAATTTATGGTCTGAGTGGTCTTTTTAGGACAAAATGGAGGTTTGGGGAGTCAATAAAAGTGTTAAAATGGACAAAAAAGCTAAAAAAAATTCAAACCGTAAAAAAAACTGAAAAAAACCGTAAAATGCTTGTGTGGGAAACAAGTACTTTTACAGTGTCATTAAATACTTAATTAAGTTAGTTTATACAGTATAAGGTAAATATAGTGGATTACCTTCTTTAGCCCAGCCTGTAAAAGGTCTTGCTACAGCCCAGCCAAATAGAGGATTTGGTTTAGCTCATTAAAAATCAAGCGTTAGTAATGTACTAACGCTTTTTTTATGGATTTATTTTAATTTTGTAAGAATTTCTACTCGTTTTCCAACGCGTTCCATCCTCTCGCTTTCAACGGAATCTTGGTGTTGGCCCGGGTAATCAAATGAATTCCTTCGCTTTCCGGTGCCATATGACCAATTACGGTAAAATTCGGATTGGCTTTGATCTTGTCGTAATCCTCCATTTTAATGGTAAACAACAATTCGTAATCTTCACCGCCATTAATTGCAATCGTCGTACTGTCGACATTAAATTCCTCACAGGCGTTGATCAATTGTGGATCCAATGGCAATTTGTCCTCATATAGATTACAACCTTTTGAGGAATTCTTACAAAGGTGAATGATCTCAGACGATAATCCATCGGAAACATCAATCATTGCAGTTGGTTTTAAATCCAAAGCTTCCAATAATTCCTTAATATCCTTACGGGCTTCCGGTTTTAACTGACGTTCGATTAAATAGGTGTAGGCATCCAGATCGGGCTGGTTGTTCGGGTTTACCTGAAAAACCTGTTTCTCGCGTTCCAAAACCTGTAATCCCATATAGGCGGCACCAATATCGCCGGTTACAACCAATAAATCGGTTTCGTTTGCACCATTACGGTAAACCAATTCTTCTTCTTTCGCCTCCCCAATAGCGGTAATGCTAATGATCAATCCTTTTTGAGACGAAGTGGTGTCACCACCAATTACATCTACATCATATATTTTGGAAGCCAGTGCGATTCCGTCGTACAATTCCTCCAGCGCTTCCAGTGGAAAACGATTCGAAACCGCGATCGATACGGTAATTTGCGTCGGCTTGGCATTCATCGCACAGATGTCGGAAAGATTCACAACCACGGCTTTGTATCCTAAATGTTTTAATGGCATATAGGCAAGGTCAAAATGGACGCCCTCTACCAGTAAGTCGGTCGAAACCACCACTTTTTGATCCTTAAAATCCAGCACGGCCGCATCGTCGCCAATCCCGGTTACAGTAGATGGCTGATTGATTTTGAAATTTTGGGTCAGATGACTTATTAGTCCAAATTCGCCCAGTTGCGACAAACTGGTTCTTTGAGGTGTTTTGTCTTCTATCATCGAAATAAAGTATAAGCTGCAAAGTTGCGAAGGTTTTTTAAATAAAAAAAACGCATGCGGTTAAATACGGAGACTTTAAAAATGAAAGTGTTATCGTTTCATCGAAAAATGAGACTTAAACTCTTTTTCCTCGCCGTTATCTTTAAAGATGACCTTAAACCAATAGTCGGTCGATGGAAGGGGATAGCCGTTATAGGTTCCATCCCAACCCGGTCCGTCCGGGCGAAGTTGTTTTAGGAACTTACCATAGCGGTCGAAAATATAAATCCGGGCATCTTTTTGATTTCGCAGGTCGCGGATATTCCAGGTGTCGTTATAGCCGTCGCCATTCGGGGTGAAAAAATGCGGGTATTTCAGGATAAAAGCGCGTAATCGGGTGATACCGCAACTGGCTTTGGTATCGGTAATGGTCACCCAATGTTCGCCACCGGAAACATTCGTAAAGTAATTGGATGATTGCGGCGGACCATCATCAAGTTGGTATATATAATTCCCGTATCCGCCGATTACGATAACGGTGATAGCACTCCCGTCGGAAAATGGCTCGCTAACGGATAGGGTCGCAATGGCCGTACTGGACGGATCAATAGTAACGGTTTTCGGATTGTAATTACAATCGTTGCCAATCTCCGGAGTGAGTTTTATAGTGTTGATGGTATATTGTCCGGGCTGAGTTGCGGTATAACTCGGACCGGTATGAATCAGTTGGTTGTTCTGATACCATTCTACCGTAAACAAAGCGGGACTTAACCCGGTTGCAATGGTATACGTTGTCAATGGATTTTGAGTGATGGGATCCACACAAAGACTACCATCGGCGATGTCGAGATCTAATAATGGATATATGGTGATCAAAAACGGTTTTTCGCTAAAACAGTCCGCGTTGTCGGGTGCCGCAAGATATACATATACGGTTTGTGAGCTGCGAATGGTATCGCCCGCCTGATAAGGAGTTCCGGTTCCACCACTACCGCTAAAATAGCTGCCCGCTACCAATGGTGGTAAGGTATAGCTGCCGCAGCGTTCCACGTTGTTAAAAGCGGGAAGTACCGGAGTTGTGGAAATGGTAACAACAAAATCATCTTCATCGGTACAATTGATCCGATTTCCGGAGATGGCATATACATATATGGTCTGACTGGTGGTTAAAACGGTTCCATCCGGAATCACAGGCCCCTGACCATTGGGTTGGGAGTAATAATTTCCCACCGTAAGATTAGGAAGTATATAACTATCACAGGCTTTAACGTCGTCAAAAGTGCCTACCTCAACACCGATGGCGTTTACTGTAAATACGGTTTGGTTGCTACATTGCGGGAAATCACTCCAATTGTTATAGATATACAATGTTTGAGTGGTTGCGATTTCCGTGCCCGGACTTAACTGGGTTCCGGTTCCGCCTGGTCCGGTAAAATAGTTTCCGTTGGTTAAAGGCGGTAGTGTAAACGTTGTACAGGTATATACATCGGTAAAACTATCGATTAGAGGTAGCGGTCGGATGGTTACGGTAAAGGCATGTTCGTTGGTACAACCATTGGCAGCAACGGCATAAACATAGATTGTCCGTGTACTGATCAAAACTTGTCCAGCATTCAGTTGTGTTCCGGTTCCACCGGTTCCGGTATAGTAATTTCCGTTAGTTAAAGCCGGTAGTATATATTGCCCGCATTCCATTCGGTCGGATGGTGTGTCGACTAAAGGTTTGGGGAGTATGGTAATCTGATAATTTAAAAAATCGGTACAATTGGGCGTGCTTGTGGTTGGGGCATAATAATACACGGTTTGTGAACTTTGAATCACCGTACCGGCCGGAATTACGCTTCCGCCGCCTAAAGGTTGGGTGTAATAATTTCCGACTTCAATCGCAGGTAATGTGTATTCGCCACAGGCCGTTACCGGTTGGAACGATGGGCCGTCGATGATGGTTACCCGGAAAGGATGCTCGTTCGAACATTCTCCGTCAAAAGCATAAACATAAACGTCCTGGGAGGAGGTAATCACGGTTCCAGGCTGCAGTTGCGGGCCGGCACCACCAGGCTGTGAATAGTAATTACCGTGGTTTAGCGGTGGTAAAACATAGGAGTTACAAGTGATCACATCGGCTGGTTTGTCGATAACAGGCTTCGGTAAAATCCGGATATGGTATATTTTTTCCTGACAAACATTTCCGTTGACCACCGCATAAAAATAAATCGTCTGATCGGTAGTGAGCACTGTTCCAACTGGTAACAGTGTTCCTGTTCCACCCGGTCCGGTATAAAAATTACCGGCCGGTGCACTACGGATAATATATTGTTCGCATCCTACATCCGGGAAGCTTATCTGATCAATTAATGTTACGACAAAGGTGGTTTGATCCGCACATCCAAAAGGTCCTGGCGTGGTGTTATAAATGTAATAGGTGCCCTGTTGGGTAATGGTATCACCGGCAAAAAGCGGTGTTCCCGATCCGTGGGAACCTGAGAAATAGTTTCCGTTGGTAATAGGAGGTAATACGTAGCTATTGCATTCGATCGCATCCGGAATAACATCCACTAATGGCAGCGGAAGTATGGTAATGGTAAAACTGGTGAGGGCATAACAATTCACATTATTCACATCGGTCATCCGAACCCATACGGTCACCGGCGACTGGGATGCATTTACAATAAAAGCTGTGGGATCAGGAATACTATTGGTGTTGTTATCGGCGTCGCTTTGTGAGGTAAAGTACCGAATGCTAAAATCGCTAAGACTTTGTCCGTTTAGAACAATAGGGGTTTCAACGGTTAGGTCAAAGCTCAGGAGGCCATTGCGATTGCTGCACTTTGTCATGTTCAAAGCCTGTCCGGGGGTAATGGTGTTGTTGACGATCAGGTTAAACGAAGTGAGGTTATCGCAGATCACATTGCCGTTCCGTTTGCGTACTTTAATATAGATGATTTGGCTACCGGCGCTCATATAACCGCCAAGATCGGAAACCGGAATTGGATTGTTGGCATTGGCATCGGCTAGTGAGGCATAATATAAAATATCAAAATCGGCTGGATTCAGTCCTAAAACCGTAGCGTTATTTTGGGTAAGATTAAAAGGATAATTGGACGATCCGTTGTTGCAGACCCGAATGTCGTTTGGTGTGCCGATGGTCAGATCGGTGATCTCAATTTCGTCGGTCATTTGACAAGCGCCGTTTGTTGTGGTAGCGATCACGCTATAAAGCCCGGCCTGGGTTACACTGAGCGACGATGCGGTCGCACCCGGAATAATGTTATGGTTAAAAGTCCATACATGATCAAATTGCGGACCTAACCCCGATTGTAACACAATGGTTTCACCCTGACAAATGGAGGTGTCGGAACCTAAATTCGTATTCGCTGTAAAACTCTTTCCGGCAATAAAAACTGCGGAATCAAAATTAGAATCGTTGTAATCGCCTATTGCTAATTTGATCCGATAAGGATTGTTTGGGGTAACCGCCGACGAAGCCGTTAGTAAAACCGTTTCTCCACGCATATTGATTGCCGAAGTCCCCGGATTGGTAACGTTATAACGACCAAACAAACCTGAATTTGCCGATGTACACCCGGAATTGTACTGATTGTTGCGAATGGTTTTTACGGAAATAGGGATGTTGGTATTGGGGATAACGGCCAGATTTGTGGTAATACCGGTTGTAAGATCGGTTAAGAGAAATGCAAAAATATCGTTGAATCCACATTGGTATTCGCCGTATTCGTTGGATGCGAATAGAAAATCGAAGCTAAAACTACTGGATAGCGGCGTAAAATCAAACTGTATGTAAGCTGCATCCCGAATGGGTAGTGTTTGTCCACTGGCATTGCTGATGTTTTGTAAGTCGGGATCGCTGGCATTGGTTAAAAAAGAACTTTCGTTTAATCCGGTATATTGTCCTTCGGTATATTTGGCAATACCGTTTCGGATAATAATTCCTTCCTGAATTGGGAAATTCGGATTGGTATTGGTAAAACGTCCGATACCGCGAGGAGAAGAAAACTGAAAATTAGTTTCGTTAAAGCAAGAATTTTGCAAAAGTATGTTGCTTACCAATTGCGGAACGGTTTGCGAAGTAGTATCAACAGCAATCCCCTGCGCATAAAAAGTAAGGCTGGAAAAAAACAGCAACAATGATAATACTCTTTTCATGATGGGCGGGGCATTAATGCTGCAAAGTTACTGAAAAAAGTGTCTTTTTTTATGTTGATAGGAGTTAATGAGTGGTTTTTTCTTTAAAAAACACTATTTTTTTGTTAAAATCATAAATTGTCTCTAATTTGTCCGGAATTTAGGTTTGTTTTAGGACCGAAAAAAGGATAAAAAAAGACCGGATTTAAATCCGGTCTGGTATGATTAATCGTTTAGTTTTAATACGGCCATAAATGCTTCCTGTGGGATTTCAACATTTCCTACCTGACGCATACGTTTTTTACCTTTTTTCTGTTTTTCAAGTAATTTACGTTTACGGGAGATATCCCCTCCGTAACATTTAGCGGTTACGTCTTTACGCAATGCTTTGATCGTTTCACGGGCGATAATCTTCGCGCCGATAGCCGCCTGAATCGGAATATCAAATTGTTGACGCGGGATCAGTTCTTTTAACTTTTCACACATTTTTTTACCGATGTTGTAGGCATTGTCGGCGTGAATCAAGGCGGATAATGCATCTACAGAGTTCGCGTTTAACAGTACGTCTACTTTTACCAGATTCGACGTACGCATTCCAATAGGTGAGTAGTCAAATGACGCATATCCTTTGGAAACCGTTTTTAAACGATCGTAGAAATCAAATACGATTTCGGCCAGTGGCATGTCGAAAGTCAACTCCACACGTTCCGGTGTTAAATACGTTTGGTTAGTGATGATTCCTCGTTTTTCAATACAAAGACTCATTACTTGTCCAACAAAATCCGATTTGGTGATGATGGTTGCTTTGATATACGGTTCTTCCACACGGTCCAGTTTGGAGGGTTCCGGTAAATCGGAAGGATTGTTTACAATTTGAGGAGTATCCGGCTCTTTTTTGGTGTATGCCAGATACGAAACGTTAGGTACCGTAGTGATTACGGTCATGTTAAACTCACGCTCCAAACGTTCCTGGATAATTTCCATGTGAAGCATTCCTAAGAAACCACAACGGAAACCAAAACCTAAAGCTGCCGAACTTTCCGGGCTAAATACCAGAGAAGCGTCATTTAGCTGTAGTTTTTCCATGGAGTTACGAAGTTCTTCATAATCCTCGGTGTCAACAGGGTAAATACCGGCGAAAACCATTGGTTTTACATCTTCGAATCCCTGAATCATATTCTGAGTTGGTGTTTTGGCATCGGTGATGGTATCACCCACTTTTACTTCGCGGGCTTCTTTAATACCCGAAATCAGATACCCTACGTCACCCGTAGATACCACTTGTTTGGGAACCTGATTTAATTTTAAGGTTCCGATTTCGTCGGCAAAATATTCGTTACCGGTTGCCATAAACTTAATTTTCTGACCTTTTCGGATTTCTCCGTTGATCACACGGAAAATAACTTCAATTCCGCGGAACGGGTTGTAAACCGAGTCGAAAATCAAAGCCTGAAGCGGTTCTTCCTTATCACCTTTAGGTGCCGGAATGCGCTCAATAATGGCCTCCAGAATTTTATCCACACCAAGACCGGTTTTTCCGGATGCCGGAATAATATCTTCCAGTTTACATCCTAACAGATCCACGATATCATCGCTCACTTCTTCCGGATTGGCGCTTGGTAAATCAATTTTATTTAGAACAGGGATAATTTCCAGATCGTTTTCCAAAGCCAGATACAGGTTGGAAATGGTTTGTGCCTGAATACTCTGAGCTGCATCCACAATTAAAAGAGCACCTTCACAGGCCGCAATCGAACGGGATACCTCATAGGAGAAATCCACGTGACCCGGAGTGTCGATCAGGTTCAGAATGTACTGTTCTCCTTTATAGGTGTACTCCATCTGAATCGCGTGACTCTTAATAGTAATACCACGTTCGCGTTCCAAATCCATATTGTCCAGCAACTGAGCCTGTTGCTCGCGTGCAGTAACGGTTTGGGTAGCGTCCAGTAATCGATCGGCAAGGGTACTTTTCCCATGATCGATATGTGCAATAATGCAGAAATTTCTAATATGCTTCATCTTCGTTTTGTATCAATTTTAAAGGCAAATCTGAATACAGATCGACCGTAGTCTTTGTTAAAAACAAAAGGACTTTGTATGCCTTTATGCAGATAATCAGCCGGATATGGGGATTTCCTATATAAAGGTAGTGAAATAATCCGCAAATATAATTGAAAGTTGGTCAGTTACAAGCGGATAGTATTGAAATCACTGTCTTTTTTATGGCGATTCGCTAATTTTTAGAAAAGAAAAGGAAGCTTTTGGGTAAAGCGCTACTCAAAAGCACGCAAAAGCTTTACAGTAACGTTAAGAAAAAGAATGGATTAAAATTTGTAATTTTGCCGCAAAATGTAGAAGATGGTCAAGATTGGCACTATAGAATTACCCGATTATCCGTTATTACTCGCACCGATGGAAGATGTGAGCGATCCGCCATTCCGCAGATTGTGCAAATTGCATGGTGCGGATTTGATGTATTCCGAATTTATCTCTTCGGAAGGATTGATTCGCGATGCAATGAAAAGTCGTAAAAAACTCGATATTTTCGATTACGAACGACCGGTTGGAATTCAGATTTTTGGAGGTGATGAAGAAGCGATGGCCTTATCGGCCAAGATCGTGGAAGCCGTTGAACCGGATTTGGTTGACATCAATTTCGGATGCCCGGTAAAAAAGGTAGTTTGCAAAGGCGCCGGTGCGGGTGTTTTAAAAGATGTCGACTTGATGGTTCGTCTGACGAAAGCCGTGGTTAAAAGTACGCATCTTCCGGTAACGGTAAAAACCCGTTTGGGATGGGATGAGGATTCGATTAATATCGATGAGGTGGCCGAACGTTTACAGGATGTAGGTGTTCAGGCGCTTACGATTCATGCGCGTACCCGAGCACAGATGTATAAAGGACATTCCGACTGGACGCATATCGAACGGGTAAAAAACAACCCGCGTATCACCATGCCGATTTTTGGTAATGGCGATATCGATAGTCCGCAAAAAGCACTGGAATATAAAAACCGTTTCGGGCTTGATGGTGTTATGATTGGACGGGCGGCAATTGGCTACCCGTGGATTTTTAACGAGATCAAACACTATTTTGAAACGGGGGAATTATTAGCGGCTCCTACCATTAAAGACAGAGTGGAGGCAGCGCGAAACCACCTTACCTGGTCGATGGAATGGAAAGGCGAACGCGTTGGAATTGTAGAAATGCGTCGTCATTATACCAACTACTTTAAAGGAATTCACGGATTTAAAGAATACCGACAAAAACTGGTGACTCAGGATGACAGTGCGGTGTTGTTTAACGTTTTCGAAGAAATTGAAGACGCGTATGCCGATTATGAAATGACATAAAAAAAGAGCTGCGTACAGCCCTTTTATATCGAAAACCTGTCAGATGCCCGACATCCGACAGGTTTTTTTTATACTTCAACACGTTTCCATCGACCTCTGCGATACAGAAAAATACTAGCGATTGTAATGGCGGTTTCGGCAATTGGCACCGAAAGGAATACTCCGGTTGGGCCCATTTTATAATATTTAGCCAACAGATATGCCAACGGAATCTGAAACAACCAAAACCCGAAAAAGTTCACCCAGGTTGGTGTCCAGGTATCTCCGGCTCCGTTAAATGTATTGATCAAAACCATTCCGATGCCATAAAAAACATAACCTAAACACATAATATGTAGCGCTTCCACGGCGATATCTTTGATTAGTATATCGTCTGTAAAAAAGCCGATAATATACTGCGCAAACAAAAACGTAACAACCGTAATCACCGCCATAAAAGCTACGTTGTATTTCGCGGTTGTCAATACCGATTTTTCGGCACGTTCCACCTGTTTGGCGCCGAGATTTTGCCCTACCAGGGTAGACGCGGCATTACTCAGTCCCCAGGCCGGAAGGATAAAAAACATCATAATCCGCAAGGCCGTTTGGTATCCGGCCGATCCATGATCACCGCCGGTTGTAGCCACCAGTTGCGCTAAAAAGATCCAGCTGCAGGAAGCGATTACAAACTGTAAGACACCTGGAGCTGCGATTTTGATCAATGCTTTTATCTGACTAAAATCCGGAACAAAATAGGAAGGAATGATTTTTAAAATACCCCGTCCGTTAAATAAATGATACAATTGGTAGCATACACCGATACTTCTTCCGGTTGTCGTGGCAATTGCGGCGCCGGTAAGTCCGAAAGCCGGAATTGGCCCGAAACCATTGATCAATATTGGACATAGAATAATATTGCAAATATTGGCCAACCATAAACTTTTCATCGCGATAGCGGCATTTCCGGCCCCGCGAAAAATTCCGTTGATCAGGAAAAGCAACATTATACACAAACTACCGCCCATCATGATTCGGGTGAAATTAACCCCATAATCGGCAGCTTCCTGCGAAGCGCCCATCAGCAATAAAATATCTTTCGCAAAAATAAACCCGCCAATACTGATGATACTATTGATAAAAACGGCGATAATAATGGCTTGCATTCCGGCTTTGGCTGCGGCAACCGGGTCTTTTTCCCCGATACGACGCGCCACCACAGCGGTTGCGGCCATACTGATCCCGATGGCAAGGGAATAGATAATGGTGATCACCGATTCGGTTAAACCCACGGTCTGAATGGCGTAACTACTGTGTTCCAGATGGCCTACAAAATACAGGTCGACCAAAGCAAAAACGGATTCCATCAGCATTTCCAAAACCATAGGAATAGCCAACAGGATGACTGCCTTTTTGATACTTCCACTGGTATAATCGAAGTTTTCGTCTCCTTTAAGGGCTTGTTTGAGGGTGTTGAAAATTTTAAAAAGAGTGCCTTGCGGCCTATTTGTTTCTGTCATAATAATTAGGATTAATGATTGATAAGATCCCGGTAATCGGGAAGGAAGTTAAATCGAAGTGTCCTAAATTATCTCCGGATAGGTTAGGACGATACAGAAACAGTCATCGGCTTTCAGTTATAATGCGCGACAAATATAGGATTTATTTTTCAGCAGAAAATCTATTGCAATAATTTTTTGCTCACGCGGCTGGAGGCGATAAGAGACGCCAGAAAGCCCAGTATGACAATGGTTAACAGTACGGTTAGGATATTCATAATATCGAAAACAACCGGATACGCCATGGTTGGTGTAACCATGATCAATGAAAACTGCTTTTGTAGAATCACCACAATAATGCCAAGAACTAAACCGATAAGACCACCTGATATGGTGATCAAACTACCTTGGAGCAGGAAAATACTTCTAAGGTGTTTGATTTCGGCACCGAGGTTAAAAAGCGTTTTTAGATTGGCTTTTTTATCCAGAATCATCATGATCAAAGCGCCGATCAGGTTAAATAATGCCACGATGATCACTAATGTAAAGATCAGGTATACGGCAATATTTTCGGTATTCAGCATTTTGTAAAGACTGTCGTTGAGCTGTGCCCGGGTTTTGATTGAAACGGTATCTTTAAAAATCGATTTGATTTCGGATAACGCCTGATTTTCATCGGCACCGGCTTTTAGTTGAAATTCGACCGCGGTAACCTGATTGGGTTTGTATTGCAGTAATTCCTGTGCCAATCCCAAATCGGAAAAGACATATTTATTATCCAGATCTTCGTTGATTGCATAAATTCCAATCGGAACCAACACCGCTTTATTAAAAGCGTCATTGGGATTATCGATTGTGCCTTTACCAGGTTTTGGTACAAAAACCTCAAAAGTATTGTTGTAATCAAAAAGACCCATCGACAGTTTATTGGTAATGCCATATCCTACAACGACCTGACTGGTATTTGGATTGAGCCATTGACCGCCATAAATTTTCTTTTCAAATGGGTTGATTTTTCGATAGATGCTATCGACACCTTTTAAATAGGCCACCTGTTCCTTACCGTTAAAATAGAACAAGACGCGTTCTTCGACCACCTTACTAAACAGTGCGATGCTTTTGGTGTTTTTGAGCTGTTTTTCCTGTTCCGGACTAATAGTAAGGGATTTGCCGGTTTTTCCGAACATTTTCAGATCGGGATCGGTATCGTTGGCAAACGAAAGACTAAATTCCCGTAGGCCACTAAATACCGAAAGCACGACAAATAAAGACATAGCACTAACAATAATACCCAGCGATGCAATACCGGTAATGATATTGATCGCGGTGCTTTTGCTAAAACTAACGGTATATCGTTTGGCTATGTAAAACGGGAAATTCAATTACGATTTTTTTCGTTTGATTAAAAGTTCCGGATTTTCGATTGGATTTTCATCGCCGCTTAATGCTTTGTCGATTTTTTCGATATAATCAAGGCTGTCGTCGATATAAAAAGCCAGATTCGGCACTTTGCGCAATTGTAGTTTTACGCGTTGGGACAAATCGTGTTTGATCAATGGTGTATTACTACGGATAGCATTCAGTATTTCCGCACCTTTGTCGGCCGGGAAAATGCTTAGGTATACTTTGGCGATAGATAAATCGGTGGTGACACTTACTTTCGATACGGAAATAATTAGATTGCTAATTCCGTTTTTACGCACTTCGCCCTGCAAAATATCAACAAGATCTTTTTGCAAAACGGTTCCTATCTTTTTTTGTCTATTTGTTTCCATGATGCAAAAGTACAATTTTTTGGATTGTAAAGTTTTAAAGTTGACGGCGGATAAAGTTTTTTATCTTTGTTTTCGGAAGATAACAATCCAAAAAACAAAATAAGAAGTAGTACAATGAGAAAAATAGAGCATATCGGAATAGCGGTAAAAGACCTTGAAGTGTCGAATGTTATTTTTGAGAAATTATTTGGTGCGCCGGCCTACAAACAGGAGGAAGTGGCGAGTGAAGGTGTGAAAACGTCATTTTTTATGAACGGACCGAATAAAATAGAATTATTGGAAGCGACCACTCCGGATAGTCCGATTGCCAAGTTTATCGAGAAAAAAGGTGAAGGAATTCACCATATTGCTTTTGATGTGGAAGATATTGTCTCGGAAATCGCCCGTTTGAAATCGGAAGGATTTACGGTATTAAACGAAACGCCAAAACGCGGTGCCGATAACAAGTTAGTGGCCTTTTTGCACCCTAAAGGGACCAATGGTGTACTGGTGGAGTTGTGTCAAGAAATTTTGGAATAAGTTTGCACCAAACGAAAAATAATAGTAATATTGCACCCTCTAAACCGGTCCTATAGCTCAGTTGGTTAGAGCACCTGACTCATAATCAGGTGGTCCTTGGTTCGAGCCCAAGTGGGACCACTGGTTAAAGAAAAGAAAAGCCTTACAGAAATGTAGGGCTTTTTTGTTATGCATTTATTACACCTGACAGGTGTAGCTGCTTTTAATCCAATTAGACCTAAAAATGAAAACAGCCATCATCGCCATTGTTCAAGGAATAGAACGGAAACATATAAATGATCCTACGGTTTCTGATGACATAGATCGGATTGAGGGAATGCTCCTTTCGGACTTGCCACAGGCAATAAACGCCATTAATAGTCTTGATCGAAGCACATTGGAATGGATATCACCGCGTTTTGAAACGATAGCCTATCAAACACAGTGTAAAGAATTTATCACATGTTTAAAAGGATTGCTAATTAAATTTCCGGATAGTTCAATATTGAAGGAAGATGTTACGGATGGCGTTGAAGCCTATTATGGAGAAGAAGAATAGCCTAATCCTTATTTTTTAACTGATAGATGCCAAAAACATAATCGCTGGGATTGGATTGTAAAAAATCGTCTTCCAATTTAAAGAGCTTCTGTAAAACTTGTTGTTTTTCGGTACAGAAATGTTCATCCTCTACAAAATGATGTGCAATATCTTTTAAGGCGCTGTGAAGTAGATTGTTACCATATGGTTTTTCTGCTACAACGTCAAAATGAAGGTAAATAGCGGGGAGTATGCTTTCTGAGTCTGCGCATTCGGAAGGATCTGCGATAAGCATTTTTAAAATTCCACTGCCGTAGTAATGGTTTTTATAATACGTTGTTTTGTAGATTTTGCGGTATTTTTTTGGAATAAGTTGTAGCGCTTTGTTGATGTATGTTATTTGTTCCTTAGAATATTGAAGTCGGCTTTTGCCTACATATTCATTGATGATCAAATAACCGTTTGTTTTTAGGCTACGTATAACGGTATATTTTAGGAAATGATGAATTTTGCTGAAATGATGTAGGGAGGCATGGAAGAATACGATGTCGTATTTTTCAGATTCAAAATTGTAGGTCACAATATTTTCAAGATAAAAAGAAATATTGTTTAGGTTTTTGTCTTTAGCAGTTTTGATGGCAACGTTTAAGCGCTTGTCGCAGAAATCAAAACAATCGATTTGCCAATGCGGGTTGAGCGTTGCCAATAGAATTTCATGACTACAATCGCCCGAACCCAAAGCCAATATTCGGAGTGCTGTAGCATCTTGAAAATAATTCGTACTCAGAAATTCTTCATAGCCTATATCGGAATGGCCGCTAATGAAACGATTCCATCTTCGTCTGACTTCAGGAATAATCCAGAAATTGGAGCAGTCTATTTTTTCTTCATTAAAGGCGCTTTTTGTCCGGGCATATGACGTTACATTTAGTTTGGACCATAGAAAATTTGAGCCTCTTTGGTGCAATTTAATAAAAACGTCTTTGATATCTTCTACTGTTATAAAACGCATGGATTTTATCGTTGTTCAGATTAAGAAGTAGGAAGTTAAATGTAAAACAAAGAGCAGGAAGTATTAGGTAAATAATGTCCTGGAAATTGATGTTATTGTCTTGATAGATCAGTGCTTTTGGAAAAAGTGAGATATAATGATCAAAAAAACTAAATAATGTCCTGGTTCTTAATTTGTATAGTATATAAGAATTGACGTGCTGCCATTATTTTTTGTTCTTCTTCGAGAAGAAAACACTTTAAACGCAAAAGTATCGTTAGTAGTAGAAGAGGTGTTCTGGGACATAAGTAAGACTTATAGGGACAATGTGGTTGTCATTTTGCAGATAAACAGAAAAAACGGAGTATTGGTCTATTTTTTAGTGGAAAATAATTGTTTTGTTAAAAAAACTTGCTACATTCGTATCCTACAGAATTACTGGCGGAAAGGCTGGTTTTCTGTGTGATTTTTGCGATTATTTCAAATAGATTAACAATTTCTTGTAAAATATTTTTTATTCACGTTAAGAATATTTTTTATTTTTGCCAAATGAAAAACAGCTTTATAAAACTGGGAGTCTTTTCCTTGTTCGTTTTAAATACACTGTCAGCTATGGGAGCACCGGTGCCGCCACCTCCGGAAAATGGAGCGCCACCACCTCCGGGTGCGCCATTAGATGAGCGCATTTATTTGCTGTTGGGAGTAGGGTTGTTATACGCATTTTACTACTATAAAAACTATCATATAAAAAAAGCGTCCAAATAATTGGACGCTTTTTTTATTGGCGTAATTCGTGTAATCGACTGACGTATTTCCCAATTACATCAAATTCCAGATTAATAGTAGTGCCTACTTTAAAGTTCTTAAAGTTCGTGTGCTCCATAGTGTAGGGTATGATGGCAACGCTAAACTCGTTTTCTTTGGAGTTTACCACGGTAAGACTTACACCATTAACGGTAATGGAGCCTTTTTCGATCGTGATATTGCGTAATTTGGAATCGTATTCGAAGGTAAAATAATGACTGCCATTCGCGTCCTCTATACTTTTGCAGATTCCGGTCTGATCTACATGGCCCTGAACAATGTGTCCGTCCAGACGATCGCCTAATTTCATACCTCTTTCCAGGTTGATCAAATCACCTGCCTGCCAATTTCCCAAATTGGTTTTGTCAAGGGTCTCCTTTATAGCGGTTACGGTATAGGTATCGCCGTCAATAGCGACAACGGTTAAGCAGACGCCGTTATGGGAAACGCTCTGGTCAATTTTGAGTTCGTTGGTTATGGAAGATTGAACGTGAATATGAATATTGTCGTTTTCTTTTCGGATGTTCCGGATGGTTCCGAGAGTTTCGATAATTCCTGTAAACATAACTGATTTATTTTGCTAAATTTGCATATCCAAAATTAGTAATAAATAACTAGTCGGCATGGTGAAAAAAGCAGAAAATATAATTGTAGGAATTTCCATAGGAGATCTAAATGGGATTGGGAGCGAAGTAGTGTTGAAAACGTTCGAGGATACCCGTATGCTGGAGCTATGTACGCCGGTCATTTTTGCTAATGTGAAAATCCTTTCCTTTATAAAGAAGACCTTGCAACTCAATGCGAATCTGCACGGGATCGATAAAATGGAACAATTGGTTCCCGGAAAGATCAACGTGCTGAATGTATGGCGGGAAGGAGTGAATCTCGAATTTGGAGTGAACGATGAAAATGTAGGGAAATATGCCATCCGATCGTTTACAGCGGCTACAAAAGCATTGAAAGATGGATTGGTCGATGTGTTGGTGACGGCACCGATCAATAAATACAATATACAATCGGAAGAATTTCATTTTCCGGGGCATACCGATTATCTGGATCAGGAGCTGGAAGGCGATGCGCTAATGCTAATGGTTCAGGATAACCTGCGCGTAGGTTTGTTTACCGATCATATTCCGGTGAACGAAGTGTCGAATCACCTTACGGAAGCGTTAATTCAGAAAAAAATAGAAACCGTTCATAAAACGCTGATTCAGGATTTTGGAATTACACGACCTAAGATTGCTGTTTTGGGATTAAATCCGCATTGTGGTGATAATGGTGTTATCGGAAAAGAGGATGATGAGGTGATCAAGCCGGCTTTGAAAAAACTCTTTGATCGCGGTATTATGGTTTTCGGACCGTTTTCGGCGGATAGCTTTTTCGGATTAAGCCAGTATGAAAAATACGATGCGGTGATTGCGAACTACCACGATCAGGGATTGGTTCCGTTTAAAACCTTGTCGTTTGGAAACGGAGTGAATTATACGGCGGGATTGAATAAAATTCGAACGTCACCCGATCATGGGACGGCTTATGAAATCGCAGGAAAAGGAGAAGCGGATTATAATTCGTTTAAAGAAGCGGTTTATCTGGCGATCGATGTGTATAATAACCGGAACGAACATAAAGAACTGGTTAAAAACCCTTTGAAAACCAAACAAAAACAGTTATAAACAAAAAAATGTTTACAACTCCTTTGAATTTCCAATAATTTTATATCTTTGCACGCTCAAAACTGTTGTTATGAATATTGATAAAGAATTTTTGATCCCCTTTGTTGGATTAAAGCAAGGGAAGCACCAGTTTGAATATCATATAGATAAGAAGTTCTTTGAGCACTTTGATTTTGATGACTATAATGATGTTGCTATCAAAGTTGATGTGATTCTGGACAAGAAAAGCACAATGCTTGAAATCGCTTTTAAACACAAAGGAACGGTAAATGTACCTTGTGATTTAACAAACGAGGATTTTGATTTGCCGATTAAAGGTAAGATGAATTTAATTGTAAAATTCGGTGATACCTATAATGATGAGAACGATGAGTTGCTGGTGTTACCTCATGGCGAATATCAAATCAACATTATGCAATACATTTATGAGGCAATTGTGCTGTCGGTTCCAACAAGAAGGATTCATCCCGGAGTTAAAGATGGAACCTTAAAATCGGAAGTGATTGACCGCTTAAATGAATTAGCGCCAAAAGAACAACACAAAGAAGAAGAAAATACAGATCCCCGATGGGACAAATTAAAACAACTATTAACGGATAAATAATATAGTAAGATGGCACATCCTAAGAGAAAAACCTCGAAAACAAGAAGAGATAAGAGAAGAACGCATTATAAAGCGACGGTTCCTCAAATTGCTACATGTCCTGTAACAGGAGAAGCACATTTGTATCACAGAGCTTACTGGCATGAAGGTAAAATGTACTACAGAGGTCAGGTTGTAATTGATAAGCAAGAAGCTGTTGCTTAATCGAAGAAAATAATAGAGAAAACTCTCACTATGTGGGAGTTTTTTTTGTTAAAAACCCTTTGAAACGAATTAAGTAGCGATAAAAAAGGCTTGGTTTCGGATTTTTTTTGTAATTTCCACCACTTTTTTCAGCTAAAATTTGAAAAAGAAAAAGTAACCCATATGACTAAAATTACAGCAGCCATTACAGCGGTTGGATCCTATGTTCCGGACTATGTTTTGTCGAATCAGGTTCTGGAAACTATGGTCGATACCAACGATGAATGGATTACCTCTCGTACGGGAATTAAAGAAAGACGTATTCTCAAAGAGGAAGGACAAGGGACTTCTTTTATGGCCATTAGAGCCGCACAAAACCTGATCGAAAAATCGGGAATTGACCCCAAAGAAATTGACCTGGTATTGCTGGCAACAGCAACACCGGATATGCCGGTAGCTTCTACCGCAGTATATACCGCAACACAAATTGGAGCGACAAATGCTTTTGCCTACGACTTGCAGGCGGCGTGTTCCAGTTTTCTATACGGGCTTTCTACAGCCTCTGCTTACATCGAATCAGGACGTTATAAAAAAGTATTGTTGATAGGATCGGATAAAATGTCTTCTATCATCGATTATACCGACAGAGCAACCTGCATTATTTTTGGAGATGGAGCCGGAGCCGTATTGTTCGAACCCAATACCGAAGGTTTAGGCTTTCAGGATGAATTCTTAAGAAGTGATGGTGTAGGACGTGAATACCTGAAAATTGAAGCCGGTGGTTCTATTTTACCTGCTTCGGTAGAAACGGTAAAAAACAAACAACACTTTGTACACCAGGATGGACAAACCGTTTTTAAATATGCGGTTTCCGGAATGGCCGATGTAAGTGAAAAAATCATGAAGCGTAATAACCTGGAAAAAGACGATGTCAACTGGTTGGTAGCGCATCAGGCAAATAAACGCATCATCGATGCTACAGCACACCGAATGGGGCTGGACGAATCGAAAGTATTGATAAATATCCATAGATACGGTAATACAACATCGGCGACCCTGCCATTGTTACTGTCGGATTTCGAAGACGTACTTAAAAAAGGAGATAATATAATTTTTGCCGCATTTGGTGGCGGTTTCACATGGGGAGCCGTTTACCTGAAATGGGCCTACAATAAACAAAAAACTAACTAAATCAAAATTCCGAACAAGATGGATATTAGAGAAATTCAAAACCTAATCAAATTTGTAGCGAAGTCTGGTGCTACTGAAGTAAAATTAGAGATGGATGATTTCAAAATCACCATTAAAACTACAGAAGCAGGAGCAGCAGAAACTACTTATGTTCAACATGTTCCAATGCAAGCGGCAGTTCCGCAAGCGGCAGCACCTCAGGCAGTAGCAGCACCTGCACCGGCAGCACCGGTAGCAACTCCAGCTGCCGATGACGACTCCAAATACCTGGTAGTTAAGTCACCAATTATCGGAACATTATACCGTAAACCATCCCCGGATAAAGCACCTTTCGTAGAAGTAGGAAGCACTATCAATAAAGGAGATGTGGTTTGTGTGATCGAAGCCATGAAATTGTTTAATGAAATCGAATCGGAAGTATCCGGTAAAATCGTTAAAGTATTAGTTGACGACGCTTCTCCGGTAGAATTCGACCAACCATTATTTTTAGTAGACCCATCATAAGAAATTTTAAATGCTAAATTTTAAATGATGGTTTTTTTATGCCGCATTTAAAAGGATTTAAAATTTAACCCGAATTTAAAATTTCAAGAGATGTTTAAAAAAATATTAATCGCAAACAGGGGAGAAATTGCACTTCGTGTAATCAGAACCTGTAGAGAAATGGGCATCAAAACTGTAGCGGTATATTCGACTGCAGATGCGGAAAGCCTACATGTTAAATTTGCTGATGAAGCAGTTTGTATCGGTCCTCCGCCAAGTAATTTATCCTATCTGAAAATGTCCAACATTATTGCCGCTGCAGAGATTACCAATGCCGATGCAATTCACCCCGGATATGGATTCCTTTCGGAAAATGCTAAATTTTCCAAAATCTGTGAAGAGCACGGTATTAAATTTATCGGAGCTTCACCGGAAATGATCGAGAAAATGGGTGACAAAGCTACGGCTAAAGCAACCATGAAAGAAGCGGGTGTTCCTACTATTCCAGGATCAGAAGGTCTGTTGGAATCGTATGAGCAAGCCGATCAATTAGCCAAAGAATTCGGATACCCTATTATGTTGAAAGCTACTGCCGGTGGTGGTGGAAAAGGGATGCGTGCGGTTTGGAAAAAAGAAGACTTACAGAAAGCATGGGAAAGCGCGCGTCAGGAAGCCGGTGCAGCCTTCGGAAACGATGGAATGTACATGGAAAAACTGATCGAAGAACCACGCCATATCGAAATACAGGTTGTAGGAGATTCCTATGGTAAAGCGTGTCACCTTTCCGAAAGAGACTGTTCGGTACAACGCCGTCACCAGAAATTGACAGAAGAAACGCCTTCTCCATTTATGACCGACGAATTGCGTACGAAAATGGGAGACGCTGCCGTTAAAGCAGCCGAATACATTAAATATGAAGGAGCCGGTACGGTTGAGTTTTTGGTTGACAAGCACCGTAACTTCTACTTTATGGAAATGAATACCCGTATTCAGGTGGAGCACCCGATTACGGAGCAGGTAATCGATTACGATTTGATCCGCGAACAAATTTTGGTAGCGGCAGGAGTGCCAATTTCGGGTAAAAACTACTTACCGCAATTACACTCTATCGAATGTCGTATCAATGCCGAGGATCCGTATAACGATTTCCGTCCGTCACCAGGAAGAATCACTACGTTGCATTCACCAGGAGGACACGGAGTACGTCTGGATACACACGTGTATGCCGGATATACGATCCCACCAAATTACGATTCGATGATTGCGAAGTTGATTACTACTGCGCAAACCCGTGAAGAAGCGATCAACAAAATGAAACGTGCATTGGATGAATTCGTAATCGAAGGAATCAAAACAACGATTCCGTTCCACAGACAATTAATGGACGATCCGGAATATGTTGCGGGTAACTATACTACAAAATTCATGGAGAGTTTTGTAATGAAAGAACCAGCAGAATAATCTGGAAAGCAGATCATAAAAAAACCGCACTCTTTAGTGCGGTTTTTTGTTTTTTTATCGGTTAAACGGTGTTTCGTTAATCCAGTGGAATCCGCGTCCGGTAAGTAGAAAATCTTCTTTGGTTTTTCGTTTTAGCTGTATTTTTATCGAGTCGGCCGTATGGAATAGCAAACCGTCTTTGGTTTTTTCATAACGAAAATATTCCGCTTTGGGAACGGCTTTATCATTGTCGGTTATTTCGCGTAATATAACGTATCGGGCTACCGTATCGATAGTGGAAGTAAACTTAACTTCCCGGTTGTTTGTATAACGAATTCCAGCGGCATCACGGGTTTCGAAAACAAAATGCAGATAACCGGAAGGATTGTTGGGACCGGTCACTTCATAAAAACCATAGAGTGGTGGATTTTTGGTATTCTGGTTGTACATTTTCAGATAGGCGATTAGAAAAGCCGAAAAGATACCAACGGATAATAACAGTTTAAAACCGGTTTTAATATGCTGCAATACCTTTTCCGATCGCGTATCGCCCAGATAGATGGTGTGTTCCTTTTGTGGTACCGGTTTGTCCAGAATAAAAAAGCGCACCAATCGGCTGCGTTCGTAATAGAGCAGAATCAATGCCGCCAATAACATATGCATGGAGCTGAGTTTAACCGGAATGTCATAACAAAGATTCATCATCACGATATTGGAAAGCACGCCGGTAAGGATAACCGTCCCCAATGTGACCGTTTTGCGGTTTAATAGTAAAAGACCACCCAACACTTCGGCCAGGCCGGCAAAAGCTGTGTAATGGGGCGAAAACTGCATAAACGTCCATGCGAGACCCATGGGCGACGATTCGCCGTAAGGTTGTGCCAGTCGGAAATATAAAATAGGAGGAAACTGAAAGGGGAATACTTTGCTAAATCCGTAAACCAGCATGTAAAACGCGAGATACAGTCGGAGGGTTACCTGGAAAAGATAGCGTAGGGTGGTATAGGTGTTTTTGTTGTTCAGCTGACCGAGTTGCATCGTTACCGGAACGGCCAGGATAAGACTAAGGCACAGGTTCCAAAACGTAGTGATATAGGCATAGGTGTTGTCGCCACTTCCGCTACCACTGGCTTCAAACGGATAACCAATATGAAAAAGACTTTTGGCCGACCAGAAAATCAATGGATTCAGTACCAGTGCAAAAAGAAAACTGAACAGGTGGAAAATAAAATAAATAAACAGAAAATGTAGCAGATAGCTTTTCAATCGCATGACAAAACTTTTTAATAAATATAAACTGTATTTTCGTATAAATAGTATGTCATAAAAAAAATCCCGAAGCGGTTACTTCGGGATTGGATTTTGATTGATGATAGTAAGGTAATGTGAGTGTATTATAATTTTAACTTTTTAGCAATGGCCGATGGAATCGCACCTTTGTGAACCATGATATCGGTGGTTTTGTATTTTACGAAATCTTTAGTCATATACAAATACCCTTTGTAATCGTTGGTAAGACCCCATGAGTTTTTCACGATATAGTATTCTTTACCGTTCTGATCTTTAGAGATTCCTACGATATGCATTCCGTGATCATCGGTAGTGGTATAGTTGTCAAATGCTTTCTGACGCAATTCTTCCGTGATTTTCATTTCCGGTTTCGGACCGTTAAACATATCTGCTTTCTCCTCTGGCGTCATATCGGCAAAGTTTTTCTCCGGAATAAAGGCAACACCATTTTTCCAGCTAAATCCTTTTTCGCTAACGTCACCCGCCCAAGCTACGGTATATCCTTTTTTCAAGGCATTGTCGATCGTCTCGGTTAACTCGTCCATTCTAACGTTATACACCTGATCGAAAGCCCAGTTGTCTGGTACTAACAAAGTGAATTTAGAATAGTATGGGTATTCCTGTAGGGAAGAAAGTTCTACATAATCGTCCGGGTTAATTCCCACGACTTCTTTAGCAAACGATTGCGGCGTGTATTTTTTTCCTTTATAATCGAAAGAAGTAGGAACCTGACCCAGGTAAGCATCAATAACAGCAGTATAAGCTTTTTCCCAGTTTGGCGTTAACTCGCCATTTGGATTTTTAACCACAGCCGCCAATACGCCTTCCATCACACCACTCATTTCGGCAAATTTATTTTTATCGGTTCCGTAGTTTAATCCGGTATAAACGGTTTGCGGAACAGCACCATATTTGCGGTACATATTCATAACATCGTGGAAAGCACCACCATCGCCTAAAGTAACGGCACCATGCATGCGGACATACATTTTTCCTTTTTCTACATAAGCATTACGAGCAGAGAAAATCTGAGACAATTCAACTGGTTGTTTTCCCATACGGATCATTTCCGACTCGATAAATGAGTTGGCCGAATAACTCCAGCAGGTTCCGGAAGAACCCTGATTTTTGATAGATGTATTTTCCAGGTTGATCACATCGGTAAACTTGAACGACTCTTTACTGTTGGAACTCGCATTATTCTTTAAAGCATTTACTAAGTTGTCCTGTGCGAATCCGGAACTTAAACCCATTAATAAGGCCGAAGCCAATACAACTGGTTTAATAGAAAAATTGTACATAATTTAATTTTTTTGATTTCAATTAATTTGAGTCCGAAATTAGGATGTTGTTACACGGTAAACCAAATTTTAACACATATTTATGTTTTTGGTAACCTTTGCAAAAAGTATTTTCTTACCGGACGGTCACAGGAGCTCCAAAAGCAATGGAGCTGCTAATTCTAAAAGGGTAAGAAAGGGGAGGAGGTTGGGAGAGCTTTAGATTTTCAGACTTTTAATAAGTCGTAATTCGGTACTCCGGCTATTGGAAACCGCTTTGATGGAGGATTTGATTTCCTGTGCGAGTTTGGATAACCGGATACAGGTTTTGGCCCGGTTGTTTTTAAGCAGTAGAAATTCGGAATAGGTGGTGATTACGGTATCATTCGCCCAGACCGCTTCTTCCCGGATCGCTTTTAATGCTAAAACAGCTACGTTTTCATCGATGGGTTTATACGTGTTTAGCGTTTCAAGATACGCGATGATGCTTGAGAACAACTGAATCTGCGTCGTATAAGAAAGATAGGACTGGTTGATGTTGTTTTCAATACTGCTGTTGCCAACATTGTAAACCCTGTTGGTGCCTCGTATTTGGGTGATATAATTCGAAATCAGAAGGGCCTCTGCCGAATTTTTCCCGAATGATTCTTTCATATAAACTCCGATACCGGAGAGCCGTTTGCGGATGGAATCGTCTCTTTTAATAAAGATTTGTTTTAGATTCTCCACCGCTTCAGAATACTGCTGTTTTTTGATGAGGATGATGGTGTTCTGTTTTTTAACTGTCGAAAGGGTTGTTTCTAATTCGGGAATGATCGACTTGCATTTTTCAGGCAGATGTAGCGTGCTTTCGTTTAATAACATAAGCAGTTTTTCGGCATTTCCGACTTTAGTACTATAAACGGATTCTGAACAGGATCGCATGGCATAAATATTAAATTAATATAATAATGTTTAAATGCTTTGGAGGGGAAACAGTATTCCGGATTGAGGGATAAAGCCGGTAAAAAGGGGATAAATAAGGAGTGCTCCGGTCGAAGAGGGAAATGTGACCGATAGTATTGTAAATATATAAAAAATATGGATTATAGCATTTTTAAGAAATGCCAAAAGAAAGATGATGATATATAATTTATTGAGAACCGACTTTTACTGTAGAAAATACAAAAGAGTGGACGGAATTGTCCGGTTGGGATTTTGTGCATAAAAAAACCGGAGCATTGCTCCGGTTTCTGATATTATAAGGTTTCGTTTAACCATTTAAAAAATTCACGCTGCCATACCAGCGCATTTTGCGGTTTGGTTACCCAGTGATTTTCTTCCGGGAAAAGCATAAAACGACTTTTGATTCCTTTTAGCTGTGCCGCTTGGAAAGCTTCCTGCCCTTGTCCGATTGGAACGCGGTAGTCTTTCCCACCCTGAATAATAAGGATAGGTGTATTCCAGTTGTTAATCAATTTTATAGGATTAAATTGATTGTAGGCTTTCTGTGCAACCGGATTGTTGGTTTCCCAATATGCACCACCGTGATCCCAGTTGTTAAAGAATACTTCCTCGGTAGTGCCGTACATGCTTTCAAGATTGTACACACCACAGTGGGAAATAAAGGTTTTAAAACGGTTTTTGTGGATTCCGGCCAGATAAAATACCGAATAACCACCATAACTGGCGCCAACAGCTCCCAATCGGGTTTTGTCAACATAGGATTCTTTCGCTACGTCGTCAATAGCCGATAGGTAATCGTCCATTACTTGTCCACCCCAGTCCTTACTGATTTGCTCGTTCCATTCAACACCATGACCTGGCATACCGCGGCGGTTAGGCGCTACGATAATATACCCCTGAGAAGCCATTAGTGAGAAATTCCAACGGAAGGAATAGCTTTGCGTTAAAGCCGATTGTGGTCCACCTTGACAATATAATAAGGTAGGATATTTTTTGTTTTTGTCGAAGTTTGGAGGAAGAACCACCCAAACCAACATTTTCTTACCGTCGGTCGTCGTTACATAACGTCTTTCGGTTTTGCTTAAAGTCAGTTTACCGTAACTGTCGTTGTTTACGGTTGTTAATTGCTTCCAGTTTTTTTTCTTCAGATCATAGGCGTAGATCTCTGGCGCATGATTCATATCGGTACGGGCTACGATAGCCGTATTGCCATTTATACCGATCAATTCGGTAACATCAAAATCACCATTGGTAATTTGCGTAACGCGTACGGCAATTTTTGTCAATCCCGGGAAGTTTACTTCAAACAACTGACGGGTTCCGTCTACGGCTGCAATAAAATACACTTTTTTACCGTCGGTACTCCATTTAAAACCATCTACGGTTCCATCCCATGCTCCGGTTAGATTAATGTCGATTCCTTTATGGCGAACGATGATGTCGTTTTTGTCGGCTTCATATCCGTCGCGTTTCATTTGCAACCAACTTAGGTCTCCGCTAGGTGATAAAGTAGGATGTGTATCGTATCCCGGATTGTTTTCCGTTAGGTTACGGGTCGTTTTGGTTGCGATATCATATTCGTACAAATCGGTATTGGTACTGATGGCATACGCAGTACCGGCTTTCTTTTTGCTGACATAAATGATTTTGGAACCGTCGTGCGACCAGATATAATCTTCATCACCACCGAATGGTTTTTGAGGGGCGTCGTACGGCTCGTCTTTCATAATATCGATAGCACGGGCTTTATCGCTGTTTTCAGCATAAAAAACGTGATTGTGGCTTCCGTCGTTCCAGGTATCCCAATGACGGTAATCCAGTCCGTCGTAAATTTGAGCTTCCGATTTTTTTAACTCCGGGTAAAAATCTTTTCCGAGTACTTTGGCTACTTTTACCTCTTTATGGGATAAGATATATTTTCCGTCGGGCGAAACATTTTTATCGGCAACCAGATTTTTAACATCCGGCACTTCGGTAGGGACACCACCGTTAACCGGAATCGTATAATATTTAGAATTCAGTTTGTTTTCGTCAATGGAAGGCGTCGCTACTTTGTAAACAATATTCTTCCCGTCTTTTGAAATCCCGATAGGGGATAGACGTCCCAGTTTCCAGAGAATATCCGGATTCAGGGTTTCTTGTGCTGTGCTTGTCAGTCCCATCATACCCAGGGTTAAAATCAGTAGTTTTTTCATTCGTGAATTAATTTAAAAAAAGAAAGCTTAAAAGTAAGCATTTTATTGGGATTAGCCCGGTTCCGACTGTAAAGTAAAAAGCGGCCCTATGAAGCGGCCGCTTTCGAAGGATTAATTAAGGGATAGCAAAAACGATTATTGTTTGATAAAACGTTTGCTGCTAACCGTATCGTTATCGTGGATTTCAAGAATATAATTTCCGGTCGCCATAGAACGTATTGTGATACTATTGTTGCGGATGGAACCGTTAAGCACCTCCTGACCTAACAGGTTAAAGATTCGGAAAGTTGCCTTTTCGGAAACATTGGTAAGGTTCAGAATATCGCTCGCCGGGTTCGGATATAGCGTAATATCGGCAACGGTGGTGGTTCTGCTACTTTCTTTAGCCGAAGTGGTGATGTTTACCGTATAATCTTCTACCTCGCCATAGGAGAATGCTTCGCAGGCAGTTGCAACACCGCCGTATTTCATTGAAACACGCATTCTTGTGGCTCCGGTTAATGCTGTAGTAGGAACGGTAAAAGAACCTGTAGCCGGAGTGGTGGTCGAAGCGGCTTTGCTCCATACTTGTTCACCGGCGTCGTCGAAATCGCCATCCTGATTGTAGTCAATCCAAACGGAATAACCTTCGGAATACGTAGTGCCGGTCCAGGTTGGTGTTACGGTAATCGTATTGGAAACACCTTTTACCAGATTTGTACTGATGCTGGTATAATCGGAATATCCGGTTCCGCCTGTAGAGGCATTGTTAATGGTGCCAACTTGTACACGCCCGATATATTCATCGGCTACGCTATTCCCTTTAGAAGTGCAATAGGTAAGTGGCGTCGTACCACCCGTTTGAAGGTTTACCGTATAATCTTCCACCTCGCCATAGGAGAAGGCTTCACAAGCGGTTGGAATGCCATTGTATTTCATCGATACGCGCATACGTGTCGCTCCGGTAATTGCCGTGGCAGGAATGGTAAAGGTTCCGGTTGCCGGAGTGGCTGTCGAAGCCGAACGACTCCATACCAGTTCGCCGGCATCGTCAAAATCTTTATCTCCGTTATAATCGATCCAAACAGCCATTCCTTCCGAATAGGTACTTCCGGTCCAGGTTGGTGTTACGGTAATGGTATAAGCACTGCCTTTGGTTAGGTTTGTAGAAATACTGGTAAAATCGGAATAACCCGTTCCGCCTGTAGACGCATTGTTAATGGTTCCTAATTGTACACGTCCGATATATTCATCGGCTACGCTATTTCCTTTGGATGTACAATAGCTGGCAGTAGCCGGTAAGGTTGTTACGGAAACCACATTACTTTCGGCCGAAATATTACCGGCGGCATCTTTGGCTTTTACCGAAAAGGTATAGGTTGTGTTTGCCGTTAAACCTGTTACATTATAGGTTGTCGTCGTTACCGTTCCTAATAAGGTCGTACCGCGGTATACATCATAACCGGTTACGCCTACATTATCGGTCGAAGCGGTCCATGATAAATTGGTCGTTGTTTGTGTTGTCCCGGAAGCGGTCAAGCTTGTAGGGGCGGTTGGTGGCTGTATATCGCCTCCGGTTCCGCCGGTAATGGTAAAGTTGACATTCGAAATATCAAAGAAGATATGATTGGAGCCTTTCACCATAATACGGTTTTGCGTACCCGGATTGTTCGGTACGGTAATCGCCTGTGTACCGTCGTTTGGTGTACCGGCCAGAATGGTAATCGGATAGGTATTTCCACCATCGGTTGATAAAAGGATATCCACATTGGCAGCATTAACACCATTGGCGGTTGTCCCGGCCACGTTCCAGGTTACGGTTTGTGTTGATCCGCCAGCCCAGGATACGGCTGTGTTTGGTGCGCTTACGGTAAAAGGTCCGGCGGTAGCGTTTACGGTCACGACCATATCGTCGCTATTATTGGCAGGTCCTCCGGCTCTGTTATCGCGAACCGTCAAGCGGAAATTCATTGATCGGGCCACATTTGGTACGGCTTCCCATTTCCAGGAAGTCGCTCCGGTTTTAACGGTACTCATTTGTGGGAAATAACGCACTCCGGATGTCGTTGGAATAAACGATTTAAACGCCGGTCCGGAAGTAGCGGTTACACTTGGATACGTAGTCGTTGAAGTTCCGGAATCCATTTGCTCCCAGCAATACGTCAGCGCATCGCCATTGGCATCGGTAGCTGTTCCGGTTAACATAAAAGGCGTCCCTTTCGGAATGGTATAGTCGGCACCGGCATTGGCGGTTGGTACGGCATTTCCGGTCGCGGTATTGGTCTGGCAAGTAGTTGTTTTGATATAATTGGTTACCTGTTGGATGCTCACCGCATGGAAAAACGGATCGCTATGTGCCTGTACATCGGTAGCTCCGGTAATACCGGCATATCCCATAATGGTCGTACCGCTTCCCGGTTCGGTTTGTACGCCGGTTCCTTCGTTGCTAAAGGTAAACGTGTGATTGGCACCAAATTGATGTCCCATTTCGTGCGCTACAAAATCGATATCGAAATTGTCACCCGTCGGAACCGTACTGGTGGTAAAGCCACTACCTTTATTCGACTTACAAACACAGCCAATACATCCGGCATTTCCGTTGTTTCCGATGGCCGACATCAGGTGACCGACGTCATAATTGGCTGCACCGATAACACTCGTTAAAGTCGACTGTAACTCCGAGTTGTAATTGGCATCCGTACTTCCGTATGGATCGGAGCTGGCACTGGTGTAAATCACCGCGTCGGTATTGGCAATTAAAACCATTCGAACGCCGAAATCCATTTCGAATACACCGTTTACACGGGTCATCGTATTGTTAATCGCAGCCAATGCCAATGCTTTGGTTCCGCCGTGATAAGCGGTATATTCACCGGTTACCGACATCGCCAGACGATACGTACGCAGTGTACTGTCATCGGCATTCGGGCGCAGCGCTTCACCGGAATTGCCCACTTTCGAAATGGCATGATCCAGTACTTCGCATTCAAATTTGGTAAACCCGGCAATTTTGTCCGAACGTTTAAAAACGGAATACGTTTTCAGATCGGTCGAATACGGTTCGATAAAAACCGTCTGTTTGTCGGCTGCGGTTCGCATCGCCTGTACGCCCAATGGCGAAACGCTAATGCGGATGATGGCTGAAGGATCGTCAACACCTTGTCCGACATACGATTTTATTTCGGGATAACGGGCGGCAAGTTCCGGAGCCATCACCGAAGCTTCCGTCATACGGAAACGTTCCAGTTCGCCATCGGCATTTGGAAATGCAATGACAACACTCGATTTGGCATACGTTAGCGACCGGTCCGGCGCTTGTAAAAGTGCCGTTTTGAGCCCGTCGAGATTCAGATCAAAAAGATTTTTAACAGGAAGTGGTGCTCTTTTTTCGAAAGTAGTCACGCTACTTTTTTTAGAAGACACTTTCCAGAAAGGATTTCCGTTTTGAGCAAAGGAAACACTCGTGATTGCCAATAAAGCAATTGAAAGTAATTTGCACTTCATAGATTGTATGTTTTTTAGGTTAATTTTTTTTGAATAACAAATATATTTTAACATTTTTTGTTTAAATCAATCAAAAGTGAACATAAGTGTACCATATCTTAATCATAACTTTTTACTAGGGTAAAATGAATTGTTTGCGAATTTGCTAATTTAGAGTGGCCAAAAGCAGCTGTTAAATTGCTTTTTATGAAAATAGCAACGGGCAGTTTGGAAAAATATACCTATTTTCACGGACTAAAATTGAATGCACGTGAAAAGTAACAACAAACTATTTATCGCAATTATCGTTTCATTAGTACTGGGGGTCTTCCTGGGGTATTTGGTCAATTCATTAGGAAAAGGAAATACACTCCGCTATACACCCGCAAAAGAAGGCGCTGACGAACTGATATTTGAGACGAATGACGGGGTGACCCACCATCAAAAAGTTTTTGTTATAAAGGACAGTCTGGAATACAACCAACTTCATAAAACCTTGCCGGCAGACGTTATGGTCGTGGTGGCAAGCAGTAAAAAAGTGAGCCTGGTACCGGAGGTGTTAAAAACCAACACCACTTTAAAACTTGAAAAAACACATAAATCGGTTAATGAATCCGTTACGTCTATTGATACTATCGACTCGTTTTCTGAAAAAATAAAATTACTGGGGACGATTTTTATTCGTCTGGTTCAGATGATCATTGCACCATTGGTGTTTTCAACATTGGTGGTCGGGATAGCCAAAATGGGCGATATGAAAATGGTGGGACGCGTTGGTGCCAAAGCCATGGGATGGTTTATTTCGGCCTCCCTGATGTCGTTGCTTTTAGGAATGGTATTGGTAAACTGGTTGGAACCGGGTAAAGGAACACCTATCAAAATGGAAGATGCTTCTTCGGCCGGGGAACTATTGGAAAAAACACAGTCGTTTTCACTGGAAGAATTTGTGAAACACGTGGTTCCGAAAAGTATTTTTGAAGCCATGGCAACCAATGAGATTTTACAGATTGTAATCTTCTCGGTTTTATTCGGAATTGCATTGGCCTCTTTAGGAGAAGCTGCCAAATCGATCATTAAAATGTTGGATGTTGTTTCGCATGTGATCCTGAAAATGGTTACCTATATTATGTGGGTTGCGCCATTAGGTGTATTCGGTGCTGTTGCAGCTGCAGTAGCGAGTTATGGTTTTGAAATCTTCGGATTATACGCCAAATACCTGTTGGATTTTAGTATCGGAATTGCCCTGCTATGGGTCGTATTGCTCTCCGTCGGTTACCTGATTTTAGGGAAACGCCTGTGGGAATTGCTACGACGTATCAAAAGTCCGCTATTAATTGCCTTTTCAACGACCAGTAGTGAAGCGGTTTTCCCGAAACTGGTAGAAGAATTGGAGCGTTTTGGTTGCCAGAAACGTATTGTATCGTTCACACTACCCTTAGGTTATTCGTTTAATCTGGATGGAAGTATGATGTACATGACCTTCGCGAGTATTTTTATCGCACAGGTATACGGAATTGACATGCCAATCGAAAAACAGCTCACCATGTTATTGGTGCTGATGTTAACCAGTAAAGGGGTAGCCGGGGTACCAAGAGCCTCTCTGATTGTAGTGGTGGCGACTTGTGCCATGTTTGGCATTCCGCCCGAAGGAATTGCATTGATATTACCGATTGACCATTTTTGTGATATGGCACGAAGCATGACCAACGTTCTTGGAAATGCCTTGGCAACTACAGCCGTTGACAAATGGGAAACAGCGAATGAAACTAACTAACTAATATTTATATATAATTTACCCAAAAAATTATGGAAGGCTTTAAGTGGACAGAATTGTTGAATCCGGAGTTTTATATTAACCTGGAAATCGGCGGACACCATATTGGAATTTACGTTGTATTGTTTATCGTTTTTGCAGAAACAGGTTTATTTGCCGGTTTCTTTTTGCCGGGAGACAGTTTATTATTCCTTTCGGGAATTTACAGCGAAGTGTTGATGCGCGAATTGCTAGCGGTTAACGGCGACTTTGCCAACGTAGCCTTACTATCCACTTTTGTAGCGATTTCCGGAATTATCGGGAATATATTTGGTTATTGGTTTGGTGCCAAAAGCGGACATTATCTGTATGCAAAAGAAGATAACTTCTGGTTTAAGAAAAAATACCTGATCCAATCGCGTTTGTTTTTTGAAAAACACGGAGGACGTGCCATTATTTTCGCACGTTTCTTACCTATATTGCGAACTTTTGCACCCATTGTAGCGGGTATCGTTCAGATGGAGAAAAAGAAATTTATGTTCTTTAACATCGTGAGTTCATTCTTGTGGTCGTTTACATTGATTTTCTCCGGACACTATTTGTACCGTTATTTATTGGACAATCACAATATGGATTTAAAAGCAAATATCGAATATATCGTAATTGCAATTATTATCCTTTCTACATCGCCACTTGCGATTAACTATCTGAAAAATAAAATCAAAGAAAGAAGAAGCTAATGCTTAGTCTGAGTTACTGGGAAATTAAAAACTGGTTTTCGAACGTCGACTATACGGTAGTGGGCAGCGGTATTGTCGGATTACACACGGCATTACGCTTGCGTGAACGATTTCCTAAAAGTAAGATCCTGGTACTCGAAAAAGGGCCGTTGCCACAAGGCGCGAGTACCAAAAATGCCGGTTTTGCCTGTTTCGGAAGTCTGTCGGAAATTATAGACGATCTGAAAAAGCATACCGAAGACGAAGTCGTGCAATTAATCGAAAAACGTTGGCGCGGACTACAATTGCTGCGCAAGAGACTTGGCGATCAAACCATCGATTTCCGTCCGTATGGCGGTTATGAATTGTTTTTAAAAGACGACGAGTCGAGCTATGCCGAATGTCTTCAGAAAATGCCATTTGTCAACGAAGTGCTGAAACCGCTTTTTAAAGCCGATGTGTTTTCAAAAGAAGTAGACCGTTTCGACTTTAAAGGCATTCAGGATCATCTGATCTTTAATCCGTTCGAAGGGCAAATTGACACCGGAAACATGATGCAGGCTTTGTTAAAAGAAGTTGTAGCCAACGATATTCAGATCTTAAATTATCAAACCGTAACCGGTTATCTGGACAAAGGGAATAGTGTTGAGGTACATACCAACGATTTTATCATCACAACCGGAAAGTTGTTTTTTGCTACCAATGGTTTTGCCGGAAAAATTACCAATGGCGCGGTTCGTCCGGCCAGAGCTCAGGTTTTAATTACCGAACCGATTCCAAATCTGGATATTCGCGGAACTTTTCATATCGACAGCGGTTATTATTATTTCCGGAATATCGACGACCGAATTCTTTTTGGCGGTGGAAGAAACCTCGATTTTGAAGGGGAAACCACCACAACCTTTGGCGAGACGGAACAAATTCAAAACCGTTTGGAAGAATTGTTAAAAAATGTAATTTTGCCAAATCAGGAATTTCAAATAGCCCATCGCTGGAGCGGAATCATGGGAATGGGAATCCATAAAAAACCAATCGTAGAACAACAGTCCCAAAATGTCTTCTGTGGCGTACGCCTCGGCGGAATGGGAGTGGCTATCGGAAGCCTGATCGGACAGGAATTAGCAGACTTATTAGAATAATGGCGGTAAAAAAAACATCAAAAACAAACACCAAACCGAAACCAAAAGAAGGGAAAAGAAGTTTTGCGAATAAAGTAGCACGCTTTTGTCTTAAAGCATTCCTATGGTTTTTTGCAATTTCCTTATTTTTTGTAATCCTATTCAAATTCGTACCGGTTCCGTTTACACCTTTAATGGCGATTCGGGGAATGGAAACGAGACAAGATGGTAAAGAAAAGGTTTGTAAACACGATTGGGTACCGTTGGAAGATATTTCGGAAAACCTGCAAAAAGCAGTTATTGCCAGCGAAGACGGTACATTTTTAAGTCATAACGGTTTTGATTTTGGCGCCATGCAAAAAGCATTCGACAGTAATCAAAAAGGCCGAAAACTAAAAGGTGGAAGTACTATTTCGCAACAAACCGCCAAAAATGTTTTCTTATGGCAGGGAAGAAGTTACCTGCGCAAAGGATTGGAGGCCTATTTTACCGTCCTGATCGAATTGATTTGGGGGAAAGAACGCATCATGGAAGTCTATCTGAACAGTATCGAAATGGGCGACGGGATTTACGGTGCACAAGCGGCCTCGGAATTCTGGTATGGGAAAAGTGCTAAAAACCTATCCAAATACGAAGCGGCCGGAATTGCAGCCATATTACCAAGTCCAAGACGATTTAAAGCGTCGAATTCATCGTCCTATATCAACCGACGAAAGGATAAAATTGTCCGCGTAATGCGTCATATCGGGAAGATCGAATATTAATTGAAAGATAAAATTACAACCATATAAAAAGGCTGTTTCATTTCGAAACAGCCTTTTTTTGATCTTGCAAAAGAGACTAGTTGCTGGCGGCTAATTCGCCAACTTTGATAATAGTAACGACAGCGTCCACTACTTCGTGCCAGTTACCTTTATCATCGGTATACATAAAATTAGCTGTTCCGGACTGCCAGTTGGATTCCAACACCATTCTTAGTTTGGTATTTGGCAAAAGAACCGGTCCGATTCCGGCATGTGGCGGGAATTTAATGTTTGGATAACCCTCGGCGGTTACCAAAATATGTGTATTTTTTGGCATAACCGTCATATACGTATAGTCACCACGTAAATCCGTGAACAATGTAAAAGGCGGATTAACCGTAGCATTGTGAACAACTCCTTTACCTGTAACGGTTTGTGCAGGTGTGTTAACGGCAAAATGTACTTCGAAAGTTGGTGCTCCCAGGTTTGGAGAAGCAATCTTGTACGAAACGATGAATAAACCAGATTTTGATTCCATAATGAAATAGATTTGAGATTAGGATAACAAATTTCAGCGGTTTGAAGGACGTATTTTAACGTAGAAGTACGGAATCTGCTTTTTGCGTAAAATTACGTGCTAGGAGTTTGACTGTTAGTTTTATTTGATAAAATAGGATGTTGAAAAAAGAGCGTTGTAACAATTCTAAAGGTCAAGCGTCTAATACATAAATCAAAAAACGAATAATTATGTACGCACATGAAATCGATTACCAGATTTTTGGTGAAGAGATGCAATACGTCGAAATAGAACTGGATCCACAGGAAGTAGTAGTTGCTGAGGCGGGAAGTTTTATGATGATGGACAACGGGATTCAAATGGAAACCATTTTTGGGGACGGATCCGCACAACAACAATCCGGAATTTTTGGAAAGTTATTGTCGGCCGGAAAGCGTGTTTTGACTGGAGAAAGTCTTTTTATGACGGCTTATACCAATCAGAACAACCGCAAAAGTAAAATCTGTTTTGCATCGCCGTATCCGGGAAAAATTGTAGCGATTGATCTGACGAAATACCAAGGGAAATTTATTTGTCAGAAAGATTCGTTCCTATGCGCGGCCAAAGGCGTTTCCATTGGGATTGAATTTTCCCGTAAACTGGGAACCGGACTTTTCGGAGGTGAAGGCTTTATCATGCAAAAGATCGAAGGCGATGGAATGGCTTTTGTACATTCCGGAGGAACTCTGGCACGAAGAGAATTACAAGCCGGAGAAATTCTAAAAGTAGATACCGGTTGTATTGTAGGTTTTACAAAAGACATCGATTATGATATTGAATTTATCGGTGGGATCAAAAATTCGATTTTTGGTGGGGAAGGTTTATTTTTCGCAACCCTACGCGGACCGGGAGTGGTGTATGTACAATCATTACCATTTAGCCGACTAGCCGACAGGATTATCGCTTCGGCGCCGAGAGCGGGAGGAAAAAGCAGAGAAGAAGGAAGCCTTTTGGGTGGACTAGGAAACCTGCTGGACGGTGACAACCGTTTTTAAAAAAGCATTTTTTTCTAATTAATTGATTTTATAAAAAGAAAAGCGCCCTGCAATTGCGGGCGCTTTTTGATTTGTATCAAAAACGGATTACTTTTTCAGATTCGGTAAACTCTTAATTCCCATATTGTATAGGGTAAAGGCAAAAATGTCTACACTTTCCTGAATGGAAGCGGCAACCGATTTTCCGGCACCATGTCCGGCATTCACATCAATACGGATTAAAACCGGATTGTTCCCTGTTTGTTTTTCCTGTAATTCCGCAGCAAATTTAAAACTGTGCGCCGGAACCACACGGTCGTCATGATCACCGGTAGTAACCAAAGTTGCCGGGTACTGTACGCCTTTTTTCACATTGTGAACCGGCGAATAGCCTTTCAGGTAAGTAAACATTTCTTTGTTGTCTTCCGCAGTTCCATAGTCGTATGCCCATCCGGCACCGGCTGTAAACGTATGGTAACGCAACATATCCATTACACCAACGGCTGGTAACGCCACTTTCATAAGGTCCGGGCGTTGTGTCATGGTAGCACCTACTAACAATCCTCCGTTCGATCCACCGCGGATGGCGAGGAAATCTTTGGAAGTATATTTGTTGGCAATCAGGTATTCTGCAGCGGCGATAAAATCGTCAAATACATTTTGTTTTTGAAGCTTGGTACCGGCATCATGCCATTTTTTACCATATTCACCACCACCGCGAAGGTTTGGTACGGCATAAACACCACCACTTTCCAACCAAACGGCATTCGAAATACTGAAACTTGGTGTAAGACTCGCATTGAATCCTCCGTAACCGTATAGGATGGTTGGGTTTTTACCGTTTAATTTTGTCCCTTTTTTATATGTGATGATCATTGGGATTTTTGTCCCGTCTTTCGACGTATAGAAAACCTGTTTGGACGTATAATCCTCGCTGTTAAAATCTACTTTTGGTTTTTGGTAGATTTCCGATTTTCCGGTTTGTGGATCGTACGAATAAATCGTTCCCGGTGTTGTATAATTGGTAAAGTAGAAATACAAGGTTTTTACCTCTTTTTTACCACCAAATCCGGAAGCTGTTCCTACGCCCGGAAGCTGAATTTCGCGAACCATTTTTCCACTATGATCGTATTGACGTACAACCGATACGGCATCTTTCATATAATTGGCAAAGAAATAGCCGCCGCCGTTACTTGGCGTTAATACATTTTCGGTTTCGGCGATAAAATTTTTCCAGTTTTCCGGTTTCGGATTGCTGATGTCTGTCGTAACGATACGTCTGTTTGGTGCATTCAGGTTGGTCACGATAAACAATTTTCCACCGTCGTTTTCAATGACATAACTATCGCTGTTAAAATTATCCAGAATGGTAATGATCGGACTATTCGGTTTGGTAAGATCTTTAATGTATAATTCGTTTCCGGATGTTGAATTCGCAGCCGAAATCACCAAATAGTTATCGTCTTCGGTTACCGATCCACCAACATAACGTCTTTTCTGATCCAATCCGAAAACCACTTTGTCCTCTTTTTGAGACGTACCCAGTTTATGGTAGTACAATTTATGTTGATCGGTTTTGGCCGACAATTCACTTCCGGTTGGTTTGTCGTAACTGGAATAGTAGAAACCGTCGTTCCCTTTCCAGGACACACCACTGAATTTAACGTCAAGCAACGTGTCTTCAATAACTTTTTTAGTGATGGCATCCATGATGATCACTTTTCTCCAGTCGCTACCACCTTCTGAAATGGAATAGGCCACTTTCGAACCATCGCGGGAAAAATCAAGACCACCTAAAGAAGTCGTTCCGTCTTTTGAAAACGTATTCGGATCCAGAAAAACTTCCTCTTTTCCGGAAGCATCTTTACGATAGATCACCGATTGGTTTTGTAAACCGTTGTTTTTGGTATAATAGGTATAGTTGCCTTCTTTAAAAGGAGCGCTTATTTTTTCGTAATTCCACAGTTTTTCCAAACGGGCTTTCAGAGCATTGCGAAAAGGAATCTGACTCAGGTAGTTGTAGGTCACCTCATTTTCGGCCTTCACCCAGGCAGCAGTTTCGGCCGAACGATCGTCTTCCAGCCATCGGTAAGGGTCTTTTACAGTTGTACCAAAATAGGCGTCATTCGTTTCGGTTTTACGGGTCTCCGGGTATTTTAATTTTACCGGCCCCTTGGATGTTTGTGCATTCATGGTAAGACTACAAACCACAGCCATGGTTGTTATTGTTTTTTTCATCTACTTGGTTTTTGGTTTCTAACAAAAATAAGGAATCAATTGTTATAGTTTCGTTAAAATAAAAAAGTGTTGGTTTTGTGATCTAAAGGGCATAATAGGTATTGTTTTTTTGAATATAACACAAAATCGGAAGTAATAACTATTGTCTTAGATACTAATTATTTTGACTGCCCATATGGTTTCAATTACGAAACTATTGAATATATCTTTACATAAAGGATCCTATCATTGTCTTAAGATGTAATAACATTATATAAAAAAACAGAGAAATGAAAACAAAAATTACCGTAGTATTGGTCGTACTATTTTTAGCTTCATGTAGCTATGATAGGAATGATGATATAAAACAGAGCCATTCTGAGATAAGTGAAAAATATATTGATGAGAATTACTATAACTGGATTAAAGAGACTGGAGAATTGATTTATAAATCGAACCCAGTTCGGGAAGATTTTGGACAATATGATAAAAATAGTTCCAGAGTAGCGTCAGAAAACAAGGAGAAATTAACGAAAAAGCATCTGGATGAATTTGGATTTACAGAAGAATCGCTATTTCTTTTGTTTAAAGGTTATGATAGAGCGACTTTAAATCCATTTACAAAAAAACCAGACGAAATCATCATTAATGATTATAGTACTAAGAATGCCAAACGGTTGGATTTGGCTAAAAAATATGGAGGAACAGCTTATTTAGAGCTTGGAGATCCAACAATTGAGACCTTTCCTTTAGGAACTCCGGAATATAGAGTGTCTGAAACCTGGGCGTATAACAGGGGAAGTACAGAAGATGAATTAATAAAAGAATTTGTTTATAAAACCGGAACGTTAACCCGATGGAATCTTGCCATGACAGCGGGCGTAACAACTTCTTTTAAAGTTAATATTCCATTTATCGGTGAGGCAGGTGCAGAAGTATCATTGTCTACTACAGCTGAAGGTGGAGGAGAGGAAACAAATGAAAAAGAAACAAAGACAGCTTATGTAGCAAAAGTGCCTCCTAAATCGAAAAGACGGGTTGTAATGATCGAAAAAATACAGCAAAAACGGGTACTGTATAAAGTTCCGATAAAAATTACAGGATGGCTTTGGACGGCTAAACATATACTGTATTTCTCAGGTGGAAATACACCTGCTAAAAAGTTGATGGATGGTATTAAACCGGAACAAAGATATTATTCCTGGGAAATAACAACAAAAGACAATTCAGATGTGGAAATATATGCTGAAGATCCAATTCCGTTGAATTAATTTATTACTGAATTTATAGGAAGTAAAAACGCCCTTTAAAAGTTAATTCCAATTAAAGGGCGTTTTACGTATCAATGTTTTAGTTAATTCGCGGCTTTATGATCATGTCCGTGATCGCCACCGTTGGCACCAATATAGATTTCAAGAAAGACCTGTTGTTGGTTCCCGGCTTTGTCCAGACAGAAAACACCTAAATGATAATGGCCGTCGGTAAAGGGTTGTCCGTTTGCATCCAATTCCGGAATCTCAATATGGTGGTGAAATTCTTTAATACGCAATCCGGCTTCAATCGGGAACGTTTGCTCATAGTGGAAATAACTGGCGGCTTCTGCACCGGCCATTTTTCCATGTGTATGTCCGTCTTCGGCACTGTGAACTTCGACTTTATAAGAAGCCAGTTCTACATTGTCGGTTAAAACACCTTCCAGATGGATTTCCGTTCCGGGTGTAAAACCTTCGTCAACTACAGGTTCTGTAATGGTAATCACTGGTTTTTCGGTGTCTTTATCGTCGCTGTCGCTACTACAAGAGGTGAAACTTAAAGCGGCAATAGTAGCAAATGCATATAGATATTTGATGTTTTTCATGATATAATTTTAAAAGTATTTGATTTTATTTGATTTCGTTGTTGTGTTGTGATCCGAATAAAATCAAACGGCTGGCGGGCCTCTTAAAAAATAGGAAAATAAGGTTTGTGATCCGTATTTTTTAATAAGTCTAAATGGCTTTTCAACTGGGAGTGCCGGAATAAATGGCGTAAAACTGAAAAAGCTAATCGACGTGATTGCCGGTACTTTAAAAATGTGCAATTCACAATTATGGGCGTTGTGCTTTTCGCCAAAAACAACCCTTTTTTCGGTTGAATAACTAAAAGTATGCTCTAGCCAAAAATAATGAACGGCATTATTGATTTGCGGAAAAGCAAAGATCAGACACAGCAGTATAACAATATGTTGCTTGTATTTATTCATGTGATGCTTTTCCAAAAGGGATGCGGACTAATAACTGAATGTTACGTCCCATTTCGGGGATTTCCAGCGCCCTGTAATAACTGTTGTGATTAAAATATTTCGTGTTAAAGGCATTGTTTACCGATAGCTGAACATTGGCCATGAAATTCCCTAGTTTGATATCGCTTTTTAGTGCGCCACCAAAAATGGAATAACCCGGTGTGATCAATTCGTTTTGTGCAATCCGGTTTTGTTCCAAAGCGGTTCGGCCATTAACGGATAAAACGGTGTTGCTAAAAGTTTTTAACGGTTTAAACTGATAACCGATTTCCCAATAAGCATTCGGCGGAGGGGTGAACGGTAACGGATAATCTTTGGAAGCATCGGAAGTAATCTGACGGTTGTACAGATATTCCAGTACAACTTCGGCTGTGATCCGGTCGAAAAAACGTTTTTCGGCACTGATTTCAAAACCGGATATAAGTGCTTCCGATTGCGAATATTGGTAAATCTGTCCGCCATGCGGTAAAATCGAAAACTGACCGGACGGTTTTAGGAAAATATAATTGCTGAAATAGTACGCATACGGACTAAAAGCCATTTTAAAACTATTCTTGGCATAACTCAACTTGGTATCGAACGAAATCCCCTGTTCCGGCTTTAGCGAGGCATCGCCCATTTCGTGTCGGAAAGCACCGTGGTGAATTCCATTGGCACTCAGTTCGATGGCGGTTGGAAAACGAAAATTACTACCCAATGTGGCTGTCAGGTTCCAACTGTTGTTGATGGTATAGCCCATTCCGATCGAAGCATTAAAGCTCGAAAAATTCTTGTCGAGATCCTGACTTCTTTCGGCATAGAAATTGGCAACCGCAGAACTTTGCCCGTTTCCGATCAGGTAGTCGTATAGCGTTTGATCAAAAAAGCGATCGATGGTCACTTTAGCCCAATCAAATCGGATACCGGCATTGAGCTTTAGTTTGTCGGAAGCAGTATAATCATGGATCATATAGCTACCAATGGCATTGCGGGTATACTTTGGAAGTAGAAAACTGTATCCGTCGATGGTATTGCTTTGGTACTGATTTTGAATACCAACAGTAGTTTGATGCGCGGTCGACCAGATGTATTTGTATTTTAACTGTGCATCCAACGTGCTGAGATTAAAATCCAGTTCCAGATCCGGATTTACTTCGGGCGGTTGCTGATTGCTGTAATGCGTATGGAATTTACTCCATTCCTGACGGTGGTTGTTCTGAAAACTAACGGATGCGTTTAACTGTGAATTTTCGAAATTCCACTGGTTGTTATTGATGATCTTAAAATGATTCACCCGTTGGTACGGTAATCCGATATTGCGGTCGTCGCCATCGTCCTGAACGGCAGCAATCGACGGAATACCATGAGCGCCCGGAAAGAATCCCGATTTAAAATACACATTACTGATGCTTAAGGTGGATTTGAATTTCTCGCTCACATAACCGATTTGTCCGAAAAAATCCGTTTCCCGGCCGGCGGTGTTTTTTAAGCGTTGATTGTATACCGGAATACGGGTGTTGAGGTACAGAATTTGATCTGTCGGAACCGTATAATCCCCAAAATCCAAGACCGTTCCTTTTAGTTTGTAAAAGAAATGATCCTTTCGGTATTTGATTCCTACGGAAGTTCCGATGGTATTGTTAACCGATTTCGCGATGGCCAACGCCTGACCCGAAAAGCTGTTTTTGGCCGGAACGGCATCGTTGTTAATACTGATCACGCCACCCATGGCATCGCTGCCGTATTCGATTGCGCCAACACCTTTTACGACTTCTACGTTTTCGGCATTAAAGGCATCGATCTCCAGTCCATGGTCGGCACCCCATTGTTGGCCTTCCTGTTTCACGCCGTTTTCGGTTACGGCAATCCGATTAAAACCCAATCCGCGGATAATCGGTTTGGAAGTTCCGGCACCGATTTCCATTGCATTCACACCGGGAAGTTTTTCCAATGATTTGGCTAGCGACCCGGCATAGGATTCCTGGATATAGTTCTGATTGACCTTTTCGGAATTTTTGACACTTTGTGCTTGCCCGGTTTTGTTGATCACAACTTCTTTGATGGCATTAAGATCCGGTTTCATTCGAAATGAAACGGAAATATCATCGTCTACCGTAAGTAAGGTGTCGATAGTCGTGTAGCCGATATAGGATACGATAAGGCGTTTTTGACCGGTCGGAATATTTTTTATTTCAAATACTCCGGCAGGATTGGTCGCAGTACTTCTGTCTGCGATATGAATATGTGCTCCGTTTAAAGGCTGTTTTTTTATATTGGTAATGGTCCCGGAAAGATTATTCTGAGAAAAACCAGATATGGCAGCCCATAGCAAGCAGAGAACAAGAAAAGATTTTTGTTGCATTTTTTCCTGATTCAGATAATATACGATAGCCCATAAATCCAAAGGGATTATGAAGCGGAACTACGGGTATGATTATGCGAATACAGGGGGAGCACGCAACGAAAAGAAAGAGCCGGAAAAAACAATCGGTTTTTCGGTTTTGGCCGTATGTTGCGTTACGGTTTTATAAGTATTGGTAAAGCTAAACGAAACGAATTCGGTAGGCAGATAACTGCTAAAGGTAAATTCGCAGGCAAAACAATGATCGAAATCATGGTGGGCGTGCGTGAATTCTGTTTTGGATATATCGTATTTATGGTGGCAGTGTTCGTGTGTGAATTCCTCTGCCAAATGCCCGAATGAATGAACCGACTGGAACAGTATTGCAAACAATACCGCCAGCATTAGAGAAAGGTTAAATATCGCCAGTTTCTTTTTCATTCCCTGCAAATATAGAAAACCAAAAAATGAAAACCGTTTTATTTTAACAAAATTTAAGTTTTGTCAAAATAAAACGGTTGCTATTGTATGAAAATCGGTTTTATACTAAGTTGTTGGCGACCAGATATTCGGCAATTTGAATGGTGTTGGTAGCGGCTCCTTTGCGAAGGTTGTCGGCAACGATCCACATGTTTAAGGTGTTCGGCTGACTTTCATCGCGACGGATTCGGCCCACAAACACATCGTCTTTTCCGTGTGCATAAATTGGCATTGGATAGGTTTTGGTGTCGATATTGTCCTGAACGACCACACCCGATGTATGGTGTAAAATGTTCCGAACTTCGTTTACGTCGAAATCATTCGCAAATTGGATGTTTACCGACTCGCTATGACCGCCCACTACCGGAATACGGATAGCCGTAGCTGTAACGGCAATCGTTTTATCGTTCATGATTTTCTGTGTTTCACGAACCAGTTTCATTTCTTCTTTGGTGTACCCGTTTTCCTCAAAAACATCACATTGTGGGATCGCATTGCGGTGAATCGGATACGGATAGGCCATTTCACCCTGAATTCCGGCATATTCGTTCTCCAGTTGTTTTACTGCTTTCACACCCGTTCCGGTAATCGATTGATAAGTCGAAACCACCACGCGTTTGATACCATATTTTTGGTGTAATGGTGCCAATACCATTACCATTTGAATCGTCGAACAGTTCGGATTGGCTATGATTTTGTCCTCTTTTGTTAATGTTGACGCATTAATTTCCGGAACTACCAGCTTTTTGGTCGGATCCATTCGCCACGCGGATGAATTGTCGATAACGGTGGTGCCTACTTCTGCAAATTTTGGTGCCCAATCTAACGAGGTTTGTCCACCGGCAGAAAAAATGGCAATTTCTGGTTTTAAATCGACCGCTGTTTGTAATCCTACTACAGCATACGATTTTCCCTTAAATTCGATTTGTTTTCCAACCGACTTTTCGGAAGCGACAGGAATTAGTTCAGTTACGGGGAAGTTTCTTTCTGCCAGTAATTGTAACATTACTTCGCCCACCATTCCGGTGGCTCCTACAACGGCTACTTTCATTTTAATACAAGGTGTTAATAGTTAATTTTTAGTAGAACAAATGTAGTTAATAAAGCTGTTAAAAAAACAATAAATAAAAAAACCGTTCGGATCACGAACGGTCTAATTTAGAATATAGTAGGACTATTATTTTTTTAATAAATCGCGGATTTCAGCTAATAATTCTTCCTGAGTTGGTCCCGCTGGAGCTGCTGGAGCCGGTGCTTCTTTTTTCTTCGCGGCGTTAATTCCTTTGATCAGTAAAAACAATACAAAGGCTACAATCACAAAATTAATGACCGCCGATAAAAACATACCGTACTTGACGCCCCCAAAAATGGTAAGCTCTTCGATTTTAGACAAATTGGCCGCTTCCAGTGCCGGTTTTAACAATAAAGGTGTAATCACATCATCGATAAACGAGCTGACAATTTTACCAAAAGCACCACCAATGATAACCCCGATTGCAAGATCTACAACGTTGCCTTTCATGGCAAATTCCTTAAATTCTGATAGCATTCCCATACCTTAAATGTTTTTAATTAAAAATTTGTGTAGCACTAAAGTACTAAAACCGATTAAAATTTTAACAATTTTAGTAGTATTTTTTATTCTTTATAGAAAATACGTTTTACTCTTTGGGAGATGCTGGTCAGGATTTCGTATGGTATGGTGCCGATCGTTTTGGCGATTTCGGTCACCCGAGGCTGTTCCCCAAATAGAATGACGCTGTCGCCTTCTTTACAGTCAATACTCGTAATGTCAACCATTAACATATCCATACAAATATTCCCGATAATAGGTGCTTTTTGATTTTTGATCACGACATAACCTTTCTGATTGCCCCAGCTTCTTGGGATACCATCGGCATAACCAATCGGAATCGTAGCTGTACGGGTTTGATGGGTTGCCATAAATTTCCGGCTATAGCCCACACTGTCGCCGCTCGGGATGTCTTTGATCTGTAAAATCACCGTTTTTAAAGTACCGACGTTTTCCAGTTGTTTCATTTCGTTTTCGTCGTTCCCTACACCGTATAAGCCGATGCCCAATCGTACCATGTCAAACTGGTATTCCGGGAAATTATAAATCCCCGAGGTATTCAGAATGTGACGTATCGGTTGGATTTGCAATGCGGAAGTGATTTGTTGCGACCACTGATCGAATGTATGAATCTGATGCAAGGTGAAATCGTTAAATTCCGGTCCGTCGCTGGCCGAAAGATGTGAGAAAATACTTTTTACCGCGACAAAATTATTGCGTTGTAACAAGTGAATCAGTTCTTCCAGATTACCGGCTTCAAATCCAAGTCGGTGCATACCGGTGTCCAGTTTGATGTGGATCGGATAATTCGACAGGTTTTTCTGTTGTGCCACGGTGATAAAGCGCTTTAATACTTCGGGCGAATAGATTTCCGGTTCAAGATTATAGGCAACCATAGCCGAAAATGCACTGTTTTCCGGATTCATCACAATAATGGGCATGTCGATACCGGCGTTGCGCAACGCAATACCTTCGTCGGCAAAAGCCACACCAAGGTAATCGACTTTATGATGCGCGAGTAATTTGGCAATTTCAAAACTACCGCTTCCATATCCGAAAGCTTTTACCATAACCATTACTTTGGTACCTGGTTTTAACTTCGATTTGTAAAAATTCAGATTATGACTAATCGCGTTCAGGTTGATTTCGAGTACGGTTTCATGGGTTTTCTCCTCTAAGAGCGTGACGATTTCTTCAAAATGGAAATTTCGGGCTCCTTTTACCAAAATCGTTTCGTTTTCGAAAGCAGTAGGGTTGTATTGATTTAGAAATTCATGTGTGTTTTTAAAAGGAATAAAGCCTTTAAAATCGGATAAATAGCGGCTAATGGTTTCGCCGATACCGATGACCCGTTCGATTTTATTGCGGATTAACAAATGGGCGACTTTCGAATACAGTTCGTCCACCGGAAAACCGCTTTGGAAAATATCCGAAAGAATCACTGTTTTCTTTTGATGGGTTTTATGTTGTTCGAGAAAGTCCAGCGCGATTTTCAACGACTGATAATCGGAGCTGTAACTATCGTCAATAATGGTGCAATTGTGAATGCCATTTTTAACCTGTAGGCGCATTTCCACCGGATACAGATTCGGAATGCGTTCCTGTATAACCGATTCGGCATAGCCCAAATACAAAAGCGTCATCAAACAGTGAATGGTATTTTCTACCGAAGCTGCATCCTGAAACGGTATGGTTACCGAAAAGGAATGTCCTTTATACGCGATGTCAAGGGAATTTCCTTGTTTCTGAATCACAACATCGGCTTTTGAATCGTCAAAACTCCAGGAAAACGTTTTAAGATTCGGATCTAATAACGCGTCAATGGTTTCGTTTTTCTGATAAATCAGTACAGCTGCATTTTGGAAAAGCCTTAGTTTTTCGGTTATTTTCTGAAGGCGATCGGTAAAACCCTCGTCATGTGCGGTTCCGATATTGGTCAGAATTCCGATGGTTGGTTTGATAATCGGTTCCAGTTTTTCCATTTCGTGTGTTGTCGAAATCCCGGCTTCGAAAATACCCAGATTGTGTTTTTCGTTAATTCCGATAACCGATAGTGGTACGCCTACCTGCGAGTTATAACTTTTCGGACTACGGATAATGTTGTATTCCGGACTTAGTAAAAAGTTAAGCCATTCTTTTACAATGGTTTTTCCGTTACTACCGGTTATACCAATCACTGGAATGTTGAATAACTTCCGGTAATACGCTGCAAATTGTTGTAAACTTTCAAGGGTGTCTTTTACAACCAGAAAATTCGCCTTTCCGTTAAGATTTTCCGGAATATGGTGGACGACAAAATTGGAAACACCTTTGGCAATCAGACTTTCGATATAATGATGTCCGTCGTGATTATGCCCCACCAAAGCAAAAAACAGGGTTCCGGAACCGTTTTGTAATGAACGGCTGTCAATAGAAACGTTGTCAACAGGGCAAGTTTCGTCATTCCCATACCATTTGGCAGCAATGACAGGGATTATATTTTTGATAGTAAAACTCAAAATGTACTTTATTTTTTATTAATTGAAACCAGAAATTCGGCTGCAGTCATCACAGGGATCTCAGTTCTTTTTTATAATCAAAATCTTCCGGTATAGCAGTTGGTTGTGAAAGCTCTTTTACAAAGGACGATATTTTGATTTCTTCGGAATTATCCCGAAGATTGCTGGAAGTTAACGATTGCAGATAGGATTCTATGATCCGGGACAAGCTTTTTTTGTTCCGGGAAGCATACTCTTTGGCTTTTTCGATAACCTCTTTATCAAGTTTAAGCGTCAGTTTACGATCCATGGCTTCGGTTTTACTACGTATAAAATTAGCGAAATTATCCGTACAATCGTCAATATTAGCGTTTTTATAACACGAAGCGAAATGGGGTTATTCGTCGTTTTTTTTGTTTTTGGAATTTCGGTCTTTTTCCTGCATTTCTTTCATCGCCGTAAAATAGGCGGCACGACTTAGCGGTTCGTATTCTTCGGTTTCGCCAAGCAGAACAAGGTTGTCGTTTTGTGCTTTTCGGAAACTGTAATTGGCCAGATTTCCGGTTCGGGTACATACGGCGTGTACTTTGGTCACATATTCGGCAGTCGCCATTAATGCCGGCATCGGACCAAAAGGATTGCCTTTAAAATCCATATCCAGACCGGCAACGATTACGCGAACACCGGCATTGGCCAGGTCGTTGCAAACCGCTACAATCTCATCGTCAAAAAACTGGGCTTCATCAATACCAACCACATCACAGCCATCGGCCAGAATACGGATATTCGCAGCGGCGGGAACGGGCGTGGAACGAATTTCATTCGAATCGTGCGAAACCACCATCTCGTCGTGGTAGCGGGTATCGATAGCCGGTTTGAAAATTTCGACGCGCTGTTTGGCGAACTGGGCCCTTTTTAAACGGCGTATCAATTCTTCCGTCTTACCGGAAAACATAGAGCCGCATATGACTTCTATCCACCCAAATTGTTCTTTGTGATTTACGGTATTTTCGAGAAACATTTTGTACTTTTCAAGCTGTAAACAGCGTTTTTTTCTGTTACTTTTGTAATGGAAACAAATTTATTAAAATAACCATCGTCTTACTCCATATAAAAGCAAAAGTTATGAAGAAAAAGTTAGAGGCCGAGTTGATCAGTATCGCGCATCGCATTTTAAAATTAAAAAACAAATCGGAAGTAATTCAGTTACATCAGGAAACGCAAAAGTTGTATGAAATCTTGTCCGTGTTGCGTTTTTACGAAGAAAATTTTGAAGAAGCGAAGCCAACGATCGGTCTGCCGGAACTGGAAGAAAAACTAGAGGAGACTTTTGAAAATAAGGAACCGGAAACCGTAGCGGTTGTTGAAGAACCGAAAAAAGAGGAGCCGATAGTAGCCGAAAAAGAACCGGAAGTTATTGCTGCACCGGAAGAAACGTTGGAGGAAGTAATTACGGAAGCTTCGGTTTCGGAAGAAGAGAATACAACGCTTGAAGAAGTTGTCGCGGAACCGGAACAAGAAGCCGAACCGGAAGTCGTGGAAGCGGAATCCGAAAAAGTAGTCGTAGGTCAGATTGATATCGACGAAAGTGATCTGGAGGAAGAGGAACCACTGATCGAAGAAGAAAAAGCCGCTTTCCCGGAAGTAATTGAGGAACCTGTTTTTGAACCGGTCAAAGAAGAACCGAGAAAAGAAGCGCAGCAAATCACATTGGAGGATTTGCTAGGGCAACATACCTATAAAGAACCGGAATTTGTAAAAGTAGAAGACGTACCGGCTGAGGTAGAAAAAGTAGCCGAGATAACTTTCGAACCGGTATTTGAACCCGTAATCGAATCCAAAACGGAAGTGCCATCCTTTTCGATCGATGCGGAAAAAGACGCTTATAGTCGTAAAACGGATACCATCGGGAAGTCAATTTCTTTGGGATTGAACGACCGTATCGCTTTTGAAAAAAATCTTTTTGGCGGAAGCGGAGAAGATCTGAATCGCGTATTGTCGCAATTAAATAGTTTTGACAATTATCAGGATGCCCATAATTTTATTGAAGATCTGGTAAAACCGGATTACAACAACTGGGAAGGAAAAGAAGAATACGAAACACGCTTTATGGAGATCGTCGAGAGACGTTTTTCATAATAACGATACCAATCCATTACACCAATCGGTATAAACTGCGGTTTGTGCCGATTGGTGTTTAAATTTTACGCTATGTCTAAATTATATTTGGTCCCAACGCCAATCGGAAATCTGGAAGATATGACTTTCCGGGCGATCCGTATCTTAAAGGAAGTCGATTTGATTTTGGCGGAAGATACCCGTAACAGCGGAAAACTGCTCAAACATTTCGAGATCGCCACGCCGATGCAAAGTCATCATATGCATAACGAACACAAAACGGTCGATTATATCATCCGTCGTTTACAATCGGGTGAAACAATCGCGCTGATTTCGGATGCGGGAACACCGGCTATTTCCGATCCCGGATTTTTACTGACTCGTGCTTGTGTGGAAAACAAAATCGAAGTGGAATGTCTACCGGGAGCTACGGCTTTTGTACCAGCTTTGGTCAATAGCGGCTTGCCGAATGACAAATTTATATTTGAAGGCTTTTTGCCGGATAAAAAAGGACGTCAGACGCGTTATCTTGCATTAGCGGAAGAAACCCGTACGATGATTCTCTATGTTTCGCCACATAAACTGGTTAAAACATTAGCCGAATTTGTACAATATTTCGGAGCCGACCGACCGGTATCGGTATCGCGGGAATTGTCCAAATTACACGAAGAAACCGTTCGCGGAACTGCCGAAGAAGTGTTACAACACTTTGAAGCCAAACCGCCAAAAGGGGAAATCGTAGTGATTGTAGGGGGAAAGATTATGGAAAAAGAAACGAAAAAAGATAAAAACGAAGCGATATGACACATCAGGTACGTACCAAGTGGCTGGGAAAAATGCAATTTGAATCGACAAATCCCAGCGGTGATCTAATGACGATTGATGCCGGACCGGAAAACGGCGGTGAAGGAAAAGGACTGCGCCCAAAGGCGTTGATGTTGTCGGCATTGGCCGGTTGTACCGGATTAGACGTGGCATCGCTTATCGAAAAAATGAAACTGGAAGTTGCCGATTTTACCATCGAAACGGAAGGGGAATTAACGGAAGAACATCCGAAGACGTACCATACCGTTCGGGTGGATTACCATTTTTACGGAAATAACCTGGAACCGAAAAAACTGGAAAAAGCAGTCAACCTTTCCGTTGAAAAATATTGCGGCGTGATGGAAATGTTCCGTCAGTTTGCCAAAGTTGAAATCAAGATACACTATCATACCGTATAATACACTTACATTACACCTGACAGGTTTCGAAAACCTGTCAGGTGTAAAAATACCAATATAACATGCGCTGGACTCTCAAATCCGATCCGAATCCCCATAAAACAAGGCAACTGGCTGCCGAATTGGGCGTGACGCCATTAATTGCTTCTTTATTGGTGCAACGCGGCGTGGAAACCTTTGAGCAGGCAAGAGCTTTTTTCCGTCCGGCGTTCGAACATTTACACGATCCGTATCTGATGCAGGATATGGATAAAGCTGTGGCGCGTATCGAAACGGCTATAGCGGCCGGGGAAAACATTTTGGTATTTGGCGATTATGATGTCGACGGAACTACGGCGGTGGCATTGATGAGTTCGTATCTTAGAAGCTATTATCCGAATGTGGCAACCTATATTCCCGATCGGTACGCCGAAGGTTATGGGGTTTCGTTTCAGGGAATTGATTTTGCAGAAGACAACGGATTTACGCTGATCATCGCGCTGGATTGTGGTATCAAATCGATTGATAAGGTCGAATATGCCCAACAAAAAGGTATTGATTTTATCATCTGTGACCACCACCGTCCCGGAGATGAACTACCGAAAGCGATTGCCATACTCGATCCGAAACGACAGGATTGTGCGTATCCCTATAAAGAATTGTGCGGGTGTGGTGTCGGTTTTAAACTGATACAAGCCTTATCGGCCAACCGCGGACTGAGTTTACTGGATCTGATTCCCTATCTGGATCTGGTGGCGACGGCAATTGCCGCGGATATTGTCCCGATTACCGGAGAAAACCGGGTTTTAGCCAAGTTCGGATTGCAAGTGATCAATGAGAATCCGCGTCCGGGAATTAAAGCACTGATTAAAAATGTCAAAAAAAAGGAATTAACGATCACCGATGTGGTTTTTATCATCGCACCACGTATCAATGCGGCGGGAAGAATCAAACACGGAAATCACGCCGTGGCCTTATTGACTGAGTTTGATCTGAAACAGGCAGAAGAATTTGCCAGTCAGATTGAAACGTTTAATGCCGACCGGAAAGATATGGACAAACAGATCACCAAAGAAGCCTTAAAACAAATTGAAGTCAACGGAGAACAGGGGCGATTTACGACGGTTGTCTATCAGGAAGACTGGCATAAAGGCGTTATCGGAATCGTAGCTTCCCGACTGACGGAAGTATATTATCGTCCGACGCTGGTTTTTACCAAAAGCGGCGATAAACTGGCGGCTTCGGCGCGATCGGTTAAAGATTTTGATGTTTATAATGCCCTGGAAGCCTGTTCCGATTATCTGGAACAATTTGGTGGTCATATGTATGCAGCCGGATTAACACTAAAAGAAAGCGATTTCGAATCGTTTAAAAGTCAATTTGAGAAAGTAGTATCCGAAACGATTACGCCTGATTTATTGGTGCCGGAAATCAGAATCGATGCCGAAATCAATTTTTCGGATATTGACGATAAACTCATCCGCATTCTAAAACAATTTGAACCGTTTGGTCCGGAAAATATGACGCCGGTTTTTATCGCGCGCAACCTGACGGATTCCGGTTATGGCAAAGCAATTGGTCAGGATGAAGAGCACCTGCGCTTGTTTGTCAAACAAAAACCCGAAGGAAAAGGATATGCAGCGATCGGTTTTGGTTTGGCGAAAAAAATCGAGCTTACTGAAAATCAACAACACTTTGATGCTGTTTTTTCGATCGACGAAAATGAATGGAACGGCACCGTTAGTGAGCAACTTCGACTACGGGATATTAAAGTATCTTAATTAACAATTTGTTGGGTTTTCCGAAGAAAGTATTTCTCTACTTTTAGTTTTATAAAAAACGAGAAATGATTTCATCTGAAAATCCGTTACACGGAGTTCACTATTCTATATTGGATTTAGCGGTAGTTTCCCAGGGAGACACCTATTCCGACACCTTCCGAAAATGCCGGGAACTGGCTCAAAAAGTCGAATCTTTAGGTTATTCGCGATTTTGGTTATCCGAACATCACAACATGCAACATGTGGCGAGTTCGGCCACTTCTGTTCTGATCGGTAATATCGCCGAACATACGCAAACCCTACGTATTGGCTCCGGAGGGATTATGTTACCCAACCATTCGCCGCTTGCTGTAGCGGAACAATTTGGAACGCTTAGTACCTTATATCCCGGACGTATTGACCTCGGATTGGGACGTGCACCCGGAACCGATGGGGCGACCGCCATGGCGTTACGCAAAAACAATTACGATCTGAATTACGATTTTGAAGCGCATATAGCAGAATTACAACGCTATTTAAGTGCTGAAAACAGTACGGCAAAAGTGCGGGCTTTTCCGGGTGAAGGCATCGATATCCCAATGTGGATTTTAGGATCGAGTATGGAAAGTGCTATTCTGGCGGGTAAATTAGGATTGCCGTATGCTTTTGCAGCCCATTTTGCGCCGGCGCAGTTTTACCGTGCGATCGAATTGTACCGACACTATTTTATACCGTCCGAGTATTTGTCGGAACCTTATATTCTGGCTTGTGTAAATGTGGTTGCCGCGGATACGGATGACGAAGCCAACTATTTGGCCACTTCGCTTTATCAGGCGTTTACCGGAATCATCACGAATACACGCCGTCCGTTAATGCCACCGGTAGACGATATGGACGATGTTTGGACTGCCGATGTTATGGAAGCGGTGATGCAAATGACGGCCTTTACATTTGTGGGAAATAAGAACACTTTACAGCAGCATTTTAAGGAGTTTATACAAGCTACAAAAGTCGACGAGATCATGGCGATTTCACAGATTTTTGATCAGCAAGCCAAATTGCGATCCTTCGAAATAATGGCAGAAGTCTTTCAAAGATAATTACGGATAGCCTTAATAAAAATGGTTTTTTGGAATGCCCTTATATTGGTAGGTCCCCGGTATAAGGGTTGGCTATCCTGAAAAATAAAATAAGTTTATTTAGAATGAATATAAATAATTTTTTATATTTGTTTAAAATTAAAGGTGATGCAACAGATAGAACAACTATATCATAACGATTTCGGAGTAGCATTTTTCTGGATTAAAGACCAGCAGACATTACGTCATAAAGTACAGTTGGTTTTTAAGGAAACCGGATTTTACCTAACCCGGGAACAGATACAGGAATTTTCAGAGTTGATCGATTTATCGTGTGAGAGCAGTTGTTGTTCGGACTGTGAAATGCGTGGTCGCTGCCATAAATTTTTATTGAAAACCCCATTTGAGGCCCTTGATCTTGCGGTAACGCGAAAAGAAGTATATCAGATTAAAGACCTGGTAGAAGGAACGCTTTTCCAGTTGGATCTCAATAGCTATTTGGATGAGTTGTGTAAAAACTAAACACTTTTCAAAACATAGGTTACGATTCCCCAAATGATCAAATCATTTTCGGCGGTTACTTTTATCGGATTGTAATCGGTATTCTCCGGGATGAGGTAGACACACTCTTTTTCGATTTTAATCCGTTTTACGGTAAATTCCCCATCGATATAACAAACGGCGATTTTATTATTTTTTGGTTCCAGACTACGGTCGATCACCAGGATATCACCATCGTCGATACCGGCACCCGTCATCGAATTACCCTTGGCTCGGGCATAAAAAGTCGCCTCCTGATTTTTAACTACCACTTTATCCAGACTAATTTTAGTTCCGTCAAAATCGGCGGCTGGCGAGGGAAATCCCGCTTTGATACCATCGGCGATAAAAGGCAGTTCCACCGAAGCATCGCTGTCCGGGATAAAAAATTGCAGGGATGTTTTGTCTAGTGGCATTGTATTTCGAGTATGTCCTTAATGTCGGTTGTATAGTTTGGGGAAAGATGATTTTGTTTCATTTTCCAGGTTCGTTGTAAATCCTGATTCCCCAATCGGATTTTTCGGTCGCCTGTTTTTCGATGGTAGCTGTCCATGACTTCCATCAATTTCTGATGTTTCGGATTTTCCTCTTCAAACAAATGCAATTGCTTTTGATCCTGTGGCATCAACTGGGTTACAATTACACCGGCTTTTAGATACACCGCATTGGGTTCGTACAACTTTTCGAGTAGGCCGATAGCCATATTGCTAATCGTGATATTCGAATTACTCGCAAACGGCAGATTTTCCATCTGACTGAAATAATGGCGTTTTGACGGTGTTTGATGTTTGTCTTTTACCAAGAGTACAACCACACTATAACAACAGGATTTTTGTTTGCGCAGTTTTTCGGCACAAACGGACGCAAAAGTGGCAATTCGTTCGCGTATTTCCCGATAATCGGACAGTTTTTTTTCGAAACTACGGGTGATGGCGATACTCTTTTTCGAATCCTGTTGGGTTTCGAGTTCAAGTACGGGATTTCCAAGGAGTTCACTGCGCAATCGAAGACCGACAACGCCCATTTCCCGACGGATCCAGGCTTCGTGTTCCGGCAGTGTAAAATCGTAGGCCGTGAAAATTCGTTGCGCTTTTACTTTTTTGATCAAACGATAACCGATACCCCAAACATCCTCAATTTTGGTCCATTTTAGGGCTTTAAGGCGCTTTTCCTCACTATCGATTACATAGACACCGCCGGTACGGTCCTGGAATTTTTTAGCGATTTTATTCGCTACTTTCGACAGCGCTTTGGTAGGTGCCATGCCGACGCATATCGGAATACTCAGCCATTTTTGGATTCGTTGTTTCATTTGAATTCCATAATCGTGGTAATCGGCGATTGTCATACCATCGAAATTCAGAAAAGCCTCGTCGATACTGTATTCTTCGACATGCGGCGTGAATTGTCGGAGGATATTCATCACTCGTCCACTAAGGTCGCCATAGAGCGCATAATTGGACGAAAACACTTTGATACCAAGTTGTTTGAGTTGATCACGCACCTGAAATTCCGGGGCGCCCATCGGAATGCCTAGTGCTTTGGCTTCTTCACTACGCGAAATGATACAACCATCGTTGTTGGATAAAATCACGACGGGTTTACCCACATATTGCGGTTGGAATACCCGCTCGCAGGAGGCGTAAAAGTTGTTACAATCGACCAAAGCATACATGGTGTAAAATTACGATTTTGGTCGTTAGGGAGACAAAATGAGGCGTTAAAAGTTACTGTCGACTGATGAAAACAATCATTTGCGTTTTTTCTTTTTTTGAATTGGAAAAAGATCATCAATATTGATGTCGACAGGGTATCGTCTTTGGGTAAGGGTTTGAAAATATATTTTTGATAGGGGGCTTCCCGAATTCTTTTGGCTAAATGTCTATTTAACCTCATGTCAATTTTAGGGAAAGGCTTCCCTAATTTTAGATAAAGGGTATCGCCAGTTGGGTCTAAATATCCGGTATAGTTTGCAGGATATTGTCTCCAATCCATTCCTGTTGCAAAAAAAAAAAGTAAATAAACCTTCCATATGGATGGTATCACCACTAAAATAATATGTTCCATGGTCTAACCGTTCATTTCTGCTTTTTATTTTTTCAATGACGTTTGAACTTATCCAGTCAGAATGAGGAGACTGGATGAAATGGTTCTTTTTTAGAAATAAAATCGGAGAGATAGACACCGTTAAGCCGAATGTTATGGGTATCAGATGTGGTTTTGATTCCAGGTATATATGATTCCCTTTTTTAGGAGTACTTCCATAAAAAACTAAGACGCCTGTAACTAATAGTAATATAAATCTTAGGACTAGATTCTCGAATCGTTCTTTCTTCCGTCATTTCGCCTGTCATCATACTACCACCTATAGCCAGGGTAAAGGTGTCGTTTATTTTATAAGTGGCTAATAAACCACCGGTTCTGTAACGATCCCCCTTTATCTTCCAAATAATCCTCATCTACCTGCATACCCAAGTTGTCTGTTTGTATTGTAGTTACCATTGTTTTATTTGGTCTATTACTAAATCTTTAATATCAATCCATCAGCAAACATTTTACAGCATCCGTTTTTACAAAATATAGGGTTTGAGGAGTAAATAATCGCTGATTATATGTTTGTTTAAACATAAATTTGGTGAATTTTTTTGGATAAGGTGGTACCACTTTCCAATCTGTAATCGTATCCTTATTTTTTATATAACCTCTGTAATTACAATAAATCGATTTAATTCTTCTAGCAGAAGTTACCGTTCTTACTTCAACATAAGCATAAATCGAATCATTTTTAATCGTATAATTACCCAGATATTCTTCTTTATGTAATTTATTCCAATCTCGAATTCGCTTGTAATACTCACATGTAAATGGTTTATTTCCAAATGTTCCAACACCATCGATATAGATTTTTTTATTGCGCCCGAAAATAACAAGGTAAAGAGAAGAATATATCTCAGAACGACTCTTACCAAAATAAATATCATTTTGTCTATTGATTATCGTTGTATCTAATGTATTGTAAAATCCATTAAACCTTATTTTTGTTGTGTCTGATTTATGTGCTTCTATAAAAGCGGCCGGTTTAATGAGAAAGGGAACTTTATAGTCAGATCCCATAGCGACTAAAGACATTATCAAAATTATTTTTTTCATAACTATGGCCTTTAATAATATAAATAATTTGAATGGAAGCTTCCTGAATAGGTATAAGGTTTTGAAACCAGATTTCTATTAGGAAAATAAGGAGTAGTATATATTGGCCAGTTTCTATGTATTGCATTTTGGATCGTATGCAGTCTTTTTTCACTATTATGCCCATAAAAAGTAGCCTGCCCTTTGTCGATAATACCTCCGTATATAGTTCCAGCACGTAAGTTCCCTAAATTTGTGTCATTATGCATACCAAGTTTACTTTTCACATTTGGATTTCCTCCATAAACATCATTCTCTTCAAAAGCCTCTCCTGTAAGCATACTGCCTCCCATTACCAGAGTGAAGCCCTCATTTATTTTATAAGTGGCTAACAGGCCACCGGTTCTGTAACGATCGTATTTATCGCCGATTTCTGGAAAAAAATCCTCATCTATACGAAGGCTTAAATCACCAATTTGAGCATTGATTGCGCCCACTCGCTGCGCTGTATTCCCGGAAAATGTAGTGCTGGATAAACCAATGCCATAGTTTGCATGACTGTCATTATAGCCGGCAAAACCTCCAACGCCCCAATAGGAGCTGGGACCAGCGGCTTCCCCTAATGAACTCATACCGGAGTTAAAACCGGCACTTATACTGCCACTCCAAACAAAGTCACCGGTTTTTCCGCTAGCATTTACACTTCCCCCGGCTGTGAAGCCGCTAGTACCAAAACCAATCATAGGAGAGATACCAAGATTGAAATTAGCGGACTGATAAATTGGGATATTGGGTAAAAAACGATTCAATTGATTTATGCCAGTAGCAAGGAGTGCCTGACTTACCGTGGTAATGCCACCACCGAGGCAACCGCCCACAGCTCCCATACCTGCAGACATAGCAATTTGTCCAATGTTCATTTTGCCATCATGTACCAATAAATCGACGCCTACGTTTACGGTAGCAAAAATTATAGGGACAAACCAAACGAATTCACCGTCAGGATCGGTATATTTTAGGGGGTTGTTCCAACAATAGCCATACCGGTTATAGTTTTGGGTATTATAGGGATCCTGCACATAATTATCGGGTGATAGGAAACGATGTAGTTTCGGATCGTATATCCGTCCGTTCATATTGATAATCCCGACATCTTGTAGATGCTCGTGTCCGGTATAACCACGATCGAGGAGCGTTAAACCGACCAGATTGTGATCCTGTCCGTCCTGAACTTTGAGTAGTTTTCCCCAAGGATCGAAAAGTCGTTTTTCGACAAAATTTCCGCTTTGATCGGAAATCGCGACTATCGTTCCCTGATAATCCCGATGGAGATACAGATATTCGCTTGTCATTCCGTTGTCTTTAAAAACGACCGGAGCACTATAAGCATCACCACCTACAAAAAACACAAAAGTAGAGGCTCCTGTTTGCTGGTTGGTGGTAATTTCCATCGAGCCATCGGCGGCATAATCTTTACGGAAAG
>Ga0206118_100102_pt1 | contig 114864 bp, 77 predicted proteins | sample 3A20Ametagenome_FD_177999 | JGI IMG/M metagenome (GOLD analysis project Ga0206118, IMG submission 177999) | Enriched microbial communities from leaf-cutter ant dump, University of Wisconsin, Madison, United States - 3A20A | ecosystem: Environmental > Terrestrial > Nest > Insects nest > Nest dump...
CCACCAATAGCAAAAAGAAGAAGATAAGAGCGGCATCACCATACGGCATCCGCCGCTCCCATCATGTTGCAGGACGGCCGCTTCGCCGGCATTCTGTGAGCTGCTCTTACAGCTTACACCGGCTCAGCATAACCGCCTGCTAACACCCTCACTCCCCTGACCTGTTCCTCTCTTCCCTGCTGGGTTTACGACGCTGCTCCCGCAAATCCTTGTACAGCTTTTCCATCGTCAATGCCTTGTATTTAAATAACAGCACATCCCGCACCTGCTGCGGATGCGTAAAGCTGCCGTACTTCACCAGGTTTTCTACATACGCGATGTATTCCTTATTCCCGTTTTTATGGTAATACCTCCGCTCATAACCCCGCTTATGCTCAATGAACAATGAAAAAAGATCAACTTTATGATACACCTTGACTACGGGCTGCGGAGGGGGCTGCTCTCCCGGGCCATACATGATTATATCGCTGTTTCTCGCCCCTGCGTATGAGACTGACAGCTTGCTGTGAAGATCCAGACCACGCTCATACAGCTTGTCTACGATATAGGCATATTTTTTGATCCGGCACAGGCTGTCTGTTCCATTGAACATATTAATATCCGACAGGTAATCAGCCGGTATTTCGTCAGCAATGGAATCTATTTTACTGTAAAATACTGAATCCTGCAGGCACAGACATTCCTGAGCTTTCGAAAGGAAAGCGGGCGACAGGAATAATAAAAAAAGAATGGTGTTTCTCATATTCTTTCTATTTTTTTTTATTTAATCACAGGATGGAACAGGCGGCAGCTCTGCCTCTACCGAAGGCCACCAATAAGCATCAGGATCATTAAGGCGTGTCTTTTGATCTGAATCTGCCTTACCTACTGTAAATTTTGAATTGGCCGCACCGACATGATCAGGGACATGATACGTTAAGCAAAAGAAGAAGGTAAGAGCGGCATCACCATACGGCATCCGCCGCTCTTTTAGTCGATCTTCACCGCTCCGCCTTCTTCTTACGGTTCTTTCTCGCTTGTCTCTCCTGCTCTCGCATATCCTGATAGAACTTTTCTTCAGTCAACGCTCTGTACTTAAACAGCAGCACTTCGCGTACCTGCTGAGGATGTGTGAAGCTGCCATAGCGCACCAGGTCATCCACGTAGGCGAGGTATAGTGAGTCGTCCCGCTTATGATAATAGCGGTACTCATAAGCCTGCTTATGAGCGATAAACGTAAAAAAAAGATCTATTTTGTGATAGGTCTTTACTACCGGCTTGGGCGGTGGTGGCTTCTCGTTCGGCCCGTAGATTATCATACTATTATCTCTCCACCTGTTTTCAATAAGCCTGCTGTGCAGATCCAGCCCCAGCTCGTACAGCTTATCCACAATATAGGCGTACCGCTTTATCACACACGGGTTGGCATTCCATTGATATATTGCTGTTGTCAATGAATCTGACAAACCCTCTTTGTCAATAATAGGAATAATATTTGGGTAAAATACTGAATCACTCAAACATGGAAATTCCTGTGCAAATAAGCCATTACTGAAAAAAACAATTAATAAAATAGTCTTGTATTTCATATAAAGTATCATTAGTTAAAAATCAATCACATGATGGTTCCTGGACAAGAACTGCCTCTACGGAAGGCCACCAATAAGCATCAGAGTCCTCCAATAATTTTATATTACCAGAGTTTTCTTTCCCGGCTAAAAACCTTGAGTTAGCAGCACCGCCAAAATTTGTACCTTGTTGAGAAACAATTATAAAATCAATAATTTGATCTGTTGTTTCAAATTTATTAGCATAATAGGTCGGGATTGACCAGACCACATTTCCGTACAGCATGGGATCTCTTTCATTCCTGCACGGAAAGCTTACTCTTATCATATCTGGTTTGGAAATCCTCGTCCCTTTTCCCTTGATCACCAAATCTGTGGCTACTACATATTGATTATTAAGGTGTGGACCGGGTTTTGGCATACCATCAAAATACGCTCCAACAGCATCCGCTTCCGCATAGCCTTCTTTTATTTTCAGGCTATAGAAATTGACGCTATCCGGCATCAGGTAGTTCGTAGAGAAGTACCCACATGACGGCCTGTACTGCCTGTGCCTGATGGTAGACGGGAAGCTGTCCTGATACGCTATATTGTTGTTATCGAAGAACATTCCGGTAGGTTTTATCACCTTTATCTTTAGCTCCAGCACATTGGCGCAGGCTGCGCAGTCTCCGTTCATATTGCTCAGAGTGGCTTTGATAGTGATAGTGCCTTCTTCCCACAAGGCTCGTATCCGGCACTCTTTATTGCCAATAATGGTATCTATCTTACCAGGGCCTTCAATCCCCCACCTGACCGATGCCCCACACAGGTTCCTTATCCTGATATCAAGTTGTTCTCCTATACCGACTGTCGTCCTTCGCCTGTTCGGCAATTTGAAGGTTCTGCTTTCCAGTCTCGGGCATGGCTTTATATTGGGGCCGCCACCGGCCTGTGTATCGTCATCATACCACTCCCAGCCCTCCCAGGGGTCCTGCCAGTAGTCATCCCAATAGTCGTCGTTATCTTCATAATAGCCGTCTCCGTCATGGTGTCCTCCGTCATGATCTCCGTCCTCGTCGTGATCACCATCTATATCCGGGTACTCCGGTGGCCAGGGCACGGGCTGGTGATCATCAGAATACAGCTCCCCATTGGGGCCTGTCCACCACCAGCCGACCGGCCACCCGTTGTACAGCACCTCTCCATACTCCGCCCCATCCTGGTGGCCATCATAATCGTAATCATTATAGTCAAACACATCCTGGGCCAGCAAAACAGGAGCATTCAGGCAGGTAAAGCACATCGCCCCGATCAGTATCATTCTTATCATAACGCTCATAGCTTAATCAGTTTTATAGTTTGATGATCTTCTCCGCATACCAGGCTGACAAAATAGGTACCGGGAAGCAATTCTATCTCCAGCGGGAATACATAGGACCCTTTCTGCAGCCTCGTGCGCGCGCTCTGGTATACCGTCTTTCCATTGATATCGGATATGCTGATGACACAACCGGAGGCCGCCTGAAGCTTCAGGCTGATATTGCACCGCCCTGAGAACGGGTTGGGGCTGACCGATGCCTCCGTTATGCTTTCCCTGCTATCGCCTGTGGATCCTGAACCTCTCCGCAGGAATATCTTTACCGGTCTTTCCGGCTCTTTCTGGAATGTCGAGTATGCTGTTACGTCCCCGATGATGACAGCTTCATGATCCTCGTCCGTGTACATCTTCAGCCCCAGGTCGCTGATGAGCAGCTTATCTTCCTCAAAGTCTATATACCTGTCATTCCTGTCAAGCACAAGATCCCTGAGCGACAAGACATTGCCTGCGGCCCTTTCCGCCTTAAATCCGATCTCCCGCTTATTCTTATCGAATACGAGCTTACAGTCCAGCCCTTCATCATCGCGACATGTCAGCCTGACCTCCTCCGCGCTCAGTATGTGCTGTCCGCTCCAGTCATACCTGACCCAGTAGCCCTCGTGGACCTCGCCGGTCAGGGCTTCGGTGATATCCCACAGGGTATTGAATTCATTGGCCTTCAGCCCGGGGTTCTCCACGATCAGGGAAGCGCTCCTGTCCTTGCGCAGCTGCTCAAGCACGCCCGGGTCCAGCTCCGGGTTCAGGATGCTTAGCTCTTTTTCGGCGGTCGTAAATCCCTTCCGGGCAGCTTTGTCCAGCCAGCTTTTTGCCAGGTCCCGGTCCTCGGCCACTCCGAACCCGTTTCTATAGCACAGCCCCAGCATGTACATGCACCTCGCGTCGTCATACCGGGCGCAGCTTTCAAAATCATCAAACGCTGCCTTGTAATCCTGCCGGCAGCCCAATCCTTTGTATCGCATATATCCCCTGAAATAAAAGGCATCCCGGTACGGCCCGTTCGCCGATCTGTCAAAGTATTCATAGGCCCTGTGCAGGTCATAGCTGACCAGGAGCCCCACCTTATGCAGTTTGCCCATGGTCATATTGGCATGGACATAACCTGCGTTTGAAGCCCTTTCAATATACGTCAGCGCAGCCAGGGAATCCGTCAGTGTCCGGGAATGCTTCATCAGGAAACTACCGTACTCAAACATGCCTCCGGGACCTCCTTCCTCCGATTTTTTCCTGAGCATCCTCTCCAGCTTCCTGTTTCTTTCGAACTGCCGTTGTTTTTCAGTTTTCTGTGCCTCGATCTTTGCGGCAGACCCGGCCATGTCCCTGTCTGAACGCTGGCTCCACGCATCCATGACGCAGAGCGATATGAGCATTATTAAAGCTATTGATCTCATAAGATTTTATTTTTTTTAGTTCTGACCGTTATACCCTCCGCCTGCAGTGCTGTTGGCGGGATTTTTCCTCGATTTGTACAGGAGCTTCAATACCGCGGGCCGTGCTTCAAAATGGCTCTTCAACGCGGCCTGTTGCTGAAGCAGGTCATGCCGGTACCGGTCATAGATCGACTCCCGCACCACGTAGTATTCGTACAGCTCACTTACGGCCTGGGCCCTGGTGAGGCCCGTCGTCTGGCCCCTGAGCACGAGCTCGTCCCAGGCTTCCCCGGCTGCCGACATGGCCTTAGTCCTGTTCTTATAGCGCATAGCCAGGTCATACTGCGCCGGTGTGAGGATCTGTGTCATCCTGGCGCTCTCATAGTCACGGGTATCCATAGACCTGCCGTGAGCGGCATAGTGGTCGTTTTTCATGGTCTTAATGACCTGGACCTCCTGGTACAGCTGGCTGATCTGGCTCGTGCTGAGTCCCAGCGAGTCCCTGTAGCGGAGCGCCACGGCCGGCTGTGAGTACGTGTATTTGCTCCCCGCCTGCTGCCGCTGCTGTGCCACGTAGGCGTCATAATCCTGCGGGGTTCCGCCCTGGCCATAGGCCGGCAGGCCGGCCAGGAACATCATAAATGCTAAAATAGCTTTCACTTTCATGTTTTTATATATTATATTGGTTAACAATCATTTTTTACCACCAGGATCTCTGTCCCTGGTCGTCCATCGTAAAGGGCCTCTCTTTGTTATTGCTTTCCTCACACCTGAGGAGCAGGAGCGCTCCCTTGGGCACCTCCTGGAAGCTGAGGAACTTACACCCGGTGCAGGGTATCTTTTTCTGGTGTTTGATCCATTTTTTATCGTAATAGTAGAGGGTATATATCTTACCGACCTTAAACTTCAGGTATCTCTCCAGCTCATATACCCTGATATCATGGGTCTCAGGCAAGGGCCTGAACCGGATGATGCTGTCCCCGGAGAAAGCCACGGGATCGCCCACGCCTGTGTTCTTCATATGCTCATAGACCGTGGGCGCGTACACCACTCCCTCGCACAGCTTGTCCATCACCACCGTGCTGTCTTTCCTGATCCCGTACCAGACGGGACGCCAGCGGCCGCCGTTGTACACACTGGCATATATGACGGAGTCGGGATGGCCCGGCTCTATATCAAACTCAAGGGCCCTCGTCCGCCAGTACTCATCGGTCACGTCCTTATAACATTTTTCACGCAGCAGGCCGTTGGGCGGGATCCTGCTCAGCGGTATACGGGACGACAGGAGGCGCTTATCGGCAGAATAGGTAAGCCGGAACACCTTGGCCGGCTCCCGGATCATCTCGTAGAGGCTGTCAGAATCGATCAGCGCGTCGAAATGCACCGGCCGCCCGTTCCTGTCAAAGGCCGTATTCAGAAAATGACCGCCCGTCGATGTGCCCCAATACGGTATGACATCTACGGCGCAGGGTATGCCCAGGCTCCGCAGCGCGAAGGTCATCAGGTTGGCAGCGTCCTCACAGCCGCCTTTTTTCCTATGCAGGAGCTGCAGCGATCCGAGGTATGGAATGGGGTCGGGCCTTTTTTCAAGATTGTAGGTACAGATAAACCATTGGTTCATATTATCTGTCACACGGGTAATGACCGATCGCAGGTCGTCTTTCTCCGCACCGGGACCCGTGCCGGAAAAGCGCTCCTTATATGCCGCCCTCCACGAATAGACCGGCTCGGTGATCACCCGGTACGGCAGCAGGTATTCTGACAGTATGTCCCCGGGGTACACGGACGCGTAAGGATAGGTGGCGTCAATACATTCCCGGATATCCTCCTCCGATATCACCTGCCCGTCCTCCCGGCGGGTCGGGACGGCGGATAAACTGCCGTATTGCTTCTTAAGCTGCTCAAAGGCCTGAAGAGAGGCGTTAAAATCCGGGTAATCCAGCTCATCGAACGCGATCTCCCGCTTCAGCGAGTCCTGCCAGACATAATGGTCCGTATAGTGACAGGAAATATGGGCATGCAAAAAATTCAGCAGATCTGACCTGACGGCGTCGCCCTGCTTCTTATAGTGAGCTTCCAGCTTATTCCAGTCTATGCGGGTACCGGCCTTCTGAGCTTTCGCTGCCGGTACCGTGATGCCCAGCGCAAGGACCAGGCTTAGCCATGTTGTTTTTGTTATCTTCATCGGTTGTTTTTATTTAAGGATGTGAGGTAATCGCCTGTTATTTTCTTAAAATTTTCGACCTCCCGGGCGCCCGTCCCGGCATGATCGCTGACCATCCGGGCATATACGACGGCCCGGGCGGTATCGCCCGCCATCCGGTACAGGTCGAACAGCTCAAACTTGTATGCCAGCTTACCCGGAGCTATGGCGGAGGCGGTGTTGAGATGATCGATCGCTGCCCGGCGATGGCCTGTTTTCCAGTCGATCCGGCTCAGCATCACGAATGCCCCGGGCTCATAGGTAAGGTCTCTAAGACGGGCATAGGCCCGCCGCGCATCAAGGAGCCTGTCCTTACGGTAGAATGCCTCGCCTACGGTCTTCCAATACCTGCCCTCGTTGCGCAGCAGGCGCCTGAAAGGCTTCAGGACGGACAGCGCCTTCCCGTATTCTTTCTGTTCGATCAGGCTTTCGCTTCGTTTGAGGGTGCGCAGCGCACTGTTGAGCCGGGCTATGTATATAAGGCCGGCAAAGCACAAGAGGATCAGGACGGACTTTAAAATGACGGAGGCTCCCGGATAGCCCGCCAGGCCGTCGGTCCGGGAGCTAAAGAAAGGCAGCGCCAGGGTAAGCAAAAAGCCGTTGGGCATCACATACACAAAGCTATTGGTCATGCTCATCACCAATACCGCTAAAGCGCAGGCCTTCAGGGCGGTCTCCTCCCGGCTGTCCTGCCGGCCCTTCTTAAGCAACAAGAAGGCGATGGCCATCATGACGCACAGGCCCGCCAGCCCGCCCTCTGCCGTCAGCTGGAGATAGTCGTTATAGGCCGCGATCATCGGCACACGGAAATTGTCCCTTTCCCGGGCCTCCGGGTTGGCCATAAAATATCGCGACAGCTCTCTGCAGATCTCTCTTTCGTATGATCCCGCACCGGATCCCCATACAGGCTGCCGCGCTATGATGCCCGCCGTAAGCTTCCATATCAGCAGCCTGCTCCCGGAGGAGTGCGCCTTTACCGCGTTGACCGACCGGAAGCCCGCCAGGAGGCACAGGCACAGGATCAGGGGACCGATGTAATGAGATAGCCCGGGGCGATGGCCGCGCCTTACCGGGATCGATAAGGTATAAAGCACGATGGCTGTCAGTCCCAGCATCGCCGTCCGGGTGCCCAGGAGATACAGGGCGCAGGCCGCCAGGGCCAATATGGCCAGGCTGAATATGCCGTGGACGCCCGGTCTGCCGGTCCTATACAGGGCGAAGGGGCAGGAAGCCGCCAGGTACATGCCTGTGATATTGGGATTGGCATAGGTGCCCGCTATCTTAAAATACGGGGATCCGGAGGCCAGTATGCCTGAAGCCTGCGACAGCACGATGGCGATCTCCGCAAAAAAGACGATCGTGAGCGAGGTGGCCAATTGGTCAAAAGTCAGGACCCCGTTCTGCACAAGGTTAAACACCAGCAGGCTGCCAAGAGCGATGCACAGAAAATAGACCGTCCACTGATCGGCGCCGGCGCGGACCATGCTCACCCCTGCCATAACCGCCAGGGACGAGATAAAAAGGCCCAAAGCGCCTGCGCCCGGGAATAGGACGCTCTTTTTCTTCCGGACCAGGATGACGCAGGAATAGAGTGTAACGGACCATACAGCAAACGCGAAATACATAAGCGGCCCGGAAAACTCATCGTGATAAGCCTCCGACGGGAGCATCGTAAGCAGGAGCAGGGCCGTGAGCGGGGCCACAACCCGGATATTTCCGGTGGATGTGCTGATATTCATGCTTAGCAGGTTAAAAAAACAGCCTGAGCTGCGGTGTTTATTTTTGAATATTAAGGTGCAGGGTGATCGGTTACGGTGTCCTGTCTTATATATTCTTATTAGCTATAACGGCAGCAAAGCCCGGATCGCTTCCACGGATATGCATATCCCGGGCAGATCCGGTAAAAAATACCCCTCGCTATAGCCGGGATACGGCGCCGCGATAAGCTTCCGTTCCCGCATAACAGCCTGTCAGGCAATCGCTTACGGACACGATGAGCTGACAGATGCCGGGTAAGGCCGGGGATCAATAAAGCAGCCGGTGACACAGATACAATGTACCGAAAGCAAAGCAAAAAAATTTTCATGGATAAAATATACGCCCTTACAGTTCAATCGGGCAGAAACAAAAAAGCGCGGAACTGAACAGTACCCGCTTTAGAGGCTCTGGAAAGCCCGCACAACATGGTAAATCAGTCCACGCCGTGGCGCGGACGTTATGATTTATTCTATGTTGTGCTTAAAATTTTCCAGATTTCTAAAACACGAATAAAGCTAACGCCTATATGATATTTTCTTTTTCTCTTACTATGTATAAAAAATTTAGACTGCTAATATAGGTACTTTCCTGTTATCGTGTTAGTAGGGCGGTTATTTAATTTTGCCGGGTAACGGAGCCGGTTATGTGAAACCGGTAAGGGGATCTGTTTTAAAAGCAGAAGCTGAGGGTAAAGGGGACTACCATATGACATTACAGGTGGTCGCCATGATTGGCGGCACAAATGTAATGTTGAGGACGGCAGGTCGGGTCATGATGCTGACAAGCTGGAGAAAAATATACGGAAGACATGGGTTAGAAGTCAAAACATGCGCGGCAGACCAGAACTCGAGAAATAAGCTCTGTCTCGATGACACTTTGGCTTTATTTCGATACCCCTCCACAAAAAAGCAAAATATTTTTTAAAGCCAATAAAAATTATAAAAACACTGTATAAAAAATTTGCACAATCATATTTATTTTTATGGCTTCTATCTTAGACAATCATCTTGGTATTGAAGAAAATGTGAGAACGTAATAGATGGACTTATAGTCATGACGTTACCGAATTATCATATTAGTAGATTTATCACAGGATGTATTTTAACCAACAATGTATATAAACTAATATGGGGATTATAGGTTCAAAATGGAGAAAATGGAACTTTCATGTTCACACTAAAGGAACGAATAAAAACGACCAGTTTTCGTCATCTTCAATGGATGATTTTTTTAACATATTCTTTAAAAAGGCTTTTAATAATAAAATTTCGGCTATAGCTGTAACTGACTATTTTTCTATTGACAGGTATCGTGAGGCAATCCAATATAGAAATAATATTGAAACTAAGATCGATGACATTGGAAATCAACTCTTTAATAGTGATGAGATTAATTTCATTAAAGACATATTCATTTTTCCAAATGTTGAGCTGAGGATGCTACCTTCTACTGACAGAGGGCGTTTAATAAATATTCACTGTTTGTTTAATCCTGATTATGTTCAAGAACTAGAAAATGATTTCTTTTCTCATATTGAAAATCAAGATGGGATTAAAATGAACCAACATGGAATAACAACCTATGGCAAGACTTTAGACCCGAGCATCATTGAACCCCATAAGCAATATGAAAAGGGCATAGAAAATTTTGTTATTGGCTTAAAATCTTTAAGGGAACTGCTATCTGCTAATAAGAAGTTTAGGGATAATACACTACTTGTTGTGAGTAATTCCAACAATGATGGTGCTTCTGCAATCCAAAAACACTATGATTTATTTGAAAACGAAAACGGCAGTTTAGATGGATTGAGGAAGTCTATTTATCATATCTCAGATGCTATATTTTCAGCAAATGCAAAAGATATAAAGTATTTTACTGGAAAGAGATTAGAGGGGACAGATGGTTATAATGAAATTATTTATAGACAGGAGGTTGATGATGTTGTCAAACATAGAGGATCGTTAAAACCTTGTATTGTCGGGTGTGATGCTCATAAAGAGGATGACTTGTTTACTAAGTTTACTTGGGTAAAATCCGACCTAACTTTTGAGGGGCTGCGACAAATTTGCTTTGAACCTGAACATAGGGTTAAAATTCAAAATGATACTCCTGACTTTAAGGAAGAAAAATTATTGATAGAAAAGGTCGCCTTTATATCTCCTAATAATGTCTTCTCAACTACACCTATACATCTCAATCCTAATCTCAATGTTATAATTGGCGGGAAGTCTTCTGGAAAGTCAATTCTACTTTATGCAATAGCTAAAACACTTTCGGCGGATGAAACAGTATTAAAAAATGATGATGGAACAGAAAAGTATGATTTAGATAAGATTGAGAATGGATTTGATTTCCAAATAACAACTAAAGGGGGTTTCACACAAAATCTGAAAAGGCAACTAGACGAAAATTCAATACTTCCAGAAATTAAATATATTCCACAGAATTACTTGGTGAAGCTCGCAGAACCTGAACTTAACAAAAAAGGAAAATCCTTAAATAAACTTGTTAGAGATTTGATTACCGAGGATGGCACTTCTAAAGAATGGTATCAGGATTTTGTGAATAAAGTTTCTCAAAACGATAAATTGAGAAATGCACAAATTGATATTTATTTTGAAACTAAAAAAGAGATACAAGATTTGGAGGATGAGCTTAAAACCAAATCCAACAAACTTGTTTTAGAAAAGAATATTGAAACAAATTCACAAAAAGTAGAAGACCTAAACAAAAGTACTGGTCTTACCCTCGAACAAGTTGCAGAATACAAGGAACTTCAAAATAAACTTGAAGTTAATAATACAAAACGTCAAAATTTCAAAGATGACTTTTCAACCATCCAAAACTTTAATAGTGAGTTTATTCAAGCAATGAAAAGCCTAAAACAGAAAAAGGATGGTATATTGGAACAATTGCAATTGCAAGAGATAAAGGGTTTTTATGAAGTAGCTTATGCTGATATTGATGCCTTATTGACCAAAGCAAATGATATTGCTACCTCAATAGAAGTCCAAGTAAAAGAAGACGGTAAGCGTTCATTTGTACGGGACTGTAAGTTTGGAGAGGTTCTCAATGCGATACATGTTGAACATGTTGAAATCAATAAATTAATACAACCATATTTGCAAGATGAGCAGGTTAAGAAAGCTGTTGAAGCGTTAAATCTATCCATAGCCAATGATAAAAAAGCTCTGTATGATATTGAAGTTTTAACTAAGAAGATACAGGATAAAAAGAAACTCCTTGCAGATACTAAGGACGAAATATTCGAGATTTACAAAAAAAGTTATCAAGCGTATATTGATATTATAACAGCCTTAAAGGATAGGACTATTGAATTAGAAAAGGATGGTTTAGGAATAGTTGGTAAGGCACAATATAACTTTGTCAAATTACGTAAGGAAATGTATGTTATAAGTGACGGCAGAAGTGCTTCCTATAACCAATATAGTATTTTGTCGGACAGTAAAAAAGCTACTGATGAAGTAGATTTTCAAACAATATTAGATGAAGTCAAAAAGCTATTCAATGATTTGATTGATAAAAAATATGTTTTGACAAATAGAGCTTCTATCCTGTCAGCGGTAAAACTCGTTTTAGATGACTATTTCTTCGATTATTGGGAGATAACCTATAAAAATGATAAACTTGGGGAAATGTCCACCGGAAAGGCGAGCTTTGTCATCCTAATGCTTATTATCGGTTTAAGTAAATCAAAAGCGCCAATTTTAATAGACCAACCTGAAGACAATCTTGATAATAGATCGATTACAACAGATTTAGTCAATTATCTTAGAAGTAAAAAGCTCGAGCGCCAAATAATTATAGTTACGCACAATGCCAATATTGTAGTGAATGCAGATGCTGAAAATGTTATTGTAGCCAATCAAAAAGGTCAAAACGATGAACAATCAACGAGTGCTTTTAAATTTGATTACATAAATGGAGCGATTGAAAACTCTTTTGACAAAATCGACACAGAAACAGATGTTTTAAAGTCAATGGGAATTAGGCAACATATAGCGGATATTGTCGAGGGAGGTAAAGAAGCATTTATTATGCGAGAGAAAAAATATAGGTTTCACTAATTAACAGTCGGGGGTTATACAAACTGTAGCCACTAATTAATCTGACAGTCTAGTGCGAAAGGTAATATCTTATTTTTGATTTATGACAATAAAAAAAGGTCTCAATTTCTTGAGACCTTTTTCATTATAGAGTAGCGAGAGGGGGGCACGATCCCCCGACCTTATGATTATGAATCATACGCTCTAACCAGCTGAGCTACCTCGCCATCATTTCGGGGCGTGAAGATACTTTCATTTTCGGGATTCGGAAGCTTTTTCCGAAAAAAATTAATGCCGCTGCAAAAGATGTTTAGTGCAATGAGGCGAAGCCAATATTGGACTATTACATTTTTCCAATCGGTATTATTCTGTGATACCCTGAGCCAGCAGGGCTATCCTGTTATTCAAAACCTCGATGAAGCCGCCCCTGATCATAAATTGCACAGATTTGCCTTCGGCGGTCTTCACCTCAACCTTACCATCTACCAACGCTGATACAATCGGGGCATGGTTCTTCAATACCTGGAACTCCCCGGCTGCGCCCGGAACCTTGATCGATGTGATCTCTCCGTTGTAATATTCCACATCCGGCGTAAGAACTGATAATTGCATCATCCTGTCTGTTTTTTATTTGATCAATACAGTTTCACGATCAGGCATTCGCCTCGGCAAGGATCTTCTTACCCTTGGCGATGGCATCATCGATCGTTCCGACCAGGTTGAATGCGTTTTCAGGATATTCATCCACCTCTCCGTCCATGATCATATTGAATCCGCGGATCGTCTCTTCGATAGGGACCAATACTCCTTTCAACCCGGTAAACTGCTCGGCAACGTGGAATGGCTGGGACAGGAAGCGTTGTACCCTGCGGGCGCGTTGTACCACCATTTTGTCTTCTTCCGAAAGCTCTTCCATACCGAGGATGGCTATGATATCCAGTAATTCGTTATACCGCTGGAGGATTCCTTTTACACGCTGCGCACAGTTGTAGTGCTCATACCCGATGACGTTCGGATCCAGGATCCTGGATGTAGAGTTGAGTGGATCTACGGCAGGATAGATACCCAATGATGCGATCTTCCTGTCCAGTACCGTCGTCGCATCCAGGTGGGCAAACGTCGTAGCCGGTGCAGGGTCCGTCAGGTCATCTGCAGGTACATATACCGCCTGTACGGATGTGATGGAGCCTCTTTTGGTTGAAGTAATACGTTCCTGCATCAGACCCATCTCTGTAGCAAGGGTAGGCTGATAACCTACAGCCGAAGGCATTCGGCCCAAAAGGGCTGAAACTTCAGAACCCGCCTGGGTAAAACGGAAAATATTGTCGATGAAGAAAAGGATATCTTTTCCTCCGTTCGGATCGTTCAGGTCTCCGTCACGGAAGTATTCGGCAAATGTCAGTCCTGACAGGGCAACACGCGCACGTGCGCCCGGCGGCTCGTTCATCTGGCCGAAGACGAAGGTCGCCTGGCTGTTTTTCAGCAGATTCTTATCGACCTTTGTAAGGTCCCAGCCGCCTTCTTCCATGGAGTGCTTGAAATCTTCACCGTATTTTACGATGCCCGCCTCGATCATCTCACGCAGCAGGTCATTTCCTTCTCTTGTGCGCTCACCCACACCTGCAAACACCGACATACCGTCATATCCTTTGGCGATGTTGTTGATCAGCTCCTGGATCAGTACCGTCTTACCTACACCGGCGCCACCGAAAAGACCGATCTTACCACCTTTCTGGTAGGGCTCTATAAGGTCGATGACCTTGATACCGGTATAGAGAATTTCCGTCTCCGTACTCAGGTTTTCGAAAGCAGGCGGCTTCTGGTGGATCGAATAGGCGTTGCTGCCTTTCTCCACCTTGCCGATACCGTCGATCGCCTCACCAACCACGTTAAACAGGCGGCCTTTGATATGATCGCCTACCGGCATCGTGATCGTGCCTCCCGTATCAATTACTTCCGTACCACGCTGCAAGCCGTCCGTTGCATCCATCGCTACCGTACGCACACTGTCCTCTCCGAGATGTTGCTGTACCTCAAGTACAAGGTCATCCGTACCTTCTCTTTTGATTACCAGAGCATTGAAGATCTCCGGGAGCTTAGAGCCTTCACCGGAAAAGCTAACGTCTACTACCGGACCGATGATTTGCTTAACGCGACCTATGTTTGCCATGTTTATTTGTTGATAAGTTTAGTAAAATCAATGGTTTATGAGGATTTTCTCAAAAACGCTGCAAAAATAAGGCATGACAGACTACTAACCAAGAAGTTTTAAAAAATAATTAAAACATTTGTTGGTGCAGCGATACCGCCTGCCTGGCCTTCGTCCGGCGGGCAGGGACCTGTCCTGTGGCGACCGATCTGTCAGCGGATGATCTCACCGGCATCCAGGGTCCGGATAAAGGCGTCCATACTGTCGATCTGCCTGGTGGTCAGCGCTCTTGTAAGCGGTACACGGTATCTCTTGTTGTCAAACTTTATTCTGATAAAATTTTTGTCCGAAATTTTGTTTTTTACATATTGCTCCATATGATTGGCATGCCCGGTAAACGGGGCATTCATCACGCCAACGAGCGGCGCGAGCAGCTGCAGCTGCTTCTGATCGTTGACCGGCTCTTGCCTGGAGTTTTTGATCAGGATTATTTTCAGCCTGGACTTCAGCTCCGGATCGGCCTTTACCAGGTAATCGTAGATATCCAAAGCCGTTGTAAGCCCGTAGTTTTCATAATATCCTCCGTCGACAAACTGCATTTTTTCTTCTCCCCCGATCGTCGCCGAGGCGCTCAACAGCGGGAAAAGCTCGGAAAGATTTACGACGTCGCGGTAGAGCATGTCAAAGCTTCCCTCCTTCCCGGGATGAAAATTAGTATCCTGTAAAGGCAGGACGGAATTGGTAAAAATAGATACACTATCCACGCTGAGTGGAGAGAAGACGGCCCTTCTGCCGGAATTGACCTCGAAGCTGTTGACAAAATGGAAGGGCCTTGAGCCTGCACGACCACTGAAGAAATCTACAAAATAATCCTGCTGATAGCTCGCCGTATGCCGGCCGAAGGTTTTTGCCCGGTAACCGATCTCTGTTTCTCCCTGCATCGACTGGATAAGGGCATATTCATACTCGCGCTTGATACGTTCGTTCCTGTCATTATAGCTTCGGGGCACAATGGCATTGAAGAACGTAACAGGCCTGGCAAGCAGAAATCCAAAAAAAGCTTCCAGGTTATCGCCTAATAAAAACCCGAAGATCCCGCTTGAATTATAATTCCGTGCATAGATGTGCCTGATAAACTCTGTGTCTCTCTGCTTACCGGAGTCCCGGGACTTGAGATAATGATAGATGCCCGGTGAGCTCCCGGAGATGGTGCTGTAACACAGGGTCCGGTCATAGAATAATGAGTCGCGCTCATCGAGCTTCTGCAGAACCGAAGCGGTGATATATCCCGCACGGCTTCCGCCTCCCATCCCGCATATGATATACATGGGAGCGGAAGGTCCGGCCCGGTGATCAATATACGCGATCCGTTCCCACATTTTTTCCTTCAATGTGCCGGGAGAGGCCACCGGACGGTCGAACGGTATATGGAACTGATCCTTAGGAGATATAAACGGCATTATCACAAAGGCCATAATGCCGGCCAGGGACAGCGCCTTGCACCAAAGCCTGCCGGAGCGGTACAGGTTCCTGAAATAATCGAGAAAAATAATGATAAAGCCGAACACGCCCAGCAGGATATACAAGGAGTTGGTTCCTGTCAGCGAGGGCACAAAAAGGTAATATAAGATCATCCCGGTATAGGTGCCCATGAGCAGAAGATACATCAGCCGGGAGTGAGAGCGGTTAGGCTCCTTAAACATTTTGAGAACCCGCTCCCTGAGCTGGGCGTCATTCATATGCTTATCGTCGGAATAGTAAAACAACTGAAAGACGATCGTGCTGCTGACAAAAAGGAAAAACGCCACGCTCAGCTTATAATAAGCAGGATTGGCAACGTGAACGGAAATGACCGGTATCATGGAGATGATCAGGAGGATATGCCAGGCGATGGTCCAGAAGAAGATCTCCACATAACCGTTCTCGATCTCGAGCCGGATCCGCAGCAGATCCTTTAGCTTCATGATATATTTTCTCAGCAGGAACTGTAAGGGCAGAAATACCAGAGCGACGACCAGGAAAAAGACAATGCCGGGTATATTTTTCTGTCCGTAGGAGAGGTCATGTATGAGGAAGCCCGTCCCGATCGTTCCGTATGGGACAAGTGACAGGAAGGATTTGAGCTTGGTGGTGAGATAGAAGCTTTCTTTCTCTTTGATTGTTCCGGCGATCCGTTTCCTGTCATACAGCCAGAAAGGGATGATCCAGATCGACAGGGACAGGAGGAACTGCGTAATGAACAGCGAAAAGAGCGTCCAGAACCGGCCCCGGTAGTCATAGACGGACAGGTTGCTGAGATAATCCTCTATGATATCAGAGCCGATAGCCGTATTGAACATCAGGATCATCAGGAAAACCATCATCAGCATGGTATACCAGTTCATAGAGGACAGCCTGGCAAGAGAATCGATGATCCGGCCGGCCACGATATCCGGAAAAGAACAGATATACTGCAGAAACCGCTCGATATATACGTGCAAAAACCTCCCGTAAATAAAAAGAAGACAACCTGCAAGAAGGAACAGAAACAAAACGGGTAGCGCTGTCATAACAGAGATATTGTAAGTGGAGAGATCTCCCGGAACTGTAATTATGTAAAAATAATCAATCCTGCCGGTCTTTTTCTATCTTTTTTGACGGATAATATACCCGCTTTTTGACGGGTAATAGGGACCGGGCTATTATGGGTGATAACCATCCCACAATAGCCCGGCTGTATTTTTCATCCGTGCTGTTTTACTGTAGGAAGCTCCCGTCAATATGTAGGATTTTCCTACACTTTTGAATGGGTTTTATTGTTGAAATTATTTTATAAAAAATTGATAATCAATTAGATATTGTTTAATTATCGCGTCTGGCACAATTATTTCATAGTAAGGGTTATTAATTAATCATTTTAATTTTTATATCGTATGAAAAAGCTAATATTCGCAACTATGCTCTTTGCTTCATTTGCTGCATTTGACCTGAAAGCACAGGTAGAGTCTGATAAGACAGAAGTAAGTGCTCAGCCGGTCGGAACACCAGTTAAGCCGGAAGAGCTTCCTGATGCTGTTAAAACGACACTCGCAGGAGAAAAATTCTCCGGTTGGGAAATCGAAACAGCTTTCCTGGTCCGGGAAGAAGAAATGGAATACTTCAGGATCAACCTGGTCAATGAAGAAGCTAAGCAGACTGTAAAAATCGACAGAGAAGGAAAGATCCTCTGATCATACACTTGGTAAACATGAATTTTAAACCGAAGATAATCTCTTCGGTTTTTTTATTTTTGAACATCTTCTCTGACCTCTGGACCTTGTGGTATGGATAAAATTCTGATAGTTGATGATGATGTGACTTTCTCCAGGATACTGGAAACCTTCCTTTCCAGGAAGGGATACGTTACGGAAGCCTATCAGGGTATCAGGCAGGCGCAACAGAGCCTCGAAAAGAAAAAATACGACCTCTTTCTTCTCGACTACCGCCTCCCTGACGGAACAGGGCTCGATATGCTCGATCGTATCAGGAGCATGGGGCTCCGGACCCCGGCCATTATTATGACCAGCTTCAGCGATATAAGGACTGCCGTCAATGCCATCCGCTCGGGCGCATTCGATTATATTACCAAGCCGGTCAATCACGAAGAGCTGCTCATGCTTATACAGCAGGCCATAGAGTCAGGACGCGTATCGCATGATGATGCTCCGGAATCGGGCGAGATAGGCTCTTATGTCGAGGGCTCCGGTGTCGTATCTCAAAAGCTGCACCATGAAATAAAGCTGATAGCACCCACCGACATGTCGGTCATCATCCAGGGAGAAAGCGGCACCGGCAAGGAATATGTCGCACGACTGATCCACAGTCTCAGCAGGCGCAGGGATCAACCGTTTGTAGCGGTCGATTGCGGTACCCTCTCAGCCGACCTGGCCGGTAGCGAATTGTTTGGCCATGTAAGGGGCGCATTTACGGGAGCGCTGCATAACAAAACCGGTACCTTCGAGCTCGCCCACGGTGGCACCCTGTTCCTGGACGAAATAGGCAATCTTACCTACGACGTACAGGTCAAGCTGCTGCGGGCATTACAGGAAAGGCTGATCCAGCCGCTGGGAAGCAATAAGACCATCCGGATCGATGTCCGCATACTGGCTGCCACCAATGACGACCTGTCTACCGCCGTCTCAAACGGAAAATTCAGGGAGGATCTCTATCACCGGATCAACGAGTACAAATTGTCGGTACCGCCGTTGAGAAACCGGGAAGAGGACATGGAAGCATTTGTCCGGCATTTTATTATGACCTCCAATGCATCATTCGATAAGCATGTAAAAAAGCTGTCGCCGGAGGTAATGTCTTTATTCAAAAAATACGATTGGCCGGGCAATATCAGGGAATTAAAAAATATAGTAAAAAGGCTCGTCCTGCTTGCGGAAGGTGAGACAGCCGGTATTAGCGGCCTTCCGGAAGAAATGCTCAGCCTCACCCCACGCACACCCACGCCTGCCTATGATCTGAAGGCCGCCCAGGAAGAAACGGAAAAAGCGCTTATAGAAAGAACGCTCCGGGAGGTCAGGTACAATAAGTCCAAAGCAGCAAAGCTGCTCAATATAGACCGCAGCACCCTGTATCTCAAAATGGAAAAATACGGTATCAGGGGCTGAGTTCGCCCAATCCTTTTTTGGACAACCTTGCGTCAATCTCAGCGAGCAAAAGCTCCAGCTGCTGTATGATGTGGTCTATTTCAGCGCTGATATCATCCTGCCTGCCTCCGGTAAGCGCCGTTTCCAGGCGCCTGATGGCTTTGCCCAGCGCAACCGAGCCGATCTGTGAGGTCCGTCCTGACAACCGGTGAAGGTGGTCCCGGATGGTGAGCAGGTCGGGTTTGTCATTCCTCATCGCTTCCCGGATCGAGGTTATATCGTTATGACTTTCCTCTGTATACTGATCCAGAATACTGTGAAGGGCCGTCTCGTCATGGTCCAGCATATTCAGCAGCTCTGTGGTATCGAGCAGCTGCGGTTGCGGGCCGGGGCTATTGTTTCCTCCCGGATGAGCATCACCGGCCAGGAAAAAAGACATAAGATCCTTTTCCGTAAATGGCTTGATCAATATGCCGTCAAAACCGTGACTTTGCATCTCCATCCGCTCTTCGGGCAGGGCCTGTGCCGTGACCGCGATAACCCGGGTACCGTGACCGTATTTTCGCCTGATCTCCTGCAGAAGCCGGATACCGCTCATCCCCTGCAGTCTTATGTCGGTAAATACCATCGATGGCGGATGTGCAGCTGAATAGCTGACAACCGATTCTCCGGAATCGAAACATTCATGCCTTATCCCGTATTTGTCCAGGATATCGGAACAGAGCTTCGTGATCAGGCGGTCATCATCGACAAGCCACGCCGTGATATTGGTATCATACACTTGCGGGGGTTCTGTAAGAGCTGCCGGTCCCTGCTCCGCTATTTCGTAGGAAAGATGGAAGGTAAAGCTTGTTCCCTGCTGTACCTCGCTGGATACAAATATCTCTCCACCCTGTTCTTCGATCAGGGCCTTGACGATACTAAGCCCGAGCCCGGTGCCCTTATACTTGTCCTCCCCGGTCAGATCAGCCTGTTCAAACTGGTCGAAGATACTGCCGAGCTTTTCCGGAGGAATGCCGATGCCTGTATCCCTGACGATGAATGTATAGGATATGCGCCCTTCCTCAGCCCTATCTCTGATGCTAAGCGTAATGTCGCCTTCGCGGGTAAATTTGACAGCATTTCCGAGAAGATTGAGCAGCACCTGTCTCAGCCGCAACGGATCGCCTGATAGCGGCTTCTTGTTCGTCAGGTGTATTTTTGATACAAGCCTGAGGTCTTTGCCCCCGACCTGCGGAGCCATGATCGACACTACCTCGTCGATGAGCTGCTTCATATCGAAAGCCTTTTTGTCAAACACAAAGCGGCCTGATGTCACCCTGTCATAATCAAGGATCTCGTTGACCACCTCAAGCAGGTGCTCTGAGGATTGGTGCAGCGCATCGATATATTCTTCCGGAAACCGGCCGAAGCTCCTGATCTGCTCTGTATACCCAACGATCGACTGCAGCGGCGTCCTGATCTCATGGCTCATATTGGACAAAAAGCGCTGCCGGGCCTGGCTGTGGTGCTCTGCGGCGTCTTTAGCCTCTACAAGGAGCCGGCGGTATTTGTTGCTTTTTGTTACATCGGTCAGCAACAGGATCAGGATGATCAATGAAAACAGGAAGAAAAATGCAATGATCAGGAATATCCTTTCCATCGTATGGCGGATCTCCGACTCAGCGCTGCCGAGCGTCAGCTCGGTCCGGGCGATAATGTCTTTCTCTACCGCTGACAGAAGCTGGGTGATATTACTGTTGAAGGCATTTTCAAACCGGGCAAATTCGTTTTCCCTCGAATAGAACAGCTTTCTTCTGTCTTTTTGCTCACTGACCATCCGGTTAAGGAGACCGCGCACTTCCTTATACGTTTCTTCCTTTGGCGACAATACAAGGGTGTCGGTCGAGGAGCTCTCGATCTCTTTGATGATCTCGACTTCTTTTACTTTCCGGTTGGGGCGGAATATCCTGTTCCAAAAACTTTGTTTTTCCCTGTCATTGCCCTTGCTCAGGGAATCGACCAGCACGGTCGTCACCTGGCTGCCATTATTGTATAACAGGCTGTCAAAGCGGTTTTTATTCGACGACAGCAGGGAATCCAGCAATCTCGTTTGCCGCAATATGGCGTTGTTTTTTTTCATAAACAGCCTGAAGCTGGCATAATCTTTGAAAAAATTATTGCGTATGCGGATCAGGCTGCCGATAGAGTCTATCAGTTCGGCCTGGTATGTATTGTCCGCACAGAGTACGGCAAGACTGTCTATCTCGGTCTTCATCCGGGCGGAATGCCCCGCAAAATCATCAAAAGCCCTTTTGCTTTCTTTGTTGATCATGATCCTGAAAGCCTTCGCTGATTCGTTGATCTCAAAAAACAGGCTATTGACGGCGATAAGCTTTTTATTCGGAGCGGACAGCTCATCGACGGAACGGTAGATCGACCTGAAAGCCAGCTTATTGATAAAATAAGAGCTGACCAGGGCCACCATGCCTGTCACAATGACGATAATGATCTTACCTTTGATAGATGTCTTTACCGGATCCTTCATTTATCCTGGCTTTATACTCTGCTGTACGGACAGAATATTGAATAGTCATTATATTAAACTCATTTTCATGCCATTCTCTTGCACACGATCCAAAAATACGACATATGGACCGGAATATGCCGGCCTTCGGCATTAAACATCCTTTAGCGCCACGATCTTTGTATTCTGTCAGGGTTTTTCACTTTGTTTTTTTACCTTAGATCGTTCAAAAATATCCGAATGAGCAAGCGTCTTTTTCTTCTTCTTTTTCTTATCTGTACAGGCATTTCCCTACGGGCACAATCGACTTTTCCCGGCAATGGCCCTGCCGATCCGCGTCCTGACATGCTTATGATACGGGATGCCAATATTGTGGTCAGGCCAGGCAGCCTCCAGACATCGACCGATATTCTCGTAGAGAAGGGACGGATCAAAGCGGTAGGGCAAAAGCTATCGCTGCCTCCCGGCTGTACAGAGATCAGCTATAAGGACAAATTCATTTATCCCTCTTTTATCGATCTGTACAGTAATTATGGTGTGACATCATGGCAACCCGTCAAATCTGAACAAGGCCGTGGACAAAAATTGCTCTCCGAAAAAGCCGGTGCCTACTATTGGAACGAGGCCGTCCATCCTGAGACCGATGCATTCGAGTACTTCGTTCCCGAAGAAAAAGCCGCTAATGACTTACGTGGTCAGGGCTTCGCCATCATGTTGTCTCAGGTCAAAGACGGTATCAGCCGCGGGAGCGCCGTTCTCGTCAGCACCGGTGCGAAAACACCGGAATCTAATCTTATCATTGCGGAACGTGCCGCACAGGGACTTTCCCTATCCAAAGGCTCGACCAACCAGGCCTACCCCTCCTCGCAGATGGGGGCCATTGCCCTGCTGAGACAACTGTATTATGACGGCATCGCACAGGACAAGGTCACCGACGCGAAGAACCTGAGTATAGAAGCCTGGCGAAACAATGGCGATCTGCGCCCCATCATGGCCGTCAACTCCTGGCAGGAGATCCTGCGCGCCGTAAAGATCGGTAAGGAATTCAATAAACAGTACATCATCAAATCAGCCGGAGACGAATACCAACGTCTCGATGCGGTCAAAGCCGCCAACGTCTCCCTTATCATCCCCGTCAGCTTCCCTGAAGTGGTCAGGTCGGACGATATTCTGGATCTCGACAGGATCACGCTCGAACAGATCAAACACGTTTCCCTTGCTCCACGCAACCCTTCTATGCTCGCCGGTAAAGGCATAAAATTTGCCATAACGGCCGACGGGTTGAAGGATATCAAACAATTCCGTGAAAAGATCCTGCTTGCGGTTGATCACGGCCTCGATAAGGATAAGGCGCTCGCTGCATTGACGACCATTCCGGCGGAACTCATCGGCCAGACCTCGCAGGTTGGTACTATTGAGGTCGGCAAATGGGCTAATTTCTTCGTCATGGACAAAAATTACTTTGACAAAAAAGCAAAAATGATCGCCCATTTTGTTCAGGGTAAAAAATACGAATTGTCCACGTTGCCTGATTCCTCACGTGATGGCAGATACAGGTTTTCTACCTCCAATGATACCCAGGAATATGTCGTCGAAATATCAAAAAATAATAAAGAGCTGAACCTGGTCCATTTGGATACCATCCGTTATAAGGGAGATATCAGCATTGATGATCAGAAGATCCGGTTTTCTGTGGAAGGAAAAGCTGAGATGGGTAATAAATACTGGACTTGCTCCGGGCGTGCGCAGGGACGTAATTTCTACGGAACAGGCCAGGATCAGCAAGGACAGTCCTTTACATGGGATCTGACATTTCTTGAAGAGATCAAAGACAAGAAGCGTCCCGAAAAAGCTGATAGCCTCATCCTGATGCCTGAAACAGCTATTCTTTTCCCATTTGTCGGGTATGGCAATGAAAAATTGCCTGTTGCCGAAACGGTACTTTTCAAAAATGCAACGCTCTGGACCAATGAATCTGATGGTATTTTGAAAGAATCGGATCTCCTGATCCGTGATGGAAAGATCATCCGATATGGTAAAAATCTTTCAGAAGCCGGCGCCCGCGTCGTAGATGCCACCGGCAAACATATCACATCCGGCGTCATTGACGAGCATTCGCACATCGCCATCTCAAACGGTGTCAATGAGGGCGGACAGGAGAGCAGCGCGGAGGTGCGTATCGCCGACGTGATCAACAGTGAAGACATCAATATCTACCGTCAGTTGAGCGGAGGTGTGACGGCCAGCCAGTTGCTGCACGGATCCGCCAATCCTATAGGCGGCCAGGCAGCCATGATCAAGCTGCGTTGGGGCGCTGCACCGCAGGATCTGCTCATCAAAGATGCGGATCCCTTCATCAAGTTTGCCCTGGGAGAGAATGTCAAGCAGACCAACTGGGGTATCCAGGGCCGCAACCGATATCCGCAGAGCCGTATGGGCGTCGAGCAGGTCTACGAGGATTATTTTTCGCGTGCACAGGCTTATATCGCCGACCGCAAGGCCAATCCCAATATGCGCCGTGACCTCGACCTGGACGCTATCGCCGAGATCCTGCAGGCCAAAAGATTTATTACTTGCCACTCTTACCAGCAGGGCGAGATCAATATGCTCATGAAGGTTGCCGACAAATACAAATTCCGCGTCAATACCTTCACACACATCCTCGAGGGATACAAGGTAGCCGACAAGATGAAGACGCATGGTGCGGGTGCTTCCACCTTCAGTGACTGGTGGGCTTACAAATACGAGGTCATCGATGCCATTCCTTACAATGGCGCCATCATGAACCATGTCGGCCTCATCGTAGCATACAATAGTGACGATGCCGAGATGGCGCGCAGGCTCAACCAGGAAGCGGGCAAAGCTGTTTTATATGGTGATGTCCCCGAAGAGGAAGCCTGGAAATTCGTCACGCTCAATCCTGCCAAATTACTCCACCTCGACGCCCACATGGGCAGCCTCAGGGCCGGCAAAGACGCTGACATCGTGGTCTGGTCGGACAACCCGCTTAGCATCTACGCCGTCGCCGAACAAACCTATGTCGACGGAATCAAATACTTCGACCGCGCCGAAGACAAGATCAAACAGCTCACCATCGCCCAGGAAAAGATGCGCCTGCTCCGCGCCATGGACAAGATGAGCGCCGGTGGTATGAAGAGCGAAACACCGAGGATGAAAAGGGAGGTTTTGTATCATTGTGAGGATGAGGAGGATGAGGGGAGGTGAGGAAATTTAAACTTGAAATAATCAGTTATTGTAATATACAGTATCATACCTAAAAAGATAAAAAGTTTATGGAAATAGAAATTAGAAATTTCGGACCAATCGATAGCATAAAATTTGATTTAACAAAAGATATGCATTTAATTTACGGTAAAAATGCCACTGGAAAATCATATGCTACTTATTGTCTTTATTGTATTATAAAATCCATCAAAAACAAGTCGATACAATTTAATTCATATCGTTATGACAGCTTTGAAAGTAATCCTTTCTACAAAGTTGCCAAATCAGCTTTAAAAAACGCAAAATTTTCTAAAATAAATTTAGATTTAAAAGAATATATTACTTTAATCGAAGAAGAATTAAAAAAACTCTTATTACAAAGTTTACAAAATTCATTACAAAATACATTTACTTCTCTACGAAATTTAAAAAATAGATATAGTAATAAAAATTATGAGATAATAATTAAATTAAGTTCAAATGAAAATTTGATTTTTTTTTCTAACAATAAAGGAGAATTGGACTTGAAATATGAACAAAATTTTAAAAATATTGAAATAGTTCTAAAAAAGACTAAATCAACAAAGTATTCATTATACATTGACAACAAAATTGCATATGGAAAACCAGTTGAAGAACAATTCCTATATGAATTTGCTAAATTATCTATTAATAACATTAATGACATTTTAACAAAATTAAATAATTCTGCCAATGATGTATACTATTTACCAGCAAGCAGGTCAGGATTATATCAAGCACTTAGCGCTTTCACACCAATTATTGCTGAGTTAACACAAAATAGATTCTTTTTAGCGAGCAAAAGTATAGAGTTACCTTCACTATCAGAACCTCTTTCTGATTATTTTTTAGATCTTTCGACTATAAATAACAAACGACTCAACAAAGAATTTAATGAGATAATTGATCTGTTGCAAAAAGATATATTAAAGGGAGAAATTGAATACGATGATGAATTGAAAAAAATTTTTTATAAACCAATAGGAATTAAATTGTCATTAAATTTGTCTGAAGCATCATCAATGGTTTCAGAACTATCGCCTTTAGTTCTGTATTTTAAACACATACTCAACAACAAATATTCAACATCTAAATCAAGAGTTATTTTTCATGGAGGCTATTCAACTTCCATCAGAGGCAGAAGAAATAAAGGATATGATATTATTTTTATTGAGGAACCTGAAGCACACCTACATCCAGAAGTTCAAATAAAACTTATAGAAATTTTTGCAAAAATTTCAAAACTCAATCTCAAAATTTTTGTGACTTCGCATAGTAATTACATGTTTAATAAATTGAATAATTTGCTAATCAAAAAGGAAGTTGATAATGAAAAACTTATGGTGTATCATTTAACTATGAATGATAAAGGAAGCAAAAATAATAATGATATGGTTCCTACAGAAGATGGTATTAATGATGAAAATTTTCAAAATGCTACAGAAAAGCTATATTATGAACGTCTAGATTATTTGGAAGATAATGATTAATGAATTGAATAATCATGCAACACTATCTCAATATATAGAAGAAAATTGTTGTGAGAACAAAATATGCGTTTCATTTGATAATGATATAAATCGAGATTCCTATGTCATCATAAAAGTTGACAAGTATTATAATTCTTTGAATTTAGGTGACACTCCTCCCTCCGTTGATTGTTTAATTATAAGAAAATGTAAGTATGGTGGATATGGAATAACAATTGTAGAATTGAAAAATATTAATGAAACTCGTTTTAGAAAAGAAAATCTAGCTTTAAAGTTTAAAACCACCCTTGATGATTTTATTAAAATTAGATTTGGAACAATCTTAGATATAGATTATAAAGACATTAAGCTATACTTTGTTTCAAAGCAAGAAATATACAAACGAGACCTTTCTTTAAAGTTAGAGCTTTTAATGAATGTTAAATTTAAATTTAATGGAAAGTCACTGATGATACAACCTAAAATGCCGACTCCTACTATCAAAAATTGCTATTAAAATTTTAATACTTTTAACTAAATTAACTACGCAAATGAAATAATACCAAAATCGAAGGATATTTAAACAGTAAACTTTAGCCTTTTAAGTTTAAAATAATATTTTAAAAGGACCAAAAATTAATCTTGTTCTATAGATTTTAATTGAATAGACAATTAATTAATATCTAAGAAATAATTATCTAAATCAACTAAATCAAATATGGGATTTTATAATCAACTCATAAAATTTCTGCAGCAAGCTAAAACAGAAAGCCTTAAAACTAAACATTTCATTTCAGAGTATTTAGGAACAAAAGTTGTAGTCAGTTTTGGACAAGGATCAATTGCAAATGTACCTTGGATTTCTTTCTTAAAATCACCGAATACCACCCAAAAAGGAATTTATCCTGCTTACCTTTATTTTAAAGAGTTTGAAATTTTAGTTTTAGCATACGGAATTAGTGAAACTAATAAATCTCCTTCCAGTTGGAATCTACATGACGTGAAAACTATAAAAGAATATTTTGAAGATAATTATTCTAAAGAACCATATAGATATGGCACATCTTTTGTTTACAAAGTTTACGATATCAATAATCTTCCGAACGAACAAATAATGAATGATCATTTGAATTCTTTAATTAATGAATATTTAGAAATAGACAATACATTGTTTTCAACAATATCCCTTAATTTTGAAATAAACTTATTCGATAAAAGTATAAGAAAATCTGGACTTAATTTTTCCAATCTGTTAATAACTAGATTTTGTGCATCACTAATGACAAAACCTTTTGTTATTTTAACTGGTCTTTCCGGTTCAGGCAAAACCAAGCTGGCCCAGGCATTTGTTCAATGGATATGCAATGACAAATCACAATACAAGATTGTGCCAGTTGGTGCTGATTGGACAAATCGCGAGCCTTTACTTGGTTATCCAAACTCATTGGATACTGAAAATTATGTTATGCCTGACAGTGGAGTTCTTAATTTAATTTTAAATGCTATATCAAATCCTGATTTACCCTATTTCCTGATTTTAGACGAAATGAACTTAAGTCATGTGGAAAGGTATTTCGCTGACTTTTTAAGTGTAATGGAATCAAAGGAAGAAATACTACTTCATTCGTTAGGTGATGTTGTTGAAAATGTGCCTGAAAAAATTAAAATACTATCAAACCTATTCATTATTGGTACAGTAAATATCGATGAGACTACAAATATGTTTAGCCCCAAAGTATTGGATAGAGCGAACACAATAGAATTCAGGATTTCACAAGAAGACATGTCAGAATTTCTTAATACTAAAATAGAATTGAACATGGATTTGCTGAATTCCAAGGGTAATAAAATGGCAAAAAGTTTTTTAGAAATGTCTGAAAACAAATCTTTTGCTTTAGAAGAATCTGAACAGATTAATGAGACTTTCCTTAAGTTTTTTAAAGAGTTAAAATCTCTTGGCGCTGAGTTTGGATATAGAGGTGCGACCGAGATGATCAGGCTAATCAACCAATTGACAATTTTAGATTCTACACTCACAACTTCTGAGAAGTTAGACATTGCCATTGTACAGAAGTTACTTCCAAAACTACATGGTTCCCGAAGAAAATTATGTCCTGTTCTTGCAACATTGGGTAAGCTATGTATTATTGGTGATGTAAAAATCGAAACAGAAGTTTTCAGTAATGAAACTTTTGATTACACTACTGAGAATGTACTTTATCCAATAACCCTTGAGAAGTTGGCCCGAATGTATCGTAGTGCAATCGACAACGGGTTTACAAGTTTTGCTGAAGCTTAATTTATGACAACTGAGGAATTTATAGTAATTGAGCTTGATCACATTCTAGATGGCTTGAAGCTTGAAATTATTGCACGCCAATCAAATTCTTTATTTGATAAAAAAGATGATGTACTAAATTCCAATGAAGCCAGGTATCAATTAATAGAAGGTTGCCTTTATGACTATTCTCTAAATAAAGTTGATTATTTTCTTGGGGACATCGAAGGAAATATAATTCAGGCACATAAAAAGCATAGACATACAGGATCCATCGTTCCAAATATATATGTTGGGACCTTATCAATTCCATTATATATCATTGATAATGCAACTCCAATTTATCAATTTAAACTGGAAGTTCAATCATTCAAAGCAAGCTATCGGGAAGATTACAGGGATATGTTGGAATACATTACTGAAAAATGCACCGACCTATTATTACATGCAAATTCTCCTGTAACCCAATCTCTGGATCTGGATTATGAAAAAAATCCAACTACGCTTTATCAGAGATTTGCGTTTATAAATTCAGTAATAAATACTGATGACTTTTCGGAAGCAATTAACCGGATCATTAAATCACCGGTTACAAAGTGGAAAGAATTTAACCAATTAAAAGATATAAGAAATGTTAAAAGATTTTCTAATTCAAATGTAAAATCTATTCTTTCCGGTAGTTCAAGAATTGCACTTCCAGATAATCATTATTTGAAAAGATATGGAATTGACTCTTTACCAGAAAAAATTCACGTCAATAACAAAACTGATTCAGTTGACACGCCGGAGAATCGGTTTATAAAACATGCTTTAGAAACCTTCCTTAAATTTTGCACAGATATTAATGAAGTTTCCATTACTAACAGTAAGCTGGACCGTGAGTCTTTAAATTTAGTGGCCATACTTGAATCTCATTTAAATCATTCTATATTCAGAGAGATTTCCAGACCAACTACTCTGAAATTGAATAGTCCAGTTCTTCAGAGGAAAGAAGGTTATAGAGAAGTATTGCGTATCTGGTTAATGTTTGACCTGGCAGCCAAATTAATATGGACAGGTGGAGAAGATGTCTATTCAGGAGGAAAAAAAGATGTTGCTACTTTATACGAGTATTGGTTGTTTTTTAAATTACTTGATCTGTTTCAAACTATTTTCGAAATTGAGCCTCAGCAAATTTCTGATTTGATTCAGGAAACATCTGATGGATTAAATTTGCAAATCAAACAGGGGAAATATACAGCGTTGAACGGTGTATATGAAGGCGGTTCCCGAAAGTTAAATATTCAATTTAATTATAATCGCTCCTTTAGCGGTAATTCATCATACCCTGATTCCGGGAGTTGGACAACAACTTTAAGACCTGATTACACACTTTCTTTCTGGCCAGTAGGTATTACAGAAAATGAAGCGGAAAATCAGGAGCTGATTGTTCATATACATTTTGATGCAAAGTATAAAGTTGCTAATCTTTATAATCTAATAGAACAAAACACAGAAAGGCAATTAGATGATGAAAAATTGGATAACCGGAAAGGTATTTACAAAAATGCTGACTTGTTAAAAATGCATGCTTATAAAGATGCAATCAGAAGAACCGGAGGTGCATATGTTTTATATCCGGGAGAAAAGCATATAAAGCAACGAGGATTTCATGAGATAATTCCTGGCTTGGGAGCTTTTCCTGTCAGGCCATCTAAAATAGATGATGGAATTAGCGAACTTAAAAATTTTATACTGGAAATTGTTGATCATTTCATAGACCGATCTTCTCAAAGAGAGAAACATGCTTACAGGACATACGACATTTTCAAACTTCCTCCTGATCCAGTTAATCGAGTAGATGAACCAATTCCAGAATCTTTTAATTTGAACGGAGGTTTGATTCCTGATGAAACATTTGTACTCGTCGGGTTCTATAAGAGTGATGCTCATTTTGAATGGATTAATAAAAATGGACTCTACAACTTTCGATTTAATTCAACCCGTGGTTCTTTAAAAATCGACACTGAATCAATAAACGCTAAATATCTTTTGCTACATACTAACAATGACCGGTCTTCAGGAGAATTGTACAAGATAATAAGTGATGGATTTGAATTCTATACGTATGAAAAATTACTGGAATCACAATATCCGGATCCACGACAATCACAATATTTAGTTATTCAAATTGAAAAAGTCATAGATGTTGAATTTAATAATGTTTCTTTCGATTTTAAAAAATTAAAAAATTATAAAACAAATAGAGAATCTGCCTTTCCTTTTACAGCGAGCTTAACCGAGCTAATGAGAAATAAAATCAATTAGACTTTACAAATTTTTCCATTTCAGCAATTATCCTATTTGTGGCAGGTTGAGGGCTACGTTCGACATGACTGCCGATCCATTCTTCAATGTTTGGATTATTTAATAAAGTTTGAAATTCTTCTTTGAGGTAATTTTTTATTTCACTATCCGCTGCTAAGATTTCTTCCCAAATATTTGATCTGTTTTCAAGAACATAGACTATATCTTCGAAATCATGACTTGTCCGGCCATCATTTTCTCCCCTGCCTTTATGTGCTTCTAGTTTTGTCGCAATAAAATATGGGGCACTTAATATTTTTACTATCGTATCATCATCTATTTGACAATCGACAGCATTTTCGAAACCATTAGTGTACCAAAGATTTTTAAAACCAATAGAGGAATCGTCTGTAGGCATGATGTCAACTATTATACCTTGTATTTTATATCTGCAGATCACGTTAGATTCAATATCATTGATAAACCCTATATCCCTTAATTTCTCATCAAGTTTAGATCTTTCATTGTAATCTAATATTTCAAGGATCACATCCACATCATCAGTTGGTCTCACATCAAATGCCTGCCTGTCACTGTACAAAGAAATTGTGGCACCCCCAACAAATACTATTTTTTCATTCAATGGTTTGAGGGCATTGGATACCACCTTAATTCTTAATTTATTTATATGATCACTCATTGTTAATCACCCTTTTTAATTCATTCATGGCATATTTTATTTCCCGGACTCGTCCAACTCTTAACACATCAATCAGAGCCAATAGCTTATAATATTCCGGATCTTCATTAATTGCTTCCACCTGCTTTGGATATAATGGTTCAATCATTAAACCTAAATCACTCCCATTATTATAAGCCCAGACATATTTGTTTTCACTGTTAAACTCTTTATTCATAAATGGGTGAGAATGAGCGGTGGGGATTCCTCTAACCAAAGAACCAGGTTGCTGTGGAAAAACATATTTTACTCCATGTTCAAGGAATTCAAGAAAATTTTGTCTATTCACTCTTTTCTTATCGTGACTGACGAGGTTAGCAATCTGACTTCTGTTTAATGATTCAGAGATTTCTGAAATGCTGATTTGCAATTTAGAGGATAAGTAAACAAGTCCCTTTGACTCTTTACCTATACATATAATTTTTAAAAGTATCGCGATGTCCTGTGGTCGCATGCCATTATGCTTTCTCATGACACAAAACTAATCATTATTTTGCAATTCGCGAAACGCGAAACAAGGAAAAAATATTAATAAAAAAATTTCGGTTCACGCAAAGGGAGAAAGAAGTGCGGAAGGCACCAAGTATAAAAATGAATTCAAACCTTTGCGGTCTTTGCGCGAACAAAACTTCTACTTCTTCTCAAAAAAAACACCCATGCCCCCACCCGGAGCCAACTTCAATTCCAAGATATCTGATGAACTGACTTCTTTTTCTTCGATCGTCACCGGGTATTGATTGGTGAGGTAGTGTGCGCCGGGGCCATCTTTATAAATATGGGCAATGTATATCGCACCTTTGTCCAGAAAGTCACAGTGGAGCTTTAAATCGCGTGGAGTTTCATTGGTAATGCTGCCTAAAAACCAGTTGTCAGAGTCGATATCCTTGCGTACGATGGTCAGGTATTCGCCGATCTCCGCATGGGGAACGATGGTTCTGGACCAGTTCGTCGGGCATTGGGTGATGAATTCAAATTCGGGTTTGCCTTCATAATTTTCGATCATATCAGAAGCCATTTGTAATGGGCTGTAGAGGACAACGAAGAGGGCAAGTTGTTTCGCCAAAGTCGTATGAACACGTGTATCAGGCATGGCCGTATTCGTGAAATTGAAGGTGGCGGGTGTAAAATCCATCGGTCCTGCAAGCCCCCTGGTAAATGGGATAATGGTGGTGTGACCGGCAGGATTACCACCATCCGCTGACCAGGCATCCCATTCCTGGCCGCGCACACCTTCCTGCGTCATGAGGTTGGGATAGGTGCGCTGCAAACCTGTAGGCATAGCCGGTTCGTGGTTGTCGATCATGATGTGGTGCCTGGCAGCCGTCTCAATTACTTTGCGGTAATGCCGGATTCCGTATTGACTGCCATTGCGTTCTTTTCCATCCAGGAAGCTGCTGACATAACCCGTCTTGACAGCGTCGACGCCATATTTTTTATAAAAAATAAAAGCGCTGTCCATCTGCCGCTCATATTTGATGGTGTTGCCTCCTGTCTCATGGTGGCCTATCAGTTTGACATTTTTGGAGGCGGCATAATCCGTGATCTTCTTAATGTCAAAGTCAGGATATGGCGTCAGAAAATCATACGACTTCCAGTCTTCCCAACCATGGTTCCAGCCTTCTACGAGGACTCCGGCGAAGTGGTGTTTTGCTGCAAAATCAATGTACCTTTTGACATTTTCAGTGGCAGCTCCATGTTTGGGGCCTATCTCCCACGTGTATTTTTTCATGTGCATGCCCCACCAGATGCCGATATATCTTCCCGGTTTGATCCATGAAACATCTTTTATTTTGCATGGCTCATTGAGATTGAGCATCATCCTGGAAAGCAACAGATCCGAAGCTTTGCCTGTAATGATGATTGTCCGCCATGGTGTAAAATGTGGTGATTTCATAAGTACTCTTTCACCTGAAGAAAGCGGTGTCAGACAGGATTTTAAGTTGGTTGAATGCCCGGTGTTTTTGAGGTTCAATGAGGCATAATCTGTCAGATTTGCTTCATGGATGCTGACATAAGGCCAGCCTTCTTTCTGAAAAGTTACCGGTGTGACAGCAGTGTCAATTTGAGTGATGTTTTTGCGGGTATAAAGCGCTTCGTAGAATTCTGTAGGAAATGGTATCGACCAGGCGTCATATGCCTGGCTGAAATTAAATTCCGTCTCTTCGTCCATGATGACAAACTCTGTCAGATTTTTTTGCTTCGGAAATTCATAACGAAATGCGGCGCCATCGTTGAAAGCCCTGAAATGAATGATCAGCTGCCGTTTCAATCCCAACTTTTCTTCGACCGTCAGTATTAATTCGTTATAATTATTTCTGATCGCAGACTCTTCACCCCAGGTTGGTTTCCATGTTTCGTCAAAAGTGTTTCTTTTGATTTCCTTTAGCTCAAAATCTGAATTAAACGGGCCGTCCCTGAAGATAAAACCAAGATAGGATTTATCGATGATCATTTGCTCATCCTTACTAACCGAATAATATGGCCGTCCCGACTTTACACCGGCTGTTATCATGATTTTATTATCCGGAGAAGCCAGGTTATGTGTTTTTTCCTGGCTAAATAATAACGCGGGGATTAATATCCAGATAAAAACACAGAGATACGCGCACAAAAGTCTATTCTTAAACATACTTGTTATTGAAATTACTTCACGAAAATCGAGTAGCCTTTTTCAGGTAAAAAAACAGTGGACTCTTTGCTGAATGTCTTCTTTTCACCGGTCAGAAAATCGGTAAAAGTACCGGATGGAAAGGTCGATGACCATTTAAAATTGACCGGGGCATTGTTAAAATTGAGCAAGACCAGGACTTCATTAAGGTCTCTTTTCCTGGAATACACAAAGACATTTGGATTTGACGTCGGAATGATGCTGAGTTTTCCCCGTTTTTCTCCATCCTCCAAAGCCGGTTGTGTACGCTTAAGATTTGAGAGCTTTGTAAATAGCGTGTTGAAGTTTTTATTCGCCGGGTCCCAGTTTAACGGATCTTTATCAAACAGGCTCATAACCTGATTTCTACCTGTTTCCTGGCCATAAAATACCAATGGCATGTCATAAATGGTATAATAGAGTACGGTCAATGGGAGCACATTGGCTCCATAGCGGCTAAACTCCGTCCCATGATGAGCATTGAGGTCATGGTTGGTCAGGTACAGCATCCTGCCTTTTTTCTGGTAGTCCGGATTATTATTTAGTGCCTGGCATGCGGATACCAGGCCGGAGATATCACTTCCCGTACCAAACTCGTTGAGCGCATCATTAAATGCCCAGGCGTAATCATAATCAAAGACCTTCATATAAGCAGCATTGTCTCCCTCACACAACCAGGTGATCTGCCTGATGGCATCGACCTCTGTTCTGGCCTGAGTCCAGAATGACAATGGCACAAATGTCGCGGCATCACACCTGTACCCATCAATGTCAAACTCCTGCACCCAGTACTTCATCGCATCGATCATCGCTTCCCGGAGCTGTGCATTATTATAGTCGAGTTGCGCGACATCTTCCCAACCGTTGGGCGCATAGGGGCGCTGACCATTTTTCTCCGCATAATAGCTGAGATGTGATGTGACCCAGTCATGGTCCCAGGCAGTATGATTGGCTACCCAATCCATCCAGATATCTATACTCAGCGCATGTGCCGCCTTGATCAGATCCTTAAAATCCTGTTCAGAACCAAGATCGGGATTGATTGCTTTATAGTCCTGAACTGCATAGGGGCTTCCCAGGCTGCCGTTTTTCTTTTCCTGGCCAATCGGGTGAATAGGCATCAACCAAATGATATCTGCACCAAGTTCTTTTAACCTCGGCAAATCGGTCTGAACAGCTTTAAATGTACCTGCCGCTGAATAATTTCTCACATTGATCTCGTAGATAACCCTGTTTTTAGAAGAAACCGGTGAAACATAAGTATTCACCGTTTCTTCTATATTGGTGACTGTTTTATCACCACAATTAAATAAAACAAAAGAGAAAAAAATTACAAGCAATATATTTTTCATGCTATTCAAAACGCCCCGGTTTTATTAATTCTTTTTGATCGTGTAATGACCCGTCAGGTCATTGAAATAAATGTCATACGTGCCTGCTTCGCTGATCGTCGCTCCCGGCCCGTCGAAGACGCCGTGGCCGTATGGAATCTCACTGTCCTGGCCACCCCAGTTTTTGGACCAGTCATGGTCACCTCTGAATTTACAGGCCGTCGAAGCATCAAATGTGTAGCTGATATGCCACTGATGAAGATCGAAAGCTGATTGAATCATTGCCGGTTCATTATCCCAGCCACAAAATCCGCCGATAGGGCCAAGTGTTGTATATGTCGGTGCCGCAGAACCATCGTAAGTCGTAATGCTCCAGCTGCCATCGAAAATATTAAAATCGATCGTATAATATCCCGGATCCACATAAAACGCTCCGAAGTCACCTTGCTTTAATACGCCATTTTCAAGGCTGTACATCTTGTCAAAACTTCCGAGGAATTCTTCAGCACAGAATTTAAAATAGGTCGCTGACGGAAAATATCCTGTATACGTATATTTGCCATCTGCCGGATCATTGCTGTTTCTGAACGCGATGTATTCCCTGCTTGTATTGTTCCAGCCATTCATATCACCGATGACATAGATATGCTGTACTGCCGGCACAGTATTGAGATATGATGTAAATGTGATCGTAAAGGGCTGGGAATAGGCTTCTCCATATTGTGTGGAAGTTTTTACCCGGAAACTGAAATTGTGCAACATGTCGGTTTCTTCACCCACGACCTGATCGATCAATGCTTTTGTCTCAAGCGTATTAAAGTCATAATAAAGCACAGAAGTAGTTGTGACGACGACAGGTCTGGAAAAATTATTGTCCGGCAGGTCCATTTCCAAAGTGTAATTTACCTCAGGAACATATTGGTAAATCCCGTTTTCATAATTGAATCTCGCCTTATCCCAGGTCAGCCTGAACAGATTCGGATTTTCACCTTCCGCCGGCCTGTTCAATATCCATTCCGTCTGTGAAACGGCATTGATCTGCGCAGGTACGGTCACCACATCGCCTTCCCCTGTAATTTCATCTTTGCTGCAGCCAATTGCGCCAAAGATCAGCAGGGTTAGAAGCATTAAATTCGTTATGTATCTCATGATCATTATTGTTTTAATATGGCGTAATGCCCTGTTAGGTCATTAAAATAAATCCTGTAAGAACCGGGTACGGCAATATTGGCACCGGGCCCGTCAAATACAGCCTTTCCAAATGGGAAATCCTCCGCATTACCTCCCCAGTTATTCGCCCAGTCATGCTCTCCCCTGAATTTTACGGCAGTAGAAACATTCAGGTCAAAAACTCCTGACCATTGATGAATATCGTAAGGAGACTGCGTCATTGGCGGCTCATTATCCCAGTTGACCCACCCGCCGATAGGGCCTATGGTGGAATAGGACTTGGCAGCGGACGCATCATAATCCTCAATGATGTAGGTCAGATCTTTTGTGTTGAGTGTGATCGTTACATATCTTTCATCAGCATTGTAGAATGCACCATCACCTTTGTCCTCATAGGTCATGGTGTGATCATCCGCTCTGCAATAAGCTTTATACGTGCCAAGCGATTCTTCAGGAATAAACTTAAAATAGGTATTTGCTGCAAGTCTTCCGGTATACGTATAAGCAGGATCATCGATGTTGTTGCTATTGCGATACATGATATACGTGATGTCCGTATTGTTCCAGCCATTCATATCTCCGAGCAGGTATACGTTCGGGATATTTTGCAACGGTTTATAAGGCGTTACTTTGATATTCAGTGTATTTTCAGCGACGATGGAATGTACCTTATTTTCCCCGTAATAAGCAACGATGCGTAGTTCGAGATCGGATGCGGTTCCTGCTTCAACTTTTAATGCGTCGAGCAATTGACCATTCAGCTCAAGTGTATTGATGTTGGTGGACAATTTATTGGTTGAAGCCAGTATTACCGGACTTTCAAAGCCGTTACCCGCTTTATCCATTTGTAATTCGTAACTTACGGGAGCTGTCGGTGCAGGATCAGCGCTATTGCTCAACTTAAAAATGCTTTCCGTCCAACTCACTGTCAGGACCAGTGGATTGATTCCGGCCTGTGGCTCCTGCAATACAAATGAAGTGACAGGAATATTGTCTATTCTGCTTGCCTGTATACTTTCAAGTGTGAGTAAATCCTCCTTTTGACATGAAAATAAGATCAGGCAAAGCAGGCTTATTTTCAAAATATAAATCAATGACTTCATTGTTATTTTTTCTTTTTTTGATTAAAAACCCGGATTCTGAACTAATTTCGGATTGGCAGAGATCTCTGTCGCCGGGAGAGGGTATAATTTGTATTTTTCATCGATAGTGGAAGTGCCGCCATATACACCATTTTTCCACGGCCATGCATAGTTTTTGGTAAATTTGCCAAACCTGATCAGGTCTGTCCTTCTATGGCCTTCCCAATACAATTCGCGCATTCTTTCATTCAAAATAAAATCAAGATTGAGTCCCTCCTCCCCGATCTGTGAGGCGCCGGCCCTTGTTCTTAATTCGTTGATATAATTTAATGCCGTACTTTGTGAACCTCCTGATCCGCCCCGTAGTATGGCCTCCGCATACATCAGGTAGGCATCCGCAAGCCGGAATAGAGGAAAATCCGTATCGGCAAATACATTGTTGGAGCCATTGGATCCATCGCTGTTTTTATTCGTAAATTTAACGACACCCCAGCCGTGGCCAAAATCAAACCAGGTTGCTGTTTCCCTGGACCTGTCCGTCTTCCAGAACAATGCACGGTTGTCATTACCGGTAAAAGCGTCTGACAGGGTTTCTTTCGCCCTGATGCCGGACCATGCCTGAGAGAAACCGAAATTGTCTACAGGGTTCATGTCAGACTTGTACGAAGCCGCACAGAGATATGTCGTGCCACCATAAGTCGAAGCTTTCAGCCCGTCATAAACGATGGAGTAGATGATCTCCTTCGATCTGTGATTATCAGCCCCAAACATATTTTTGTACACCGGGTCGAGCTCGTAACCTGCGCCCAATATCTTATTGAGATAAGTCAGACATTCCGTGTATTTAGGTTGGCCTGTGTACTCCTCAGCATTGAGATACATCCTGGACAATATCATCCAGATGGTCGGGTCATTGATCCTTCCATAATTGTCGGTCGAATGCTCCGGAAGTTTGCCTTCCACAGATTTTAATTCACTTTCTATCCATGAGAAAAAGAACGTTCTGTCCTTTTGCTCCGGAAGATAAGCACCAATGCCTTGTTCTTCCGTGATGAAGGGGATGTTACCATACAGGTCCATCAGGAAATAATAAGCCAACGCCCTTAATGCCTTTACTTCATTGCGCATTATTCCTACCTGATCCTGTATTTCAGGGCTGACATTTCTGGCGTTCAATTTTTCTTCCGTCGTCTGGCTCAGGAATTCATTGGCATAAGCAATGCTGAGATATATCCTCGTATAATTGAGTAAAAGGAAGTTATTGCCCGAATTCCACTGATTGAACTGCAATCCCCGCAGTGTCTCATTGTCCCAGGCTCCGATAACTTCATCCGTTCCCAATTCCTGCAGGTTCCAATAGGTACGCAGGAAGGTGGCTTCTCCCTGATCCGCAGCATTGAGATCGGGCAATCCGGCAGGGCCTTCATTCCCCGAGATTGCAAAACTTGCATAGATCTTCGATGTGAATTGCTCATAAGAAGCCGGGTCAGCCCAGGCATTCTCAGGGGTCAGGATGTTGTCTGTCAAAGGCAGGGTATCCAGATCTTTGAAGCAGGATGTGAAAAAAAGGCTTAAGAAAAGGAGCGCAAATAATGGTCTATATATGATCTTCATCTTAGTCGGTTTAGAATGTTAGATTGGTACCAAACAAAATGGTTAATGGCCGTGGGTATACATTGCCGTCGATGCCGCCGAATACTTCGGGATCCAGCCCGGTATACTTCGTTATCACCAGTGGATTCTGTACGGTCGCATAGATCCTCACAGTGCGGAAGATGGATTGATTCCCCTTGTAATTCCAGCCAAGGTTGATGTTATCGATCCTCCAGAATGAAGCATTCTCCACATAATGCGTGGACAGATTGTGGCCTGTCTGAAAATTGGTTTCAAACGCCGATTGCGGTCTGTTGACCAGAAATTCATTGGCATATACTGAACTGGAGCTCAATGCTGCGCCGCCTGCAGCGATGGAATTGTAATTATAATTACCTATACTGCCGTGGCTCGCGATCGCAAAATCCCAGCTCTTCCACCTTAGTTTGGTAGTAATACCAAAATTGACATCAGCTGCCGGTTTGTGGTAAGTGATGAGGTCTTTTTCGTTGATCAGGCCGTCATTGTTCTGATCTTTGTAGAAACCCTCAATGGCCTTACCTTCCGTATCATAGATCTGCTCATACAGGTAAAACATGCCTGCAGGCTGGCCTACCTGGTGTACATTGACATTGTTTCTTCTTTGTGACTGTGTATTGTCTGCGTAGGACAATGAAAGTATTTTATTCCTGTTATAAGAGATATTTCCACCAATATCCCATCCGAAATTATCCCTGACGATCGCCCTTGCATTGAGGGAGAATTCCACACCCCTGTTTTCCAGTGAACCGATGTTGGCTGCTACATATTCCCGGAAGTTGGTTCCTGCAGGAACCTTTGTTTCCGCATTAATGAGATCATCCGTTTTTCTGTAATAGAAGTCAATGGCTCCCTCCACACGATTTCTGTATAATCCGAAATCAAGACCCGCATTATATGTCTGTGTCGTTTCCCACTTCAGGTCCGGATTGTATGCTTCAGGACGTAACAGTGACACCCAAACAGGAATACCATTGTTATATCCTCTCAGGTAATTGGCTTCGCTTCCCACACTGTGCAGGTAAGTGCCGAGGTAAGGATAGTCTCCCTGGTTGATATCCTGCTGTCCTGTAACACCCCAGCCAAGACGCAATTTCAGGTCGCTCACGACTCTTGAATCCGGGAAAAAATCTTCATTGATCTTCCATGCCACTGCTGTGGACGGGAAAAGAGACCACCTGTTGGCAGAACTGAACCTGGACGATCCGTCTTCTCTCAGGGTAAATGTCAGCAGGTAACGGTTATTTATATTATAATTCAAACGTCCATAGAATGACAGGATATAGTTTTCCGTAGCATAATCACTTTCACTGACCAGCAACGGATCCCCATTATCATCAAATCGTGAGATCCTGTGCGCTACATTGTCGCCTTCCCTGTAATAATGCTGCCACGAATATCCGCCCATGATGTCGACCTGGCTGTGGAGGAAGTCGAGGTCTTTGACATACTGACCGTATAGATCAAGGTTGGAATTACGTCGCTGCTGCGTCCATTTCGAATCATATCCGCCATAGATAAAATCTGAAGGCGACAGCTCGGAAATACGCTTCGTGCCATTGCTTTTGGAATAATCCAAACCAAGATTCAGATTCAGTTTCAGTTCCGGCAGGAAGTGTGTCTTGTATTCAAAGTTGGTATTGCCGATGAAATTAAATATATCAGCTACATCGCGTGTCATATCCAGGATGGATACCGGATTTTTGGTCGCAACCTGGATCGGTGTGCCGTCCACTCCATTCCAGGTGAAATAACCGCCGTATGGGCTGTTTTCATCATAGATATGTTGCGTAGGATCCATCACTATCGCAGAACCTGTGGCATCCTGGTTGGCAAACCTGTTATTGAGCAGCATACCACGACCATTGAGCGTGACTTTCAAATGATTATCGAAAAAAGTGGGAGATAAAGACAGACTTGCCGTATAACGTTCCATAGAGGAAGTTTTCAGGATTCCGTTCAGGTTGGAATAACCGAGAGATACCCTGTACGGCAGTTGATCTTTCACTGAACCCAGTAAGCTCAGGTTATGCTCCATATTATAGGCTGTCCTGAAGATGGCCTTTTGCCAATCGGTATTTCCGCTGCCCAGTTTTCCGGAGATCTCATTATAATTACTTTGTCCTGCAAAAGAAGAATTTATAAAATTGCGGTATTCATCAGCGTTCAATACGTCGATGAATTTTTTTGGCCGGCTTAAAGAAAAATTTCCGTCATAGGTCACTCTCAGGCCCTTGCCCTTTCCTTTTTTGGTTGTGATCAGTATGACACCGTTTGAGGCTCTTGAACCATAGATGGCCGTAGCAGATGCATCTTTCAGCACTGTAAATGTCTCGATGTCATTTGGATTGATCGCATTGAGAATATTGCCGGCTCCACCCAAACCGCCATTGTCTATCGGGACTCCGTCGATGATGATGAGCGGGTCATTACTTGCGGAGAGTGAAGATCCTCCCCTGATCCTGATCGCAGACCCGCCGCTTGGAGAACCACCTTCTGTTGTAACTACTACACCGGCAATTTTGCCCACAAGCATGTCCTGTGCGTTGGGCGCAAAACCTTTGACCTTATCATCCGCCTTGATGGCGGTCACCGATCCGGTTTCATCGCCTTTTCTAACACTTCCATAACCGATGATGACGACTTCACCGATCGACATTTCCTTTAAGGTATCCGGGTCGGAAGCCACAGGGCTGGAGTTTTGGGCTTGTGTGTTCAATGAAATTATCAAAGTCACAGCTATCAGAAAAATATCGGCATATGCCTTTCTTCTTCTCAAAATTTGCCGAACTTCTCCTTTGTAAAGAAAAGCGCTCATAAATAAATTTTTGTTTTGAAATATTGTGTTTGCCTGGAATCAAAATTATTACAGGAAGGAGGAGAAAATACAGGCAGCAACAGATGATGTAAATTTATGTAAACAGTATAATAGTTTAAATGATTGATAATGTATTATTTATATTCAATTGGTAAAGCATTCCAAGTAAATAATCGAAAGGTGACGGCAAAAGAAAAAGCGTGTTTTAAAGGCCTTTATAGACAAAAATCAAATTATTGTTTTTAGAAAATACGCAAAAAGCATATAAAAAAAGCCGGGTTTTGCCTGGACCACAGATCGTTGCGCGGTTGGGTCGGAGACCCTGATGAAAAACTCAACGGCTATCAAAAGCAAATACCCGTGTGGTCAGTGCCGTCATCTTAACCTGACATAAGCTATATCAAGCCGATCTTCATAATTTTTTCTTCAAAGCCATCAGGGTCTATGGCCTTTTGCTTTACCTTACTCCGGTAATTGTATACCGTACGCAGCGTATAATGCAGAAAGGTAGCGATCTGGTTATTGTCCACGATGCCCAACCTGATCAGCGCATATATCCGGAGTTCCTGGTTTAAAGAGTCTCCTTTGAGTGAATACCGTTCATCGGGCAGAAGCAGCTTGTTGACTTCTTCTTCGAAGTATGGATAGACATTAAGAAAGGCTTTGTCGAAGTTTTTATACAGTTCTTTCAATTCCTTCGAACTGCCTTTTTCGGTTTCGGTATATTTTAATATTTCAGCAGTCTGACCGGACTTGAGCTTCCGGTGAACGACCGACTTAAATGACTCCAGCTTATGGATGTATTCCGTACATATCTCGAGGAAGCTGTGGATGTATTGTTCTTTGACCAGGTTCGCTTCAGAGAGCCGGAGATTCATATTTTTCTCTTTCCGGTTGGCTTCCGTCAGGTCATCGTTGATCTTTATTAAGAGATGATTGGTATTGTCGAGGCTTTCTTTGGCCTTTGCTACTTTTTTCATCTGGCGGAATATCAAATAAATGGCGAAACCCAGGATGATCAGGAGCATAGTCAGCAGAGCCAGCAAGCCACGCAGCTTATTTTCCTGTTTCTGTTTCTGCACATCGTAAGCCTTGTCTATGATGGGCAGTACCCTGGAGATCTGTATGTTACGCAATCTTGAGTTGTAAAAGTTCGCGTCGTCGAGGCTTTGTTTGATATAATTATTAGCCCTGATATAGTCATCTTCACTATAAAGTATAGTCGCCAGAGATCTCAGGGAGAGGTTTTCCTTTACGGCAGACCTGATGTCGGAAATAGCCGAAAGCGCCAGATAATACTTTTGTTTTTCGGTATCTTTTTTCTGTTCATATAGATAAGCAATAATAGCTGTCAGGATAGAATATTCCCTGGTGTTTTGCCGGACATCGGGCAGACGGGCAAGTAGAATGCTCTCAGCCTGGCTGTAGTTCCGGAGCTCAATGTTTTTAGTGCCCATATTGATGGCATATTCCAGCGAGCTGTGAGGCAAAATAGCGATTAGTGAATCCCTGATCTCAATGCGTTTGCTGATAATATCACTGATGGCCTCATCCTGGAGATACTCCAGTTCATAGATTAAATACTCCGAATAGGTTTTATAATAATTGATAAGCTGTTCGTTGGTAAGTTGTGACTTATCCATCGAAAACAATATCCTCAGTACTTCAGGAAAGATACCGGCCTTGGCTTCGGCGCTTGCCAGCAGGATGGAGCTGTCGTTTATTTTGTGGACATCATTCAGCCTGAGCGCCGTCGCCAGCGACAACCTGGTGAAATGTTTGGCGGAATCCGATTTGTACACGTAGTATTCCTGTGCCAGCAGGAAGTAATTCTGGTACCTCTCTTCTGGTGTGCCAGCCTTGTTGAGGCGCAATTTCAGGTCATTGATCCTTTTTTCTTTGAGCCCGTCGTAATAATTGCTTTTTTCGATCGTTTTGTCCAGTTCTGACAGCACTTCTCCGTCCTGGGCCAAAGCGCTGATCCCTTGCCCAAATATAAATACAAACAAAAAAGCGGATATTCTCAACAAAAGCATCGGTAAAGCTAAAGATATAACTCCTTTCTCTGACCATCCTTCATAAAGGATCAATTTTTATCGACCAGTACTTCATAAGTGGCGGTGGGAGAGCTTCGACAAATTCTGAGAAGTCTATATGAAAGAATACTACAGGTCGGGTTTCGAGGCTTTTAATAAAAAACATTATTGATAAAAGGCTGAAGCCTTTGCCAGGCGCTTTTTAATAGCATGCCGTAATATTCGTGGTGACATTACTTCCATCTGCTCGCCAAATCCCAGGATCTCTCTTTCCAGCTCAAAATTCAGAATGACATCTATACGGAATAAGGTGTAATCACCCTCCACTTTTAAAACCTGTTGGGAAGTATGCAATGGCTTTGTGTGGATATACGGGGCGTTTTGGTTGTCTACCTTCAATATGACTTTGACGGCCCTGTTCTTAACAGATTTTGTAACCCCGATCGTGTCAGAAAAATACCGTTCAAAATCGACGCCCTCATATGCTTCATAATCTTTGGGCGACATCTCCATCCACTCCACGATCCGGTCCAAAGCCAGTGTCATCAGCTCCTGCTGATTTCTTTTCCTGCAGATCAGAAACCACCTGTTCCGGTATTCCTTTAATAAATAAGGGAAGTACACAAATTGTGACGGAACGGCCGCTTTGAATGACTGGTAAGAAATAAGCAACGGGATCTTCCGGGCAATAGCCCGGTACAGTGGCGTGATGTGCTCAATTCCTTTGAGCAGCTGATTTCCTTCCAGCTGGATCAGGTTCTGCCCGGAGGTGACCGTTTTCTGGATGGAGTTTTCGAGACGTGCTACGATGTCCGAGATCTCGTCAAGATAATCAAATCCGCTCATCTGCTTCAACACACCGACGATCTCCTGTAGCTTCGTGATGTCAGATTCCGAAACTTTTGAGCTGTTGATGCTGTATTTCAGATCACTGTAGCTATAATATTTCCGGTGAGATACTACGATCGGTGCGTTGTACCCCAGCTTATTACTGCGCATGAGCTGTATATCGGCCTGGATGGTCCGTTTTCCCACACCCGTGGTTATGCCTTCCATTTCATACAGGGCTTCCGAGACCTTTTCGATCAGGTCTTCCAGCGTCCATTTCCTGTACCTGTTCCTCAGGCAGTTGTCGATAGTTTTGTACCGGAGAAGCGCTAATTTATTTAAAGACATTTTACAGAATTTGAAAAATAAAAATACGCAATATATATGCGCAGTCAAAAATTTCATAAAGAAATTTAAAAATAATTTTATCACACTAACTTATTTATAAAAAGAAACAACAAGGCTTTCTAAAATAATTTTGAGCTTTTATTTAACTACGCATATATATTGCATATATGTATATTCATCTTTGCCTTATCAGAAAATTGATAAATGTTCTTTAAAAAATATACGGCAGGAATGCCGGAAGAGAATGCCCTGACGGGCATTGGCGATATAGCAGGAATAAATTGTCCCGGACAACAGTTTCTGAAGCTGTGTAGTGTTGCGCACTGTGTGTGGCAATATGCTGACAATTATTTCTATATACCGCCACCAAGTGTTGTGTGTGAGGGTTCGATTCCCTCCCTGTCATACAGGTAGCTAAATGGGTATAGCAACAACTCAATTTGTGTGTCGCAGGTTCGAATCCTGCCTTCAATCCGAATGAAGTAACTCAGCGGGTAGAGTAACAAAAACAGTTTTTTCCGGCGCATCTTGCAAATGATCCGGTCCGGTGGTTTGACGTTTGTCATTCCGGCGGACAATTGGCTGAAAGCCCTGAAGGAATGTCACGGAATACAGAACCTGGCAGGAAGCTCCGTATCCGGTATTTGTTCCAATAAGATCTGCGGATGAGCCCGGAAGGAAGACCGGGTGCCGGGCAAAATGCAGAGGAGAGTACGACAAAACATTTCCTCCGTTTTCAGCCAATGGAAAAGATGCAGGAGGCGCCATTTTTTTGAAATTATTTTTTTAATTTTTTAAATATCAGATCATGAAAAACGTAACGATTATTAAAAACCAGGTCGGCCTGGTAGTGAGAAAAGGAGCGATAGAACGTGTTTTATCAGAAGGAAACTATTGGATCGGCTTTGGCAGATCTGTTGAAAAATACGATATGGCGAGGCCTTATTCCACACCATATGATCTCGATGTCCTGTTACAGAATGAAGCGTTCAGATCACTCGTGACCGTGATCGATGTCGCTGAGCATGAGCTCATCATCGTCCTGGTCAATAACCATTTCAATACGGTGCTGAAGGCCGGCCGGTATGTATACTGGAACGGCCTGGCAGCCTACACTTTCAGAAGGGTCAACATCGAAGATGTTTTTATCGGTGCGGATATAGAGCCACAGCTGTATGAAAAAATGGCGGCTTATATACGGATCTCCAGAATCGAATCTTTCGAAAAAGGTCTTTTGTACATCGATCGTAAGCTGCATTCGATCCTGGAACCCGGAGAGTACTACTTCTGGAAGAACAGCCAAAGCGTCGAAGTCTGTAAAGCGGATATGCGGCAGCTTCCATTGGAGATCAATGGCCAGGAGATCCTGACCAAAGATAAGGCTCAGCTGAGAGTCAACTTTTCCGCTACCTATCAGATCAGCGATATCGTCAAGGCGCTGAATGAAAATAAGGAATATGAAAAACAGCTGTATGTCCTTATTCAGCTGTCGATCAGGAATTTTATCAGCAGCCTTACTTTCGACCAGCTGATGGAAAATAAGTCCGGGATGGTTGATTTTGTTCTGAGCGACACCAGGGAGGTCTGCCATAAACTGGGACTGGAGATAATTAACTGCGGGCTGAAGGATATCATTCTTCCCGGCGAGATACGCGACATTATGAACCAGGTCCTGGTCGCTGAAAAAAAGGCCCAGGCCAATATTATTGCACGACGGGAGGAAACTGCATCTACAAGAAGTATGTTGAACACTGCAAAATTGCTGGAAGACAATGCGATGCTGATGAAGCTGAAAGAAATGGAATACCTGGAAAAAATTGCGGATAAGGTTCATTCCATCAGCCTGAATGGCGGTCACCAGCTATTAGACCAGCTGAAAACTGTTTTTTCACGCAACAATGATTGATAACGAGCCCGGGGATACAAGTCTCCGGGCTAAAATAAATATGATATGAAGCAGATCAATGGCAATGATCTATTGGAAATAGGATATCCTGCCAATGAAATTTTAGGCATAGCTTTGAAAATCAACAAAAAGCGAAACGGTTATAATCGTGAGGAGATGATGGCACATTATAAGTCTGTTTTAGCCGATCCGGAACTTTATATTCACGATCGTCTTTTCGGACGCCTGGCAAAAGCTATAATTGAAGGTGCTCAGGCAAGGAAGAGGGCCGAGGTTATTCCACTTAGAGAAGCCCCTCTTGATTTTACGATCTACGGGCGTGAGCAGATCGAAGCAGGCGCGTTGTCTCAAATGACCACAGCGATGATGCTACCCGTCACGAAGGCAGGGGCCCTGATGCCCGATGCACATCAGGGTTATGGTCTCCCCATCGGCGGGGTTTTGGCAACCCATAATGCCGTTATCCCCTATGGTGTCGGAGTGGACATAGGGTGCAGGATGTCCTTGTCGGTTTTTGACATCCCGGTGCAGCATTTTGAAGAAAATAAGACTTATTACAAAGATGTTTTAGTTAAAAATACTTTGTTTGGCGCGGGTGCGGGCTTCCAAAACAAGTTCAGGACAGATCATGAGGTATTGGATAACCCATTGTTTTCTTCCCTTGATTTTGTCAGGAACCTGAAGGACAAAGCCTGGACTCAGTTAGGCTCTTCGGGAGGAGGAAATCATTTTGTGGAATTTGGCATCATAGATTTCCAACAGAGAGATGAGACCCTGGATATGGATGGCGGCCGGTATGTTGCATTATTGACGCATTCCGGGTCCAGGGGCTTTGGCGCGACTATCGCGGGACATTATACAAGACTGGCCAGATCTGTGTGTAAGCTCCCGCATGAAGCGCAAAACCTGGCATGGCTTGACCTGGATTCCGAAGCAGGACAGGAATACTGGCTGGCGATGAATCTTGCAGGAGATTATGCCTCTGCCTGCCATGAAACGATCCACATGAAGATCGGGAAAGCCCTGGGTGCGCAATGTATCGCCGGCGTGGAAAATCATCATAATTTTGCGTGGAAGGAAACCTGGAACGGAGAAGAGGTCATTGTTCACCGCAAAGGGGCCACTCCCGCTTCCAAGGATGTCATGGGTGTCATTCCCGGATCAATGACGGCACCCGGCTTCCTCGTTCGTGGAAAAGGCCACGAAGAGGCTATCAATTCTGCATCTCACGGAGCAGGACGACAGATGAGCCGTACCCAGGCTGAAAAAACCATCACCTCCAAACAAATGAAGCTCGTATTGGCTGATCATGGGGTCGATCTGATCGGGGGAGGAAAGGATGAGGCGCCGATGGCCTATAAGGATATCCATGCAGTGATGGCTGCACAAAGGGACCTGGTGGACATCATAGCCGCTTTTTATCCGAAAATAGTCAGAATGGCTGATGACGGTAGTAAGGAAGATTGATTTTAAATAGGGAAGAGATAAAGTAAGGCTGCTCTTCTCTATTTTTAAACCGGGATCGTTTGCCGGGTAAACATCGATACATATTTTTTATATAACACTGTAGAGGTGTTTTTCTCCCCGTATTTTTTCGGCGATCTTTTTGGTTAGTATTTTTTAATACACTATTGCTTTTTTTGTTGGATACGGAGCTTCCGTTGAAGTGTTCCAGCTATAAAGGGCCTCATGCGAACCGGCCTGGTTGGAGGAGCGATGACGGAAGAGGCCTGTTAGCCAAAAAATATTGATGACATAATCGTGGAAATCAGATCCTTGCCTCCACCTCATTTCCCAGACCAAAGCCATAGGTAAGCCCAAACGAAAAGATCACGGAATTCATGTTTACCGGGAAAGAGAAAGATTTGGAAGTATCTTCATATAGCCTGTGATCAAAAAAAGCGTTGTACCGGTATTTTCCGCTCTCTATTACAAACCCGTTTTTTAGAAATATACCCAGGTGCCTGCTTAGTGAGATATTCATCCTTGAGCCGATAAGAATACCAAATACAGGATCGACAGACCTCGCATCAGAGGTAAAAATCAATACATCATTGGAATTCATTTCCTTCGCGGTAAAATTATAGCCTTTATAATTATGGCCGAAGCTGATCTTCGGCTCTATTAACGGCACAAATTCTACCTGTTTGAACCGCCATCCGTATCCGATACCCAGTGTAAAGGAAAATCCTTCAGTTCTCAGATTAGAGGTGGTGGCGATATTGGCAGGTATGAAATAATTATTACCATTAAAGAATGTTTCATTGGCCTCTATATAGTAGAGCTTGGTATAATAATATAAAGAGGAATAGACTTTAAATTTATCAAAAACAGCTCTCTCATATGCCAGTCCGAAACCATACTCTCCATCATACCGGAAACGAAACTCCGCCTGGTCAGCCTCCTTTCCAAAAGAATAAGATCCAATCCCCATCGGGGATATTTTGTTTTTTTGTGTCCAGTATATTTTCTGGGAATAGGACTCGGTAATTATTCCGGACAGTACCAATAATAAAAGAAAACGATCTATTTTCATTGCAGTGTAAGTGTGGGAGAAGCTTTTCTGATAACCTGCCCGTCATTGGTCAGGATGGTAAACTGAAATTTATGCGGGCCTTGAATAGCTGTAGTATCATATAAAAAAATGCTCGAGCCACGATCTCTGAGATCCCCAAAGGCAATAAAGTCAGATGAATCCCTTACCGTTTCCTTATATTTGAATAAATGCGTAATATTGGTCCCGGCAGCATATTGATCTGAATAATTATTCATAGTTTCAACTTTCAGCCAGGAGATCGCATTCACATATTCAATTCCCGGATCACAGGACCACGCATAGCAGGAAGCCATCCCCAGATCCATGCCCGGCGCCAACCCTATATCGATCAATGTATCTTTGGAAGGAAACTGAAATCCCAATGCTTTTTTATTTACAAGAGAGTCCCACACCATTTTCGAAAACTCCCCTGAGTTATCCAGCACTATTACATCAAAGTCAATCCTTCTATAGAAATTTGTTCCGCAACCGCAGGACTTAAAAAGCACCGGAAGTATAAAAAGTAAAAGAAAAAGCCCGTATTTTTTCATGGTCATATGGAAGTTAAAAAAAGAAATAGCGTTCAGCTAATTTTAAAACGCCTGGGATTGTTATCCGCTGCCAGATAATTAACGATATAACAACCGGTATCCGTTGGTTGTATCCAATTGGAAATAGTTCTGATGAAGCCCTGAAATGGGCACGGTCCTGAAGCAATCGAGATATTGACCGGGCGGCGTATGGAGATAAGAGGAGGTATCGGCGGCCGGAACCGGTTTGATGGTTCGTGCGATACCGTCGGCAGAGATGACCGAAGCAATAAGCGATTCCGAAGGCAGGCCCCAGGTCATGATATACTGTTGGCGCATTTTTTCATCTTCTATGATAAGCGCTTTGGTCATGTTCTGCTGTCGCATCCGGTCGAGATAGGTCTGCGTCTGTTGCAATCTTTCCGCAAAAGGGCCGGATGCATCAAGGATGATTGCGATCCGGATAGCAGATACAAGAGCAAATAACGGAAGCAGGTACCGGCCGGGAATATAAAGATGCGCATATGTGACAACAGGCAGGCCAAAGATAATGGTCAGCGGCATCAGCTCACTCTGGGAATAAAAACCGATCCACGCGTCAAATGCCGCAAGGAACAATAAGTGATAGGCGACAATAACAGATACAAACAATGCGGACAGCAGGTATTTTTTCTGCCTGATCAGCAAGATCAGGCCAGCTAAAAACAAGAGTAAACCACCTGAGAGATCATGGCTATACTGGTACAGAACTTCTGAAAAAAGCTCTTTCTGTAATAGCCTGCCCGGGAACTCCAATACCTGTGCTCCTGTCGTATTTAATTTGTCCTGGTCATACCAGCCAAAAAACACGCTTAGCAGGACTCTTGCGGTGACCACGGTTATGATGATGGATGAAAATATAATATTGAACCTTCGTTCCGGTCCTTCGCTTTTTTCTTCCAAAAGTGTAAATCCCCATACAAAAACCAGGACAATGACCATCAGCGGATGTGTCAGGGCTGCCAGCGCTGCCGTCAGCTCGAAGGTCAGCATACGCACCATCAATGACCTGTTCTTTTGCTTTTGATAACGGTACAGGCCAAGCCATACGAACATCCACCCGACCGCCTGGTGGATCTCATTGTTGGTCCAGTAAAAACCATCACTTACCAGCAGGGTATAATAGAGCGCAAGGAGGACAGCGAGGCCGTATTCTTTCCATTTGAAGACAAGCAGAACGGCTACCGCCAGGTAGAAGACATTGAAGGAAGCATTGTAAAGATGAAGGATATCGTAAAGTGAAAGACCCGCCAGACTGCCCAGCCAGGGCCACATCTGGGTAATGAACGAGCCGTAGCGGTGCTCCATGATCATCGGATGGCCGGCATTGATGATATTGGAAATCATAAACGGCGCATCAAGAAAGAGCATCCTGAGGGGCATGAAGTAAATAGCCGCCAGCAGGAGGACAGCCATAACCATACATGCGGCATAACCGAGATAGCGGCCGGCGTTATGGTCGTTCACCGTATCTATTTTTGGTGGTACTTGTTCATATACCGGCGGTCGAGCTCCTTCTGCTTGTTATCCAGGTCGACCAGCCTTCCCTGTATATAAGCGGTTACGACCCGGGACGTGCGCATATCCAGCAGGTCGCCTTCGGTCACAACAAAGGTGGCATCTTTTCCTTCCGCCAGAGAGCCCATTCTGTCCTCGACGCCGAGGATCACAGCAGGCGACAGCGTAACTGCCGCCAGGGCTTCTTCCTTACTGATGCCAAAAGGCACCGCCTGGCCGGCATGATAGGCCAGGTTGCGCACCTGCCAGAAGCCGTCGACCGTAATGGCATATGGTACACCGGCATCTTTGAGTTTTTTTGGCAGGGCAAAGCCCTCATCGACCGGAGCATCCTCTGAAGAAGGGAGGCGTTGCGTATTGACCAGGACAACAGGTACTTTTTCCCTGGCCAGCAGTTCGGCAACGTTTGCGGCACCTGTTCCGCCTACTATAGCGGCCTTCAGCCCGTATTTTTTAATGAATAAAACGGCATCCTGTATAGAAGAAGGCGCATCGGTATGAATAAAAAAGGTCGTTTTGCCTTTCATGCACTTATCGAGAGCTTCCAGCATGAGGTTTTTATCCGGATTGGTTGCCTTCCCGTAAGCCATGGCCTGATCGAAGTATATTTCCAGGTCATCGATCTGCTTTTTGTACCGTTCTTTGGCCTCCTTATCGTTCAGATTGGCACGGAAGCGACCCCCGCCGGAGCTTGGCCAGTATATATGCATACCTGCATCATCCTGGACCACGGCATCTTCCCAGTTCCAGGCGTCCAGCTGTACCAGGGCAGATCGTCCGGAGATCGTTCCGCCCGCCGGAGCCGTTTCAGCAAGCAGGATCCCGTTCGAACGGACGGTAGGAATAACCCTGGAGTCGGTATTGTAAGCGATCAGGGCGCGGACATTGGGGGTATAATTGCCTATTTCGCGGTAATCATTGGTAGCGTCGACCGCTTCTATCTCCGATAGCCCAAGCTGGGTATTGAGAGCGATCAGGCCGGGATAGAGGTGTTTGCCATTGAGATCGACCCTGGTCCAGGATCGCATAGCTGATGGAAGCTGATCGGCAGCTCCGGCAAAAGCGATGGTCTTGTCTTTGACCGCAAGAACGGAATTTTCGATGACCCTCCCATCACCTGTATGCATAATGGCCCCTGTAAATATAATAGACTGCGGAGTGAAGCGGACAGGGCCTTTCTGACCGGACAAAGCAAAAAAACAGGATAAAAAGAAAAAGCTGATGAAAAACCGCATGATAACTTTTTGGAATGTATTACAAGGGAGTAAAGCTAATAAAAAGCGCGACGATAGACAACGGCTGAATAAAAAGACAAAAATGGAAGCCGTGCATTTATCCATAACAGAATGCACTATCTTTGGTGCTTATTTTCGGGCATGCTGATACGACGCTTTGATATTCTGCTTATTCTTCTGCTGGTCCTGGTCTCCTGCGCGAGACCGGTCTTACCGGAGGGAGGCCCTAAGGATACGACACCTCCCCGGCTGAGCGTTGAAAAAAGCACACCCAATAAGCTGACGTATTTTACCAAACAAACGCTGACATTCACCTTTGACGAATTTATCGTGCTGGACAAAGCCGATCAGCAGGTTCTCATCAGTCCGCCCCTGGAATACAGACCCACGATCTCCGTCAAAGATAAATCAGTCGTATTCAGGTTTGACGACAGGGAAGCGCTGAAGGACAATACAACATATATCATCAATTTCGGAGAGTCTGTCAAGGATTACACAGAAGGCAACATCGTTCCCGACTTTCAGTATGTATTCAGCACCGGCGCCCTGATCGACTCCCTTGAGCTTACAGCCAGTATCGTCAACGCCGATGAAGGAAAGCCCGCTGAAAATACCGTCCTGATGTTATATCGCGATCTGTCGGACAGCGCCGTATACCGGTCGCTTCCCGACTATGCCGCCCGTACGGACAAAAACGGCCAGGTGAGGCTCAGATATATGCAGCCGGGTGAGTATCAGGCCGTGGCGCTGAAAGATGAAAACCAGAACTACAAGTATGACCTGACCAATGAAAAAGCCGGCTTTTCAAGAGAGACCATCCGGTTGCCATATGAGGGCAAGCCTTTGTCCTTACAGATATTCGCCAAAGAGCAGCCCGTCAGGATCACATCTGTCGACAGCGCCTCCAACAACCGCATCCGCTTTGTGATCGACCCTTCGGCTGCTGGTGTCACCGTTCGTCCTCTTGATGTCAATTCATCCAGCCAGGTAGACATCGGGATCAAAAATATTGATGTCTATTACGGCGATACGCTCCGGACCATTGGCCTGATCATGCAACGGCCGGGATTTGAGCCGGATACGATCCGCAGGCAACTATCCCGGAAAGCAGCAGCAAGGAAGCTCCGTGTGGCTGAGGAGCAGCCGGAGGTCAGGCCCCTGCCCTTTGTCCCGGGCGGAGAAGCACAGATAAGATTCAATATAAAAATAGCGGGCATCGATACTTCTAAAATGAGTCTTTATACGGCAAATGGCATTGTTCAACTCCCATATACGGCCGCAGTCGATACCATTGATGCCAATATCCTGTTGTTGAAAAGCAGGTGGGCAGCCGACTCCACGTATGTACTGAAAATGAGATCCGGCGCGGTATATGATCTATTGGATAATAAGAACGATTCGACCGCTGTCCGGTTTAAAATAGCGGATCCGTCGACATTGAGCACGATCATCCTTAAGGTAGACAGCCTGAATGCCGGTTATGACTACAGCATCCAGATCGCCAAAGGAAATGAGCTGATCAGAAAATGGATCGTAACGGGTCAGTCAACATTCAATGCAGAGGTTGGAGGATTGCCGGCCGAGACCTACCAGATCAATATCCTGGAAGACAGGAATAAAAACGGCCGCATCGATAAAGGCAGCTTTGCCAGAAAAGAAGACCCGGAAAAGGTCTATACCAAAAAGCTGGAGCAACTGCGGCAGAACTGGAGCGTAGAGATTGAGATCAGCCTTAGCGAGTTTGAAAAAGCGGAATAAAGATGGGCTATCTAAATCTTATGATCCGTCCCTGGCAAGCCCAAGCTGTACATTATAATTAAATTACGTTTTACCAGACAGCACAGTTTCTGTTCAAAGATAAAGGAGTCCGGGTCTATGGACTTTTCAGTCAGCGGACTGGGAATACATAAGCCACATGCTCACCTCATTGGAAAGTTAAAGCTTACCCACAACAGGAAGGTACATAGGTGGCTATAAGAATTTTAAAATCATCCTGTAGGGACAGGAAGGTTCATGCCCGGTATCCGGCATTATCTGTTCCTGATTTCTTTTGTAGGTTTGTATTGATTCTCTTTTGGTTTTCTTTTCGATCTTTGACGGAGAGATAGAATTTAACGGCATATTTAGGTATTAACTAAACATACAATTGATTCCTATGAAAAACCCTTTGATCCTATTACTATTATCTTTTTTATTATTTACCGATCTGTATGGTCAGCCTTTCCGGAAAATATGGTCAAAACCGGAATATGGTAATGATATCGGGAAGACCGGCTGTATCTATGATGATATAGATGACGATGGAAACATTGAGCTGGTTTTCACAGGGGGAGAATTCGGGTATAATCAGCTGTTCCTGGTAAGGAGGATCGATGATAAGCTTGTTCATGCCGGTATGAGCAGTTTATATAAAGATAATGTAGTGACTAAGCTGCTTTATGATAGGTCACTGAATACCGGTATTGTAGCCATACTTAAAAATGGAAGGGTAGACATTTTCACATCTGCGCTCCAATTGTCCCGAAGCTTTGAGACAGACTTCCCGGAAGTCACTGCTGCAGCCATAGCTGACTTGAATTATGATGGTAACGCTGAGCTTATACTGGTTTCTCTATCCGGCCTGAAGGTATTGGATCTTATGAGCGGGTCACAGATCTTTTATTCTGATGTAGTTAAGGGTACACAGGTCGTGATCGGAGATGTAGATAATTCGGCAGGTGAGGATATCGTGGTGAGCAGCACCTTATATCCGGGCTATGTCATTAGCGGAGCTGACTTTACTACACAATGGGCCTATGCTCCGGGCTTCGGTACTCTTATGCAGTTAATTGACGCTGATCATGATGGAAAAGCGGAGATATACGGGGTCAGGTCCGACTCTGTGATAAAATTCGATGCGACAAAAAATGAAGTCCTTGTCGGTTTTAATACCAAGTCCGGTATAACACTTTTTACCGCTCAGGCAGATATTGATCAGGATGGGGTTAATGAGTTTATTCAATATCGCCCCTCTGCTACTAATGGTATCTTGTGTTATAATGTTGTCAATGGTGAATTGGTGTCAGAAACGGTAAAGACTATCCATACAGCAAGCTATTGCCATGTAAATCAGTCCCCATCAGGCATTTTTGAAGTGCTAACCCTTTACCCTTATTATATCAGCATCCAGGATCTTCAAAGCGGAAAGACCATTAGCCTGTCGGATGGTGTGAAACATCCGTTTTCCGCCGACTTTTTACCTCCTGCCCCCGGTCAGACTGAAGATATAATATATTCCTACACTGTTTCAGCGACATGGAACGAAAAATCATTGGTACACAGATTGGATCCCATTCATGAACAGCATAAATTATCCGCTTTTGATTTTGAAAATGGTGTGATCCGTGCGAAGGAAGTTTCATCCAGGTATCCGCAGCAGCGGGAGATAATGATTGTTAAAAATGAGGGCATATTTTTTTATGATAGCCGGGATCATAGCATAATCGCTACTCTGAAGCTCCCTGAACCACACATGCCATTGGATGTAGTATGTGGAGACCTGGATAATGACGGGCGCAATGAGATTCTTATCGCTTCTACCAACAGTTACTTCTATGTGTATAACTTCAATGGATCGGAATATGTCATGACATATAAAAGTGATAATCTTATCAGTAATATTACGGATATGATAATCGAGAATGTCGATGACGATCCCCAAAATGAAATTATCATTGGTCAGGCATCTAATGGAAAAATTAAAATTATTGATGGATTGACCTTCCTTATTGAAAACGAATTGAGCAATATCTACCTTTCAAGGGCCCTTGTCACGGGAGATGTCGATGGTGACGGCAAAAAAGAGCTGCTGGTGGCTTATGGGAAAAACCTTAATTACTATAATCTGCCATCCCTTCAGCTTAAAAGTTCATGGTCGATAGGGGAAGATGTGACAAGTATTGCCGTCGCTAATATAGACAGCACGCTGGTCAATGAGATCATTACATTGGGTAATGATCTCAGGATATTTAATTTCAAATTACAAAAAATACTATATACCAGCCAGCCGCTTGCAGGGGCGGGTAACCATGGGTTGCAAGTCTGTGATATGGATGAAGATGACTATGCAGAATTAATTCTTACTTTAAAAAACGGCATCGAAATATGGGAATCAGAGAATAAGGCGCCATATTTAACGCTACCTGCCGTCACGGGGACCTATCCGAAACCCGGCAGCACGGCATTTCCGGTCAACGGTATAGTCCGGGTATTTCTTTCAGAACGCATTGATCCGCTTACTATCGGGGACAATTACATCAGGGTAATATCTAAAAGCCAGGGAATAACAGATATTAATACCGCGTATGACGATCTGTCAGCAGTTATCACTATAAGTAAGGCTGAAAACTGGATAGAGCACGACACGGTCTTTGTATATCTTGACCATCGCATATCCGATCTGCAGGGTAATTGGCTGGATGGTAATTCTAATGGAATTGTGGACAGCACGGAGGTCGATGATTATATTTTCAGCTTTGTTGTTGGTGAAAAAGCCGATGAAGAGGCTCCAATGACCGTCAGCTTAAATATCTATAACCCGGAATTGTATTCAGGTACTGATCTCAACTTTCAGATACAGGTAAGAGATGATGCGTCTGAGATCAGAGCCGCCGAATATTTTGTAGATGTACCGGGAGTCTCCGGTCATGGTAATCCAATACAGCCCGATGACCTTCTCTTTGACAGCAGGGAAGAATCTTTGACGGCGGGCTACAACACCTTCGGGCTACAACCGGGCCCGCATACGCTGTTTGTCCACGCCATGGATGAAGGCGGAAAATGGGGAACATTACTTGAGAAAAGCTTTTCTATCATCGAAGATTATAAAGACAAATGGGCAACATTGGGACATAATTATCTACGGACAGCTTATAATGCTTCGAGTACCTTAAGCCCTCCTTTTAAGGCGCAATGGCAAAGAACACTGGCAGCGAATGGCAGCTTAAACGAGCTGGCTATAGTAGATGATCATATCTATACGACATATCAGGTATTGGATAAAAGGATGCTCGAGTGTCTTGATATACATGACGGTAAGAGCACGTGGAAAAATAATATAGGCAATAATTTATTTCCGCAGAGTGTTTCCTATGCATATGGCAATATTTATTATGTTGCTAATAAATCTCCAAATGGCTATTTGAATTGTGTTGATATGCATACAGGTAAGGTCATATGGTCCAGCTTATTTCCTTCCCAGTTTCAGACGATTGGCCCACCCTTGATATATAAGCAGGATATTTTTATCAATGGAGGATACTATGGGGGTATTGTCTGTATGGATGCATTAGATGGAAAGCACAAGTGGTCAAAAAATGAAGAATACCAGGACCGTTGGTCACCTACGGCTTATAATGATATTGTTTATTATATTATTGGGAACCAAATGAAAGCAGTCTTTGGAAATAGCGGTAATTACCTCGGCAGTGCCAATCTTGATTTTTCGGCAGGACTTATCGGCTCACCCATCAGTGTGGTGATCGATACTGTCAATAAATTATTATTGGGCACTACACCAAATTCATTCGAAGTTTTTGACATAACTAATCACCATAAGGAATGGGGTTTGATGGGGCTCTTTGACTCTAATCCGGCGTTATTTAACGATAGTGTGCTGGTCAACCGCGACGGAAATATAGAATGCAGGGACATAAAAACGGGTGCGTTATATTGGGTGACTGATTTCGAGAATGATTTTATATATGCGCCTGCAGTCAACAGGGCATACATTTTTGCTTCATCCGCTGATAATACCTATGTCCTGAATAAGGCCGACGGAACATATGTATCATATCTCCCCCACGGAGGAGAGTCCTATATAACGGATCACTATCTTATAATCAATGACAAGAAAAGTAAAACCGTTTTTGCATATGCCGATATGGATTTTGTAGGGATACATACCGGTATAGAAAGAAAGGATTCGCTGAAAGTGTATCCCAATCCCGCATCGGAAGAGCTCACTATCGAATTATTGCCTGACAGGGCAGGGTCTTGTGATATTTTATTATATGATGTTAGCGGAAGAGAAGTTTATTCCTCCCACAGGCTGCCATCATACAGCGCGGGCCAAAATCATCTGAAGCTAAACGTCAGCCGGCTTACTGATGGCGTTTATTTCCTGGTAATACGCACCGGAAACGACGTATTTCAGAAAAAAATTATTATCGTGCATTAAGCTTTAAAGCATTCGAAGGCCATACCGTAACCTCGTTGGCGCGAGTTTGTAACTCGTGCCTCCTAATCAAATAATAGCCCTCTGGCAATTTATCAACAAAAATTTTGAAATATTAACACCGTTAATTAACTTTGCATCGTTAATTTACTCCATGGGAATTGCTGAACGAAAATCGAAACACAAGGAAGACCTCCGGCAAAGCATCCTCGATGCGGCGAAAAAACTCTTCCTGGAAGAGGGCTACCATGCGACATCGATCCGTAAGATCGCCAATGTCATTGAGTTCAGCCCTACGACGATCTACCTGTACTATAAAGACAAGGCCGAGATCGCGCATGCCCTGCACCTCGAAGGCTTTAAGATACTCGGACAGCAGTTCAGCATGCTGGGACATATCGATGATCCCTTCGAGCGGCTTAAGGTCATGGGCCGTATCTACATGCAGTTCTCACTGGAGAATACGGACTTCTATGAGCTGATGTTTGTCCTCAAGGAGCCGATGGACCACATCCGGGAGACGGGAAGCAATGCGTGCTGGGAAGAAGGCGAGCAAGCATTTAAGGTCCTCATGGCCAATATTGCAGCCTGCCAGGAGATAGGCTACTTTAAAGGCATGGACGCCGGCACCGTGGCCATGATCGCGTGGAGCACCCTCCATGGCCTGTGTACGCTCAACCTGCATGGGCATCTTGAATTTGTCAAAACACACAAGGAGGAAATGACACATATTGAAGATCTGTTTGAATCTACTTTCAACACTTTTATCGGCATGTTAGAAAAGTTGAAATAAAAATTTTACCCCATTTATTAACACTGTAAATAATGATAACAGTATTAACAAAACACAGATTAATTACCGCTTTGAGCATCGTTACTTTGGTCAGCACTATGATGTCAGGGCAACAGACGGCACTCGATCAGTATATCCGTGAAGCGCTGAAAAAAAGCCCGGTCCTGTACCAGAACAGTCTGAATCTTGATAAGGCAAAAATCGGGGAAGACATCGCCAGAAGCTACTACCTGCCCACTGTCGGCTTCCAGCTCGGCTATCAGACGGCAGCGGGAGGACGCAGCATCGACCTGCCCGTGGGTGATATGCTCAATGGTGTATACTCTACCCTCAATCAGCTGACTGGTACGTCGGCTTTTCCGACCATTCACAACCAGCAGATCAACTTCCTGCCGGTCAACTTTTACGACGCAAAGATCCGCGCCAATATCCCGGTGTACAATCCCGAAATAAAGCACAACATCGCGCTGGCCGGCAGCCAGGTCACCGGCTCGGAGATAGAGATCCGCCTGCGCAGGCGGGAGCTGGTCAGACAGGTCAAGGAAGCTTATTTCAACTACCTCCTGACACTCCAGGCTACCAAAATATACCGGGAAGCGCTCTCCCTGGCATCGGAAGGCCGGCGGGTCAATGAGCGCCTGCTGAAAAACGGCAAAGGCCTTCCTGCCTATGTCCTGCGTTCCGATGCAGAAATAGAACAGATCCGGGCAGAGATCTACCAGTCGGAGGTGCAGGCACGGAACGCGGCTTCATGGTTCAACTTCCTCGTAGATCGTCCGGCAGATGCGGATATCGATACGCTTTTCGATGAATCTGAAGCCTTGCTTAGGTGCAATCAATTGATCCTGATGCAACAAAACACCTCTGTCCGTGAAGAGGTCAAAAGCCTGATGAATGCTTCAGCTGTCTACAGCAACATGATCAGTCTGCAAAAGAGCGCAAGACTCCCCCGCCTCAACGGCATCCTGGACCTGGGCTCACAGTCCGAAAACTGGCGGTTCAACGGTCAGTCCCGTTATTTCCTCTTAGGCCTGCAGCTCGATGTACCTATCTTTTCTGCATACAGGATAAAGAATAAAGTGGCCCAGGCACGGCTGGATCTGATGCAAAACGAAAGCAGGGTCGCGTATGTCCGGGATCAGATCGATCTCTCTGCCGCGACCTCGGTCAACAACCTGAAGTCAGCTCTCGAAAGTCTGGAAGCCAAACAAAAACAGCTCGAAGCAGCCTCTACCTATCGCCGGCTCATAGATAAAGGCTATGCAGAAGGCGTCTCCACCTTTATCGAAACCATCGACGCCCGCAATCAATGGACACAAGCCCAGCTCTCCTGCAAGATCCAGCTGTATAAAGCACTGCAGGCCGGTGTGGCCGTAGAGCGTGAGCTGGCATTGTTTAATATCGATCAATAATCATACCTATGAGATCCTATCCGGTATACTTCCTATCCCTGGCCTTTTTACTTCTTTCCTGCGGAAAGGAAAAGGCCGTCAGGACCATTCCTGACACGGTCATTCCTGTAAAAGTGCTGAACCTGCAAAAAGAAAACAGGCATCCGGCCTATAACGTATCCGGCCAGTTTACGACTGAAGACGAGGCCAATCTTTCATTCAAAAACGGCGGCATCGTACGGACCGTCTATGTCCGTGAAGGCGACGCCGTAAAAGAAGGTCAGCTCCTGGCGGTGCTGGATATGACGGAGATCAATGCCCTGACCAGTCAGGCGGAGATCGCCCTGTCAAAAGCAGAAAGGGATTATTCGCGCGCATCCAACCTGTATCGTGACAGCGTAGCGACCCTCGAGCAGATGCAGAATGCGCAGACGGCACTGGACATCGCCAGGCAACAGGCTGTCAATGCACGCTTTAACAGGCAAACAGCTGTAATCCGGGCTACCCGCTCAGGCTACGTACTGCGCAAATACGCCCAGGAAGGTCAGATCGTCGGTCCGGGAACACCTATCCTGCAGATCAATGGCGCATCGAAAGGAGACTGGGTGTTAAAGGCCGGTGTCAGTGATGTACAGTGGGCGGCCATACAGACAGGCGACAGAGCGACCATCACCACCGATGCCTATCCACAGAAAAAGATCAACGGCCGTGTGGCCAGAAAGTCCGAAGGTTCCGATCCCATGACGGGGACATTTACGGTGACGATCGCTGTAGAAGGTACCAATCATGAAGGTATAGCGGCAGGCCTGTTTGGAAAGGCGGAAGTAACGGGCAGCCGGCAGCAGTCGGTCTGGGCTGTTCCCTTCAGCGCATTGCTCGACAGCGACAGGTCACGAGGTTTTGTATTTGCAGTGAGCGACGGCAATAGGGCCCGGAAGGTTCCGGTCACGATAGAGCGCATCGAAAATAAAAATGTAATCATCTCAGCCGGACTGGAAGACTACGGCCAGATCATCCTGGAAGGTAATGCCTATCTCACGGATGGCTCAGAGATCAGCATAGCACGCTGATCGGATACATTTTTTCATTTATTAATGAGAGTTCACAATGAAAATAACTGAATACGCTATCAAAAACAGTCAGTTTACCCTCATCATGGTGCTGATGGTCATTGCGGTGGGCATTTCTACCTTATTGCAAATGCCAAGGTCGGAAGATCCTGAATTCGATGCCCCGTTTTTCCCGATCATCGTAGTCTATCCCGGCGCCAGCCCGGAAGACATGGAGGAGATGGTGGTCGACCCGATCGAAAAAAAGGTCTACGGCCTGCAGGATATCAAGAAGGTCCGAAGCTTTATCCGTGACGGCCTCGCGGTGATGCAGGTCGATTATAACTATCACGTCGACGTCGATGACAAATATCAGGAGCTGGTCCGAGAGGTCAATGCGCTCAGGGACCAGCTGCCCGATGGTATTCAGCATATGGAGATCCAGAAGGCTACGGCTTCCGATGTCAACATCCTGCAGATCGCCCTGATCTCGGAGAACGCTTCCCGCGATGCTCTCACTAAAGCGGGTGAGGATCTGCAGACAGAGCTGGAAAAAGTACCCCAGCTCAAAAACATCAAGCTCCACGGCGTCAGCGAACGAACCGTCCGGGTCGACCTGAAGCTCGAAAAAATGGCACAGCTCCATATTCCCGCCATGCTGGCAGCCAATGCCCTCCAAAGTGAGATCACCAATATACCCGGTGGAAGCATTTCCGAGGGAAGCAGGACATTCAACATCAAAACAAACAGCAATTTTTCCAATATCTCCGAGATCGCCAACACCATTGTCAGCAGCCATGGATCCAATACTGTCAGGTTGAGCGATATCGCCGATGTCTATTACGATTACAGCCCGGAGACACATATCACCCGGCTCAATGGCCATCGTTGCATCTTTGTCGCAGCAGCGCTCAAGCCCGGAGAGAACATCACCCTTGCCCAGGAAACCTATCAGCCCGTCCTGGACAGCTATCGTAAGACACTCCCTGCCAATATCGACATGCAGGTACATTTCGACCAGGCCGACAACGTCAATCAGCGCCTTCATAGTCTTGGGATCGACTTTCTGATCGCCATCAGCCTTGTGCTGATCACTTTGTTACCCCTTGGCACGCGTGCATCCCTCATCGTCATGATCTCGATCCCGCTATCACTCGGTATTGGCGTCATCCTGCTCGACATCCTCGGCTACAACCTCAATCAGCTCAGCATCGTTGGCCTTGTCGTGGCGTTGGGGTTGCTCGTGGATGACAGCATAGTCGTGGTGGAAAATATAGAGCGGTGGATCCGTGAAGGCCATTCGCGGCTCGATGCCACGATCCGGGCCACCAACCAGATCGGCCTGGCAGTGATCGGGTGCACGGTTACACTGATCATTGCATTTATGCCCCTGGCCTTTATGCCCGAAGGCTCAGGCGACTTCATCCGGAGCCTGCCGGTAGCCGTCATGTCGACCATCCTGGCTTCGCTGCTCGTGTCGCTGACCATTGTGCCCTTTCTGTCAAGCCGGCTTCTGAAGCCTACCGGAACGGAGCATGGCAATATTTTTCTGACCTTATTACAAAAGGCGATACACGGCACCTATTCAAAGCTGCTGGATAAAGCCCTCAAACACCCCGTCATCAGCCTCGGCATCGCAGCGCTTATATTTGCCGGTGCATTAATGATGATCCCGGTAGTCGGATCCAGCCTTTTTCCTGCTTCGGAAAAGCCCCAGTTTACCATCGATATCAGCACGCCTTCCCAATCCAATATCTTCTACACGGATACCATCACCCGGCAGATCGAAGCACAGCTAAGCAAGATGCCGGAGATACAGTACTATGCGTCCAATGTGGGCAAGGGCAATCCCCGTATCTACTACAATGTCAACCAGAAAAACGAGCAATCCGACTATGCGCAGATCTTCGTCCAGCTCCAGCCGGACATCAAGCCGGACGAAAAGATCCGCATCATCGAAAAGCTGCGCAATCAGTGGACTCCATATCCCGGCGCCGAGGTCAGGGTCGTCAATTTTGAGCAGGGTGTCCCGCAGATCGCCCCAATAGAAATCCGCCTGCTGGGTGACGACCTGGATTCCCTGCGCAACCTGGCTGCTACAGCACAATCTCTGTTGAAGGAAACGCCCGGTACCATTTACATCAACAATCCCGTCAAAAACAATAAGACCGACATCCGCGTCAGGATCAATAAGGCCAAGGCCAGTAGCCTGGGTGTGCCGACGATCAACATCAGCCAGACCGTAAGGATGGCCCTGGCAGGCATTCCGGTGGGCAGCTACACGGATGCGGACAAAGACAACAACGACTACACCATCGTGCTGAGTAAGCCGCGCGGGAACTACCCCGATATGACGGTCTTCCACGACCTCTTTGTCAATGCTTCCGATGGTCGCGCCGTGCCTCTGGACCAGCTGGCGACGATCGAATTTGAGACTTCTCCACAGAGCATCAATCACCTCAACAAGGTGCGGACGGTCTCAGTGACGGCATTTGTCGGAGAGGGCTTCCTGAACGCCAACGTCATTAATGATGTCGTCCATAAGCTGGATGAAATGAAGTTTCCGGCCGGGTACAGCTATGTCATGGGTGGTGAAGTAGAAGGCCGCCAGGAATCATTCAAAGGATTCGGATTCATTATTCTTGTGACGGTCTTTATGTTTATCGCCGTTCTTGTCCTGCAGTTCCGTACCTTCAAGAGCACGCTCATAGTGCTTTCTGTCATACCGCTCGGCATCGTCGGCGCTGTATTGGCGCTTTGGGTCACAGGCAATTCATTGTCATTTGTAGCGACAATAGGCATTGTGGCGCTGGCGGGCATAGAGGTGAAAAACACCATTTTGTTGGTGGATTTCACCAATCAGCTCCGTCAACAGGGAATGGGACTGATGGAAGCCATCGAGGAAGCGGGAGAAAAACGTTTTCTTCCGATCATACTGACGACGCTGACAGCCATCGGAGGGCTCTTACCCATCGCCTGGTCGAGCAACCCGCTGATCTCACCGCTCGCCATCGTCATGATCGGAGGCCTGATCAGCTCGACATTGCTGTCCAGAATTGTAACGCCTGTGGTGTATAAGCTGATACCGCCGAAAGTGGAGTGAGAAATAACAGGAGACAGGAAGATGCTTTTTGCCTGGTGATATAGTATCACCGGGTGCATTTGGGGGTGTTAGGTTTGTACCAACGTCCTGGTGAATGAGCTATCTGATGTTTCTTTTTTAAATACTAAGAAAATTAATGAGTTTCAAAATAGCCCTTGTGAGGGTTCATCAAGATTGGAATCCTATACGGATTTGATCCAGCTATTAAATTACTGTGAATCAATTGCAAATGAGCAAACATTGTTTTTATTTATCACTGATGACGAACTTTCCATGCCGAATAAAAAATAACTGAAAGAGAGTTGGCAGAGGTCGTTAATAAATTTAAAAATGGAGGTGTCGTCTTTCAGTTACTTAAAATCAAAAGCAGTTCGTCTGACAATGTCATGTCATCTCCGGAGCTTACAAATATCTTTGATGTGGATAAGACAGATGGGAATAATCTATATTTAAAGCTATCTGGCATTTGTGAAAGCAGACAACGTTCATTTAAGCTCATATAATTTCCCAATACCTGATGCAAAAGGTCGGTATGCTAAAGTTATAATTGTAAAAAATAAATATATTTTAAGTGTTAATAATTATGCTATAAACATACAATAATGATTGAAAAGCTTTTTTTGCTTTGGCATATATTATTTATGGTTTATTCTCAAAAATGCGATGAGGCTGGCTATACGCTATTTATATTTCGCTTTTCGTTTTAGGTAAGTTAGCATTAACAGGGATATCAGCATCTGGATGCGTACCGCATTGAGGCCGGTAGCGCCAAAGCTTTTGACCCAAGATAATTGTTTCAATGACTTAAAAAATACTTCAATATCTCATCCCGGCTATACGGCTGATTCACCGTATCAGCCATCCAGGAAAATCATTGGTTATCAGCTCCGGGGGTTCTGTCATTTACGGCATCATATACGACTATCTTTCGAAGTGCTTTGGGATATGTTTTTCCCCCTGGTTGCTTATCAGTACGATGCATTCGTCAGAAATAATATGGCAATGTTGGCATTTATTGCATATGTATAGCGTACCTGGCAAGCAGCATTGGATCTGAGCCTGGTTACGAATTTGACTCCGCAGTCGTCCAAATGGAATGACCATTGATAGTCAACATACCTCGGTCCATTGCTACAACAGATCCGGAGGAGAAATGAATACCATTGGCTTCATGTATTCCGGCTTACGTAATAGTAGCAAAGCATGGCGACACACTATCATAGCCCAACACCGTATGAAGCTTTGCACTCCCTTTCTCCGTCATGAATCTGTCCCGATCAAATAAGCCCAGGTATAGAGACATCACACTGGTTTAATCCTTCAGCATATTGTCTCCGTCACTGCAAAGAGGGTGCTAATACATCATCAAATATCTTGTAGCTTCTATAGGCATTCATGTAAGCTAATCGTCGACTTACCCGGGGCTTTATGGCGTAAATCTACTGTAGCGCTCTTTAACCCATTGGTATCAGGGGCAGACATCGCATGAGCATAATTGCATGAATAACATGCTCACCAGGTATGTCCAGCTATCCATACCTCTACGTACCCTATTCGATTGATGCCTTTTTACAATCTTTTTAAAAATATTTCTATCAAAATGATGCAAAACTCGGCTGAATAATGTAACTTTAGATATGACCTTTTTGGGTTTTAGCTCAACCTTAAGATAGGGGAAAACCGGAAAGATAGTTTCTTTGGCCCCCAAATTCTATTTTGGACGCTACTGAAAAGTATGGGTTGTAATAAATGCCTTAAGATACCAAGCAATAAAAAATGCAAAATAACAATACGATTAAAATATTTTTGGATACCGAATTTACCGGGCTTCACCAGCAATCATCGCTGATTTCCCTGGCAATGGTAGCAGAAACAGGTGAGGAATTTTATGCAGAAATAACAGACTATGACCATTCTCAAATATCAGATTGGGTAGAGGACAATGTTATGAAATACCTGTTCCTTAACGAAACGGATATATCTGATGCCAGGAGTTACAAAGTAAAAGGCCCGCAGCAGGAAGTGGCGGCAGCTATACAAAAATGGCTGGAGCAGTTTCCCAAGACGTTGGATGCAGATGGTAAAGTACAGCCCAGCATACAGGTATGGGCAGATTGTTATGCCTGGGATTGGGTACTGTTTTGCGAATTATTTGGTGGAGCATTTGAGATACCGCCGGCGATACATTATATGACGATGGACCTGGCCACGCTCTTTAATATCAAAACAGGCAAGCCAGACACGCCCCGATTCGATTTTGTGAAAGACGAAATAGCCGCCCATAATTGGCAGCAGCACAATGCGCTGTACGATGCCAGGGTTGAAAAGCTATGCTATGAAAAACTAATGAGAGAATAATGGAGAGCCCCACGATATACAGCCAGCATCATTTTATGTTTCCTTTCCGATGGGATATTTTGCCCAAAGGATTTGAGCCCGAAGAGGTGAAAGAAAATATTTCTTTTGACAAGCGTACCGACCTTGACAAGGGCATTCCTGATACATTTGGCAACTGGGAAAGGTGTAAATACAAGCTCACTGGTGAAAACGAGTTCATTGATCATGAAGCTTACAACGAATTTACCTATTTTCATAAGTACGTATCTAAGGCCTTATTCGATTTTGATCATCCTTTAAAGACAAGTCTTTCTGTAGTTAAATACTTCGAATACAAGATAAATAAGGATCTTCCCAATCAATACATCATAGAATACCTGGAAAACAATTCCTCTAACCAGATTGAACTGGAACTGGAAGGTATTACCTTGCATTTTTTCAATACCGGTGTAGGAGTGCTTTCTTTTAATCTTATTAACAAGCTGGAGTCACAAAAGGAAAAAGAGGTAATACTAAAAATCAATGAATATGGAAGGCGCATCTATCCCCAGTTCTTAGGTAAAAATGGAATACAGGCTACCAAAGAAAGCATTCTTGCCAATAAAATTACACTAATCATCAACCGGCAGTTGATGGCTGTTGAAGATTTCAGCTGGTACAATTTGCATGAAAACAATCCAACGGTGGCAGAACCGCACCGGTTGCCTTCGTTTATCACCGGTTTGTTTCCCGAACTGTTTACCTTCTGCGTTACGGCCACACTTGCAGACGAAAAAATCCTGATTTCCAAAGTGGGAGATGACAGAATGTTTTTCCAATGCTGGTATGGTAATAATGATCTCGCCGGGAAAATAAAAGATGAAAACGACTGGCTGTACTGCTATATTTTTGGAGACAAAGGGATCCCGGGTATAGCCAACAAATCCATGCAAAAAGGCCATCTCAATACACACACTTATGGGCGATGGAAAGATTACGGGACTTTATTTGGGTTCGCCCGGGATTCGTTTGTTGCCATTTCATCTGACAGCAAGACATTGATAGAAAATAACGCCCCGGATCTGCGCATACACATGCGAACCATGTATTACACGTTATGTGCGTTATGCCTCGCACAGCGGGCTTCAGTGTTAAAATTCACGGCAGAAGTAGCCAACTTGGCAGATCTGGCCAAACTGGAAGAAAACAAAGCCCTTGTAGGTAGCATCAAGGATCTGTATAAAAATTATATCGAGTTTATCAATAAATTATACTTCAGGGAAATTACACCACAGATACAGGGAATAGATATATATAATCAATTTCACGAAATACTCAATCTCAAAGAAGAAATCAAAGACCTGGATGATGAAATCAATGATCTCAACAGTTATGTAAGCCTGCTGCAGGACGATAAGCGGAACGAAGAAGCCGCAACGTTTAATAAGTGGGCGGCTATTTTTCTGCCGGCAACAATAATGTTTGGCATTTTTGGCTCTAACTTCTTTGAAAAAGAGTCGTTTTGGCCACTCCTGGAAATAACATGGATTGGCATCGGCTTTATTCCCAGTGTCATATTCTATTACATCTATAAAATGAAAAGGAGATGACAGGTATATGTTCCCAATTATACAGTTTTGAGATCGGCAATAACCTGCAATGCCTGCTGATGGCTGCTTTGATTATTGCGTTGCTGATTATTTTGGTTCCAAAAATTCTTAGCTTTTGGTTAGAGTGGAAGAAATTAAAAAACCAAAATGCTACAGAGATACAGGAAAAAAAGGAAGGACTGGATCGCGAAAAAACAGCTTACCAAAACGCTTGTAGTGAAATGAAAAATCGCGAATGGCAGATAAAGCAATTGAAAGAACTGGTTCCGTTAACCGAGGGAAATGAGAAAAAGGAAATTTTGACTGATATAAAAAATTTGATTTTGCAAAAAAAAGTAGATTTTCCCAGTAACATAGACGAACACGTATCCCATGAAAACGAAGAAGAGGCAGAAGCGGGGCTGGGTCCATTTACATGGATCGCAAAACTATTTCAATTCCTACGGAGACGAAAGAAGTAGTACAATCTAATTCAGGGCAAAGAAAGCTAAATAACCAAAACGTATGTACAAATTAGAATTTACATTAAAACAACACACACCTATCATTCATTTTCAGCACAACCAGGATGGAGCAACGCTGAGGGCTACGGAAGTGAAGCCGAAACTGGACAGGTTTATTATTGAGAAATGTGGTGGAATCGAGAAATGCAGAAAAGATCACAACGAATGGTTTATTGCTGAAAAACATGATGCATTGAATTATCAGATGAAGATAGAGGAGGTGGTCCCTGTTATCTGTAAAATTCAAGAAAGAGAGAATATTGGATCCTTTTTCGGAGCAATGGGAAAAGAATATCAATCGAATCCAAGAGTGCTTTCTATTGTAGATGGTGACATTAATTGTATAATGTTTTCCAAAAATGAAAACCTTTTAACTGAATTAAAAGATGTACTAAATAAGTTCTTTGCGCTAACGAACTTCGGTATGCGACAAAGCAAAGGGTTTGGTAGCTTCAGCATCGTCTTGATAAACAATAAAACAGAAACTTTCCCGGCAGCAGAATTTGACTATTCGTTCACGTTAAGTTTCAACAGTAAAAAAATAGAAAAAGAGGCCCAAAAAAAATTGGCGAAGCAAATCGACATATTTTATCGTTCTCTTAGAAGCGGCATAAATATTAAATCATTTTATTTTAAATCGGCGCTCTTTTGCTATTTGAATAATAAAGGTATTCAATGGGATAAAAAAACCATCAAAGCATACTATTTTAATTCTGCAAGTAATTTTAAAGGAACGGAAGAGAAGTTGAATAAAAAGAAGAAGAGAAGGGTATTCCAATCTGTGGTAATTAAATATTTGCCTAGCCAACAAGCAGAACACAGTGCAGACGGAATTGTTCCTGACATTTTAAGTAACCCTAATGCTCAAACAAACGATTACCAATATAAATTGTATCGTGACCGACTCGGACTTTCGAACGATGAAAAATGGTATTCGTACAGACAAAATTTAAGTAAAACGGAAGCAAAAAACAGTGGGATTTCTTGGCAGAAAAAGGGAAAAAATGAAGATCAGATAGTGCGATACAAGTCACCAATATTTTTTAAAATTCTCATTGATGAAATAAATAAAAGAGCTACGGTGTATTTTGATGTCTTTGAAGATAAAAGCATTAAAGATTATGTAGGCAAAATGTTCAACATACAACATACGCCTGATAAGATAAATCCAGGATTGACACATTCGGATAATTTATTTATGCCCATTGCAAATAACGATGAATTAGATTTGAAAGATTTTCTAAAGGTAACCTTTACTGGTATGGATGTTCCGGGACATATAAATAATATTCCTGCAGAAAAGATAATTGACAGGGATGGTAATGAATTAGATAACCCTGAATACGGTATGTATGAAGATTTAATGTGTATATATGAGCAATTAAAAGAACAACTTCAAAATAAATAATAAACATGATCTACACCGCCATCACAATAGGCCCCATATACGACACTTTCTCACAGGCAAAACGCACTCGCAGTATCTGGGCTGCCAGTTATTTTTTTTCTATGTTTATGAGAAAAATATTAGAAGGGGCCATTGCTGAAAACTGGGATATCATATTGCCTTATAGCAAAATGGCTTATAAGGGTGAACATGGCGCAGGTCTTTATGCAGACCGATTGTATTTTAAAAACAAATCGAAAGAAGATGTTCAAAATAAAGTGAACAATGTTATTGATTTTTTCGCGGATGATTTTGTTGAGCAAAAGATATGTGCCGATAGAAATCAAGGCCTTGAGTTTCTTACTCGTTATTTGAATACTCACATAGTGGAGATAGTACTGACCGAAGCAGAGATTAAGTCTATAGAAGAGTCGAAAGATGCGGAAGGCCGGTCCAATAATTCTATCCTGAAAATCCTCAATGATCTATTAGATAATAAAGAACTGAATAAGCAGTATGTATTTGATTTTGACAATAATTACCTGAATGACTATTTTTCTTTGAAGTGGAATGCAAATTCGGAATTAAAAACAGAGGCTTTTAACGGCAATAAGAGACATTTTACTTCTATTGGAGAGATTGCAACAAATGATTTGAAAAACAAATACGCAGGAGCATATCAAGCTGCTCTAAATGATGATTTCAGGAATGAGGATATTGAGTTTATCGATAGGCTGAGCAAAAAAATGAAAGAAAATAGCGAAGATAAAGGTGTTTCTATTATTGAAGAATATCATAAATACTATGCCGTGCTTTATGCCGATGGCGATAATATAGGCGCTTTGCTTAAAGAAGTGGCAAATGATAATAGCAGGCTACAAACATTTTCCAAACAGCTTCTTGACTTTGGCCTAAAAGCGGAACAGAGCATTGCTGATTATGGCGGCAGCGCTATTTACATGGGCGGTGAAGATATCCTGGCTTTTTTGCCTATTGCATATAAAGATGGAAATGGTATAAAATCTTTGGCTGCATTGATCAAAAATTTGGATAAAGACTTTTACGATACATTGGGCCAATATGCGGCAGAACAAAAAGTTGCCAGACCAACACTTTCCTATGGATTGATGTTGGCCTACTACAAATTTCCTATGAAAGAGGCCATGCAGCAGGCGCACGACTTGCTGGAGGCGAGCAAGCAGCAGAAAAAAGTATTCCCCTATAAAAATGGCGTAAGTGTTCGTTTTCAAAAGCACAGCGGACAATACATGGAATGTTTTATTGACAAAAGCAAAAAGAATTCTACAAAGCAGATTTACAATTTGCTCACAACACAATTACAGTTAACCGATAAAAAAGATATACTTAGCGGATTGATCCAACGCCTTAAAGATGATGTATTTTTTACAATATTCATCCACGCGGTACGCAACGGCAGGATAGACAGCTTTTTTGAAAATTTCTTTAATGAAGGGGTGCATGCAAGCAAGGAAACTTTTACCGATCTTTTTAAAGAGTTAGCTAAAGCGCTGAAAGCTGATTATTTAAAGGGAGGTGCAGATGAAAGTGAGATAGAGTTTGAAAATGAACGTGTCCGGAGGATTTTGTTTACCGTGTTGCGTTATTACCAGTTTATTCAATAAAAGACAAGCAAAATGAGTTTTTACCAGATAAAATTAACGCCTATAGATGCTTATTTCTTTGGAGGTGAAAAACACTCAAAGAACATGAAGAATTCAAGCGGCTTTGAAATGGATTATTTTGTGCAGTCGGAATTGTATCCGCAGCAAACAACGTTACTGGGCGTTTTGCGGTATTATTTACTATTACAGAAGGGGCTGCTCAATCCTCATAAAAACGAGAAAACGAATGAAGCCAATGAGCTTATTGGTAAGGAGAGTTTTTCTTATGGCTACAATGAAGATGTAGTTCAGAACTTCGAAAAAATAAAAAAAGTTTCGCCTTTATATTTTCACAAGCATGATTTTTACTTTAAAAATAAAAGTCAAAAATACATCATAGCGCCTTTCGGCAATGAGTTTCTCCTCACAAGAGAATACGGTAATTTCAAATTGGATGGTTACGATGCAAAGAAGGGTTATCAAAGAGCGTTAATGAACATACAGGATAATTCGACTATGAAGTTTTTCAAAGACCCCGATAATAAAGATGATGAAGAATTTATTTTCATTCCTCACGATATTGTTGGCAATAAAAAGGGCGATAAGGGAAAAGCGGAAGACGATGGTTTTTATAAACAAACGCTGTATAAATTAAACAAGGGCTGGTCGTTTATATTTGAAGCCGAAATAAATTGTGATATGAAAGACGACTGGCAGTTCTTAACCTTTGGGGCTGAAAAGCAGTTGTTTTCTTTCGAAATTAGTCCGATTGAAGAATTTACTGAGCTTGCGTTGAAGCTTGCTGAGAAATTACTACCCGCAATATTTTGCATTTCAGACAGTTTTGTTGCCGAAACTATATGGGAGCATACAGCATTTGCAGTTAATGAAAACGCTTCTTTCCGAAATTTACAAAGCTCTAACAATAGCAAAAATTACAGCAGTTTCTCGAGCGGGTACAAGCGAAGCAAACGCTACAACCTCCTGAAAAGAGGAAGCGTGTTGTTTTTTGAGACTGATGATAAAAGAAATGCGGCAAAAAGGCTTTTCAAGAATACCAATGCAGAAAATATCGGATTTAACACTATTCAGCTTATTTAAAAAATAAAACAAATGACAGCGGAAGTTTATTTAATTCAATGTATTACCAACCTGCACGTTGGCAGTGGGGATGCTAATTACGGTATTATAGACAAATTGGTGCAGCGAGATACGGTGTATAATTATCCTACCATTCACGCATCAAGCCTGAAGGGCGCTTTAAGAGAACGGTTTGAAAAAATATGGAAAGACAATCTAAACTATGTAGAGGATATTTTCGGTAAAAAGACTAATAGCGATACAGAAGCAGGAAGTGGAAACTGCAACTTTCTGAATGCGGATTTACTGGCGTTGCCGGTGCGATGTTCACATAAACAGTTTGCTTTAACCCTATGCCCGCAAAGTATCGGCTTTATTAACGGGAAGGCAAAAATGCTCACAGAAAGTGAAATATTACGGATGCCTACAACTATAGACAGGCTCTTCACAAATGAAAATCCGGTGGGTGATATTTTTTTGGAAGATGATTCTATACAAAGAGCTGGTCATTCTGAACTGATTAATGGCTGGACAACAAAAGATTTTAATCCATTCAAAAAACAGTATGCGATAGTAGAAGATTCGAAATATGATACTTATGCGGCAGATTTGCCTGTGGTAGCCCGTAATCGTTTAGATGAAAACAGAAATCTTTGGTATGAAGAAGTAGTCCCGCATCAAAGTGTCTTTATTACTTATTTCATACCTAATGCTACTGTTGACAGTAATGCTTTTGCAGATTTTGAAAAAAACCTCTCTGAAAAAAATTTCCAGGTTGGCGCCAACAGCAGTGTGGGTTACGGCTTATGCAAGTTCCATAAATTAACTAAAAAGGAGATAAAATGAAGAATATAGAAAAATATATCCCTGTGGCACTGGCTGTTTTGGCAGATGCAAAATTACAGATCGTTAAAGATGAAAAAATAGACAAAACCTATAATGGCTATATCTCTTCATTTGGGGCGAGTATTATTTCTTCCGGCTTACTGCCTACGTTTATATTCTATTCTAAAAAAGCCGAAGGGAATGACGATGCAGACAGGAGTCTTATCATTAAGGCGATTGAGATGATGTTGAAAAGCCCGGGAATTGATTTACTCCAAAAAGAACAATATCTGTTGAAAGAAATCAGAGAGAAATATAACGACAAGAGGCTAAAACAAAAAATACAGGAATGCGCCATCGCCTTAAAATTGGCTATTCGCACCTATCCGCAAACTAAAAAAGATTAATTATGCCCTGGAGTAATTTTACAGCACCCAATATGGGTTTGTTGGTTTACAAAAGATTATATACGGAACGTCAAATATTAGGAATAACCGAGTACAAATCTCCATTAGGTAGTGAAAAGGAGAAACTGTTTATTAACATCCCCCAGAATGCCAAATCAACTCCCTTTGACGAATTTTATAAAGATCTGTTTGAAAAAACACTGAACGGTTGTACCCAGATTGAAAACGAAGCTGCCGGAAATAAATTCCACCTGAAAACCACTTATCCCGGTTTATTATGTGGAACAGGATATACGCACGACAGTAATGCAAAAGGAGATATTAAAATCGGTTTTTATTTTGACCATACTACCGGACAGCCTGTTATTCCGGGTAGTTCAATAAAAGGCGTCCTGAAAAGTATGTTTGAAAATGAGCAGGATAAAACAGATGAAAGTTCAATTCTGGCTTTCCAATTCTTTATTAAAGAAATAATGGAAGCCGAAACCAGCACAGATGAAAAGCAAAGATGGCAGAATATTTTTCAAAAATTTAAAAACGACAAAAACGGAATTAAAGACCTCGACTTTTTAAAGCAATCTATCTTTGGCACACAAGACAAGGAAGGTGAGGATATTTTCTTTGACGCAGTGATCCATATCAAACAAACGGGAAAAAATAAGAAATTCATTGCAAGTGATTTTATTACTCCACATCCCAATCCACTTAAAAATCCAACACCATTAATGTTTTTAAAAGTATTGCCTGAAGTTACATTTGAATTTAGATTTTGTCTTAAAAAATATTCCTGTGGTTCTATTACAATAACTTCTGATCAAAAAACACAGCTTTTCAAAAAAATTCTCCTCACCATCGGCATCGGGGCTAAAACAAATGTTGGTTACGGGCAATTTGTAAGCCAAAACACCAAATAAGTTCATAAGAATGAACCATATCCCCCTTTTCCTCAGAAACTTTTATTGCTACCAGGTCAAGGTGCAGTTTCGGGCTGTGGCTCAGGTAGAAATGAGCGGGAGATGGTATTATCAGCCCAGGTATGCTTTGGGTAATGCGCTTAAAAACAGCCCGCGATACAGTTATTTATACGAAACGCTTTTCAAGCCTGGCGCCGGAGAGGAAAACGATGGGCGTTTTACACCGATAGTCGTTCGGGCAGACAAGCCAACCAGAAAAATCTTCAGGCAAAACGAATACCTGGATATTTATGTCACTGTCATTACCTCCAATGAGCAGACTCTGCTGGATTTTTTAGGTTTTCTTCCCGAATGGTCGCAGTACGGGTTCTTCGCCGAAAACCAATTTGAGTATAGCCGTTATCAGCTCTTTGATACAAAAGCCGGCCATTTCAAGAGCGATGCCGCTTGTGCTGAAGCCCGCTTGGATTATGACTATTTTTACAAAATAAAACCGGTATGGAAAGACAGCCTGGAAATTGAGTTTACCACACCCACAACTCTCAAATTCAACGGTGAGATGGAAAGGGAAATCCCATATCATAAGGTCATCAACCGCATTTCGGAAAAATGTTATAAGCTGTATCACTCCTGGCTGGCTGCAGATAACGATGATATGTCTGAAAGATACTACCTCGAAAACGGTGGAACAACTTTATACAGCCGTATCTCACTGCCCAAAAACCCTACGGTAAAAAAAAACAAACACTACAATCTTGCCGGGCTGGTGGGTAAGATATTTTATGATGTTCCTTACAACGAAGCAGAGGCGCTGCTTCTGGCTATTGCCGGATTTATCCACATCGGCAACCATACCGTGGTTGGGAATGGGCAACTAAAAGCACAAGCTCTTGAAAGCAGGTATTTCAGGCAATACATGGATGCGTTGCTTGCTGCCAGAACCAATGCCGGGGATGTCTTGCCCGGAGAACTGGATCAGGCTATCGCTCAGATCGCAAAACAGAACTACATTCCTAAGCCGTACCGGCAGGTTTTTATTCCGAAATCCAACGGAGGGCTTCGGGAGCTGACGATTTCCAATCCCACAGATCTTTTCTTGCAAAAGGTCCTGGGAGAAGTGCTTAACAAAAATTTCGATAACCACCTCGAACACCAAAGCTACGCTTTTCGTAAAGGCAAAAGCGCCGTAAGAGCCATTCGTAAAATTGAAGAATGGAAGAAAAGATCTTCGGGTGATGAATGTATCATACGTTGTGATATAGACCGTTTTTTCGATAAGATTTCTCATAGGAGATTAGAAGAAATTCTTTTGAGCAAAACCGATGACCCTTTTTTCACATCCTTTGTGATGCTGTGGGTAAAAAATCACCTTGTAAAAAGTAACGGTGCCATAACGGAGAACACGGAAGGCGTTCCCCAAGGAAGCCCTGTTTCGCCCATTCTCGCCAATCTGTATCTGGATACGTTCGATGAATATGTCGCCCGGCACATTACACCAGACTTTGTCCGTTATGCTGATGATATCATCCTGTGTGTACCTGACAGCGGTTCGGCTGTTATTACCTTGCAGCGCCTGTCCGATTTCCTGAAAAACAATCTTTCTCTCAGCCTCAACAATGACTTTTCGGTAACACCTGTTTCAGAACCTTTCAGTTTTCTCGGTATCCGTTTTCTGGACAAAAAACTTAGAATGGATGAAGGCAAAAAGCAGTCGCTTGGCAAAAAAATAAAAAAGAGCATCGCCCTTGATGAAAATAATTTTTCGAAAATCAAAGAACGCATAGTTGGCTACCGAAGGTATTACGCCCGGTTATTGGATAAAGAAGAGCTTGCAGCAATAGACGGGATGATTTTCGAAGCTTATACGGAATACTTGCAGAAAAAGCCGGCACATATTAAGGCGATTGAGCAGATCGGAGGGGTCGAGTTGCCTTATAGCTTCAAAGAGCACAACAAGGGTGATGTCGCAAAATTAAAAAATGACGCACCACGGCAATCAACAGATCAAATCCTGAAAAGTCAAAAGAAAAACCATCTGAAAGAGCTGTCAAAACAGAGTGAATTAGTCGTTTTTCGAAAAGGCGCCTTTGTTGGGTTGGATAAAAATACGGTAAAAGTAACCGCCCAAGGGCAAACACTCAATAGGCAAAAGTTAAAGCAAATCAGGCAGATCAGTATAATGTCCCCGGGCATTGGCCTGAGCAGCAACCTGATTGCTAAAGCGCTTATGGAGGATATACAGATTACTTTTTTCAACAAGACAGGTGATGTGTATGCAGTGATTAAAAAGCCCGATAACCTGCTTCCGGCCAATATGAAGAAACAATTGGAGCTTACAGAAGAAAAAAAGATGCTTTTTGCTGTGGAAGTGGTAAAAAATAAGCTCAAAAATCAGCAGAAGCTGCTGAAATATTACCTTAAATACCACAACAGAAAACAAAACCTGAGTGCTGGAATAGAGGAAGCGCTCACCCAAATGGACGGTATTTTGCCGGGATGCAAGGCAGAAAAAAGTTATCAAGAGACAACTGAAAAGCTATTTCTCACCGAAGCACGGTCTGCAGTGTATTACTGGAGTGCGTTCCGGGCGATGGTACAAAATTACGGTGGAGCATTTGATCAACGTGTTAAGCAAAACGCTCCCGATTTGATCAACCAAATGCTTAATTATGGCTACGCTATCCTCGAGAGCAAAGTAATGAAAACCCTGTATGCCGCGCAAGTATCCCCCAACATCAGCTACCTGCATGCAAGCAAAGACAATAAGCCAACGCTCTGCTTTGACCTGATGGAACAATACCGTACCTTTGTAGTGGACAGAAGCATCATCGCCCTGCTCTCCAAAAACGAAAAAGTGGCACAGGACAAAGATGGAGCGCTCGATCTGGAAACCCGAAAAAAAATAATTTCGAAAATCAACGACCGGATGTTTGCACCTGAAAATTTTGGAGGTGAAAGCATCCTCCTCTCTGAGCTGATGTACCGTCTGACGGACACTTTTGTCGATTTTATTGATAACAAAATAACAAAACCCAAATTTTACACGCCTAAATGGTAAACAAAAGTTATTTGGTGGCCTATGATATCTCTTCCGACAAAAGAAGGGCGAAATTTTCCGGGCTGCTGGAACGGTACGGTACCCGGGTGAATAAATCCGTATTCATTTGTATTATAGACACCCGGCATAAGGCGATATTCCTGAATGAAGTAGCGGTGATGTTGCACAGGACAGATGAAATAATCTGCATACCGATATGCCAAAGCTGTGAAAAGGGCATCATCCGCTTTCCGGACAACAGAAGAAACAGAAGAGAAGCAAGCACCAGGTTTGTATAAAAGACAACGGGATTTAATCTTCGAAAAAGTAGGTATAGCACAAAACTATTTAAATGTTTATTTATCAATTAATTGTATGTCCTGCGGAAAATTTAAGTATTCGAAAACATAAAATTTACATTCCAAGTGTCTATATTTTCGAATAATTATAAAAACAGGCAATAAGGTGAGGTTGATAATCAACAATTAAGATATAAAAAAATCAAATAAAGTCGAAAATTAAGATATTTTTATGTTTTACAATTGGTTTTCGAAAACATAAAAATATCTTAACAGGCTAACTTACAGCATAATATATCATTTTGGGATCACAAATGGCTTATATAGCTCATCTTATGGAACTAAATTTTCGAAAAAAACGAAACCTTTATTGGGCCGGCCCGGGAAAAGAACTACATTTGCAATGAGCTGAAAAACAGCTATATCTACACAGTGTGAATCGGTAAGGTTACTGAGACTTTTTAGGATTTCAAGTCCTATCCTTTCTGCGTCAATAAGTATCTACACAGTGTGAATCGGTAAGGTTACTGAGACAAGAAGAGAGATCAATACTAGAGACATTTTGACTATGTATCTACACAGTGTGAATCGGTAAGGTTACTGAGACGTTTGTAATTTCATTTATAGTAGTTTTAATTTTTTTAGTATCTACACAGTGTGAATCGGTAAGGTTACTGAGACAATTGCTCCTACAATAATTCCCCAACTAATCCCAGGTATCTACACAGTGTGAATCGGTAAGGTTACTGAGACTTGGAATCCTGATCTTGCGTTTTCCACAGTTACAATTTGTATCTACACAGTGTGAATCGGTAAGGTTACTGAGACTTGTGGTTTAACATTCATAAAATTCATCTCCTTCATGTATCTACACAGTGTGAATCGGTAAGGTTACTGAGACATAATATTGGTAATACCCTTAGACCTGAACTTTACTGTAAAGTATCTACACAGTGTGAATCGGTAAGGTTACTGAGACGTAACGATCCCTAAATTCGGCTGTTCCGTAAACTGGAAGTATCTACACAGTGTGAATCGGTAAGGTTACTGAGACTTATTTGAGCAATTGAAATATCCTGTCACTTTACGTATCTACACAGTGTGAATCGGTAAGGTTACTGAGACAAGTACACTCCCCTTTCCAGAGAAGTTAAATCTAGTATCTACACAGTGTGAATCGGTAAGGTTACTGAGACAAGAGCAAATTTATTCTTCATTACATTCCTATATTCTGTATCTACACAGTGTGAATCGGTAAGGTTACTGAGACGGCATACTTTTTCATATGCCTTTAAATATTCTTGCGTATCTACACAGTGTGAATCGGTAAGGTTACTGAGACGTAACGATCCCTAAATTCGGCTGTTCCGTAAACTGGAAGTATCTACACAGTGTGAATCGGTAAGGTTACTGAGACAATAAATAATGAGTTACCTCATTAACTACCTTTATGTATCTACACAGTGTGAATCGGTAAGGTTACTGAGACTTCTGACAAACTGACTTAATTGTAACATATATTTAAATTTTGTATCTACACAGTGTGAATCGGTAAGGGTACTGAGACAATACTTACATTTGTAAAATCTGAACCAGGCATTTCAGTATCTACACAGTGTGAATCGGTAAGGTTACTGAGACCAATAAAAACCGGCAGTGCTTCTTGGCTTTCAGAATCAAAGTATCTACACAGTGTGAACCGGTAAGGTTACTGAGACTCCATATGCATATATCATAGAAGATTCAAAAGATTCTTTAGTATCTACACAGTGTGAATCGATAAGGTTACTGAGACGTCTCTTGACCATTCCGGCAAGTCGTTACTAAACTGGAGGAAATGTCCGGAAAAAATCCTGATATGCGGACGTGTGCCGAAAATGACCCGAGGTTTTTTTGGAAGAATACAATAATCACACAATTATTGACGAAGTGCAGAATGTTCCGAAGTTATTTTCTTACATACGGGGCATCATGGATTAAAGAAGACAGCCGGAACAGTATATGTTTACGGGTTCGCAGAGCTTTTTGCTTTTGGAAAAATAAGTCAATCCCTGGCAGGAAGAGTCGGGCAGATTTTTAATGCCTCCGCCATTGCCAATGAGATTGGAGTGGATTACAAAACAGTGCAGCACTAGCTTTCGATATTGGAAACCGGCTTTAATGTTTCCCGTTTGAAACCCTGGTAAGTCATTTTAATAAAAGGATTGTCAAAACGCCTATGCTCTACTTTTACGATACGGGCTTAACCGGTCATTTATTGAGAATAAGTACGGCAGAGTATTTGAGTTTTCATTTTTGCTAAAAGGTCTTTATTCTAAAATTGTGTCATTTTCGAATACATCAAAACAGCCAAAAAAAGAGATAATATTGGAAAATGAAATTATTTATTGACAAGAGTCGGGACAGCAGCTTAGAATCATCGAAATAAAACAGGAAAACGATTAAAGACGATTTTTTAAGGGCTTAACCCTATTTGAAAAAATACAATCCAAACACAAGATTAACAAATACTTGGCCTATGGAGGCGATTCCGCGCGAAAACAACATGACACGAACGTATTACCGTGGGATATAATAAATAATCTTACAAAATAAGAAACAACTACCGGTCTGTAAAGAAGCGCCTTGCATCGGCTTTGCCGGTGTTATCTACGGTAACGATTTCCAAAGTATAAATGAAGGCCGACATAAGATTCCTTTCAGCGTCCGAATTTTACAAAACTTACCGGGCGTTACTGTTGACTACACCGACTAAAAACTTCCTATGTTTCAATAGCTTGGTCTGCAGATAAACAGATTTTACAATAATTTTAGACAAATCCGTAGTTAATACCTTCATTTACAGCATTTACAAGTTGAAAGATTTTGCTCAAAGCGTTACCAATATTCTTTTATTCAACAATATTTTATCCTGTTTATAGCCGGAGAAATAAAAAATGATGCCTACACCCCAAAAGGCGATACAAATAACCCTGATACCCATAAAAAAGCAAACTGACAAAGCTTGCGACCTTATTATCGTTATATTTTCAGAGTACTAAAAAGCCGCTCCACACCCGAAAATATGCCCCTTCATGAAGAAAAGCATCCCCTTCCATGGGAATTCTCCAAAAACGATGAGAAACTATTTTTAAATTTGGTTTATAAAAAACTCGGAGCTATCTTCCTGTCTTTAATGGAAAGCTCTTCTATAGAGCAGTGAAATTAAGAATGTATGCCGGAAAGGTAACGTAACGGCTCCCGGGATCAAATCGATACTCCCCAATCTGTTAAACCGACCAAATGGTGATACTTCATGAAGAAATGCACCCCTAAACTTAGTGACATGAAATACCTTTCTACCATACTTTTCTCAATCTCATGTGTCTGTTTATGCTCCCAATCTCCGCTCCTTTGCGGCTTTGACGAGCATCATCAGAAGCTGTTGCTGTCAGACACATCATACAGGGAAAGGCATCAGCAATGGGAAGACCAAGTATATCACAGGATAAAAGAAGGAACACTCCTGGAGCTGCGGCAAACACACACCATCCCGGTCGTCGTCCACATCATCACACCGCCCGGGACACTGGTCGGTACCGGCAATAACCTGACCGATCAGCAGGTGGAATCGGGTCTGGCGCTGCTCAATGACGCCTTTGCCAACCAGGGCGCTTTCCAGTCAGCACAAGGGCAGGACATCGGCATCCGGTTTTGCCTGGCGAGACGTACGCCCGAAGGACAGCCCACCAACGGGATCACGAGACATGAAAGTACATTGGTTACCGATGCCGGATGCCCGCCGTACGGCACCAATATGGACAATGACGCGGCGCTCAAGAAGATCGTCGCCTGGGATTGCAGGCAATATGTGAACATCTGGCTGGTGACAGACCTGTACAACTCAAGCCTGGGCTGCTCCCTGGCGGGATTTGCCTATTTCCCGGGAGCGCCATGCTCCTTAGACGGGATAGTGCAGGAGAGCAGGTACTGGACGACTGTAAGCGGAACGACGGTCACAGCTCATGAAGCGGGACATTATTTCGGCCTGTACCATACCTTCCAGGGGGGATGCAGGAATGATGACTGCCTCGTTGATGGCGACAAGATCTGCGATACGCCCCCTGACGGCAGCTCTTCTTTTGCACCATGCAATACCAACTCCTGCCATACAGACAATCCCGATCTTACGGACGATAATCCCAACTTTATGGATTATTCTTCCTGCTCACCGGTGCATTTTACAGCTGGACAAAGAGAGCGGATGCGGGCAGGGCTGGAGCTGGGCAGGGCCAGCTTGCTGACCTCGATCGGGTGCAGCCCGGTCGTAAACCTTGATGCCGGCGTCAGATTAGCAATTGATGAAAATTGCAGAACCAGGATATGCCCGGTCATAGAACTAAAAAATTTCGGATTAAGCACGATCACTTCTGTGACATTTGAAGTTACATTGAGCCCTGGCAATGTAACGACAGTCAACTGGACAGGCACGCTTCCCGCTAATCAGATCATCTTAATTAACTCTGATTGTATTGATCTTCCTCCCGGTTTTTACAACACATCTGTCCGGGTCATATCTGTCAATAGCGCAGCCGATGAAAACAACAGCAATGATGTGTTCACGGTTTCTAATACTGAAATAATTAATCCTATCAATCCTGACTTCGATTTTTACAACGCGTTCCAGCTCAGATATTATTTTTTCAATAATTCTAAATTCATAACATCGTGTAAGTGGGATTTCGGAGACGGGGGTGCAAGCACTGACGAAAACCCATATCACGATTATGCCAATCAGGGTCAATTTATTGTCACATTGACCTGCTATAATTCCTGCGGAGATTCCGCTAAAATCTCCAGGACGATCGAAATACAGGCTTGCTCCGGTCAGCTACGAGGGAGGGTTCAGGGGCTCAATAACCATATAGAGCCGGATGAAGCTGTTTGTGATATTATACAAAATGGAATACTGCATATCAGCCCGTCACTTTCCGATATTAATTATTATTGGACATTTTTTTCCATATGTGATACAATATGTACGGGTGACGGCTATACAATAAAGCTACGGCTAAAAAATGATAATGCCGGCGGAGGTATCAATGCATTTGATACAGCGCTGGAAATCATCGGAGAAGGAGAAAACGCAGGCGTTAATATTATGGGCGAAGCCTGGGCAATCGGATATACCAAAGCCTGGGTCGGAAGCAGCTTCCAGACTAATTTGCCAGAGCTGATCATGGATCTGTCCGATTGGAAAACAATAGAAATGGAGCTCAAAAACAATTTGCTCACCTATAAGTATGAAGGAAACGATTTTTTTCTGCTGGAATATCCTGGCAAGGTTTGCAATATTCATAACATCAACCTGACATTTAAAGGCTCCGGGTCAGTAGATTGGATACAGGTCTTTGATGCTAACGGAAATTTGGTTTATGAGGAAAATTTTGACGATTGTCGTAACCTGGCCCAATCCTTACCTTGCCCGGACAGGCCCATCCATGCCCTGATCGATGTGAAAGACAAATGTCAGAACCCTAAGGTGTATATCAAAAACCTGAATAATATAGACGACCCTTTGATTATCCAGGTAGTACCGGCTGTACCGGTAAATGCCAACGGCGAATATGAGCTGGAACAGCCCGGAGAGTATAAATTTCTGCTTTCCAGGACTTGCCCCTTAGCCGACAGTTCATTTGTTGTGGTTGTAGCACCTCCGTTTAAAGATTCCCTGGTCCGTATCGTGCAGCCTGTATGTAAAGGCTCGTTCGGATCCATAATTGTCTCCGGTGTCGGAGGCCTTGCTCCTTATGAATACACGATCAATGGTGTCGATAGCCCGACAGGCGTCTTGCACGACCTTACTCCGGGGGCTTACGAAATTGTGGTGACGGATCAGAATGGGTGCTCTGCTATAAGCAGCTATATAATACAAAATCCGATGATGCCCATTTCATTCGGCATAGATAGCTCCAAATTTGACATAACGTGCCAGGACCCTTTCTCTTTCATACAGCTCGGGATAACACCTGCAGATCCTGATGTTTATTTTACGCTGGATAATACTTTCCTGAATAATCACGGTTATTTTGAAAATATGGATGTTGGGACACACGAAATATCCGTCCGGGACGAATCCGGATGTATAACCGATACGCTTTTCTTTGAGGTAAAAGACCTTCGCAACCCCCCCAAACGGATCTGAGCCGCGAATTATGCCCCGGAGACTCCATACAGATCGCCGGAATTTTTTACAGCCTGCCCGGCACATACTATGATACCCTGACGGCATCTACGGGCTGTGACAGCATCCTGGCGATCAGGATCAACGGCTATGCTCCGGCCTATGCCGGCCGGCCTCTTGTGTCTTCCGGCTATTGTGATAACGTGCCCGGCATAATCGACCTGGAAGAATTAATTGCCGGAGAGGATAAGGGTGGCCAATGGCTCCTGATACAGGGCGACAACCGGAATTTTAATGCGGCGTACAGCGCTTTTGACCCGCTCAAGGCTTCTGCCGGACGATATATTCTTCAGTATAAAGTCGATGGAGCCAAAGCTTGCGTGAGCGACAGCGTACGGATAGAATTTGAGGTTTTTAATGCCCCCAAGCGCATCATTTTTACTAATGACTCTCTTTTCAAATGCCAGGAAGCTATTGTCCTGTCTGCTACTTCTGACATCAGCCCTTCGGAGCTTTCCTCCATACAATGGTTTGCCGGTGAGGAGGAAATAAACGGGGCGAATGACCTTATCGCCCATATAGACGATCCTCAATCCGGCGATTACCGAATCAGGTTAAGGGACAAAAACGGATGTGAATTAGAGGCCCGGCAGCGTATCCGTATTGACAATGCATCCCCATACTTCGCTCCCAATGCCTTCTCACCGAATTACGACGGCATCAATGACATATTCCGGCTATACTTCGGCGACCAGGTACACCGGGTGAATACCTTCCGTGTCTTTGACCGGTGGGGAGCGCTGATGTACGGGCAGAATGACATCGACCTTGATTCGGCTTTTGGCTGCGATGGCAACCACATACTTCTGAAAGGCAATGTAACGGTCATCTGGTAAGCTCCTGAGCATGTTGTACCGGAGAGTAAATTATCCCGGGGCATTAAACTCCACCCCCACAGTAATTAAGATATCCTTTACCCATATTTTTCCTCCCCGAATTGTCGTACTTTTGCACCTGAATGATCCGTTATAAACTTATCCGCAGATGAAATTAGTAGCTCGCGACCTCATGAAGATGTACGGCAAACGCCAGGTGGTCAAAGGCGTGTCCGTGGAAGTGGAGCAGGGCGAGATCGTGGGTCTGCTGGGGCCCAACGGTGCGGGTAAGACCACTTCTTTCTACATGATCGTCGGCTTTATCAAGCCCAATGGCGGCAAGGTCTACCTGGAAGAGGAAGAGATCACGCTGCTGCCTATGTACAGGAGGGCGCAGAAAGGCATCGGCTACCTGCCACAGGAAGCATCCGTGTTCAGAAAGCTGAGCGTTGAAGACAATATCCGGGCCGTCCTCGAAATGATGCCGTACACGGAAGCACAGCAGGAGGAAAAGCTCGAATCCCTGCTCGACGAATTCGGCCTGCATAAGGTGAGAAAAAGCAACGGCGATACGCTTAGCGGAGGAGAACGGCGCCGTTGTGAGATCGCACGCGCGCTCGCCACCGATCCGAAGTTTATTCTGTTAGATGAGCCGTTTGCCGGCATCGACCCCATCGCCGTAGAAGATATACAATACATCGTAGCCAAGCTCAAGACCAAGAACATCGGCATCCTGATCACCGATCACAATGTGCAGGAAACCCTTTCGATCACGGATCGCTCTTACCTGATGTTCGAAGGAAAGATCCTCAAGGCGGGAACCGCGGAAGAGCTTGCGGCCGACGAGCAGGTAAGAATGGTGTACCTGGGTCAGAGCTTTGAGCTGAGGAGGAAAGTGATCGACCTCGATGTCAAAAAGGAAATAAGGGGAGGCATCTGATGAAAAAGCTTTGTCTTGCAGCCCTCATTGCGGCTGCGCTTGCTTCCTGCTCACAGAACGAAAACCAGCTCCGCCCCGGTGAGAAGTACACCATCGACACGATCATGTACCGGGAATACAGGAAGATCGACTCCATGGTGAAAAGCGAGTGTGATAAGGTATCGGACGGGATATTCAGAAAGGCTTATGACAGCCTTTTGCGGATCAGGGTCCGGGATATTTCCTCCATCAAGGGAGACGGCCGGCCACCGGTGGAAAATAAGTTTCCCGAAGCGGTCAGAAAAGTGGATAAAAAGGAAGAAATCAGGAAATGAAAACGGTTGTTCGTCTATTTCTCATCGTTCTGATCCCGGCCATCGTAATCATTCTATGGATGGCAGCATCCGGGCCCGTTCACGTTGAGCCGTTATCCAAAGCCGCCCTGGAAGAGATTGAAGCAAGAAAGATCCTTTATAAAAAGAAAAAAACAGAGGAATGCCGGCTCCATGCCATCGAAATGGCAGCCCGGATGGTCGACTCGGCATTGCTCGAACAGGCGCTCTTTATCGGTGCGGATACCCTGGTACGCCCGTTCCGCCCTGACCGCCCGTTTGCAGAGACCTTTACGTCCGATATTGAGCATATTCCGATCCGCCCGTGGTTAAAAAAGAGTGATTTTGTAAGCCCCTTCCAAAAAAAGGATACCTTTGTACTGGATTCATTGAAGAAGAGGGATAGTTTGATATTAAAAAAGACAGAGCCGGGCAAAAAATAAAACCCCTGGTCCTCCTTGAGCCGGCTGTTATACGAATATTTTATACATGGAAATAACCACATTTGATGAGCTGAACCTCGACGAAGGTTTGCTCAAGGCATTAAAAGCCATTGACTATACGGTTCCCAGTCCGATACAGGCAAGAGCGATCCCGGTAGCCCTTACCGGGGTCGATATCATCGGCCAGGCACAAACCGGAACGGGAAAGACCGCCGCTTTCGGTATCCCTATGATACAGAACATTTCCAAAGAAGGGAGATATACCAAGGGCCTGGTGTTATGCCCTACGCGTGAGCTGTGCATCCAGGTGACCAACGAGCTTAAAAAGCTGGCCCACTTTACCAAAAATGTCACTGTCTTTGCTATATACGGCGGTGATCCCATCACCCCCCAGATCAAGGCGCTCAAAGCAGGTGTCGACATTGTTGTCGGGACACCCGGCCGGGTCATGGATCATATCGCCAGGGGGACTCTGGTACTCGACGAGCTCGAAATTCTCGCCCTCGATGAGGCGGACGAAATGCTCAACATGGGCTTCCGGGAAGACCTGGAAAGCATCCTCGAATCCGTTCCTGAGAAGCGCCAGACCATACTTTTCTCTGCGACGATGCCCAAGGCCATTATGGACATCACCCATATGTACCAGAAAGATCCCCAGCTGATCAAGGTCACTCCGACCAACCTGACCTCGGTCAATGTCGAGCAATATTATATCGATACGGATATGAAGGCCCGGCTGAAAGCCCTTACCTTCCTGCTGAGCTCGGATGATTATTCCCAGGCCATTGTCTTCTGCAATACCAAGGCCAAGGTCGACGAGCTGTCCAACGAGCTGGCGGAAAACCAGATCAAAAATGATGTGCTGCATGGTGATCTCGGCCAGGAAAAACGCAACCGCATCCTCAATAAATTCCGTAAAGGGGAGTTTAAGGTGCTCGTGGCTACAGATGTCGCCGCAAGAGGGATCGACGTACCGAATGTCGATCTCGTATGCAATTATGACATTTCCTTCGACCCGGAATACTATGTGCACCGCATCGGGCGCACCGGAAGAGCGGGAAAAGAAGGAAAGGCCTACAGCTTTATAGCCGGCGCCAGGGATAAGCGGCTTTTACGTCAGATAGAAAGCTTTGCAAAAGTAAAGATCGAAAGATACAAGCTGCCTGACGTAAAGGATGTTGCCCGCCTGGAAATGGAAAAGCTGAAAAAACAGGTCGAGTCCATTATCGCTTCCGGACAGGAGGCTGTATATCAGGATATCGCCGAAGACCTGATCCCCGAAGACACGAACGCCATACAGGTCATCGCGGCCCTGATGATAAAGATCATGCCTCCCGGTAAGCACGACTGGCTGAAAACGGCCAACACCGGCAGCTATGACAGGGAAGAGCGATCCGGCCGGCATGAACGACGTGACCGCCGGCGCGACGACCGGGACAATGGAAAGGACCGGAGAAAAGACAGCGGCTACGGCCGTTCAAAAGAAAGATCGGGAGAAAAATACGGCAGGCAGAAAGACCGTTCTCCGGGAGCCACCAATGCAAATAAGCCGGAAAAAACCCAAAAGCCCAAAAAAGAGGATCTTGTCAAAAAGAATAAAAACCACGACAACGAGCCTTCCCTGGAAGATATCCTGGCCGGATTAGGACTGAAATCGACCGGGAAAAGCATAAAACCCAATCGCGAAGCCGATTATGCCCCTGAATATACCGGGAAAAAACCCAAAAAGGAAAAAGAAAAACCGAAAAAAGAAGGCTTCTACAGCGCCATCGTCAAAAGTAAAGACGAATACACGGCAATACCGAGAAAACGCCGGAAAAAATAGCAAAGGTGTCATAGAAAAGTCGCTCTGCAACATTAAAAAATCACGGTAAAACCATCAGGTCTTTAAAGTATAACAACCCAAAGAGATCGACTCTTCGATCCGGGATACAATCCAAAATGATGTTATAATTGTTCAGACAGTGCTGTTGTAGTCTGCTCCCGGCGTCAGATCTCAGACAGTACTCAGTTAATTATTCAGGATGCTTCAGGTCTTTCAAAATTTGGTGACAATCAGTCAGCTACACAGGATAAGCACCTTTAACTTATCAATCCGGGACAAGTAAAAACAAAAAAAGGTCCGTAATCAAGGCAGATGCTAATTGATAGAAAGAGCTTTTGCCGGGAGCTCTCGCCTTTTTAACATAGTGTGTCCGGCAAAAAAACTATCATATCGGCCATTCCATCCAAAGCGGAAAATATTATGTTACCAAGGAAAGGATCATGCGACGTGTTGAGATTTTTTCATTACTTTGGATGGAATTTAAAGTTACAAAATGGTATTAAACAATATTTTTCATGTCGAAGGCCACAATGTCAAATCAGTGCTTTTTACTGAAACAGAGATGTGGCTCTCTGATAAAACAATCAGGGATATTGAGAGCTTTGAAAAAAAGGTCAACAATCCGGGAATGTTGGATGTTTCCGCAAAAATAAGCTTTGACTCTATTAAAAGCCTGTCCTTTAAGAATGGAGAGCGTCACTTGAGTATTTCGTATACCAATGAAAAGGGGAACAGCAAAAAAGAAGTAATTACTTTTGAGGATGAAGCAAGTCTGTCCGGTGTCACCAATTATCTTACCACAGCATTAAATATGCAGGAAAGCGTTACAGATGAGAATAAACTAACGGCTTTGCTTTATAACCTGCTGCCATTAGCTATAGTTATCGGTCTGACCATATTCCTTGGCACGATGGAAAGCTCGGAAGAGATCGACGTAGACAGTGTATCCCGCAGAAGCAGGAGCGGAGCGGCCATTATGAGATGGTTGCATGATACGCTTGGATCCACAGGCATTATTATAGCCGGTTCGATTATTTCTTTGTATTTGATTTATAATACCTATAATAATTACAAACGGCCAAAACAGGTCATTACCTGGTCAAAATAACTGCCTATTTATACATTTTTTGGGCTCTCTTGTGTATATAAATTTTTCCATATAATGGTTCGGGACGATGGTTTCCGTTCACTGGATCAATCTGTTATTGATGTACAACTCTTTTAGAGTGCCTACATAATAAGATCATATGGCGGGATATTTTATACACATAAAGGAGGTCTGCAGATCAATTCATTGTATATTTATCGGCAACATAAAATTCAGAGTATGAGGATTATGCAATTTTTCCTGGTATCGTTTTTTTCAGCGCTTTTTATCCAAAACATCTCTGCACAGGGATGCAGCGACGCCGGGTTCTGCACATTAAGCGACATGAAGCCGCATCAGGCAAAAGAAGCCGCCGGAAAGAACCTGATCAGGGCCGGTGTTAATTACGGAAGCGCCGATCATGATATTAAAGCTTTCGGGGCGTACGTGGAATACGGCCGGATGATCAATGAACGCATATCGGTCAGCAGCAGGTTATCAAGCCTGGGGCACAATGGTTTCGTGGCCAATACTTATGGTCTTTCGGATGTATACCTCAACGCCGCCTATAAGGTCAATACCGCCTTCAGCCTGACAGCCGGAGTTAAAATACCGCTTTCCGACGGAAATACCACCCTCAACGGGCAACCGCTACCCATGGACTACCAGTCCAGCCTAGGCACAACAGATATCATCGCCGGGATCAATATTCATATCGCTTCTTTACAATTGACCGCAGGTATCCAGCAGCCTCTGACACAAAACAAAAATTCATTTCTTGCAGAGGCCGGCCCTTCGGATCCGGTGCTGGCTGCTTACCAGTCCACCAACCAGTTCAGAAGAAAAGGAGACATCATGCTAAGAGCATCCTACCCGGTCCATCTCGGATCGAAAGTAACATTGACGCCCGGTATCCTCCCGGTCTATCATCTCGGAAATGATGAATATACGGACCTTTCGGGCCGGACACTGGAGATAGAAGGCTCCGGAGGAATAACCCTGAACGGTAATTTGTTCCTGGATTACAGGTTGAACAGCAAAAATGTCTTTCAGCTCATTTTCGGAATGCCATTCATTGTAAGGGATGCACGTCCTGACGGGCTCACCAGGAGCTTTGTGGCCGGGATAGAGTATAGTACCAGTTTCTGACGCTCAAAAAGCCTTTCTCAGGCCCACATTACACTGCAAAAAGCTGTAACGGATATCCGCAGGATGGCCTGACCGGGTCCATCGCTCCGGGTAGTGCTGATACTGCGGCCGGATAAAGACGGCCGTGGTCCTGTCAACGCTGCGGAGGCACTGAAGGCCGGCCCTCCAGCTGATGCCTGTCCTGGAAAGATAGATGTCCTCCGTGTTTTCAAGACGTTGGACCTGCTGGTCATTGGTGAGGATCTTTCCGGAAGGGGACAGGCTGACATTGAAGGCAAGGCCGGCCTCTATCCCAAGCTTCCATTTGCCGGCCCTTGTCTCATAGCCGATGCTGAGCGGTATATTGATAAGCTGATAAGTATTGCCGCTTCTCTCGATCATAACGCCTTTGATCAGCTGCGTATCGATGGGTTGACCGTTTTCATCGTATCGATATTGCAGACGTCCGGCATTTTCTTTATAGTAATTAAATTTTTCCTTCAAGGTAAAGTATTCAAAGCCGGAGCTGAACGACCACCGGTTATCCAGCAAAAATCCCAGGCCCGCATTGATATTCCAGGCATAAAGAGGTTTTTCTGTCGATTGCCGTGCGCTGTAAGCCCTGTTTTCAGCCGGGGTATAGCGCAGTTTTCTCAATGGAAGGCCTGCACCGGCCGATATCTGCAGGAAAAAGGCGTTGGTCCTGTCTCTGTACAGGACCGGGGCGGGAAGGGCTATGCTTCGGCTCGCTGTGCCTGATAACCGGCCGATATCAGGCTGCCCGATCGGGGGAAGGGTCTGATGCACCACTACCGATGGGGCTTCGTTAGGAACCGGTAGAGTCGCCTGCCCGGAGATGATACCGGCAGGATCGTTATGTCCTTCCATCATCATAGTTGGCTCAGCTTCCTTTATTCCTGAAGTGGGGAATACCAGGGACAGCTGTCCCTGATCATGACTGTCTGCATATTTTGTGTCTTTTCCCGCAGGAAGGGCGGTTTCTTTGTTATTGCGGCTAACCGGTCCAGGCGATGCGGCCCGGCGGGCATCAGCAGCCGGAGTGGGAGGAAGACCCTTTTGGGCGGTTTGGTTCCGTAGGGGTTCACTTTCTATCGGGAAAACCGTTTTTGGCATTACATCATCCGATCTTTGGCCTTTGGCAGTAAAATGGGCATTGAAAACGGCAAGGGTGCCAAAGACCGACACGGCCAGGATCGTAAGAAAATAGAAGGTCGGAAACGGTCGTTTTTTTTCTTCCTTTACATTGAGATGTGCCTCAATATTTTTCCACATATCCTGAGGCACGTCGGCTTCAGTATCATAAAACTGTTGATACAAACGGTCTTCCAATGGGCTTCTCTTATTCATAAATACATTTTCTGTTGTTTGGTTAGAGCGTTTTTAAGATAGTTTCTCGCTTTGAACAGCTGCGACCTGGAGGTCGCTTCCGTGATCTGCAATATCTCTGCTATTTCCTGGTGAGACATATCGTCTATCACATACATGTTGAAGACGGTCCTGTATCCGGCCGGCATCGTATCGACCAGGCACATAAGCTCCGCACCTGTCAGCTCGGCATCCATCTGGTTGTATACGGCATTTCCGGCATAATTTACCTCATCGATATCTACGGTATCGGGCTTTTTGCTCAGCTGATCCAGTGAGCAGTTGATCATAATTCTGCGGATCCACGGGCCGAAAGGAAGCTCGGGATTGTAGCAGTGCAGGCTGTGGAACATCTTGATGAAACCGTTCTGCAGCGCCTCCTGCGCCAGGAATTCATCCTTACAATAACGCAAGCAGACTGCCATCATGAGCCTGCTGTAGCGCTCATACAACATCTTCTGACTTTTACGGTCATTCTGAAGGCAGTTCTGTATGATAATATGTTCTTCCAAACTCCTGTTAATCCATCGTCATTGCCGGCTTCATATTTTCAACGATCCTTTCCAATCCTTTCCCGATCCTGCGGCTATCCAATAATTCCATCATTAGTAAAACGTCGCTTTAAAATTTCCTTCCACTAATGTGGTCTGCACCCTGCCGGTCTGCTGCATTTCCATAATAAAGCTTCCCCTGATCGTCTTTCCGGGTGTCGTTGCACCCTGCGTGATGTGCATCGTCCCGCTAAGCACCTTGTAGAAATCATACCCGCTTTTGTCTTTAGCCAGCGCCAGATACGCCTGGTTGCCCTCGATGGTATATTGGCCCGGAGAAACCCCGGTCTGGTTGTTCTCACTCCAGCTGATGCCGATAAATGGCGGATTGAGCGGTAATGACGCCTCCAGGGTTTTGGTCAGGTTATCTGTAAACAGAACATTGGTATAGGTCGTCGTATCAAAATTCAGGTCTTCGATCCGGACCCTGACATAATCCTTTTCTTCCTTACAAACGGAGATCTCACCGGCATAGATCTCCCGTGTCGCCGGATAGCTGTTGGTCACGCTGCTTTCATTACTTTCCCTGTTGACCCCTGTTATGGTAACCGGACTATGATCGTCACACGCCAGTATATATCCGTCGAAATTCCCATTCTCTACCAGGAGATATGATTTGGAGCCGTTGCCGGTTAGAGCCAGGGCATAGCCGTTCTGAACAGGTGCTCCGGCACAGGATATCAGCTTGCCTGTGATATGTGTATAGCTGCCGTTGCCGGTTTCGACACGGAGGTCAGGTATATACGTATTGTGTTTTACCGGGCCGATCCGATCGGGATCGACAGAAGTAATGTTACAGCCGGAATTGCGGTTGATCTCAATAGCCAGCGACGCGCCCAGGGGCAGGCTGGCTATATATCGTCCATTCCCGTCCGTATAAGCGGAGCATTGAAAACCCGTCTCATTATCTTTAAAATACAAGGAAGCAAAAGCAAGAGGTCTTCCCTCCTGGTCAACGATCCTTCCCTGAACATTTCCGGGTTCAAAGCTCCTGGCAAAGGTCCAATATGAAAGATGCTCAAGCTCCGTCACATAGCTGTCTCCTTCAAGGCTGGCCCTGCCTTCCTGGCGCCAGTAACCCAGATTGGGGTCGAAGGCCCACACATCGGTCGCCGGCGGAGCTTGCGCTATCAGGCCGGACGGCAAACGATTGATGACACGAACAGAAGAGCCTGGAGCAAGGTTGAGCGGAATGCCTATGATCCCTTCCAGCTCAACTGCTACAGTTCCAAATCCCGCAAGGCATACTACCGCATCGGATGCAGTCAGTCCGTTATTATTGCCGGGTATTTTCCCGATCCCCGGAGCCGATTCCGGGTCGATATAACGGACAGCAACTTTTACCTGGCCTTCAAAAAGATGGCCTGTGGTCTGGTCCACAATGGCTTTTGCCGGGAAATGCAAGGTGATATTGGATTCAGTGATTGAGCCCCCTGTACCTGCATCAAAGAAATATTCAAACTCCTTTTTCAGCAGGACATTCCTGAGTTTGATCGAACCCTCACCGACTGCGGAAAATCCTCTTCCGGAATTGAAATATCCGGTCTTTTCAATCGTCAGATAGCTTTGTTCGGCACTCACTTTCACATTTTTAAACTGATATACTCCATAGATATCGGTGAAGCTGACCTGCCCGTCAAACCGGACGGCCGCTCCGACAACCGGCTGTCCTTCCTCATCAACGACGATCCCCAGAATATCATTGCTGTAAGCGGGTTGTACGGGATTGGTAATAAAATCGCTCTGTTCCTTCACACAGGCCTGGAGGAAGCAGACACATACCATCATCACTAATAAAATTCTATGCATGTCTATCAGTTTGATATAGGGCTTTACTTTGATTTATGCATTTTTGTTGCCTGCGGGTGTGCCTTTTGAATTTAATTTCTTAAATTTAGTTCAATTAACGGATTTTCAATTATTTATTTTAGTAACAAACCTGTATGAGATCCCTTTCCGCACTTCTCTTCCTTCTTATTATATCAGCCTGCCTGCAGGCACAAAGCATCCAAACGGTCAACGGCCTTGTAGATCCGGATAATTATTATTTTAAATTGCCGGCAGGCCAACAGGCAGACACGGCAGGGAAGTATGCGCTGCTCTCCTGCAAAAGACTGCCCACGGAAGCAGAGGTAGAGGCCTGGAAAGAAGCAGGCATAACGCCTGTCTCCTGGTTGCCGCCATGCCATTACGTCGTACAACTGGAAAAGGGGTATAATACTGAAAGCCTGAGAGCTTCCGGCCTGATCAGCGCCCTGTCCACGATGCCGGCCAGGACAAAGCTCAGCAAAGCCGCCTATCATCTCGCCTATGGTACGGAGCCCTTTCACGAGACCGATTTCATCGTATCTGCCTATAACAAAACCGATGCGGCGTTATTGCGATCCAGGCTTCAAAACGCCGGGCTTTTATTAAAAGAGGACCGGTACCTGACTTCCGTCTGCCTGCTTGTCAGCATACGAGGTTCCCGGGAGCTGAAGCAGATTGCCGGGATGCCCGAAGTGGCATGGATAGACCGGTATGCCGGTCCACACCGGGAGGAAAGCAGCAGCAACAGCATGTTCTGCAACCAGATCTTTGGAATAAACTATGACAGAACCGGCCCCAACGGAAAAAACACCTATTGTGCCAATATCGAATACTTCGGGCGTAATCCGCTCTTCCGCCTCAATACCAAGGGGCGCAATCATCGGGAGTTCGGAACAAATTATCCGGACAATTATGAGTCATTGGCATTCTCTCACGGCACTGCGGTCAGCCTGTATTCTGCATCATCCAATAATGTAGACGAATACGAAGACCGCGGTATGGCGGAAGGCGCCACACTGGTCCAGATGCCTTCATACGGACACATTGAGGATTACTATCTCAACAAAAAGCTGAGGCCGCTTACACTCAATGTTTCTGCAAGTATAGGCGGGTCGACGGTCGATTATAATGCCAATGCCGCAGAATTTGACCGCCTGACCAGGGGCCTGGGCTCTTTTTTACTGTGCTTTGCCGGCGGAAACGATGGCAGCTCTAATAATCCAAACCTCGATTACGGGCCCGGATGGGCAAATCTTGCAAGCGAAGACAGAACAAGTAAAAACAACCTGACCGTCCATGCGGGAGGAGCCCCGGGACAGCATTACTCCTGGGCCTGCAACGGACCCACAACGGATGGAAGGCTGAAGCCCGATATCTGCGCGGAAGGGCAGTATGGAACCAGCTTTGCCTCTCCCAATATGGCCGGGATGATCAATTGCCTTTATGAAAGCTGGATGTCGCTCTATCCTTCCCTGCCCCGCACCGATGTAATTAAGGCCATTATCCTCAATACTGCGGTCGACGCCGACAAAAAAGGCATCGACTACAGGACGGGCTTTGGAACCGTCAATGCCGTAGCAGCCAATAAGGCGCTGACAGAAGAAAGGTTTATCCAGGGAACCATGCCACAGGGCAGCGCCGGGATGACGGAGCTTCCCCTGAACGTGCCGGCAGGGCAGCGCAACCTCAGGGTGCTTTTATACTGGCATGATTTTCCCGGCAATCCGGGCGCAGGTAAGGCATTGGTCAACGATCTCGATCTTAGACTGATCACGCCTTCCGGGGATACGCTCCTGCCATGGGTGCTGGACCCTACTCCCGGTAAGCATTATGATCCTCCGCAAAGAAAAAATGACGACCTTAATAACGTTGAACAGATCACCCTCATCGACCCCCCGGCAGGCGGGTATACGATAAGGATCCGCGGGAGCAGTGTGGCGATGGGCCCGCAGGATTTTGTACTCACCTATCTTACCGAGCCATATGCGATCGAGATTACTTCCCCGGTAAAAAATTTCCGGACAGCAAGAGGCAAGCGCATATTGTTCACATGGAATGCAGCGATCGATACGACCGACCTTGCCAACAGCCTGGAAGTGTATCTTCAGAGACAGGAGGGGGATGTCTCCCTGTTGGCTACGCTGAGCCCGGAGGCTTTATCTTATGCCTACCAGATACCGGGAACCTTCCCCAACACCTCCACGGCGCGGCTTATCGTCCGCCAGAAGAACACCGGCATTGCCGATACCAGCGATTATTTTTCAGTTATGGAGACAGTTAGCGGACTGGCCCCTCTCTTTTTCTGTCCCGGTAGGATCACTTTAAAATGGGAGCCCGTCAGCGTTCAGAATGCCGAATACATCCTCTACCGCCTCGGAGAAAAATATATGGAAGAAATAGCGCGTGTCCATACTCCTGTTACCTCTCTGACCATCGATGCCGATACAGTGCGGGTCGGCGGCGCCTTCATCAAAGATGACTGGTTTGCCATAGCTGCCAGGCATCCCAATGGAGCGCTAAGCCTGCGTTCCCTGCCCGTATCGGTAAGCCAGACCAGTCTTCTGAGCCTCAATCAGCCTCTCAGAAAAGAGTATGTGATGTGCTACGGGGATTCGACCATTGTAAATGCACTGGAACTGGAAAGAGACAGCATCAGGTGGTTTCTCAACAGCCGGCCGCTACCGGGAGGAACACAATCTGCTCTGAAGCTCAAGGGTAATAATCCGGGACAGTATCATTATGTCATTTACCAGAAAAACGGTTGCTCTTTCTACAGCGATACCTTCCATGTAAAAGCGCCCGTGGACATAGCAGATACAGTCCGGTTCGGAACAAAGACGTGGAATGCCTATGTCTTCAGAAACCATGACCGGCAGCAGTATTATGGCAGGCTGATCATGCGGGCATTGCCGGTCAATACATTTAACTATATCACGGAGTTTGAGCAGATACATGAGGCGGAAGGCTATGAAGGCTGTGCGCCCGGCTTTCTTTATACGATCATCTACAAAAGAAAGGGATTTACCAGCGGATTTTATTCGTTCAACCTGAAGTTTATCCAAAGCCATATGAAGCTGATCATCAACGGAGAGGCGGTATATACCTCTCCCCAAAACATGGCCAATGTAGGTATGATATGGAACGGCCGCCTGGACGAAAATTCCACGGTCGTGATCGAGCATATTGTTCAGGGCAAGCCGCTCATCAATCTTGAAATAACCGCCACCGACCTGATCGCACCCGGGGGAGTCTCGGCCAATAACCTGCTGTGGCTGAGCGCTGATGATGTACATGATGCAGGTGAAGGCCGCATAGCTCACTGGCCCGACAGGTATCTGCTAAGCCAGCAGAACGACAGTGATACCTCGGCGACTGTCACAAAGATCAGCTCTTCGGTCAATTACCAGCCGGCGCTCCATTTCGATGGCAGCGGCGGATTTTACGGCGCATTTAGTAACAGCGGTTTCGAAAACACGACATCGACCTTCGCCGTGTTCCGTATGTCGTCGGCTGCACAGCAGGGTGCACGCATTATAGGCGTTGGGTTTCCTCCGTATTCGGATGATAATTACCAGGGAACTTTCTCGCCTTTCACAAGATTGGGTGACAGCGATGAGATCGGCCTCGTCAGAAATACCACCACTTTGAGTGCCGGGACTCAGCTGCTCGATAAATGGCAGATGATGCAGACCGATATGGACAAAAATACCATGTCCATATATATGTCCGGCCGCCTTGCTGCTTCGATAAATCACAGCTATGTAAACATTTTCTACAGGACCCTGGGCATCGGCGTGAGGCCGGACTCTTTGCAGGAAAAGGGGCGTTTGAACGGTGAAATAGCGGAGATCATCCATTTTTCAAAGGTACTGACAGCTGGAGAGTCGCAGCAGGTGCGCTCCTATCTCGGCCTGAAATACGGCTTTACGCTCGACCATAGCTACCTGGACTCAAAGGGACGGGTGATCTATACACCGGGAAGCCACGGATTTAACATCGCCGGCATCGGGCGGGACGACCGCACGGTGCTGCTCGTCAGGCAGGGCGCCAGCCAGTCTCCTCAGCCTGATATCTTCGAGGCAAGCCTGGGCGCCGTTCAGCTTACCAACGAAGCAAATCCGGGAACCTTCCCCGGCGATACGACCTTCGCCATCTGGGGCAATGACGGCAATGACGCGGACTTTACCGTCTACATCGACGATACGACAAGCAGGCTGCAGAGGGTCTGGAAAATGGTTCAGACAGGGCAGGCTGGACTTATCCGGTTTAACTTCGACGCCGCATTCCTGCCGGAGACCGGCACCTGTACCGAGTACCGCTTACTGATACATGATACACCCGGCCAGCTCAACCAGGGTACACAGATCCCGCTTTCACACTACACGGCAGGCAACGGGAAAAGCTATTATTTTGCCGACCTGGAGCTGGCGGGAGAAGGGGCTTATTATTTCAGCCTTCTGGCTGCCGAGCGAAATTACCCGGTCGCTGTGCTTGAGCCGGGATATGTCGCCGGGCAATACCGGTGCCTGATGCCCGGAGCTATTTTTCTCCTCGACCCGCACATAAGCCGGATCGTCACAAAAGTAGAGGGCACGCCCGGTGCGCTGTCCGCCATCCACTCAACCATTCTGCGTACAGATCTTCCCGCCGGCCAGTTGGTCTCCTGTTCGGACACGCTGACGACGACCGTGCTTAACAGGCTGTTTTATATCCGGTCTAAAGTCTCTGATGCCGCGACTTACACGCTGAAAATCTATTTTTCTCCGGCAGATTCATTGGCGGCAGTCAACAATCCTGAGCTGCTCCATGACCCGTGCAAAATTCCTCAAAGCCGGCTCAGATGGTGGATGGAGCCATCCGAAGCGGATTATCTGGCCAAGTTACAATCCGGCCGGCACCTGGCTTATATCGATTCCGGCATATCTTACGGCTCGGAAGATGGCGTCGGCTATGCTCTGCTGGAGCACCTCCCGTATGGCGATGCTGTGATCGGGTGCTGCCTCTCAGAATCCTACGCTTCCGTTGCGACCTCAGAGCCGGAGCGCACGCAGATCCGCATCTATCCCAACCCCGTCAGCAGCCTGCTGTATGTGGAAGGCCTGGAAAAAGGCGACAGGATAATAATAAGGAACAGCCTGGGTGAGATCATCAGCCGGGAAGAAAGCGCCGGCCACAGGTCAATCATAGACGTTCCTCCCTACAAAGGATTCCTTACCGTCACCGTATGGGGGAAAAAGGGCATCCGGACCTCGGAAAAGCTGATCAGGATGTAAACAATCAAATAAAAGGGTATAGAAAGAGCCACAACCCGTCTGACCTGCTCCGGATGTACGGATGAGCAGCAACGTCCGCTTGCCTGATCATGACCGCTCACCGCATGATGCTACCGGATATGACGCGCTGCGGTCAGGCATTGCTCATTAAAGAGTAAGACGACTGGGTTAAAGAGTCTTTTTAACTATTTTTGCGGGATAAATTACTTCGACTTGTTGACTTATTCCTCTCCTGACGATACCATCGCCGCCATCGCCACCGCTCCGGGGATCGGCGCCATCGGCGTGATCCGCCTCAGCGGCAGGGATGCCGTCTCCATCGCCGGCAGCATCTTCAAGGGCAGGAACCTGGCACGCCAGGCCGGTCATACCGCCCTCTTCGGGAGAATTACCGATAACGAAGGCCGGGAAATCGACGAGGTCGTCGTCACCCTTTTCCGCAATCCGCACAGCTATACCGGTGAAGATGTCGTCGAGATCAGCGGTCACGGATCGCCATATATCCTGTCTCAGATCCTTGATACCTGTCTTACCGCCGGCGCGCGTCTGGCTCAGCCCGGAGAATTTACACAACGTGCCTTTCTCAACGGCAAGATGGATCTCGCCCAGGCCGAAGCTGTCGGAGATCTGATCGTCGCCACCAGCGAGGCTTCACGGAGAACGGCCTTGCATCAGCTACGCGGTGGCTTTTCCGCTGACCTGAATGATCTGCGTGATAAGCTGATCCATTTCTCTGCCATGATAGAGCTGGAGCTGGACTTTGCAGAAGAAGACGTAGAGTTTGCTGACCGGGACGATTTCAGAAAATTCCTGACACGTATAAAAAACAAAACAAACCGCCTGATCGCCTCATTCCGTCTGGGCAATGCCATAAAGAACGGTTTTGCCGTAGCTATCATCGGCCGTCCCAATGCCGGCAAGTCCACCCTGCTCAACAACCTGCTCAATGAAGAGCGTGCCATCGTCAGCAACATTGCCGGCACCACCCGTGATACCATCGAAGAGACACTCAATATCAGCGGGTATCTCTTCCGGCTGATCGATACGGCCGGCATACGCAGCCATACGGATGACCTCATCGAATCCATGGGTATCGAACGCTCCCGGGTCAATGCCGAGCGCGCCGATATCATCATCCATGTACGTGCCATGACGGATGATGACGATGACATAGAATGGCTGGAGCCTTACCGGCAGAAGATCATCGAAGTCTCTACCAAGTTCGACCTGTACTATGGCCGGATGGAAAAACAAGGTATATTGGTAACACCTGACCCGGGCACTATCCTTATGTACCCGGACAACTATGAACCGGCCGTCATGCAGCTAAAAGAAGCCCTCTTTCATATGGCCATGGGCACATCACACTCCAGGGAAGATTCCGTAGTCACCAACGCCCGCCACTATGAGGCCCTGAAAAAGGTGGCAGCCGGCCTCGACGACCTGTCCCGCGGACTTGATGCCGGCCTCACGGGCGACCTGCTGGCGCTGGATATCCGCCGCTGCCTGCATTATCTTGGAGAGATAACAGGCCGTATCGATGTGGACCGCGATGTGCTGGGTAAGATATTCAGCAGCTTTTGTATCGGGAAGTAGCTATCTTTCATTTGTTTTATAAATGCTTGTTTTTGTTGGATCTATCTTTCTCTTATTTGCCGCCGCAATAGTCAAGGTATGACTTTACTAACAGACTTAAAAAGTCAAGTAATAACTTTATTATAAACTTTATTTAATCAAGTATTAGCTTTACTTTTGGTCCATTAAAGTCAATCTATAACTTTACTTTATGGGTAAAAAATCACTACTACTGCTACAGCTCAACAGCAAAATGCTGGGCTTTGCCTCACTTAAACAGGTGGCCATGCCACCCACAGGATGGATAAAAGCCATTCGCACTGCCATTGGCATGTCTATGCAGCAATTGGGCAACAGGTTGAACATTTCTAAACAGGGTGTGATGGATATTGAGAAGCGGGAAAAAGACGGCTCCATTACCATCAAGTCCCTCCGGGAAATTGCCCGTGCTATGGATATGCAGTTGGTATATGGCTTTGTACCCAATGACGGATCGTTGGATGCCCTCATTGAGAAACGGGCTACCGAACTGGCTACACAGATTGTGATACGGACCGCCAATACTATGAAACTGGAAGACCAGGCCAATTCAAAAAAACGGATTGAAGCAGCCATAAAGGAAAGGGCAGCAGCCATTCAAAACGAAATGCCTAAAATCTTATGGGATTAGAGTTAGAATATATAGATGGACAAACTCCCTTAGATGAAGAAGAGAAAGAAGGGCTGCTCATTCCTACCATTGCCACTCGTGGCGAGTTGGACGAATTTGAACAACAGAACATAGAACAGGCCGTGCAGTGGACATTGGGGCGTTCCTTTAAGCCTGATACCGTTTTTACCGAAGAGTTTGTCCGGATGGTGCATAAACGCATGTATGCCGATGTGTGGGCATGGGCAGGTGAATTTCGCAAAACGAACAAAAACATTGGTATAGATAAATGGCAAATTCCTGTCGGGTTGCGGTACCTGCTGGATGATGTGCGATACTGGCACGAACACAGTACCTACCCACCCGATGAAATTGCCGTGCGGTTCAAGCATCGCATTGTAAGCATCCATTGCTTTGCCAATGGCAATGGCAGGCATAGCCGCCTGATGGGCGATATTATCATTGAGAAAATCTACAAAAAACCTGTGTTCTCCTGGGGTGCCGCCTACCTTTCCAACGAGGGCGATGCCCGTGCGGCCTATCTCCAGGCCGTAAAAGCAGCCGACCAGGGCGATTACAGCCTGCTCCTGGTTTTTGCCCGTTCCTGATATTACTTTTCATCGCATCTGCTAAGCCTTCACCCGGGGCTTTTAGTGTTTTCTATCCTTCCAAAATAGAGGAGTTAGTGGGGGCCGTTGCACCATTTTTATACCGGGAAGTAGCTGTTACAAAAAAACAATCGCTATTATACCCTTTCGGGTATAATAGCGTCCGGCAAACAACAATTTATACCTTATAGGGTATAATATAAAAACATTTTCATAATTTTATACCCAAAAGGGTATAAAAATGAACAGCTCTCTTTCAGAATTTGTAAAGAAAAAACGAAAACAGCTCAAAATAACACAACCGGAGCTGGCAGAACGGGCAGGCGTCGGACTCCGCTTTGTCCGTGAGCTGGAGCAGGGTAAGGGATCCGTTCGTTTAGACAAGGTCAATCAGGTGCTGGCTTTGTTTGGTAGTGAAATGGGAGTTATTAAAAAAGATGAAGAATGAGAAAAGCACAGGTTTTTTATAAAGACGGTTTAGCGGGAGTCATTACTGAAAATGAGGACGGATATATTTTTCAGTATGATAATGAATATCAGAAAAATCCCGATTCAAAACCGGTAAGCTTAACCTTACCCATTACAGCAAAACCTTATGAAAGCAAAATCCTGTTTCCATTCTTTGACGGGTTGATTCCCGAAGGCTGGTTATTGGATATTGCCGTTAGTAACTGGAAGATCGATCAAAGAGACCGGTTCGGATTATTGCTCACATTGTGCAAGGATTGTATCGGCTGTGTATCTGTTTTGCCTGAAAGAAACAAATAATGAAGAAGTGCTTATACTGCTATCAGCCGTTAGATGAAAATGAGCTGGACTTTCATTCTTCCTGTGCCAGAAAAATGTTTGGTACAACCGTCCCTCCTGTTATTGATTTCGACCTGGAGCAGATGGAAGAATTAGCCGGGCAGGTAATTGTTAAAAGCGTGGCGGTGACAGGTGTTCAGCCTAAATTATCATTGGATCTGGAAAAGCATAGGGATAAACAGACAAGATTCACTATTGCAGGCATGCATGGTGATTATATTTTAAAACCGCCGTCCGCCCAATATTCAGAGCTGCCCGAAAATGAAGATCTGACAATGCACCTGGCAGAATCGGTAAAGATCAAAACAGCCTTGCATTCATTGATACGCCTGGGTTCAGGAGAGCTTGCATATTTAACCAAACGCTTTGACAGAAAGAACGGAAAAAAGATTGCCGTTGAGGACTTCTGTCAATTAAGTGAAAAACTGACCGAGCATAAATACAGGGGATCTATCGAAAAGACCGGTAAGCTGACCTATCAATACACCGCTAATAAAGGCTTTGAAGCACAACGCCTGTTTGAACTGGTGCTGTTCAGCTACCTGACAGGCAATGCCGATATGCACCTCAAAAATTTCTCATTAATAGAAAACGACCGCGGGGAATACGAGCTTTCGCCTGCCTATGACCTGCTAAGCACTGCTTTAGTACTGCCGGATGATAAGGAAGAATCAGCATTGACCATCAATGGTAAAAAAAGCGGGTTAAAGCTAAGTGACTTCAACCTGTTAGCCGCCTCTCTGAAAATAAATGAAAAGTCCCTGCAGTCCATCTATAGGCGGTTCGATAAGGCTCTGCCCACATGGACGGCATTGATCCGGCAAAGCTTTCTGTCAGGAAAGACACAGGAACGTTACATCGCGCTGCTCAGATCAAAACACGCCGGCCTGGCCGCATAGCCGCCGGCTTATACCTCCCGGTCCCTGAAGGCCTCGACCAGCGCCGCTACCGAAGCGGCCAGCTGGCTCACCGCTTTTACCAGGTCCTGGTCCGTAAGATTGACGTCGCCGCGCATGGTGACTCCATTTGACTGAGCACCGTGGTTAATTATTGTGCTATCTCCATTTTCTTTGAAAAACAAAGAATGATCGATGTCGAGCGCATCCGATATGATCTGCAGCTCCTTGAGCGTGGGCAGGCGTCTGCCCAGCTCGGTGCGCTCATAGGTCTTGAGCGAGATGCCGAGGAGGTCGGCCATCTGCTCCCGGCTCCTGTTCTTCTCTATCCTGTGTACGGAGATGATCCGGCCTATGTTCCTGCTGCTCATAATGTATGTTTTATACATCCAAAGATAGGTATTAAGAACAAAAATGTCTCATACGGGACGGAAATGTCCGGTATAGGACGGATTTGTCTGCGGCATTGACCCTCCGTGTCCCGATCTTTACACCCGGATAATACCTGCGCCGGGCATAGGATCTCATGCGCAAGGGTAATAAGCACAGGCAATAAAAAAACACGATCTGACACCTTCGATAATGATCCGAGACAACATCTCTTCCGGCTTCCGGGTAGATATATTACCGGAGATACCGCACGGTAATATATCCTGGTCCGGACCGGCGTCCTCCTGCCGGCCCGGAACGATGACCTGACAATAAAAAGAACTCTATTTATAACTTTAAAATTTTTACCTATGTTACAGAAAATTTTTGGGATCAACCCCTTCCTGGTATTGCCGGCGCTGATGCTGGCGTGCCTGCCTGACACCTTACCCGCCCAGTCACCGCCCGCGTGCGGCGTGAGCTATGTGCCGCCCGCCCCGGCCGACTGCCTGGATACGGATCCTTACGGCACCGACTTCGAATGTGATTACCGCAGGTCATACACCGGCGGCGTGATCGACATGACGCCCACCTATACCATACCCGTAGTCATACACCTGTATCACAACAACGGCCCGGAGAACCTCTCTGACGATGTGCTGCACCGGATATTGGACGAGATCAATACTTACTATGGAGCGACCGGCCCGGCTTATGATACGAAGATCCGGTTTGCGCTGGCCAGGCTGGACCCTTATGGTAACTGCAGCAGCGGCATCGACCGCGTGCAGCTGGCCTCTCCCGACCGGACCCAGAGCAGCCAGTGGCACAACGCCTACAAGTGGGACGAGAGCAGGTATGTCAACATACACCTGTTCCGGAGCTACGTCGGCTTCGGCAGCACCATAGGCAATGCCAGCTCTACCCCGAATTACGGGGATAAGATCACCGGTGACGCCATGGTGGCCATCAACAACAATCCCAATATACCGCTCGCCATAGCCCATGAGCTGGGCCACTTCCTCAGCCTCATCCATACCAATGAGTCCTGCCTCAACACCGACTGCCTGGTCAACGGGGATAAGGTATGCGATACCGAGCCGCACAGCGCCAACGCCTCCACCGGCCAGCTATACTGCGAGATCATCACCGACTGCTTTCCCTCCCTGACCATACCCTGGGACAATGTGATGCACAGCTATCTCAACCAGTGCAGCTTCCGGTTTACCGAAGGGCAGGCCATGCGCATGAGGTATTACATAGAGTGGGCCGGGCTCAACCTGGCTTCCGAGGCCAATAAGCTGTGCACGGGCATCCATGCGCTCGGTGCGGTCACAGCGGGCGGGGAGCGCATCATCACCGGCTACGAATCGTACACTGCGGCCTCCTACCCGGCGCCCGTCCAGCTCAACTATTCCATCAGGGTGAGGCCGGGGGCCACGCTCGACATAGGAGCCGGTGTGGAGCTAAGGATGTGCGGCGACGCCAGGATCATCGTAGAGCCCAATGGCAAGCTCTTCCTGCACGGCAAGCTCACCGGCAGCTGCGACATCCCCTGGCAGGGCATCGAGGTGTATGGCACCCACATCCACGACAACCAAAGCTACAATGTCAATCCCGCCATCGTGCCCCTGGGATATAAGCAGGGCTATATACAGTGTTATCCGGGCTCGGCGATAGAAAATGCGCACACGGCCATCCGGCTCTACGGTCCTGACGGCAGGCACGGCGGCGTGGCATACTGCGACGGGCTCACCATCAGGAACTGTAAGACAGGTGTCGACATCGACGAGTTCGGCATGAACAACAGCACGCCTTATAAGGCGACCTTTTCCAACTGTGATTTTATAACGGATGACGACTTTCCCTTCGATACGGACGACTTCTGCGGCATACAGCTGACCCGGGTCAAGGGAGTGCAGATCAGCTCCTGCGAGTTTATCAATACCAAGGACCGCAGCCCCTGGCCCCTGCTGACCGACTTCGGCTATGGCATCAGGGCGGTCGATGCCGGCTTTGAGATGAGCAGGGCCTGTACGGGTTTCTCTCCCGGCAGCTGTGTGCCGGGCAGGAGAAACAGGTTTGCCGGCCTGGCCTACGGCGTCTTCGTGGGCAGGGGCACTTCGGTGCCCGTACCATCATCCGTAAAGTCGGCCGACTTTACGGGCTGCTACTACGGCATCTACGAGCGCGGATCGGTATTCCAGACCATCCTCTTCAATACCTTTACGCTGGGCGAGCTCTCACACCCGTCGCTGGTGGCTGACCAGGCGGGCATCGTGTGCGAGGATACCTACTCCAATATGATCATAGAAGAAAATACCTTCACCGGCATCAGCGGCAATAAGGACGACCGGATCGGCATCGTGGCCGACAACATGGGCCAATATACCAACAAGATCCGGCGCAACAGCTTCTCCAACCTCCGGATCGCCAACCTGGTCAATAACATCTGTGGCGATAACCTTCGCAAGGGTCTGAAATATATCTGCAATACCAACAGCGGCAACTATGCCAATGATTTCCTTATTCCACAGGCTACGGATCAGCTGACCAGGTATCAGTCTTTTGATATAATTGGGCCATTAGGCCCCGTTGATAAGCCTACCCTCAATACATTTTCCCACTCAACACCAATATACAGTGACTTTGAGAATCATAATAGTAACAATATCCAATATTATTATAAGGATGTGGCCTCTCATAAGCCGCTTAATTATTTCAATATATTCAGGATGGTCGCAAATGAAAATCCCGAAGCCTGCGCAATACAATATTGCGAGCTGCCCTGCCTCGCTCCCGGCAAGGACGGCCTGGCCTTCCACGACGGCGCCAATACGGCCACCCTCAAGGCCCGGTACCATGCTCTCCGGGACGAATATAATGATGCAAAAACCAAGGATCCCGGCTTGCCCGATGAGACGAGGTCGGCCTATGAGCGCCGGCTGATGGAGTTAGCCGCTGATGTAGCCCACTACATGCTCTATGATACGCTCCACGCCGTCACCGACTCGGTAGTCACTTGGAGCGCCCGGGTCGAAAGTGCCAAAAACGGTGCCGGTTATCTCGTCCGGCAGGATGACGGGTACAGCTCCGGGTCGATGGCTGAGGAGAAGGAGGCGGCTCTTGAAGAAAGGAACGGCATCCCGCTGCGGCAGTATGCCCGGGAACGGAGCCGGTCGCTGCAGTCGGAGGCGCAGCGCAGCGATGCCGCACGCTCTTCGTATGCCAGGAACATGCTGACAGCCATCGGCTACCACTATCCCCCGCACTTCCATACGGGTACGGAGCAGGGGCAGGTGCCGACACCGGCCGGTACAGCCGGAGCGGCCTTCGGCATATACCCCAATCCCTCTCACGGCTACATCAAGATCCGCCTGTCCGACCCGGCCGGGACCGTCCGGTGCACGATATACGACGGCTTTGGCAACATAAGGCGCCGGTCATGGGTGGAGGCGGGCACGGGGTCGCACACGATCGACCTCTCCGCCTCCTTACCGGGCGTGTACTACGTGGAGCTGTCCGGCGACAGCGGCAGCCTCGGCGTGCAGAGATTTATACTTACACCATAAGATTATTATTTAACTTTAGGAGGCGGCACGCGAGGTCGCCTCCTGCTTTAAAAAAACAATTGTGACATGATCCGGCATCTCTACATCTTACTTTTCCTCCTCGCAGGCATATCTGTTGCATATTCCCAAACAGGCTTCAGGAAGATCATTCGTTTGGATACGGTGGTCAACTCCATCATAGAAAATATGGATATAGTTAAGATTGGAGATCATTTTTACTCCTATGGCTATGGCGCCGTGCCCGACAGTGGCCTGTACACCCTGTATGTGATCAAGAGTGACGGGCAGGGCAATATAATTGACCATAGATATATCTTCGAAGAGCAAAAATGGCTGTCGTACTGGCAATACATCGTCAACCGTCCTAAGATCGCCGTCATCGACAGCAGCAGGTTTGCTGTAGTTCTGACTAATATTGATAATCTTGATCATGAAGTATTTTGTATAGATACGGGCCTGAATAAGCTATGGCATACAAGTATTCCAAAATATTCATTTAATGGCGGAGAATGGCCAAGAAGAATTATCTCGGATGGTATAAATATTTATATAGCTATACTGCCACTGAATAAAAATGGCAATTTTTTAGATACAAGGTTAGTAAAACTAGATGTCGATGGAAATTTTATTTGGTCTAAAATTAACACTTTAGTCAATAATCTTTGGGGCTTTACTTTTGATAAGGAAAAACAAAGCCTATTGTTAGTTGGCCCAAATATCATCTTCGATCCTCCTTTTCGCAATTATTTGGTCAAACTAGATACTGAAGGTCAGATTATTTCTTCCAAATTTATTGAAAAAAGTACAAAAGAAGATTTTGGCTTTAACATTCTTCACTTACCAAATTCTACTGATTACATTACAGACAGTTATGATTTTTTACCTTGTCCGGACTATAACCCTGAAGGTATTGGGGTCGGATACGGTTTAAATATTACCCGGCGGGATACTAATCTGAACGTCATATGGAAGATCGACTTATTTCCACCTACAAGCCATAATAATGGTTTTTCTTCCATCATACCGTCCAAAGACGGGTATTACTATGCCTTCGGACAGTTTGTGACATTTATGTACGATGTGGCGGATTATGCCGGATTTACGGATTCCGTGCCGGTACTGAATAGCTTTGTCACAAAGTTTACGGAAGACGGACAGGTAATATGGCAGCGCCTGGACACCTTCGAGTTTTCGCCTGCATACAATTTTTCGTGGACGGAGGCCGGAGGCATTGTAGCTATGGACGATGGCGGTGTCATGGTCAATGGCACCTGTCGTACCTGGATTCCTGAGGACAGGCGCGGATGGATGATGAGGCTTGACCCAAACGGATGTATTGTGGACCATGATTGTGCCGTTTTATCTTCTTCCGGTCCCCCTGATCGGCCACAGCAGAGCCGCTTCTCTCTATATCCCAATCCGGCCTCCGGTTTCGTCCACATCCGCTTCGATGACGCCGCCCTGTCCACAGCGCAGCTCTCTTATCGGGTATATAACACGATGGGACGTATCGTGCAGAAAGGCACCTGCTCACCAGGCGCGATGTCCATCGACCTGTCTGGCCTTATGCCCGGCATATATTTCATAAAATTAGCCGGCGAAAAGCACGAGCTCGGTGTAACAAAGATCTTCCTCACCAGGTAAAAACTAATGTCCACCCCCTGAAACAATTGTGACATGATCCGGCATCTGTACATCTTACTTTTCCTCCTCGCGGGCACATTGGCCGCGTATTCTCAAAATGGCTTCCGTAAGGGATTCCGGCTCAGCACGTCCGTCTATTCCGTTTCACAGCATATAGATATCGCTCATATAGGCGATTATTATTATTCCTACGGATATGGATTTGTACCTGACAGCGGAAGGGAAACCCTCTACGTGATCAAGAGTGACGGGCACGGCAATATCATCGACCACCAGTACATCTTTGAAGGCAGTATCTGGCTATCCTACTGGCCTTACGTAGTAAACAGGCCTAAAATTGCCGTCATCGACAGCAGTAGATTCGCCGTAGTGCTGGGCAATCTTGCCAACCAGGACAATGAAGTATTCTGCATAGATACCAGCCTCAATAAGCTGTGGCATACGACTGTACCTGCATATCCGCATAATGGGGCAGAAAAGCCGATACGAATGATCACAGATGGCAAGCACATTTTTATAGGAATAAGGCCATTTAATAAAAAAAGTAGTAAGTATCTAAATACAAAGTTGGTAAAGTTAGATATAGAAGGCAATATACTGGACACAAAGGAAAACCCAACAATAGAGAGCTTTTGGGATCTTACTTTTAATAAAGATAAGACAGCGCTTCTTTTTACAGGCCTTGCTACCATCAACGAAAGCTTTTTCAGAAACTACCTGATCACTATGGACCTTTCATTCAACACCATTTCTGCAAAATACCAGGATAGCGATATTAACATTGATTTCGGACACAACATCACACTATTAGATAATTCATCAGATTATATCACCTCAAGCTATGATTTATTGCCCTCCCCATACTATAGTCCGGAAGAAGTCGGCGTCGGCTATGCGCTCAGCATCACCCGCCGCGATACCGATCTTAATGTCATATGGAAAATTCCACTCTTTTCGTCCTCCAGCCACAACAACGGCTTCTCCTCCATTATACCTTCCAAAGACGGGCATTACTATGCCTTCGGGCAGGTCGTCACTTTTCTGCCCAACAAGGGAGAGTTTCCCTCTGGCACCTTGGCCACCGTTCTCAATAGCTTTCTCTCCAAGTTTACGGATGACGGACAGCTGATCTGGCAGCGCCTTGATACCTTCGACTTCTATTTCCCCTTCAACTACTCCTGGACTGAAGCCGGGGGCATTGTAGCCATGGACGACGGAGGAGCCATGATCTGCGGCAGCAGCCAGCACTTCGGTCCCGAAGACAGGCACGGATGGATGATCCGCGTCGATGCCGGCGGCTGTGTCGTGGAGGAGGATTGCGCCCTGCTCAACGCTCCGCATACAGCGCCGGAAAGAGAAAGCCGCTTTGCCGTATATCCCAATCCGGCATCCGGCATCGTCCATATCCGCGTCGATGACAATGTCCTGTCCACAGGGCAGCTCTCTTATCGGGTATATGATGCGATGGGGCGTATCATGCAAAAAGGCATCTGCTCACCGGGTACGATGATCCTCGACCTGTCCGGCCTTATGCCCGGCATATATTTCATAAAATTAGCCGGCGAAAGGCACGAGCTCGGTGTAACAAAGATCTTCCTCACCAGGTAAAAACTAATATCCACCCCCTGAAACAATTGTGACATGATCCGGCATCTGTACATCTTACTTTTCCTGCTCGCAGGCACATCGGCCGCGTATTCTCAAACAGGATTCAGGAAGACCATCCGCCTGGATACGGTGGTCAATTCCATCATAGAAAATATGGATATAGTTAAGATTGGAGATCATTTTTATTCCTATGGCTATGGCGCCGTGCCCGATAGTGGCCTGTACACCCTGTATGTGATCAAGAGTGACGGACATGGCAACATAATTGACCATAGATATATCTTCGAAGAGCAAAAATGGCTCTCCTACTGGCAATATATAGTTAACAGACCTAAGATAGCTGTCATAGACAGCAGTAGGTTTGCTGTATTACTGACTAATATTGATAACCTAAATAATGAACTTTTTTGTTTAGATACAAATCTTAATAAATTATGGCATACTACTATTCCGTTGTCGGTTAACAATCTCGCTGAAAGGCCCAAAAAAATGATTACAGATGGTCATTATATTTATATTGCAATGTTACCCGTGTATAAAAATAACACCAATATAAATACTAAAGTCGTCAAGCTAGATACTGATGGCTATATTCTTTGGTCTAAAACAACAACACTTGTTAATTACCTGTGGGGGTTTACGTTTGACAAAGATAAAGAGACTCTGTTGTTAAGTGGACCGCAGAATAAACCCAATGCCATATACCGAACATATTTGGTCAAGCTGGATACTTCTTTTCATATTCTTTCATCAAAATACCTGGACAGGATAGAGACTGAAAACGTAGATTTTGGCTTTAACATACTTCACCTGCCAAACTCTGATGATTACATTACAGACAGTTATGATTTTTTACCTTGTCCGGACTATAACCCTGAAGGTATTGGGGTCGGATACGGTTTAAATATTACCCGGCGGGATACTAATCTAAACGTCATATGGAAGATCGACTTATTTCCACCTACAAGCCATAACAATGGCTTTTCTTCCATCATACCGTCCAGGGACGGGTATTACTATGCCTTCGGTCAGTTTGTGACATTTATGTACGATGTGGCGGATTATGCCGGATTTACGGATTCCGTGCCGGTATTGAATAGCTTTGTCACTAAGTTTACGGAAGACGGGCAGGTACTATGGCAGCGCCTGGACACCTTCGAGTTTTCGCCTGCATACAATTTTTCGTGGACGGAAGCGGGCGGCATTGTAGCTATGGACGATGGCGGTGTCATGGTCAATGGCACCTGTCGTACCTGGATTCCTGAGGACAGGCGCGGATGGATGATGCGCCTTGACCCAAACGGATGTATTGTGGACCATGATTGTGCCGTTTTATCTTCTTCCGGCCCCATTGATCGGCCACAGCAGAGCCGCTTCTCCGTATATCCCAACCCGGCATCCGGCATCGTCCATATCCGCTTCGATGACAATGTCCTGTTCGTAGAACAGCTCTCTTACAGGGTATATGACGCGATGGGCCGCATCGTGCAGAAAGGTATCTGCACGCCTGGCGAGATGTCCCTCGACCTGTCGGGTGAGGGCCCGGGC